>Ga0070740_10001316_pt1 | contig 35549 bp, 27 predicted proteins | sample Coa_R2_FD_67286 | JGI IMG/M metagenome (GOLD analysis project Ga0070740, IMG submission 67286) | Surface soil microbial communities from Centralia Pennsylvania, which are recovering from an underground coalmine fire - Coalmine... | ecosystem: Environmental > Terrestrial > Soil > Unclassified ...
TCGGGCACGATCACCTGGAAATCCTATCTCATGGCCGACGCCATCTCGGTTGCCGTCCTCGTCCCGGCGCGGGTGTCGCCCGGCCGACGCCTAATCCGTTCTTTCCCTGATCCGCCTCCGGTAAGGGGCCATTAACTTTGGCCGCCCAGTATCGGTTTCGGTTTCTGGCCGGATGTCCGTGGGGCGCGGGACGGATCGGCCGGAAATGCCACCGGGGTTGGGATGACTCAGCAGGCGCCTTGGAAGAATGTCGGTCTGCCGCCGGATGCGGGGCGCGCGCCGGTCAATCCCGCGCCGGCCGTGCGCCGGTTTGAGGAAGCTTTGCGCTCCATGGAGCGCGCCGTGCGATCCGTGCGCGCGACATTGCCGGAAGAAGAAGCTCCGGCGCCTGCGCCGCCGGCCGCCCCGGCCGATGCGCCGCCATCCGACCCGGCCTCTGTCGCCAACGACGATCGCACCGCGCTCGAACTCGATGTGGAGGCGATGCGGGCGGCCATCCACGGCCTGAACCAGACTGTTTCGCAGCTCGCCGAACGCGCAAGGCGTTCCGGCGACGAAACGGCCGGGCGCATCAACATGCTGGCCAGGGCCGCTGAGGCGCTGGGCAGCAGGATCGCGGCCGGCAACAAGGACTTCGATGAAAGGCTTCGCAGCGCCGAGGCGCGGCTGGATGGCGTTGGCCGCGTGGAAGGCGCGATTTCCGGGCTCAGCGCGCAATTCGCCGGGTTCGATCGCCTTGAAGAGGCAATCGGGGCGCTGGAACGCAGCGATGCGGAAGGTGCCGCGCGCCATTCGGCGCTCGCCGAACGCCTTGGCTCGGTGGAAACCGCAGCGGAATCCATGCGCTCCGACTCGGAAAAGATCGCCGCCCGGCTGGCGCAGACCGAAGCCGCGCTCCCGCGCGTGGAAGAGGCCGTTCATGCCCTCGAGGCGCGCGGGGCGGATCTGGTCGCGCTGGATGAAAGGCTGTCGGCGCTCACCGGCCGGATCGCGGCGCTGGATGACGTCGAAAAATCGCTGACCGCGTTGCAGGAAAAGGGAACGGCCATCGAAGAGAGGATTGGCGGGATCGAAGGGGCGCTCGCCAGACACGAACAGGAAACGTCCACGGCTGCCCGCCGTCTGCAATCGGCGGAGGAAACGCTGGCCGCGCTGCCGGCGCTCGAAGGGAAGCTTGCGGCGTTCGATGAAGCCGTGAACGCAAGGCTTGCGGAAATCGGGCAGACATTCGCTGCGGCTGCCGCGCGGGCCGACGATGTGGCCGGCCGCGTGCAGGCGCTGGAGCAGCTGCCTGCAAACCGCGGCGACCTGGACGTTGCGGCCGCCGTCAGACGCGTTGCGGCGCTGGACGAACTCGAAAAGACCCTTTCGTCGGTCCAGGAGCGCCACGACGAAAACGCGGGCGCCATCGGCACGCTGCAAGGCAGCATCCGGGCGCTGGCCGAAGAGACACAGGCCCTGCGCGGAATTCTTGCCGCTGTCGAACATCGCCTTGCCGCCACCGAAAGCAGCCTGTCGGGGACGTTCCGGCGTGACGAGGCGTTGTCTGCCATATCGGGCCTGGCCGAACTCATCGCTGCCGCGCGCAAGAAAGAGCAGGATCGGACGGCCCGCCAGCAGGCCTGGCTCGAACAGAAACTCGCAGAGATCGAACGAAAAGCCGAAGACACCGGCCGATCCGCGCAGCCCCAAACAGAATTTGCCGAAAGCCTCGCGCGCCTGGAACAGAGCGTTGCGGCAACGGAAAGCCGCCTTGCGGACACTGTGGCCCGCAACGCCGGCGCCGCAGAAACCCGCTTTGCCGGTCTTGCCGCGCAGGTGGCCGGCGCGGAGCAGCGCAGCGCCGCGTTGCATGAAGACGTGCGCCTTCGTCTGGCCGCGCTTGAAGAAAAATTTGCCCGGGCACAGAGCGTTGCCCCCGCGCCCGCGGAAAACAGGCAGGAGGCAACACCTGCGTCGGCGGCGCCGGCGGAAGCGGCCGCGGCGAGCCCCGAAATGCCGCCCTTGGTGTCTGAGCCCGCGGCATCCGAATCTCCGGCGGATTTGCTGCCGCCCAAGATCGAACCTGCGGCGCCATCGGCCGTCAGCCAGCCTTTGGCCAATCCGGAGCCGCACGTACCTGCCCGGTTGGCCTATCTCGAAAAGTTGCGCGGCGCGGCGCGCGCGTCCGCCGAACAGAATTTGATCGCGGAGAAGAAGGGTCTGCTTGGCGGCAAATACGGCCTGCATTTGCGCCTCGGCGGCGGATTTGTGCTCGTCGCATTGCTTGCGGTTATTGCCTATGCATTTGCTTTTCACGGTGCGGGCCATCAGCAGATCGGCCCCGTCGTCCGTCATGGCCGGAGCGTCGCTTCGCAAGCGCTGACCTCAGCGCCGCGCGCCGCGCCGCCGGCTTCTCGCGATCCTTCGGCCTTGCCCCCGGACTTGGCCGTCCTCGCGCTCCACGCGGGAAAGGGCGATGGCGCGGCCATGCTGCGCCTCGGTTTGGCCTATGCGGCCGGCGACGGCGTGCCGCGCGACGATGCAAATGCCGCCGCGTGGCTGGGCCGCGCGGCCAACGCCGGCCAGCCCGTCGCACAGTATTTGTTGGGCCTGCGCTTCGAGAGGGGAATAGGCGTCCCGAAGGATCCCGCGCAGGCGTTCAAATGGTTCCTGGCGGCCGCGGAGCACGGCAATCGCAAGGCCATGCTCAACCTTGGCGACATCCTCGCCAACGGAACCGGAACGCAAAAAAATCTGGCCGAGGCGCTGCGCTGGTTTCAGTCGGCGGCCAATCTTGGTCTGCGCGATGCCCAGTTCAATCTGGCCGTGATGTATGAACGCGGTTTCGGAACAAAGGCATCGCTGGGGGAAGCCTACAAATGGTATTCAATCGCAGCCGCCTCCGGAGACGAAGAGTCAAAATCGCGCGCTGACGCCCTGGCCACGCAGATTCCCGCCACGGACAAAGCAGCGGCCGACCGGTCTGTCGCCGCATTCGCGCCCTTGCCGCTGAACGTCAGCGCCAACGTGGTGCCCTGAGCGGCGGGCGCAAAGGTTTTTCCTTCCGCCGCGTCGCCCCACATCGCCACAATGGCCTGAATTCCAGCCATTTTTTGGCGCTACCCACTGTTCCGCCCGTCAAACTCCTATAATATTTCCCGAGTCGGCGCTTTCGGAGGAGACCCATGAGCGAGTCTGGCGCACCAAAATTTGCAGGCGGAATCGTGAGCCAAGGACTGATCGACCGCATCAAGAACATCATCATGAAGCCCGCGTCGGAGTGGCAGGTCATTGAGTCCGAATCCGCCACGCCGCAATCGATCTATGTGGGCTATGTCGCGGTGCTTGCCGCAATCGGCCCGATTGCAGGTTTCATCGGACGGTCCGTGATCGGGATCAGCATTCCGTTCGTGGGCACCTATCGCGTGCCCATCCTGAGCGGCGTGATCTGGGCGGTGGTGATGTATGCGCTCACCTTCGCGGGCGTTTTCATCGTTTCCTTCATCGTGGATGCGCTGGCGCCGACCTTCGGCGGCCAGAAGGATTCGCTGCGCGCCCTCAAGGTCACGGCCTACAGCTTCACGGCGTCGTGGCTGGCCGCCATTTTCCAGATCATCCCGATGCTCGGATGGCTGGGTTTGCTCGGCCTCTACAGCCTCTATTTGCTTTATCTCGGGCTTCCCGTCCTGATGCGCAGCCCCAAGGACAAGGCCATCGGATACACGGTTGTGGTCTGCATCTGCGCCATCGTCGCCTGGGTGATCATCGGCGCAATCAGCGGCGCGGTGATCGGCAGCGTCGGCGCCTACAGCGTCACCGGCGCGATCACGCAGCAGGAACAGGATGCCGCCGCCACGAATACGGCCTCGGGCATCCTGAGCGGTCTTTTCGGCGGGCAGAGCGCCGCCGACCGCGAGCGCGTCGCCAATTCGCTCGCCAGCCTCCAGAAGATGGGTCAGCAGGCGCAGCAGGCCGAAAATGCGGCGCGGGCCAGCGGCGGAAATCCGGACGCGGCGGGCGCGAGCCAGGTTGATGTGGGCAAGGCGCTCGGCGCCATCGGAACGATTGTGACGGGCGGCAATCAGACCAAGCCCGTCGATTTCCACAAGCTGAGAGACATGCTGCCCGCTTCATTGCCCGGTATGAAGCGGGACAGCACATCCGGGGAAAGCAATGCGGCCATGGGCATGGCAGCCTCCAACGCCACAGCGCATTACAGCAACGGTTCCGGTGGCGATGTCTCCATCGAGATCACCGACATGGGTTCGCTTTCGGGCCTGGCAGGGTTTGCGGCCAAGTTCGATCCCAACATGGAACGCGAGACAGATACGGGCTACGAACGCACCACCCGCATCAATGGCCAGCTCGTGCATGAACAGTATGACAACAGCGATCGCTCCGGCGAGGTGGACATCATCGCCCAGAACCGTTTCAGCGTAGCGATCAAGGGCAATGGCGTGGACATGAACTATCTGACCGGTGCGCTGGGACAGATAGATTTCAACCGCTTCGGCGTGCTGGCCGCCGCCGGCAAATAATCGCCGCCTTTTTTCGGGAACCCCGGCGCATCGTTTCCTGTTTTCTGGACGATAGCCTGCCATGGCCCGACTAAGCACCTATCACGCCAAACGCGATTTCAGGCGCACGCCCGAGCCCCGGGGCAGGATCGCCCGCGGCGTCCGCAAGTCGTTGCGGTTTGTGGTTCAGCGGCACGATGCCACGCGGCTGCACTACGACTTCCGTCTTGAGCTTGACGGGGTATTCAAGTCGTGGGCGGTGACCAAGACGCCATCGCTCGATCCTGCGGTGAAGCGTTTGGCTGTCGAGGTGGAAGACCATCCGCTCGATTACGGCACCTTCGAAGGCACGATTCCGAAAGGACAATATGGCGGCGGCACCGTGCAGCTGTGGGATCGCGGCACCTGGACGCCGCAAACGGATACGCCGGAACGCGATCTGGCCAATGGTCATCTCAAAATCCTGCTGCGCGGAGAGCGCATGAAGGGCAAGTGGGCTTTAGTGCGACTGCGCGACAGGGATGTCCGCCCGGGCCGCGCGGTCCGCCACAACTGGCTCCTGATCAAGGAGATTGACGAGGAAGCCGACCGCGCCCACCCGGACGCCCTCGAAAAGGACATCACCTCCGTAAAGACCGGCCGCACGCTGGATGAGATCGCCCGCAAGTCGCACGCCGTGTGGAACAGCAATCGCGAGGATGGAAAGCCGGCGCGCGCGGTTCGGACAGCCCCAAAATCCGTACGCTCAAAAAAAAAGATGTTGCGGCGCCCGCGCACGGGCATGCGGGCGCGATAGGCAGGAAAGCGCCGCAGCCGGCGTTTGTGCCGCCCGAGCTATGCCGCAGCGTCGCGCGCCCGCCCAATGGCCCCGGCTGGACGCACGAAATCAAATTCGACGGTTACCGCATCCAGCTGCATGTGAAGGCGGGGCGGGCAAGGCTTTTCACCCGGCGCGGGCTCGATTGGACGGACCGCTTTCCGGAAATCGCAAACGAAGGCAGCACGCTTCCCGACTGTCTTGTGGACGGCGAAGTCGTGGCGTTCAACCAGAAAGGGATCACGGATTTCTCGCGGCTGCAGGACGCTCTTTCGAAAGGCAAAACGCAGGCGCTTGTCTTCTTCGCCTTCGATCTGCTCTACGCTGGCGGCGCGGATCTGCGCGGCGAGCCGCTCGAACGGCGAAAGGCGGCCCTGAAGAGCCTTCTTGGCGATGGCAAGGCGCGTCATGCGCGGCTTCGCTATGTCGAAGACTTCCGCTTGCCCGGCTCGGCCATGATCGATGCGGCGTGCGAAATGGGGCTGGAAGGGATTGTTTCCAAGCGCTTGGCCGCCCCTTATCGCTCCGGCCGCGGCGAAGACTGGACCAAGGCCAAATGCCGCGGAGGACAGGAAGTCGTAATCGGGGGCTGGTGGGGGGACGAGAACAATCTCCGCTCGCTTCTTGTCGGCGCCTTTCGCGGCGGGCGGCTCGTTTATCTGGGCCGCGTCGGCACAGGCTTCAACCGCGACCTGTCGGCCGACGTGCTCAAGGTCCTGCGTCCGTTGCAGCGCGCACGCTCGCCCTTCGAGGGCGTCAACGCGCCGGAACGGGCGGCTGGCGTAAGGTGGGTTGAGCCAAAGGCGGTTGCCGAGATCGAATACAGCACCCTGACGTCGGCGGGCCTGTTGCGGCAGGCGAGCTTCAAGGGCCTGCGTGAAGACAAGCCCGCGCGCAGCGTCGTCATTGAGGCGCTGCCCCAGGCGGAAGATGAAAGGTCCGAAGCCGTGAGCAAAAAGCCGAATGCATCGCGGGGCCGGCCGGCGCCGCGCGATGATGAAGTCTCCGGCATCCGGATCAGCCATCCCGGCAAGGCGATGTGGCCGGCCGCCGGGCGCAATCCCGCTGTGACAAAGCTCGATCTCGCGCGCTACTACGAGGCCGCGGCGCCGCGGATTCTGCTGCATGTCGCGGGTCGGCCGATTTCGATGCTGCGCGCGCCCGACGGAATTGAAGGTCAGCATTTTTTCCAGCGCCATGCCATGCAGGGCGGCCCGAAATTCCGCCTGATGAAAGTTCGGCACGAGAAGGAGCCGTATGTCACGATCGATGACACGGCCGGCCTGGTTTCGCTGGCCCAGGCGGGCGTTCTTGAAATTCATCCCTGGGGCTCGAAGAAGGACGATCCGGAAACGCCCGCGCGCATCATTTTCGACCTCGATCCGGCGCCCGACCTCGGCTTCGCCCGCGTCATGGAAGCCGCGCGGGAATTGCGCGCACGCCTTGAGCGGGCCGGTCTCGTGCCGTTCGTGAAAACGACTGGGGGCAAGGGGCTGCACGTTGTCGTTCCGGTCCGGGGATCGCCAAAGGCGCCCGCAACCTGGCCCGACGCGAAGGAATTTGCGCATGAGCTTTGCCTGCAAATGGAGAAGGATTCGCCTCAAAAATACACGACGACCATCTCCAAAAAGGCGAGGGGCGGGAAAATCTTCCTCGACTACCTGCGCAATGACCTGACGTCCACTGCGGTTGCGCCCTGGTCGCCGCGGGCGCGCCCGGGGGCCACGATATCGTTGCCGCTGAAATGGAGCGAGCTCAAGACCGGCCTCGACCCGAAGAAATTCACGATCTACGCGGCCACGGCCCTGCTCAGGCGCGCAGATCCTTGGGCCGGGCTCGACGCCTCGGCAAAATCGCTTGAGGCTGCACGACGGAAAATTGGCCTGAATTAGCCTGCACGGCGATGCTTTGCCCGCGAGGCGGCAGGCGCGGCCCCTTTTCGGCCCAGGCTCTTCTTCAGGGCCTCCATCAGGTCGATGACATTGGTGTCCTCGGGCGGCGGGGCGGTTACCGGTTTTTCGCCGCGCTCCTTGCGCCGTATGAGATCGCGCAACGCGGCCTCGTAACGGTCCTTGAACTCTTCCGGCTCGAACGGGCCTTCCATCTGCTCGATGATTTTCTCCGCGATGTCGATCATGCGCTTGTCGGTTTTAACATTCGGGATGTCGTCAAATGCCTGATCGGCGCTCACCACTTCGTTGCTCATGCGCAGGGTATAGGCGAGCAGGCCCTTGCCGCGCGGCTCGACCGCCATCAGCCTCTCGCGCGTGTGCATGACGACCCGCCCGAGCGCAATGCGCCCCGTATCCTTCATGGCGTCGCGAATGACGGCGAAAGCCTCCGCGCCGGACTTTTCGCTGGGCACCAGGTAATACGGATCGTTCCAGTAAAGACGGTCGATTTCACCGGCGTCCACGAAGCGCTCGATGTCGAGCGTCTGCGTTGTTTCCAGACGGACAGACTGCAATTCCTCGTTGGTGATGATGACGTAACGGTCCTTTTCGATTTCATAGCCCTTCACGAGATCGCGCCGTTCCACCGGGCCGGTGTCCGGATCGGTCGGAATCATACGTATGCGATTGTTGGTCTCGGGGTTGAGAAGATGAAACGAGATGTCCGAAGTGCGCGAGGTCGCGTTGTAGATCGCGACGGGGCAGCTTACGAGCGACAGGCGCAGGTGGCCTTGCCAGACCGGCCGACGGCCGAGCCTGGCTGGTTCCGCTGCGCCGTTGCCGTCACGGCGTCTGGCGCTGTCGTGCTTCTCATTGTGCTTGGTTCGGCGCGCGGGCGCCTTTTTCTTGCGCGATGCCATTGGGAAAATCTCGCTTCTGTCAAATAGGCCAACGCCCCGGGGTGTGGTCCGTTTCCGGCTTCCGGGGCGCCTGTGCAATTTACCGCGCTTTTGGGTCGCGATACATCCAGGGCAGCATCAGGCCGATGGGGATGATCCAGAGCGTGCCCGCCAGCGCATAGTAAACCAGGGCCAGAAGGCCGTTGGCGCGCGGCAGGACGTGCACGCCGACCCCCATGGCCAGGAGCGCATAAGCCGGTAGCCAGACTAGCGTCACAAGGGTGCCGATCAGCTTCTTGATGCGCGGCGACATGGGCCCTTTCAGAAGCGCGACGATGCCAGCTTCACGTCCGCAAGCGACCACGCTTTTTCGAACTCGGCACGCACGGACCTGGCCTCTTCGTTCTTGCCTTGCGCTTTCAAGGCCTGCCAGAGCCCGAACAGAGCCCAGCCGTCAATGCGGTATCTCGTCAGGCTGTCACGATAGACGGCTTCGGCTTCGGCATAGCGATGGGCATCGATCAGGGCAGCGCCCAGAAGGTGGGCCACCGGCTGATGCCAATAGGGCGGTTCGGTATATGGCAGCGCCAGTTCCTGCTCGCGCGCCTTCGTGTAAGCCGCGATGGCCTCGTCGAGGCGGCCGGACTTCCGGGCGATTTCGGCGTCGATCAGCGTCACGCCAAGGCGGGCCATGGCCGTTCCGGGAAGCCATGGATCAATCGCCGCGAACTGGTTTCCGGCGATCATCGCCTGCAACAGCGCTCGATCCTGTCGCGCCCGCCCGATGTCGCCCTTGTTGGCGAATGCCACGCCGCGCGCGTACAGCGAAATGGCCGCATCAAGTTTGTAACTGGCTGGCGGCCGCTTTTCGGCGATTGCCATGTCCCATTTGCCGAAACGGATATCGGTCACGACAGGCGTAAAAAGATAGAGCTGCACGGGCGGCAGCTGGTCGGCGGGCGCGCCGGATGCGGCGCGTACCACCCTTGCTGCAGCGTCCCGCGCGGCTGCAAAGCGTCCCATCATTTCCGATGAGGTCCAGAGGAAGTGGATGTTGTGCGAATAGTAGGCGAGCGGATAGAAGCCTTGCGCCTTGCAGGCGGCGATGTAGTCCTCGTCGGTCCTGGCGGCGAGTTCGTTGACATGTACCGCATCGGCGTAGCGGCCCACGCGATAATAGATGTGCGAAGGCATGTGTACGATGTGGCCGGCTTCCGGCATCAGCGTTTCAAGACGATCGGCCGCGGCCTCGGCGCGCTCCGGAGTCGTCGATGCCTCGACCGCATGAATATAAAGATGCAAAGCGCCGGGATGGTTCGGGGAGCGGCGAATGAGGTCTTCCAGCGTCGCCACGATTTCGGCGGCGTGACCTTTCGGCGTCGTGCCGTCGGCCTGCCAGTAATCCCACGGCTGGGTATCCATCATCGCCTCGGCGTAAAACACGCCCGCGTCCAGATCGTCAGGGTGCGCACGCCACACAAACCCCGTGGCCTGGGCAAAGGCTTCGTTCAATTTGCTCCGGTCGGCGTTTGCGTCTTCCGAATAACGCGCGCCCAAGGCCTCGATCCAGTCGCGCTCTTTGGGAGAGGCGTATTTCTCCAGCGAACGCGCCATCTCCAGCGCGGCCCAGGCGGGTGCCACTGCATCGGGCTGCATCGGCAGGTTGATGTTGGGCCCAAGGGCAAAAGCCACGCCCCACCAGCACATTGCGCAATGGGGATCCAGCCGCGCAGCCTCGCGGAAGGACCGAATGGCTTCGGCGTGATTGAAATTGAACAGGAGGCGGACGCCCTGGTCGAAATAGGCCTGGGTCTGCGGGTTGGCTGTGGTGATCGGATGCTGATGATCGCCCAGGCCCTTGAAGACGGGAGCGCCCGGCTTCTCAGCTTCCGGGTAGAGGGCAGGCATCGGAGGCATGGTCATGGGGGGCATGGCCATGCCGGCCATGGGCATCGCGGCCATGTCGCCGGCAGTTTGCGGATGATCGGTGCAGGCCGCGAGCACGAGAGCCGTGCCGGCCAGAATCACATTACGAAATCTCATCAGTTTGCCATCCCCGAAAAGGCAATCGAATCATGCGGCGGCTTTGGGGCCGGGGCAAGCCGGATCGCCGCATGGACCGGGCCCGCGCCCTGATCTAAAGCATCAGCATGAGCGCAGAAGCCATTGCCGCGCCGACCTTTTGGGCACCAGGCCGCAAGGCCGTGGGTGTGTGGCTTCTCTGTGTTGCGCTGTTGATCACGGCAATGGTCGTCATCGGCGGGCTGACCCGGCTTACCGGTTCGGGTCTTTCGATTACCGAATGGGATCCCATCATGGGCGCGATCCCGCCGCTTTCGGTGCAGGACTGGCAGGAAGCCTTCGCGAAATACCGGCAGATCCCCCAGTACATTCACGAAAACCAGGGCATGACGCTGGATGCCTTCAAGAGCATTTACTGGTGGGAATGGACGCACCGTCTCCTCGGGCGGCTGACCGGCGCCGCGTTCCTGTTGCCCTTTCTCTTTTTCGCCTGGCGCGGCGCGATCGGGCGGAAAGACATTCCCCGCATGGTGGTGCTGTTCCTGCTCGGCGCGCTGCAGGGATTCGTCGGATGGTGGATGGTGGAAAGCGGGCTTGAGGTGCGCGTGTCGGTTTCGCAATACCGGCTGGCGATTCATCTCGGCGTAGCGTTGATTCTGTTGCTCGCGATTTTATGGACGGCCCTGGAGTATTTGCGCGCCAGCTTTCCTCCCCCTGAAAGGGGGAGGGTGCGAGCCGAAGGCAAGCGGGTGGGGGTCCTGCAAAGTTCACGTAATGACCCCTTCGCGATCCAGCCTTCCCCTTTCAGGGGAGGGAAATCATTTGCGATTGCATTTGTTGCGCTTGTATATGCGCAGATGCTGCTGGGCGCGCTGGTGGCCGGGTTGCACGCCGGATTGATCTACAACACCTGGCCTTCCATGGATGGCCGCGTCTTTCCGGAAGGCGCATTCAGCAGCACGCCGTGGTGGCGGAATTTTTTCGAGAATCCGGGGCTGGCGCAATTCGATCACCGCATCGGCGCCTATATCGTCGGGTTCAGTGCGCTGGTGCTGTGGATCGCGGGACGGCGCGCGCGGGTTTCCGGATGGGCACACACGACCGGCAATCTGGTGCTGGCGATTGTGGCGGTGCAGATCGCGCTTGGCGTCGCCACGCTGCTCAACCAGGCGCCGGTTCTGCTGTCGGCATTGCATCAGACAACAGCCGTCGCGCTGCTTTCCGCCGCGCTCTGGCACGCGTATGAATTGCGCGGCGCGGCGCCCGCTCAATCCGCCGCAGCGTTCAGCGCCTGATCCAGGTCTGCGATGATGTCCTTGGCATCTTCGATGCCGATCGAGACGCGGATCACTTCCGGCCCCGCGCCGGCCGCGCGCTTCTTGTCGTCGTCGAGCTGGCGGTGCGTGGTGGAAGCCGGATGGATGATCAGGCTGCGGGTGTCGCCCACATTGGCGAGATGGCTGAACAGCCGCACGTTGTTGACCAGGGCAACGCCGGCTTCATAGCCGCCGGTCACGCCGAAGGTGAACACCGAGCCCGCGCCTTTTGGGCAATAGGTCCGGTGCAGGTTGTAGCAGGGATCGTCTTCCAGACCCGCGTAATTCACCCAGGCCACTTTCGGATGCCGCTTCAGCCAGCGGGCCACTTCCAGCGCGTTGTCGCAATGCTTCTGCATGCGAAGCGGCAGCGTCTCGATTCCCGTGAGCGTAAGAAATGCGTTCATCGGCGACAGCGCCGGCCCCAGATCGCGCAGGCCGAGCACGCGGCAGGCAACGCCAAATGCCATGTCGCCGAAGGTCTCCCAGAACCGCATGCCGTGATAGGACGGGCATGGCTCGGTCAGGGTCGGGAACTTGTTGTTCTGGCCCCAATCGAACTTGCCGCTGTCCACGATCAGTCCGGCAATCGAGTTGCCATGACCGTTGAGATATTTCGTGGCCGAATGGACAACCACATCGGCGCCCCATTCGATCGGCCGGATGAGATAGGGCGTGGCGAAGGTATTGTCCACGATCAGCGGAATGCCCGCGGAATGGGCGATGGCGGCGATCGCTTCGATGTCGGTAATGAAGCCGCCGGGGTTGGCGATGCTCTCGATGAAGATACATCGGGTCTTTTCGTTCAGCTCGCGCCGGAAATTTTCCGGCTCCGTCGCATCCACAAATTTCGCGCCCCAATTGAATTTTGCAAAACTCTGCGAAAGCTGGTTCAGCGAGCCGCCATATAGCTGTCGCGCCGCCAGAATTTCGCAACCCGGCTCCATGAGCGTGTGAAACGCGATGACCTGGGCCGCGTGACCGGAAGCCGTGGCCAAACCCACGCGTCCGCCTTCCAGCGCCGCGATGCGTTCTTCCAGCACCGCGGTCGTGGGGTTCATGATGCGCGTGTAGATGTTTCCGAAGACCTGCAGATTGAACAGCGCCGCCGCCTGATCGGCGCTTTCGAACACGAAAGACGTGGTCTGATAGATCGGCGTGGAACGTGCGCCGGTTGCCGGATCGGGGTGTGCGCCCGCATGGACGGCAAGCGTGTCGAAGCCGTAGTCGCTCATGGCGGTCCTCCGGGGAGCATGCTGCAATGCAGCAATCCTTGCAGGAATTCGAGGCCCTTGGCTAGCCGCGATTGAGCGACCCGCCCTTGCTGAATGTTGCGGGCTTGCGATTGTCGATCACGCGTCGGTTCACGCCCATCCAGCCGATTTCGCCGGAGAGCCGGCCGTATTCGATCTTGGGGCAGCGGTCCATCACCACGTTCAGGCCCGCAGCGCGCGCCATTTGGGCGGCTACCTCATTGACCACGCCGAGCTGCATCCAGATCGTCTTGAGCCCAAAGCGCTCTTTTTCCGCCAGCGCGTCCTTCACAATGCCCGGCGCGGCATCAGGGCTGCGGAAAATGTCCACCATGTCCACCGGCCCCGGTACGTCCTTGAGCGCCCCATAGACTTTCTGGCCGAGAATTTCCTTGCCGGCGAGGCCGGGATTGATGGGCACAACCTTAAATCCGTGATCGAGCAGGTATTTCATGGCGAAATAGCTGGGCCGCATTTCGTTGCCGCTTGCGCCGACCATGGCGATGGTCCGGGTGTTGCGCAGAATGCCCGCGATGTAGTCGTTCGTATACGAAGGCATCATGATTTGGGCCAATTCGGATCGCGCTTCTCGATAAAGGCGCAGATACCCTCATTGGCCTCGGCGTTCAACATGTTCATCGTCATGATCTCGCTGGCGTAGTCATAGGCCTGCGACAGCGGCAATTCGAGCTGCTTGTAAAACGCCTCCTTGCCGATTTTTACAGTTGCCGCGGGCTTGGAGGCGATGAGCTGCGCGAGCGTCATGGTCTCCGAATCGAGCAGCGCGGGCGCGACAACGCGATTCACAAGCCCGTTGGCGCGGGCATCATCAGCCGAGAACAGCTGACCGGTGAGCAGCATCTCCATCGCGGCCTTTCGCGACAGATTGCGGGAAAGCGCCACCATCGGCGTGGAGCAAAAGAGGCCGATGTTCACGCCGGGTGTCGCAAACTGCGCCTGCGACGACGCCACCGCCAGATCGCAACTTGCGACAAGCTGGCAACCCGCGGCCGTGGCCACGCCCTGAACCTGTGCGATGACGGGCAACGGATGGCGCACGATCGTCTGCATCAGTCTGGAGCATTGCGAAAACAGCCTGGCAAAGGCTGCCTTGCCGCCATCCGGATCCTTCCGGCGCGCGGTCATTTCCTTGAGATCGTGTCCGGCGCAGAAGGCGGGCCCCTCCGCCGCTATGATCAGCACGCGGATGGTCTTGTCCTTGGCCGCGTTGTCCAGTGCGTCCTGCAGGGCGCGCATGAGCGCCTCGTTCAGCGCGTTGCGCGCGTTCGGGCGGTTGAGCAGGAGCCGCAGGACGGCGCCGTCACGGTTCGTCTGGACCAGCGGTTCGGAGGCTTTTGTCATTCTTGATTTATAGGCGGGTTTTGGAACGAAGCCAAAGCGTCACGATCAATCCCCGAATCGCGGCCGGCCGGCATTTGCCGCAATGCGCGGCGGTTTCAATCACCGCCGAACCAGCCAAACGCGATATTCCTGAACGTCTTGCCGCCAACGCTGAGATCGCCTCTGAGCACGATGGCATTGGGCTGATCGCCTTGCGCCGAGGCAAGCGCCGCGAGGTCCAGCTTGCCCGAAAAGGTCACATGGCCGAGCTGCCTGTCGTCCCCCGCGAAAGCTATTTTGCTTCCGGAGATCCGAAACGCGGCCGGCAGAATGCGCGGGGCGTTCTCATAATACGTCGCACCCATTTCGTTCACGCGCTGGCGGCTGCGGGTATCGTCGAATTCCAGCATGACCGGTGCATATGTGGCCTTTGAATTGCCGGGCCTGAAGCTGAGGAAATCCTGCTGCGCGCCGAGCGCCAGGTCACGAAAGCGAAATCGGCCGCCGATGACGACTGGCCGGCTCGCATCGGGAATGTAATAGCCGAAAAGATCGGCCTTGCTGTTGTAGGTGAAACCGGTCAGCTCGCCGGCGGCCGCGGAGCCGAGCGCGAAAGCGATGCCAAGCGCCAGCATGAAAGGAAGCGTCTTCACGTTTGTACCCCCAAGATCAATCGTTCAGGAAATCAGGCGTCGCGAAGCGCCCGCAGCAGCGCCAAGGCGGCTGCCGGGTTTCGTTCCTTCGCTCCCGAAATGAAATATACGAATACATCACCTTTCGTGGGCTTCCGAGTCTTGGCCACCAAGGGATATCCGTCTGGCGGGTTGCCGCCAGCCCAATTACTTGCGTGCGCCGCCCATTTTTTGATGTCTCTGGCCGGATAGCCGGTTTCGATCTTCGCATCAGATCGCATCAGGCGCGCATAGATGAAGTCCGCCGCAATGTCGGCGATTGCCGGATAGTCGGGCGAGTCGGCGAAGACGATGGCCGCATTGTGCTTGCGCGCCAGGGCGATGAATTCCGGCGTGCAGAAGCTCGCATGGCGCACCTCGAGGGCATGCCTGAGCTCCCGGCCATCGAGTGTTTTCGGAAGCAGGGCAAGGAAGTCCGTGAAATCGTCGGCGTCGAATTTCTTGGTTGGCGCAAACTGCCAGAGGATCGGGCCCAGCTTGTGCCGAAGCTCGTTCAGGCCGCTGCCGAGGAATATCTCGATTGAATTTCGCGCATCCGCCAGCACGCGCCGGTTGGTACAGAAACGGTTGGCCTTCACCGAGAACACAAAATCATCCGGCGTTTCCGCAAACCATTTGCGGAATGTCGCCGGTTTCTGCGTCGAATAGTAGGTGCCGTTGATTTCGATCGTCGTGAGCTGGCGGCTCGCATATTCAAGCTCCCGGGTCTTGGCCAGGCCCTTCGGGAAAAAGCGGCCGCGCCACGGCTCATAGGTCCAGCCCCCAACGCCCACGCGAATTCTGCCTTCGGAGCTTCGTGCCATGGGATACGGTAATATGATACCGGCAGTGGTTTACCGGCTTTTTGCGGGCTCTTTTTCGCACATCCCGCTTGACGAAGCGATGGGGCGCCGCTAGAGGACGCGCCTTCACCGGAGAGTGTGCCATGAAAACCTACTCGGCCAAGGCGTCCGAGATTGAAAAGAAGTGGGTGCTGATTGATGCCGAGGGGCTTGTTGTCGGCCGGCTTGCCACGATCGTCGCCACGCGCCTGCGCGGCAAGCACAGCCCGCGCTACACCCCGCATATGGATTGTGGCGACAACGTGATCGTGATCAACGCGGCCAAAGTTCTGCTGACGGGCAACAAGCTCAAGAACAAAGTGTACAACTGGCACACCGGTTACATCGGCGGCATCAAATATCGCACCGCGGGCGCCATCATGGCCGGAAAACATCCCGAGCGGGTGGTGGAAAAGGCGGTTGAACGCATGCTTCCGCGGGGGCCTCTTGGCAAGAAACAGCTTTCCAACTTGCGCGTTTATCCGGGGCCGGAACATCCGCACGAAGCACAGCAACCGGTGAAGCTGGACATCGCGCAACGCAATCCCAAGAACACGAACTTCAAGACGAAGGCGGCCTGATCATGGCGGAAGAAGTCAGAACGTTTGGCGAGCTCAAATCCACGCTCATCAAGGCCAAGCCGCAGACGGCCGAGGTCGAACAGGCAAAGCCGGGGCGCGACAAATTCGGCCGCGCCTATGCCACCGGCAAGCGCAAAAACGCTGTGGCGCGCGTGTGGATCAAGCCGGGCAGGGGCCAGATCCTCGTCAACGGGAAGGAAGAAAAGATCTATTTCGCCCGTCCCGTGCTGCGCATGATCCTGCGCCAGCCGCTGATCGCGGCCAATCGCGATGGCCAGTTCGATATCATCGTCAGCGTGATGGGCGGCGGGCTCTCCGGCCAGGCCGGCGCCGTGCGCCACGGCATTTCCAAGGCGCTGATCGCATACGAACCCGGGCTGCGGCCGGTGTTGAAGCAGGGCGGTTTCCTGACCCGCGATCCGCGTGTGGTGGAACGCAAGAAGTACGGCCGCCCGAAAGCCCGCCGCAGCTTCCAGTTCAGCAAGCGCTGAAGAACCGGACAGAAAAAAGGGAACGGCCGCGGAGTTGGGCCTCCGCGGCCGTTTTTCGTTTCAGGCGTGGGCCGCCGCCGCAGCAGCACCGCCGGCCTTCGGGTCCGGACCATACTGGTTCGGCCCCGCCGTTCCGGCCATCGCGTACCAGACGATCAGCAGGATCGAGCAGGCAAGCGCTGCCAGATAGAAGATCAGGGAGAGCGCTGGCATCACGAACAGGCAAACACCGCCCAGAATGGCGGGCGCGACCGGAAGAAGTATCCACCAGCCACTTCTGTTTGTATCGTGCAACCGGCGCACCGCCACGCCGATCGACGGCAAGAGAAGAGCCAGGCCAAACAGACCTGCCAGCAACGGCGTGCCGAGCATGTTGTCGATGATCGTCAGCACAATGTCGATGATGATATAGACCAGCACGTACCACCAGAACTCCGCGCGGCGCGCACGGCCCTGAAAATCGATATAGTGCTTGGTGACGACGGTCTGGAACCAGTTGATGGCTTCCATTTCTCTTTCTCCTTATGGGCTTTTGCACCCGTGCTAACCGAGCGGGAGAAGACAAACCGGCGCCGGCCCGCCCCCGAACGATCGAACAATCCCGGAATCGCCAGCATTCAGACAGTCAGGATTACACGAAGTTCAAGTGAAGAAAATGCCGCCGGGTCGGCCATGGCAGGCTTCTGCCCACAGATTTTTCGTGCCCGCCAACTTGACAGACCATGGTGACGCCCGAAGCACGCCGCGCTACAAGCATCGCATGACGTCAAAAGTCTTTATCGACGGCGGCGCGGGCACGACGGGGCTGGAGATTCGCGAACGCCTTTCCGGCCGGGCCGAACTTGCGCTTCTCCGGCTCTCGGATGCCGAGCGCAAGAACGCGCGCGCCCGGCGTGAAGCGCTGAATGAGGCTGATGTCGTAATACTCTGCCTGCCGGATGATGCCGCGCGCGAGGCGGTGTCGATGATCGAAAACCCGGGCACGCGGGTGATCGATGCTTCAACCGCCCATCGCGTCGATCCGAACTGGGTTTACGGCTTTCCCGAGCTCGAGCCCGGCCAGCGCGGGCGCATCAAGTCCGCGCGGCACGTCTCCAATCCCGGCTGCTACGCGACCGGATTTTTGGCGCTGGTCAGGCCATTGGTTCGCGCCGGGATCCTGCCCCCCGACTTTCCGGTCACCGCAAATGCTGTGTCGGGATATTCCGGCGGCGGCAAGGCGATGATCGAAGAGTTCGAGGACCGAAATTCGCCGGCTTATGTCGAAACCGTCGTGCGCACCTATGGACTGGCGCTGGCGCACAAGCATGTGCCGGAGATGCAGATTCACGCGGGCCTGAGCCATCCGCCGCTGTTTGCGCCGAGTGTGGGGCGCTTCTACCGCGGCATGATTGTGGAAGTGCCGCTGCAATTGTGGTCGCTCCCGGGAAAACCGGCGGTGGCAACGATTCATGCGGCATTGGCCGAAGCTTACGCAAAGGAGAATCTGATCGAGGTCGAAGACATCAGGCTCGGCGCGATGCAGAAGTCGCTCGATGCGGAGTTGCTGAAGCTGACCAACGGGCTAAAACTGTTCGTATTCGGCAACGACAAGACGCAACAGGCCCGCCTTGTGGCCGTGCTGGACAATCTGGGCAAGGGCGCCGGCGGGGCTGCCGTTCAAAACCTCAATCTCATGCTGGGGCTCCCGGAAACCGAGGGCCTTCTCTGACTCAGGCCGCATGAAGAAACAGAAACGGTTTGCGATGCCACTGCAGAAGCTCAAGGTCTATCGCGCCACACGGGGGTTTTACGACACGATCGTGGCCGCACCTTCGATGAAGGCGGCGCTGGAAGCCTGGGGCGCCGAACACAATCTTTTCCATCAGGGGGCAGCAAAAGAGATCCACGACCCCGCGCTTGTGAAACTCGCAACGTCGATGCCGCGCGTGGTATTCCGCAGGCTGGTCGGCTCCAGAGGAAAGTTCGAGCCCGACATCGCAAAGCGCTGATCGAGGGCGATCATGAAAGCGAACATGCTGCTGTACGGCCTTGCGGCCTTACTCCTGACAGGGGCGGCGGCGGCCGCTGACTATTTGCCGCCGGCCGGCGGCCAATGGGAAACACGCACGCCGCAGCAGGAAGGTTTTGACCCCGCAAAGCTGCGGGCCGCCACAGATTTCGCCGTGGCAAACGAGACAGTGCTGTTTCCCGACCTCAAGGGCGTGATCGACGAGCGCGATCAGCGCATCACCATTCCGCTGCAGTTTGCGCATGAGCCGTTTTCCGACCCCATCGGGCCGCTGACGCCGCATGCGCCCTCCAACGGTCTCATCATCCACCACGGCTACATCGTGGCGGAGTGGGGCGACACGCAGGCCGTGGACATGACCCATTCCGCGACCAAGACGTTCTTATCGTCGGTTGCGGGCGTGGCGTTCGACCGCCACATGATCCGCAGCGTGAACGACCGCGTGCTGGACTATGTGGATCCGTCGCCGGATTTCGATCTGCCGCACAACCGGCCGATCACCTGGGACGAGATGCTGCGGCAGACGAGCGGCTGGATCGGCACCATGTGGGGCAAGCCCTGGTGGGCAGACCGGCCCGGCAAAAACGCCTGGGACGAACTGGCCAAGGGTCCGCCGCCGGTCGGCAAGGAATGGAAATATTCCGACGTGCGGGTGAACGCACTGGCGCTCGCGCTGACCTATCTGTGGAAGCGGCCGCTGCCCGATGTCCTGAAGCAATTTGTAATGGACCCGATCGGTGCGTCGAACACCTGGCATTGGGAGAATTATTACAACGCGTGGGTGACGATCGACGGAAAGCGTATGCCGGTGCCGCCGGGCGGCGGACATTGGGGCGGCGGCATGTTCATCAGTGCGCGCGATCTGGCGCGCATGGGATTGCTGGCTCTCCACAATGGCCGATGGGGCGACAGGCAGGTTCTGTCGGCGCGCTGGGTGAAGATGGCGCGCACGCCCACGCCGCAGGAACCGACCTACGGCTACATGAACTGGTTTCTCAATACGGACCACAGGATGTATCCGGCCGCGCGCGAAGATAGCGTCACCTTCCTCGGCAACGGCGACAACATCGTGTTCATAGACTACCAGCACGACATGGTGGCCGTCGTGCGCTGGATCGACGACAGGCAGAAAGCAGAGTTCGTGCGCCTGCTGGAAGCAAGCCTCACTGCGCCTTGATCTTCACATAGGTGCCCGGCGCATCGCCCAGGACTTTGAGTTTGCCGTCGCCGGGTTTGCGCGCAGGGATTTTCGGGCCCGACAGGCGTGAAAGCCATGCGTCCCAGTCCGGCCACCATGAGCCGGGGTGCTCGGTTGCGCCAGCCTGCCAGTCTTCCACCTTCGCAGGATAAGGCTTGCCGGACTTGCCGTCGGCCTTCATGCCGATCGCATCGTTGGTCCAGTACTGATACTTGTTCGCCGCCGGCGGATTGATCACGCCGGCGATGTGCCCTGAGCCCGCGATGATGAAGCGCACCGGCCCGCCGAACAGTTGCGTAGATTTGTAAACCGAGCGGTAGGGCGCGATGTGGTCTTCGCGCGCGCTTTGCAGATAGACCGGAATTTTCACGTTCGAGAGCTCAAGCTTCACATTGTCGAAGCTCATCTTGCCGCGGGCCAGCGCGTTGTTCTTGTAGAATTGCGTGAGGTAGTAGAGGTGGCAGGCCTCGGGCATGCGCGTGGTGTCGGAATTCCAGTAGAGCAGGTCGAACGGGGCGGGCTCCTTGCCGAGCAGATAGTTGCTCACCACGAACGACCAGATCAGGTCGTTGGCGCGCAACATGTTGAAGGTGGTTGCCATCTTCTTGCCTTCAAGCACGCCGCCTGAAGCGTTCATCTGCTCTTTCAGCGCTTCCAGCTGTTCATCGTCTATGAACACCTGCAAATCCCCGGCTTCGGAGAAATCGGCCTGGGCCGCGAAGAAGGTGGCCGAGGCAATGCGATCGTCCTTCTTGGCCGCCATGTACGCAAGGGTCGCTGCCAACAAGGTTCCGCCGATGCAATATCCGATGGCATTGACCTGGCGTTCGCCGGTGGCTTTCTCGACAGCGTCGAGCGCTTCGAAAATGCCTTCGCGCATGTAGTCTTCGAAGGTTCTCTGCGCGAGCCGCCTGTCCGGATTGACCCAGGAGACGACGAAGACGGTGTAGCCTTGCGCCGATGCCCAGCGGATGAAGGAATTCTCCGGCCGCAGGTCAAGGATATAGTATTTGTTGATCCAGGGCGGAAAGATCAGGAGCGGCCGCTCATAGACCGATTTCGTCGCCGGATCGAACTGCAGCAGCTCGATCAGCTCGTTGCGGAACACCACCTTGCCGGGCGCAGTAGCGATGTTTTCGCCGATCTGGAACGCGTCAGCCGACTGGCGGATGGACAGCTGGCCCTGACCGCGATCCAGATCTTCGAGCAGATTCTTGAGACCCGTGACCAGATTCTCCCCGTTGCTTTGCAAGGTCGCGCGCAGAACCTCCGGATTGGTGAGCACGAAATTGGTGGGCGCAATCGCATCGGCAAACTGTTTCGTATAAAACTGGATGCGCTTTTTGGTCTTTTGGTCCAGCCCGCCATCCACCTTGGCGACCGTGTCCTGCATCCAGTTTGCGGTAAGCAGATAGCTCTGCTTGATGAAGTCAAAAATCTGGTTTTCCTGCCAGTCCTTGTCCCTGAAGCGCTTGTCGCCCGGCGCCGGTTCGACCACGGGGTCCACCGGTGCACCCAGCAGACGGCGTGCCGTTCGTTCCCAAAGGCCCATGTAGTCGCGCCACAGCTGGAATTGCGCCTCCAAGACGGCCATCGGATTGGCGGCCATCGCTTTCAGAAGCTCCATGAACGTGCCGGCAAGGTTGAGCGGATCGGCGGGTTCCGTGCCGAGCTTTCCGGCCTGGCGTTTCAGGAAATCGCCGAGCAGCCGCTGCGACTGAACGCCCACCTGCACCATATTGCGGGCGAAAGCGGCGGGATCGCCAATTCTGTAGCCGCCATGTTCCACGTCGGGCTTGGCGCGGGATTGCGCCGCGTGCTTTTGCATGGCTTCGGTCCGTTTTCGTCCGATGGTTGAGATAGCGGCGATGTTCGTGTCCCGCAAGGCGCCCGCCCGGCGGGCTCTTGCGCGGCATGCTTGATTTTCTTTGTACTTTTGCTTGGAAGGGACACGTCGGGAGAGTATATGGGTCTGCGTTGGTCGGGTGCGGAGGCTATCAGCAAATGAACAGGACTGTGTTGCAAGTTGCCGCGCTGTTGCTTGTGGCCCTGGCCGCAAGCGGATGCTCCAGCATTCCCGATTGGGCGGACCCCACGACCTGGGTCGGCGACGACACGAGCACGGCCACGGCTGCACCGCCACCCAATGTGTCTTCTGATGAAGGGCAGACCGTTGCGGAGGCTTCCGACAATGGCCAATACCCGGATCTTGCCAACGCGCCGCAAAAACCCGCCGCGCCGTCCACTGCGCAGGAACAGGCCCAGACATCCGATCAACTCGCGGCCGACCGCGCACACGCACAATACAGCGCCGACGCCTTGCGCGGTGGCACCGAAGCCGCGGCGGCGCCTCCGCCGCCTCCGGGAGCCGCGCCGGATGTCCAGATGGCGGATACCGGCAGCACGAGCGACCAGGGCAGCGCCGATCAGCAATCCGCATCGTCGGGCGATCAGACGAGCGCCCCGGCTGTGGCCGACAATTCCGCAAGTCCCGATACCGTGAATTCCGCAGCAGTTGCTGCAGGCGATACATCGGCCTCTGCGCCCGCGGCCCAACCGGCCGTGTCGGCTGACAACGGCCAAAGCGGAGCCGCACCTTCCGGCGCGCCAACAACGCAGGTCGCCAGCACGGAGACGCCGCCGCCCGCCGCCGCCTCTGGCGCGACGCCAGCTGTGCCTGCCGTGCCGCCCGGAGCAAGCGGAATGCAGCCAATGGTGCTGGCCGACGCACCGCTTGGTTTCAAACCATCGGCGGCGCCGCCACTCAGCCCCGATGTTTCGCAGTTTGTGCCTGCGCCCGTGGTGGCGCGCTACCAGCAGACCGCTTCGAATGCGGGGATCGCGACGAATACGATCATGCCGGCCAGCTATGGCAGCACGGCTGTCGCGATGAACGCACCGCGCGCCGCGCGCCGCGCCCGTTCGCAGTCGGACACGGGCGCCGTCGGCGGACCGGAAGAAATGAGCGGTTCTGTCGTCGCAAGTTTTGATGCCTTGAACAATGTGGCAGCGGCGCCGAGCGTATATGCCAACGCCTATGGCGCGCCATCGGCTGTGGTCTACTTCCCCAACGACGTGGCCGCGATCGGCCCGCAAGGCAAAGCCCAGGTCGAATTGGCCGTGGAAGCCTGGCGGGCGCGGGGCGGCAGCGGCTACATCCGCGTGGTCGGTCATTCATCGAGCCGCACGGGCAACATGCCGGTTGAAAAGCATCTGGAGCTGATCTTCAGCCGCTCGCAGGCTTACGCGAATGCCGTGGCGCGGGAGCTCATCCATGCCGGCGTTCCCGCCGACAAGGTGCTGATCGAGGCGGTCGGCGACTCTCAGCCCGTCTATTACGAGAGCATGCCCCAGGGCGAGGCAGGCAACCGCCGCGCCGAAATTTTCATACAAGGGTGATGGCAAGGCCGCTGCGGATCGCCGTCGCCGGTCTTGGCACCGTCGGCGGCGGCGTGGCCAAGGCGCTGCGCAGCCGGGAGAGCGAGCTTTTCGCGCGCGCCGGCCGGCCGCTCGAGATCGCCATGATTGCGGCCCGCGACCGCCGGAAGGACCGGGGCTTTGACCATACAGACCTTCCGTGGGCGGACGATCTGGCCGCGCTGGCCACGGGCGACGCTGACGTCGTGGTGGAGCTCATCGGCGGCGAAAGCGGGCCTGCGCTCCGGCTGGTCGAAACGGCGTTGTCCAACCGCAAGCATGTTGTCACCGCCAACAAGGCGATGCTCGCGCATCATGGCGCGCGCCTTGCCACGCTGGCGGAGAAGAACGGCGTGGCGTTGAAGTTCGAGGCCGCCGCCGCCGGCGGCATTCCCATCGTCAAGGCTTTGCGCGAGAGCCTCCTCGCGTACGGGATAAACGCGGTTCGGGGAATCCTGAACGGCACCTGCAACTATATCCTCACCCGGATGGAGGCGACCGGAGCGGCATTTTCGGATGTTCTCGCCGAGGCGCAAAAGCTCGGCTATGCCGAAGCCGACCCGGCGCTCGACATCGGCGGCGGCGATACCGCGCACAAGCTTGCGCTTCTTTCGGCGCTTGCGTTCGGGGTCCAGCCGGATTTCGGCAGCATCACGGTGGAAGGGATCGATACGATCACGCCCGAAGACATCGGCTTTGCGAAAGAGTTCGGTTACCGGATCAAGCTGCTCGGCATCGCGCGCGCCACGGCGCAAGGTCTTGACCGCCGCGTCCAGCCGACGATGGTCAAGCTGGGCACGCCGCTCGCCGATGTCGAAGGCCCGTTCAATGCCGTCGTTGTCCATGCAGGCGAAGCCGGGCCATTCGTGTTCGAGGGTCGCGGCGCCGGCGAAGCGCCCACAACATCGGCGGTGATCGCAGACATCGTGGATATCGCGCGTGGGTCTAACGGCGCAGTGTTCGGCCGTGCGGCCAGTGCCCTGTCAAGACCGGTTCCCGCGCCCGTAGATGCGCGCGTTTCGCCGTATTATCTGCGCTTTCATGCCCTCGATCAGCCGGGCGTCCTGTCGGAGATTTCCGGCCATCTGGCCAATGCCGGCATTTCGATCGGCAGTATGATCCAGCGTGGCCGTGCGCCGGGTGGCACTGTGGTGATCGTGATGATCACCCACGAATGCCCCGAGCCGGCGGTGCGTCGCGCCTTGAAGGTGATAGAGGCGTCGGACAAAGTTCGGGGCGCCTCCCGGATGATTCCGATGGAGGCCGTATAACAAGTGGGGAGCGAATAATGGCAGCACTGGACCGTGTCTTTGCACTGGAGGCTGTGCGTGTAACCGAAGCGGCGGCCATGTCGGCCGCGCGCCAGATCGGCCGGGGCGACGAGCACGCTGCAGACCACGCCGCCGTGGAGGCGATGCGCAGGGCTTTCAACCATCTGCCCATCGAAGGCACGGTAGTAATCGGGGAAGGCGAACGCGACGAAGCGCCGATGCTGTACATCGGCGAAAAGGTTGGCTCAGGCGGCGTGAAGGTGGATATCGCGCTCGACCCGCTGGAAGGCACCACGCTCACGGCCAAGGCGTTGCCCAATGCCCTGGCGGTGATGGCCATGGCGGAGCCGGGGACGCTGCTGAATGCGCCGGATACCTACATGGACAAGATTGCAATCGGCCCGGGTTACAGGGAAGGCGTGATCGATCTGGATGCGGAGCCGGGCGAGAACATCATTTCCCTTGCGAAGGCCAAGGGCGTGAAGCCCGCCGATATCACGGCACTGATCCTGGATCGCCCGCGGCATGCGCACATCATCGAGAGCGTGCGCAAGGCCGGCGCAGCCGTGCGCCTGATCACGGATGGCGATGTGGCAGGCGTCATTGCCACAACCGATCCCGCGACGGGCATTGACATCTATATGGGGCAGGGGGGCGCGCCGGAGGGCGTTCTGGCCGCGGCCGCGCTGCGATGCGTGGGAGGCCAGATCCAGACCAGGCTGGTGTTCAAGAAAGATGAAGAGCGTGCCCGTGCCGCCAAGCTCGGCATCAAGGATCTCAACCGGAAATATTCGCTGATGGATCTGGCGTCGGGCGATGTGATCTTCGCCGCCACCGGCGTGACCGACGGTTCCATGCTGGCAGGCGTACATCGTGACAGGGACTACATCACCACCGAAAGCATCGTGATGCGGTCGGCCACCGGCACGGTGCGCTGGATCAGGGGCCGCCACAGGCGGAGCCATGCTGGATAACCTTGCAGGGCCGATAGGACGTTCGGCCTTCAGCATTTCGCGCTCGTTTTCCGGGCGCCGCTGGATCATGCGGGACGCGCCGGAGAATGCCCTGCGCGCGCTGTCGCTGGACCGTCAGCTGCCGCCCGCCATTGTTCGCCTGCTCGCCGCGCGCGGTGTGCGCCCTGAAGACCTCGACGATGTCCTCAAGCCCACGTTGCGGCGACTCTTGCCCGAGCCGCTGTCGCTTCTGGACATGGATAAAGCCGTTGCCCGCACGCGGGCCGCACTTGACGGGGGCGAACGGATCGCAGTTCTCGGCGACTACGACGTGGATGGCTCGGTTTCCGCGGCGCTTCTTTCCGATTTCCTGTCCGCGCTGGGCCATAAGCCGCGGCTCTACATCCCCGATCGCATGACCGAAGGCTATGGCCCAAATGCAAAGGCCATGGAATTGCTGAAGGCCGAAGGGGCAAGCCTCGTCATGACGGTGGATTGCGGCGCGGGGGCGCAGATGGCCCTGGCGGCCGCGCGCGCGATGGGACTGGATGTCCTTGTGTTCGATCATCATGCGACCGAGTCCGATGTTGCAGCCTTCGCGCATGTCAATCCGAACAGGGCAGGCCAGCCATCAGGTCTGGGTCATCTGTGTGCCGCCGGGGTCACGTTTCTTTTTCTCGTGGCGCTCAGCCGCGCGCTTCGCGAAGGCGGCTGGTATTCCGCCCATCATGTCTCAGAGCCGGACCTGCGGGCGTGTCTGGATATCGTGGCGCTGGCCACCGTCTGCGACGTTGTTCCGCTTGTCGGCGTCAATCGCGCTTTTGTGCGCAGCGGGCTTGCTAAGATGGCGGAAGGCAGCCGCCACGGGTTGGCTGCGCTGGCCGCAGTGTCGGGAATCTCCGCGCCGTTCAATCCGCATCATTGCGGCTTCGTGCTCGGCCCGCGCATCAATGCGGGCGGCCGCGTTGGTAAATGCAGTCTGGGCGTCGAACTGCTGACCGCGGATGGCCGCGAGGCCGCGGCGGAAATTGCGGCATTGCTGGACGTCCACAATCGCGAACGGCAGGCGCTCGAGAAGCTCATTCTCGAAGAGGCGCTCGCGTGTGCCACCGGACAGGCGAATGCGCCATTCCTTTTTGCCCATGGCGAAGGCTGGCATCCGGGCGTTGTTGGCATAGTTGCAAGCCGCTTGAAAGATCGCTTTGGCAAGCCTGCCTTCGCCGCGGGTTTCGAAGGCGGCATGGGCCGCGGTTCGGCGCGCTCGGTTGCAGGCGTGGACATTGGCGCCATCGTGCGCGAAGCGCATGAGAGGAAGCTTGTCGATTCCGGCGGCGGGCATGCGATGGCGGCCGGCTTCAGTCTTCGCGCCGATCAGCTGGAACCATTCGGCGCATTCCTTGCGGAACGGTTCGATGGTCACACCCGCGCGATTGCGGCAGCCAGCGATCTTTTCCTCGACGCGCTGGTCGCCCCGTCTGGTGCGACTGCCGCGCTGGTCGAGGAAGTCGCCCGCATCGGCCCATTCGGCGCGGGCAATCCGGAACCGGTCTTCGTGGTGCCGGATGTGCATGTGGCCTTTGCCGACAAGGCCGGCAAGGATCACATCCGCCTGCGTCTGCGTGGCGGCGACGGCACCATGCTTTCGGCCATTGCGTTCCGGTCCCAGGGAACGGCGTTGGGGCAGGCGCTTATGCAATCGCGCGGCAGCCGGGTTCACGCCGCCGGCCGGCTTAGGGCCGAGGAATGGAATGGGGAGCAGCGCATTCAGCTGCACCTGGAGGATGCCGCGCCCATGGAGGCATGAATCCGCCTTGCCAAGGCCGGTTTTGGGCCGTATAGCCCGGCGTTCCGCGCCCTTCGTCTATCGGTTAGGACTCAAGATTTTCAATCTTGCAAGAGGGGTTCGACTCCCCTAGGGCGCGCCAAGCCGACCGCAGGTTCGACGTGTCAAGGCGACAGTTTTTTAACCGCCCGGAATGCTTTCGGACCAAGCTGTTGCTGCCGGTTTCTCATCGAAATGTTCAGCTCCGATCGAATTTATGAAAATCTGAACATGTCGGGAAAACGCAAGATTCCCGAACCGCAGGCGCCGAACGGGACATTTCCGAAAAGGGGATAATTTATTGGTGCAAACGCGATAGGCGTTGCTCCGTGCCGAACGAATCAATATTGTTCCATCAATCGCCAGGGCTGGCGGCTGATGCAGATTCAAGTTCGTTGCGGCTGATTGATATTTGTCAACGAACAGGTGGATGCATCCCTTTAGATAATACAACGAAGTCAAGCGGACGAATTTCAAGAACGGAGTGAAGTGCGCCGGCACAGATCCCTTGGGTTTGTGCGGGTTACGCGCGCGCACGCAAAAATGATCCTTGTTCAATCCTTCTTCAGGCGAGGGGATTGATCGGCCAAACGGAGCGACATCATGACAACCTTTACGGTAAGTTTTGCAACCTTCGACGCAAATCAGCCTTACAGCAGCACCGACACAGTCATTGTCCAGGATACGGCCACCAATCTCCAGGCATTGACAGCGGTCCAGATTGCAGAGCTTGGCTCGGGAAATGCCGATTTTGTCGATTGCCTCAGCGACGTCCTTATTCTGGATGCAACGCAGGCGGCTGCTTTTGGTGACATCAGCACGGCCTTCGATCCCTCTGATTTCGTGCAGATTTCCGACACGGGCGCCAACATTGCCGCTTTGACGTCGTCCGAGATCGCTGCGCTTGCATCGCATGGCCTGGCCGCAATCAATCCGTCCGACGACGTTCTTTCGTTTACCGTTGCCCAGTTCCAGGCCCTCGGCCAGATCAACGTCAATGCTAGTGCCACATTCACGCTTGCCGACACCGGCGCGAACATCGCGGCGTTGACAGCAGGCCAGATCGGCGCCCTTGCGCTGCAGGGTGTGGACGTCATCGATGCCTCGGATGACGCGCTGTCGCTCAGTGTCGCGCAATATCAGGCGCTTGGCACGGTTGCCCTGACGGTTGGCGATCTGGTCACCTTGGCCGACAGTGGCTCCAATATTGCCGCGCTTACGGCCACCCAGATCGGACAGTTGGCCGGCAACCAGATTGACGCCATTGATGCCACGGACAACGCGCTTTCGCTGACCGTCGCGCAATACAACGCACTTGGAAGCGTCACTTTGACAGCGGGCGACACCGTTACGCTAGCGGACACGGGCGCGCATATCGCGGCGCTGACGGCCGGCCAGATCGGCGCATTGGCAGGCGCGGGCATCGATGCAATCGATGCGACCGACGGTGCATTGTCGCTTTCGATTGCGCAGTACAACGCGCTCGGCACGGTATCATTGACGGCCGACGACACGGTCACGCTGGCCGACACAGGCGCCAATCTTGCGGGGCTGACGGCCACCGACATTGGCAATCTGGTCAACATCGATGCGTTCAACGCAACCAATGACGTTCTCTCGCTCGATCTCAGCCAGCTGGATGCGCTGGCCACCGCCAATATTGCGCTGACGGCCGGCGATACGGTCACGCTGTCGGATACCGAAGCGAACATTGAGGCCCTGACCGCCGGTCAGCTGTCGGGCTATGCGACCCAGGGCGTGGATCTGATCCATGCCAGCGATTCCAGCACGCTGAACATGAGCAAGGCGCAGGTGGCGGCGGTGCTGGCCTCCAGCGCGGCCTTCGATTCCGGCGACAACGTCACCCTCGTTGATACGGGCGCCAATATTGCCGCTCTCACCGCCTCGCAGTTCGGCCAGCTCCAGGCCAAGGGCGTGGATGCCATCGACGCATCCGACGACACGCTCGCCCTGACGGTCGCCCAATATCAGGGGCTGGGCAACGTATCTTTGACGGCTGCCGACAATGTCACCTTGTCTGACACTGGCGCGCATCTGGCGTCCCTGTCGGCGACCGACATCTCGAACCTGGTCAACATTGACGGGTTCGACGCGACGGACAACGTGCTCTCTCTCAGCGCCGCGCAGCTCGATGCGCTGGCCACAAAGAGCATCCCCGTCGATGCGAGCGACACGCTCACGCTTGCCGATAGCGAGGCAAACATCGAGGCGCTGTCTCAGGCCGCAATCAACAACTACATCAACAGCCAGGGCGTGGACAGCATTCACGCGACCGACACAAGCACACTGAACCTGGGCGGCGGCGTGATCTCGGTCGTGATTGCGAGCTCGGCCAGCTTCGCGCCCGGCGATACCGTTACGCTTGTGGACCTCAGCATGAACATCCAGGGCTTCACGGCTGTGCAGTTCGGGCAGTTTGCTTCTCATGGCATCGACAGGATTGACGCCTCCGACGATGTGCTGGCGCTCAGCGTCGCGCAGTACTCCGCGCTCGGCAGCACCACGCTGACGGCCGGCGACACGGTAACGCTTGCGGATACCGGGACGAACATCGCGGGCTTGACACCGGCAGATTTCGCCGCTTTGGCCGGGAACAACGTCGACATCATCGACGCGTCCGGCGGGCTTTCGCTCACCGCTGCACAATTTACCTCGCTGGGCACGGTGGCGTTGACGGCAAGCAATAATGTCACCCTCGCGGATACGGGCGCGAACATTTCCGCGCTGAATTCAACCGTGTGGGGCACCTTCGCAACGAAGGGCATCGACACAATCAATGCCAGTGACAACGTTCTTTCGATGTCGGTGGCCCAATATTCGGCCCTCGGCACGACAACGCTCACGAGCGCGGATACCGTTACCCTGCTGGATACGGGCGCCAATCTCGATGCGCTCACCGCCACCCAGATCGGCCAGCTGTCCGGGAAGGGCGTCGATATCATCGACGCATCCGACAATGTGCTGGCGCTGACCGTCGCCAAGTTCAACGCGCTCGGCACGGTGAGCCTGCGCGCATCCGACACGGTCACGCTTGCCGATACGGGCGCCAATATCGCCGCGCTGACTGTGGCACAATTCAATGCCATGCATTCCAAGGGCGTCGATGGGATCGACGCCACCGACGACGCTATTACGCTGTCCGTGGCCCAGGCCCAGGGCATTGCCGGGCTTCTCACGATCGCAACGGGCGATTTGGTTACCGTTGCCGATACCCAGGCAAATATCCAGGCGCTGTCGGGCGCCCAGCTGGCCGCATTGGCGAACGCCAATGTGGATGTCATCCACGCGAGCGACACCAGCACGCTCGTTCTGACCGAGAGCCAGGTTAAGCCATTCTTGGCCACGGCGGGCACATTTGCCAGCGGCGATACCGTGACGCTGGCGGATACCGGCGTGAATATCGCTTCGCTCACAAACAGCGAATTCGGGCAGCTGGCTAGTCACGGAATCGATGCAATCGACGCCACCGACAATATGCTCACATTGACCGCCGCCCAGTTCTCGGGGCTTGGCACGACCACGTTGGCTGTTGGCGATGCCGTGACACTGGCCGATAGTGGCGCCAACCTTGCGACCCTCGATTTCAGCACCTTGGCCGCGAAACACGTCGATACGCTCAATGCGACAGACGATGCGCTCAGCATCACGGTCGCCGACTACAATGCGTTCGGCGGGAGCCATCTGACGGTGGGCGACGTGGTCACGCTGCTGGATACCGAGGCGCATCTGGAAGCCCTGACGCCAGGCGACATCAGCAGCCTTGTCAATGTCGATGCCGTGGATTCCCTCAACAACACGCTCAATCTGACAGTGGCGCAGTACAATGCGCTGACCGGGAATTCCGTGGCGCTCACCGTTTCCGATACGGTTACGCTGGCGGACACCGGCGCCAATCTCGCGGCGCTGACATCCACCGACATCGGCAATCTGGTCAACATTGACGCTTTCAACGCAACTGACGATGCGATTACTTTCGACGCCGGTCAGCTGGGCGCAATTGTCACCGCATCGATCCAGCTGGCGGCCGATGATGTCATAACGCTCTCCGACAGCGAGGCGAACATCGAGGCGCTTACCGGAACCGATTTCGGGAATTTCGCGGCCCTGGGTGTTGATGTCATCCACGCGGGCAACAGCACGTTGAATCTCACGGCAAGCCAGATTCTGCCGATCCTGAGCAGCAACACCGCGTTCGCTTCCGGAGATACCGTTACGCTGCTGGATTCGGCTGCCAACATTATGGCGCTGTCAGCGGTCAATTTCGGCGATCTTGCCGCCGCGGGCGTCGACACAATCGACGCCAACGATGACGTCTGGACAATCACGGCTGCGCAATTTGCCGCTCTTGGCACAGTGTCCCTGACGGCCGGCGACACTGTCACATTGTCGGATACCGGCGCCCACATCCAGTCCCTCACGGCAACCCAGATCGGCGACCTGGCGACCAAGCATGTGGATGCGATCGATGCCAGCAACAATGCGCTGACGCTTTCGGTGGCCCAGTTCAACGCGCTTGGAAATGTCACGCTTACGGCGGCCGATGCGGTCACTTTGCGGGACACTGGCGCAAATCTGGCCAGCCTCGACTTCAGCACGCTGGCCGGGAAGAATGTGGATACGCTCGACGCCAGCGACAACCAGCTTGCCATCACCGTGCAGCAATATAACGACTTCGGCGGCACGCATTTGACAGCCGGCGACAACGTCACGCTGACGGACTCGGGTGCCAATCTTGCGGCGCTGACGGCCACTGACATCGGCAACTTGGTCAATGTCGATGCGGTCAACGCGACCGGCGATGCTTTGAGCCTTGACCTCAGCCAGCTCGACGCCCTGACCAACGCCAGCATATCGCTGGCGGCCGGTGATGTGATCACGCTTTCGGATACAGAAGCGAACATAGAGGCGCTGTCGGGAGCCGAACTCTCGGGTTACGTCGCGCAAGGCGTTGACATCATCAATGCCAGCGACACCAGCGAACTTACGCTCGACGCCAGCCAGGTGCAGCCAATTCTGGGAATGACGGCCGCCTTTGCGAGCGGAAACGACGTGACGCTTGCGGATTTGGCCGCCAATATTGAGGCCCTCTCCGTCAGCGATCTGGGACAGCTCGGAAGCCACGGGATCGATTTGATCTCAGCGACCGACGGAACCCTGACGCTTTCGGCGGCAAAGGCGGTCGCGTTGGGTAACGTGGAGGTCCAGGACGGCGACACATTCATTCTGTCCGACACAGGGGCCAACATCGCGGCGATGACGGCCAGTCAGATTTCGACTCTGGCATCGATCAACCTCGATACGATCAATGCCACCGATGATACCGTCTCGTTGACGGCAGCGCAGGCAGCGGCGCTCGGGTCGATCGTGTTCGATGGCACAGATACGGTCACGCTGGCTGACACCGGCGCCGCCATCGCCGGGCTGACGGCGGGCGAGATCGGCGCATTGGCAGGCGCGGGCATCGATGCGATCAATGCGACCGACGATGCGCTGTCGCTTTCGATTGCGCAGTACAATGCGCTTGGCACGGTCACTCTGACGGGAGGCGATACGGTCACGCTGGCCGACACAGGCGCCAACCTTGCGGGGCTCACCGCCACCGACATCGGTAATCTGGTCAACATCGATGCGATCAATGCAACGAACAACGTTCTTTCAATCAATCTCGACCAGCTGGATGCACTGACCACCGCGGGCATCGCGCTCACGGCGGGAGATTCGGTGACCCTTTCGGACACCGGCGCCAATATCGGAGCGCTTACCGCCGGCCAGCTTGGTCAACTTGCCGGCGACAACGTGGATAGCATTGATGCAACCGACAATGCGCTCTCGTTCAGCTTTGCGCAGTACAGCGCTCTTGGGGTTGGGATTGCCGCCAACGATGCCCTGACAGTCACGGGAACATCGGGCGCCAATACGATTTCCGGCCACGCCGGCATCGACACGCTGAACGGTCTGGGCAGCGCGGACACGCTCAATGGCCTTGGCGGCAATGACACTCTTGTCGGCGGCGCGGGCAATGACACCGAAAGTGGCGGTTCAGGGTCCGACACGCTCAATGGCGGCGCCGGCGCAGACGACCTGACCGGTGGCAGGGGAGCCGACACGTTCGTCTTTGCCGCGACCAGTGAATCATCCAACAAGCATCCGGACGTGATCGAGGACTTCTCGCACGCCCAGGGCGACCTGATCGATCTCAGTGCAATCGATGCGAAAACCGGAGGCGCCGACAATGCATTCCACGTCGTCTCGGCTTTCACCGGCGCCAAGGGTCAGCTTGTGATCAGCGCTCACGGAACAAATGAATTCCTGGTCCGGGGCGACGTAAACGGCGACGGCAAGGCGGACTTCACAATCGACGTCCACAGCCATACGGCGTTGAACGCAGGCGATTTCATTCTGTAATCCGGGAAGGCAGGGCGGGGCTGACGCTTCGCCCCGCTTTGGCGCGCTAGCTCGCACGCCCGTCAGTGTGGCGCAGCTGGCTTGTGCCCACCCGAGGGCATACCTGCCGGAGAGGTCAATGCGGCCCGCCTGATCCGCCATAGTTGAATTTGCAGACGGCGTGCGAGCCTTCGCAATGGCACTCGCATGTGGCCCCGGGTGGCGCCTTGCACGTGTCGGTACTGTGGCAGCGGCTCGTGTGTTGCCGTCTGCGCCCGGCGCGCCGAATGGGCTTTGGCTTTTTCTTGTGATGGTCGGTGATCGGCTTTACGGGCGGAATGGGCTTTACGTGCGGAATTGGATGGACGCCCGGAACCGGTTGCATTTCCGGAATTGGTTTCATCGGCGGAATGGGCTTCACCGGCGGTATGGGCGCGGTCGTTTCGCCGGCCATGGCCGCGGGCGCGCTGATCAAAAGCACACCCAGCAGCATCACGATCCGGATCTGTCTTCGCATGGAGGTCTCTCAGGGTTTGGTAATCACGATTTGCACCCGCCGGTTTCGTGCGCGGCCTTCGGGGTTGTCCGTTCCGTCGGGGTTGGTGTTTGGCGCAACCGGATTCGCCTTGCCCCATCCACGGGTGTGCAGGTTGGCGACAGGCGCCTGCGCATTCGCCACCAGCCAGTTTCTGACCGTATCGGCGCGCTTTTGCGACAGCGCAATGTTGTAGGCGTCGTTGCCGATCGAGTCGGTGTACCCCTCGATTGAAATCTGCGCCGCAGGATAGGATTTCAGGACGGTGGCGAGCTTTTGCAGGGCGGGCACTGCGGCCGGCTTCAAATCCCACTTGTTGAAATCGAACAGCACATCGGCCGACAGATCGATGGTGACGGCCTGCGCCGTTGTCTGTGCGTTCAGATCTCTCAGCGCCCGCTGCAATTCGCTTGACGCGCCGGCCACCGCGACGCCCGATGCGACCGCACGGCCATTGCCGGCGATCGAGACGCTTTCGAGCGGGGCAAACAGCGGGAAAACAATATCCACGGCGGTAACGGAATCCGGCGGGGCCTGGAACGTCAAATCCACAAGCGTCTGGCTGTTCGGGCCAATGCTCGACAGGAACCAGCGGCCGCCCTGGCTCTTGTCGGCAACGGGCGTCGCAATGAATTCGCCGCTCTCGTCCTTGAGCAGCGGATAGCTGCGCTTGCCAAGCGGATCCAGCGCATAGACATCGCCATAGGCGATGGTGCGACCGTTGCCGGAGGTGATGTGCTTGTCGCCCGGGTTGGAAATCCTGAGTCTGACCTTCAGCTGTCCGTTTGCACGGTTTGCCGAAATGACGCTGGCGGTCAGCGGCGGAATGCTGCCGTTCACGTTCTGGCCTGGCGGGGGCGGCTGCACGGTAACCGGCACATTGTCGAACGAATGGATGACCGGGCCCTGCACGCTAACGGGGTCACCGCTTGCAAGGGCATCATAGAGCACCCAGACAACTGTGCTTGAGTTGCCGGGCAGCTTCGGAAACCAGCGTCCGCCGCCGTTGCGATCAGAAATCGGCCCGGCGAGGAAATTTCCGTTCGCGTCCTTCAGCGGAAAGAGCTTCTTGTTCGCCTTTGCATCGACGATCACGACATCGCCGTAGGTGATGGGCTGGGACAGGGACGTGTCGGCGCCCGACGTGTTGTGCAAAACGACGCCAAGATGCAGCACGCCGTCGTACTGGCGCAGGAAGGCGATATCCGCGGTCACGTTGGGGTTGTCGGTCGGTTGCGCCGCCGCGGACGAAACGGCGGGCAGCAGGATTGCGAGCAAAAGGAGTGCGGACCGGCGCATGCTGTCTCCCCCCC
>Ga0070740_10001321_pt1 | contig 35400 bp, 29 predicted proteins | sample Coa_R2_FD_67286 | JGI IMG/M metagenome (GOLD analysis project Ga0070740, IMG submission 67286) | Surface soil microbial communities from Centralia Pennsylvania, which are recovering from an underground coalmine fire - Coalmine... | ecosystem: Environmental > Terrestrial > Soil > Unclassified ...
GGGCGTGCTCGCTTTGCCGCGTTCGCGGTTCCAGTGCCGCCAGTCTTCATCGTCTTCGAGATCGGAGAACGGATGTCCGCTCCAGTGGCCGAAGTCGAGTTCGTCCAGTTCCGGCGCGACGCGCAGCAGACAATTGCACTCGGCCGCGATCGCGCGCGCGGTCTGCAACGTGCGCAGGCGCGGACTGCTTTCCACACGTTGCGGTGTCTCGGACTTCAGCGCCCGCGCCAGCCCGCATGCCTGCGACAGCCCGGAAGCGTCGAGCGGCGGATCCAGCGTGCGGCCCAGCAGAATCCTGTCACCCGGCACGCACGCGGCGTGACGCACCAGCAGCAAGCGTGTGGTCGCCGGAGTTGTCAAAGCTGGGCTCATCGGAAAGATTCCGTTCGTGGCGCGTGCGCGGCTCTTCCGTTTCCGCACGCATGAATTGCAAGGTCAGTTCGCGCGCACGCGCATCGGTGAATTGCTGCGGCGGCGATTTCATGAAGTAGCTGGAAGGCCCGACGATTGCGCCGCCCAGCCTGCGATCCAGCGCGAGCTTGGCGCAACGCACCGCATCGATCACCACACCCGCCGAGTTGGGCGAATCCCACACTTCCAGTTTCAACTCGACCGCCAGCGGCGAACCGCCGAAAGCCGTGCCCTCCAGACGGATGTAGGCCATCTTGCGGTCGGTCAACCACTCGACGTGATCAGACGGACCGACATGGATCGACTCGGGCGCGACGTCGACCTGGCTCGTCACCGAGCGCGTCTTCGACAATTTCTTCGAGACTAGTCGCTCGCGTTCCAGCATGTTCTTGAAATCGGAATTGCCGCCGAAATTCAGTTGATAGGTGCGATCCAGGCGCACGCCACGCTCGCGGAACAGATTGGCCAGCACGCGGTGCACGATGGTGGCGCCGACCTGGCTCTTGATGTCGTCGCCCAGCAGCGGCAGGCGCGCGCGTTCGAAACGCTTGCGCCAGCTTTCGTCGGAAGCGATGAACACCGGGATGCAATTGACGAAGGCGCAGCCGGCTTCCAGCGCGCGCGTCGCGTACCATTCGGTCGCGCGCTGCGAACCGACCGGCAGATACGACACCAGGATGTCGGTGCCGGTGCGGCGCAGGATGTCGGCGACGTTGGCAACCGGCCGATCCGATTCGACGATGTCCTCCCGCAGATATTCGCCGAGGCCGTCGAGCGTCGGGCCGCGTTCGACCGTAACGCCGCTGCGCGGCAGTTCCGCGAAGACGCGCGTGTTGTTGGGTTCGCACAGCAGCGCCTCGGACAGGTCGCGTCCGACCTTGCCGGCGTGGATGTCGAAGGCGCTGACCACGCGCACGTCGCGCACGTGATAGCGGCCCACGCGCGGGCTCATCAGTCCCGGGATTGCGGCGTCGTCCCTGGCGTCGCGGTAATAGGTCAAGCCCTGTACGAAAGAGGACGCGCAATTGCCCGCGCCGACGATGCCGACGCGCACGGTGTTTTCGAACGGTGCGTCCATGCGGGTTCCTTCTTCCTTGCGTGAAACGCGTTCACGTCATCCCGGACGATGCACGAACCGTGCAAACGTACTTGCACCTACAAAGCGCGGATCAACAGCGTTTTGCGCGCTCGCGAGGCGAGCGAGGTGGGTAATCCGCCGACGCTTTCCGGAAAGTTTTTCTAGCCGCGCCCGTGCGCAGCATCATCTTCATCATCTTCTTCGTCATCATCATCTTCCGGCGGCTTGGCCGGCACGAAGGGCGACACCGGATCGCTGGCCGGAAACGTTTCGTTCACGGCCTCGTCCAGATTGTCGCTCTCGTGCGACTTGCGGCGGCGCTTCTCCACATCCGACTCGGCCGGATGCGGTTTGCTGCCGGACTCCTTGCGGTCGGTGTGGGTGCCGCGCCGCGGCGCGCCCGACTTGCGCGACGTACCCATCAGCGTTGCGCGCTGCGCCGCGACGATGAACCGCTCTTGCCGCCGCGCGAAGAGGCGCGCTTGGCCGTGCTGCGCTTGGTCGTCGCCCGATTAGAGCCGGCGCGTTTGGAACCGGTGCTCTTGGAAGACGGACCGCTCTTGCTCGCGCGTTTGGACGCAGGCGGAAGTTTCACGGTCGAACCGTTACCGCCTTCATACTGCCGGTACTGTTCCATCAACGTTTCCTTGCGCTGCATCAGTTCCTCACCCAGCGCATCGAGATCCAGCTCGGTCTTTTTCACCGCCGGCATCAGTTCGTTTTCTTCTTCCTTCACGTGGTGCTGCACGTATTCCTTCAGCACGGTGAGCCGCGCCTCGAACATCTCGTCCTGCGCGTTGCTGCCGCGGATCTCGTCGATCAACTGCTTCAGGCTTCCGTGCTCGACCTTGGCCTCGGAGACCATTTCGCGATCCTCCTCGTCCAGCGCCTCGCGCGCCGCGGGATAGAAGATTTCCTCCTCGATCGTGCTGTGCACGATGAGGCTCAAGCAGATGTGCTGCGCGATTTCGATCTTGCCGCGGCCTTCCTCTTCGGCATCGAGCTGCTTGAACATCGATTCCACCTCGCGGTGATCGTGCTTCAGCAATTCGATCGCGTTGCTTTCCTTTGCCATGTTGATTCCTCCGTTGCGGGTCGCGTTGGCGCGATGTATGTGCCACGTCGGCAGACGCGGCGGTGATCATGAATGTCGATGAGCATCGGGTGGATGTTCGCTTTTACGCGCAGGCATGCGCACGGACCGTGAATTCCGTTCCTACCCGTGAAATAAGCTCACTTCATCCACCCCCGTGGTCGCACGCAGACGCAAGCAATCGCGGTGGCACGTCCGTTGCTCCATTGCAGTGGCGCGCGCCTCGTGCGCACTCACGGACGAAGATCATGAACAGGATATTCGGCAAACTCATCCTCGTTGCGCCGCTGGCGCTGGCGGTTTGCGCAGCCTACGCGCAGCAAACGCCGCCGAGCGGAACGCAAGATACCCAGGCACCGCCGCAAGGCACGCAAGGTTCGCAGGGCAACATGGGCGCGCCACAAACTCCTCCGCAAACCGCGCCACAGAATCCGCCGTATCAAAGCACGCCAACCAATCCGGCCGGCAGCAACCAGACAGCCCCGATGAGCAACGGCACGAACGGCGCGGCGACGCCTTTCGACAGTCTGGATACCTCGCACCAGGGCTATCTCACGCGGCAAAACGCCGCCACCGATTCATGGCTGGCTTCGCACTTCTCGCAATGCGATGCCGATCGCGACGGCCGCGTCACGCGCGCCGAATACACGGCCTGTTCGCGCGCGCATCCCTGAATCACGAGTGGCGGGGCGGGCAGTGCCCGCCGTCGGCAACGGCGAGCGTGCATGTCCCCTTCATGCGGCAGACGAAGTCCGCCCTACTTCACTTCACCGTCAACACCGTCCAGCCGGACGGTTTGGCGGCCACGTGCAAGGCGATGTCCGCGCCGTGGCGCCGGAATTCCAGATCGCACTCGCCGCCGCCCACACGCCAGCGGTGGATGCGCAAACGATCCACGCCCGGCGGCAACTGCGACGAGCGGAATACCAGCCGTTTCCGGCGCGCGTCGATTTCCATCCCGAGCACGGAAGCGAGCAGCAGATACACGCCGCCGACGGCCCACGCCTGCGGCGAACACGCCACCGGATACGGCACCGGCCCGAGGCTGCTGTGCTTTTCGAAGCCGCAGTAGAGCTCCGGCAGGCGATGCAGCGACAACAACGTGGCCGCGTCGCAAAACGCGGAAAACACCTTCACCGCCGCATCGGACTGTCCATAGCGTGCGAAGCCCCAGGCGATCAGTGAATTGTCGTGTGGCCACACCGAGCCGTTGTGGTACGACAGTGGGTTGTAGCGCGCCTCGCCCTCGGCGAGGGTGCGCACCCCCCAGCCTGAAAACATGCGCTTGCCGAGCAGCACCCGCGTCAGCGGCGCGGCCTTGTCGCGATCGACGATGCGCGTCCACAGGCACTGGCCGGCGTTCGAGGCCAATACTTCGCACGGACGGTCGGAGCCGTCGAGCGCCAGCGCGTAACTGTTCAGGCCGTCGATCCAGAATGCTTCGTTGAAACGTTTCTTCAAGCTGCGCGCCTTGTCGCGATAGTGCTGCGCGGCGTCGCGATCGCCCAGCAGGCGCAGCAGATGCGCGGCTTCGATCCACGCGGCGTAAACATAACCTTGCACTTCGCACAGCGCGATCGGCGAACTGGCCAGTTCGCCGTCCTGGTGCGAAATCGAATCCACCGAATCCTTCCAGCCCTGATTGGCCAAACCGCGTTTGGTGCGGCTGGCGTAATCGATGAAACCATCGTTGTTGGAATCGCCGTAGTCGTCGATCCACCGCAGCGCCGCCTCCAGCGCCGGACGCAGTTCGCGGATCAGGTCGAGATCGTTCGTCGCGCGCAGATATTCTCCGGCCAGCACGACGAACAGAGGAGTGGCGTCGACCGAACCGTAATAGCGTCCGAACGGCACTTCGCCGAGATTGGCCATTTCGCACACGCGGGTTTCGTGCACGATCTTGCCGGGCTCGGCATCGTGCTCGGGATCTTCCTTTTTCGCCTGCATCGAAGCGAGGAAACGCAACACGCCCGCCGCCAGCTCCGGCATGGCCCAGAGCAGTTGCAGCGCGGTGATCAATCCGTCGCGGCCGAACGCCGTGTTGAACCACGGCACGCCGGCATGCGGGTACGGACCTTGCGCCGTTTCCGCGATCAGCGATGAAAGATCGGCCGCGCTGCGCCGCAGCCACAGCGCCAACGTCCGCGAACCGGTCTCGATCTGCGGCAGCAGCCCCTGCCAGTGCGAAATGCGATCGGCCGCCGCACGCTCGCGCCGCACAGCGCTCCCGTCGTCGTGCCCGTGCTCGACGAACAGCAGCGTCGCCGTGACCGATGCCGATTCATTGGGCTGCAGCGTCCAGCGGAAGCGCACCGAGCGTGCGCCGCGTTCGTCCGGCGTGCGGGACCAGGTCAACGCGGTGGTGCGGCGGATGCCATCCAGTCCGGTGTAGTCGAAACGCAGTTCGTCGTCGCGGCTTTCGCGCTCGCGCGGCGGTGCTTCGCTCTCGCGCTGCATGCCTCGTACCTCGAAGATGTCGCGGAAATCCGCATCCACGCCGATCGCCAGTTCCACTTCGTGCGGATCGACGTGGTAGTTGGCGATCTCGTACACGATCTCGCCGCGCCCGGCGTGGATCGCCGCGCGCTTGCGCAGATGCAGCGCGTCTTTCGGCAGATCGTCGCTTTCGGCGTTGGTGAGATCGACGATCAGCGTCAGGTTGTCGTCGGAAACGGTGGAAGTGAGCAGCACGGGCCTCACGCCGTTCAAGTGCGCCTGCAGGCGCGAGAGGTAACGCGTGTCGCGGTGGAAGAAACCGTGCGAATGCTGGCCGTCCGCGCGCGCGTCACCCCAGCGGTCCAGCACCGCGAAGGTGTCGGCATGATTGAGGATGTAAGAGGACTCGTCCGCGTACGCCGAATGCGCGGCGATGTGATACGGGTCGGTGCCGCGCGCGGCCGCCTGCTCCGATGCAGCACGTCCGGTTACAGCGCGCGGGTCTGCCATGCCTCACGTTCCCGGTGAGGAAGCGGACGCGGCGGACGCTCGCGCACGATCGTGCGATAGGCTTCCACGTATTCGTGCGCCATGCGTTGCGCGGTGAAACGCCGCTCGAACGCGAGCCGGCACTCCACACGGTCGATGCCGCCGATGCGCTGCACCGCCTTCACCGCGTCCTCGATATTGTCGACCACGAAGCCGCTGCGGCCGTGCTCGATGATCTCCGGCACCGACCCGCGGCGCCAGGCGATCACCGGCGTGCCGCATGCCAGCGCCTCGATCATCACCAGTCCGAACGGCTCGGGCCAGTCGATCGGAAACAGCAGCGCCGCCGCGTGTCCCAGCAATTCTTGCTTGCCGTGCTCGTCGGTTTCGCCGAGGAACTCCACGCCCGGCTGATCCAGCAGCGGCTGCACCGCGTGTTCGACATAGGTCACGTCCGCCGGATCGATCTTCGCCGCGATCTTCAGCGGCATCCGCGCGCGGCGCGCGATCTCGATCGCGCGGTCCACGCGCTTCTCGCGCGACAGCCGGCCGATGAAAACCAGATAGTCGCCGTCGCCGGGTCCGGCGTGCAGCAGATCGCGCGGCAGCCCGTGATGGATCGTGCGCACCCAGTTGACCTGTGGCCACGGCGCGCGTTGCGCCTCGGAAATCGAAACCAACGGCGCGCGCGGGTAACGCGCATAGAACTGCGGCGGATCGAAATCCAGTCGTCCGTGCAGCGTGGTTACGCTCGGCGGCAGCGCGTCCCGTAGCGGAAAGTGCAGATAGCCGCTGTGGAAATGCACGACGTCGAATTCGCCGGCGCGGTCCAGCAGCGCCTGGAATTGCAGCGCGGACCAGAGATGCGGATCGCACACTTCGTTCAAGCCGCGCAGCGCGCGCGGACAGCATGCGATCTTCGGCACGCACGCCGCCGAATCGCCGGAGGCGAACAGCGTCACTTCATGTCCGGCCTGCAGCAAGGCCTCGGAGAGATAAGCCACTACGCGTTCGGTGCCGCCGTACTGTTTCGGCGGCACCGACTCGGCGAGCGGCGCGATCTGCGCGATGCGCAGGTGCGCGCGCGGTTCGCGCACCGGCACTTCCGAACGCGCGTGCGTGCGCAAGCCGGTCAGCCCGTGGTTGAAACCATTGATGACTTCCTTGCCCATACATCTGCTTTCCTTGCATCGCGTTCACGGCGAGCCCACGCCGATCGTGCAGGAATGCGCGTGAGGATTTTGCAAGGATTGCTTCCACAATCCCCGAAGCGCGTAACCAAGCACGCGCTTCCGCCCCCTTGACTCAAGGGGGCAAAATCGCGAGCGACTGTCACTCATATTTGGAGATTGGGCATGCGCATCTTGCGTTTTCGAGTGGATGGCGAAGCTGGACGTGTCGATACCCTGATCGCTTCCGCGCGCGGCTTCGATGACGTGGACCGTGTCGAGGAAGTCGCCGACGTCGAGTCGCACATGGACGAGGACTCGAGTTCGGCCGGACTGCCCGACGACACCGCGCGCGCGGATTTCCACGACATCGAATTGCATGCGGTGAATGCGCGCGCCGCGGACGAGGCGCGCGGGCGTCTGCAGGTTCTCGCGCGCGAACTGGGCCTGGTGGTGGAATGGCAGGAGCGGTTTTGAGCGGCGTTCGAGGCAGCATCGATCGAACGCGACACGTCAATCCGCGTGCTCGTTTTCTTCCTGCGGATCGTTCAGCAGATCGTCGCCGATCAGATCCTGCGAGCGGTAACGCAGCAATCGGTTGTAGATCGTCTTGGCGGTGATGCCCAACGCGCGCGCCGCCTGGCGTTTGTTGTTGTTGAAGTGCGCCAGCGTCTTCAGCAGCATCTCGCGTTCGACATCGTCGAAGGTCATGCCGACCGTGAAGCGCACCGAACCGTCGCCCGCGGCGGGCCGCAGCGGCGCCTCGGGTTCGGGCTTGACGTCGATGCAGCCGCTCTCGCCCGCCATGATGTAGTGGCGCTGCACCGCGTGGCGCAGCTCGCGCACGTTTCCCGGCCAGTTGCGTTCGCCCAGTGTGCGCAGGCTGTCGGCACCGAACGCCTTGGCGGTGCCGTAACGTTCGTTCAACCGGTCGAGGAAATGTTTGGCCAGCAGCGGGATGTCCTCGCGCCGCTCGCGCAACGAAGGCACCGCCAGCGGAAATTCCATCAACCGGAAATACAGATCCGAGCGCAGATTGCCGCTGGCGACGGCGCGCTGCGGATCGCGGTTCGAGGCGGCGATCAGGCGTACGTCCACGGGGATTTCCCGCGAGCCGCCCACGCGTGTCAGACAGCGTGTCTCGATCACGCGCAACAGGTAAACCTGCAATGCGGGCGGCATTTCCGTGATTTCGTCGAGGAAGAGCGTGCCGCCCTGTGCCTGCTCGAAATAGCCGGCGTGCGACTGCATCGCGCCGGTGAAGGAACCGCGTTCGTGTCCGAACAACTGGCTCGAGAGCAGCTCCGGTGCGATCGCGCCGCAGTTCACCGCCACGAATCTGCCGGCGCGCGCGGACAGCTCGTGCAGCGCGCGTGCCACCAGTTCCTTGCCGGTGCCGCTCTCTCCATGCACCAGCACGCACACGTCCAGCGCGGCCACGCGGCGGATCTTCTCGAACAGCGCCTGCATGCATGCGCTCTGGCCGAGCATGCCGCCGAACTCGCGCACCATCGCGGCATCGCGCGCGTGCGCGCGCCGCTGCGCGTCGTCCATCAACCGCGTCAGCGCCTCGGTCGAGACGGGCTTGATCAGGTACTCGAACGCGGGCGATTTCACCGCGCGCACCGCGGTCTCGATGCTGGGGTTGCCCGTGACAATGGCGATGCGCCCCTGCGAAGCGAGATCGATGTCCTGCACCAAGTCCAGGCCGTTGCCGTCGGGCAACGCCAGATCGATCAGAAGAAGATCGTAGGTCTTTTCGGCCAGCAGCCGGCGCGCGGATTCCAGCTTGTCGGTCGCGGTGATCTTGCAGCGCGCCTGGCGCGCCATCTCCACCACCGCCGAACTGAAAGCATCGTTGTCGTCGACCAGCAGCACGTTCCCTGTGCAGACATTCATGAAGCTTCTACTCGCCTTGTACTTCGAACCGCGAACTCGTCACGCTACGCCTTTGTACGGAACGGCGTGTCAGCGGTGCGTAAATTTTCTATTGCACCGCACGCACACGCCGCCCAGTGTGCGTTGTGGAGAATGTACCCGGGAAGAAGTTCGAGACGTGCTTTTCGTGAAAAGTCCGCGACAGGAATGCCGCGGTTTTGATCTTGCTTCTCGCAGAGGGACCTGCGCAGGTTCAATGGTGGCTAGGGGCGGAATCGAACCGCCGACCTCAGCATTATGAGTGCCGCGCTCTGACCGGCTGAGCTACCTAGCCATTCCTGAAGCTCTTCGACAGCCGAAGTCGCCGCGAAGGTGCGCAAAGAACCGGAAAGTCTAGCCGGCGGTGAGGGGGTGTCAAGATCGCCATCGTGGAATGCGAGCCGGAGCGGCCGGACCAGCGGTTTTCCCGCTCGCGAATACGGATCGACGGCTGAAGTCTTGCCCGGGCTTCCCGCCCCATGTTTGAATCGCGCCATGATCGACTTCGACGGCTACCGTCCCAATGTCGGCATCGTGTTGCTGAACGCTCAGGGCCAGGTGTTCTGGGCGCGGCGGGTGCGCCGCGACGGCTGGCAATTTCCGCAGGGCGGCATGCACACCGACGAAACGCCCGACGAGGCGATGTACCGCGAGCTCTACGAGGAAACCGGTTTGCGCGCGGAACAAGTCGAGCTGCTCGGCTGCACGCACGGCTGGCTGCGCTATCGCCTGCCGCATCGCTACCGCCGCCGCGACGAACGTCCGCCGTGCGTCGGCCAGAAGCAGGTGTGGTTCCTGTTGCGCCTGCTGGACGACGACAGCGCGCTGAAGCTGGACGTGCACGAAACCCCGGAGTTCGACCTGTGGCGCTGGGTGGATTTCTGGTATCCGGCCGAACACGTGGTCGCCTTCAAGCGCGGCGTGTACGAACGCGCGCTGCGCCACTTCGCTCCGCTGGTCGAAACGGCCTGTCGCGTCACACTCGGTCTTTCGCCGCCGCGCGGTCCGGCTGCGCGTACGCCCGGATAGTTCTTCTTCAGCCGCGCAATCCGAATTTCTGACGCAGCGCCGCGGCGGTCTTCGCATAGAGTTTCTCGAGCGCGGCGACGCGTGCGTCGGGATCGGCGAGCGCGCCGTTGCGTGCGTCCTGTTCGACGGCTTTCGCTTCGGCCGACAGCACCTTCGCACCGACGTTGGCGCTGGCGGATTTCAGCGAGTGCGCCAGTTTGCCCACTTCCACGGCATCCTTGCGATCGGCCGCCACGCGCAAGGCCAGCAGGCGCGCGTCGCCGTCGTGCAGATACGCCTGCACCAGTCCGCGCACTTCATCACCCATGATTTCCTGCAGATCGGCGAGCGTGGCTTCGTCCAGGATTGTCGCGGCATTGACCGCAGCCGCCGTCGCGGCTTGTGTTGCCGCATTGGTGCGCGGCGGCGCGATGGCGACGTCCACGTCCGCGCGCGCAGGCTCTGCATTCATCTGCGCCTCATCCGCGGGAGTCGCGCCGGCATTCAACCAGCGCGCCAGGGTTTCCGAAAGCAGTACGCGGTCCAGCGGCTTGGTCAAGTAGTCATCCATGCCGGCTTCGAGGCAACGTTCGCGGTCGCCGGCCATCGCGTGCGCGGTCATCGCGATGACCGGCAGGCGCGGGATCGTTTCACGCTGCTCGCGTTCGCGCAGACGGCGCGTGGCGCTGTAGCCGTCCAGCACCGGCATCTGGCAATCCATCAGCACCAAGTCGTAGCGGTGCTGTTTGATCCGGTCCAGCGCCTCGGCGCCGTGACCGGCCGTTTCCACTTTCAGACCCAGCCGTTCTAGCAGACGCCGCGCGACCTGCTGGTTGACCGGATGATCTTCCACCAGCAGCACGTGCCCGCGCAGTTGCCGCTCGGCGGCATTGGCGGTTTCCGGCGTACGCGCGCCCAGCAACGGTTGTGGACGGCCGCGATCGGGCATGCCGAACAGCGTCTGCAACACGGAACGCAGACCGGTGTCGTCCGCGTCGCGGCCGATGCTGGCGATGCGCGGATCGGTTTCCGCCACGCCGCCCAGAGCCAGCACGCGCAGGCCGGAGAGTTTCGGATCGCGCAGCACGTTGCGCAGCAACGCGGTGGCATCGCCTTCCAGCGTGCTGGCATCCACCACCAGCAATTCGTAGGAAAACGCGCGGCCCAGCGGCGCGACTTGGCGCAGCCGTGTCAATGCCGCGGCGGTGCCGGTCACATGGGTGGTTTCCAGACCGATGCCGGCCAGCAGCGGCATCACGCGTTGCGCATAGGCATCGCCACAGGCGAGCAGAGTGCGCAAGCCGGTAAGATCGCGGCGGGCGCCGGCGATGTCGCCGGGCAATTTCTCGAATGGAATCGAAAACCAGAATACCGAGCCGCGCCCGGCTTCCGAACGCACGCCGATCTTGCCGCCCATCAGATCGACGAGTTTCTTGCAGATCGTCAGCCCCAGGCCCGTGCCGCCGTAACGGCGCGTCACGGAGGCGTCCGCCTGCGTGAACGGCTGGAACAGGCGCGCGGCTTGTTCCGGAGCGAGTCCGATTCCGGTATCGCGCACGGCGAACAGCAACTCGTGATGCGTGGTGCTGTCGCCGCGGCGGCTGACGCGTACGGACACGCCGCCGCGTTCGGTGAACTTGATGGCATTGCCGACCAGATTGGAAAGGATCTGTCGCACGCGCACCGGATCGCCGCGCACGCCGGCGCGCACGTCGTCGTCCACCACCACGCGCAGTGTCAGTCCTTTCGCTTCGGCGGGTTTCTCCATCAGGCGCAGAACGTTGTCCATCAGCTCGCGCAGGTTGAAGCCGACTTTTTCGAGTTCCAGCTTGCCGGCTTCCACCTTGGAGTAATCGAGAATGTCGTCCACGATGCGCAGCAATTCCTGCGCGGATTTGTGGGCGGTGGCGAGGTAGTCTCGCTGCGTGGGTTGCAGCGGCATGCCGAGCACGATGTCCAGCAGAGGCAGGATGCCGTTCAGCGGTGTGCGGATTTCGTGGCTCATGGTGGCCAGGAATTCGCTCTTCGCGAGCATCGCCGATTCGGCCGCCTGTTTGGCCGCCAGCAGTTCGCGCTGCACACCGCGCAACGAGGTGAGCTCTGCTTCCAGCGCGTGCACGCGCGCGCGACTGGAGAGACCTTCATGGGGAATATGCGGTTCGACATGCAGCGGCGCGGGCGCGGAAGGCGCGGTGCGTTGCAGCCACACCATGGCCGCCGCGATCAGCAGCGGCGCGCTGAGGATCGCCGCCGATTGCAGCGGCAGCCACCACCAGGCGAGCGCGATCGCGCTCGCCAGCAGCAGGCTGGCGAGCAGTTTGAGCAGCGGCGATGCGACATCACCCATTGAACCCGTCGCCCATTCCCGCTATTGCGCGGAAGCCGTAAAGTCGTAATCCAGAGCCTGACCTGCCTGTTGCACGAAATTGCCTTGCAGGAAATCCACGCCCGCCGCACACAGGCGCACAGCGGCTGCCGCGTCCTCAACGCGTGGCGCGATCACTTGCCGCCCGTGCTCGTGCGCGGCTTGCACCAGGCCGGCGAGATCGGCGGCGTCGGCTTCGGCGCCCGGCGCCAGCTTGATGAAATCCAGCGGCAGATGTTCCAGCAGGCCCGCTGCAACGGTTTCGCGGTCCACGCCGGCCAGCGACAGCTTGACGCCCAGTTCGCGCAGACCCAGCGAGAGATCGATCAGCGTGCGCAGCAGCGCGCGCGCGTCCTCGTGACGGAATTCCAGGGCCAGACTGCCGCGCGAAATACCCGATGCGGGCAGCTGCTGGCGCAGCGACGCCAGACGCGCCGGATCTTTCCAGCCCTCCAGCGACTGGCTGACGAACAAGCGCATGCGCGCGCTGCCGCGCTCGCGCTCGGCCAGCAGTGCCAGACAACGGCGCAGCACCCAGTCGTCGATCGCACCGATCAATCCGGCGCGCGTGGCTTCGGGAATCAGTTGCGCCGCCGAGTAGAGTTCGCCGCTGCTGCTGTCGCGCAGACGCAACAACGCCTGGTATTGCGGTTCGGCCGCGCCGGCGAGCGGTGCGATCGGCTGGAAGATCAGGTGAAAGGCGTCCGCGCGCAGCGCCGCTTCCAGCTGCGCGCGCATGCCGCTCTCGATCGCGCCAAGGCGCGAATACAGGCCGATGCCGCCGCGATCGCGCCGCGCCGCGTCGAGTGCACGTTCGGCGGCGGCCAGCACGGCGCCGGCTTCGGACAGTCCGCTGCCGAAGGCGCAGACGCCGCAACTCAATTCCACCGGCAGCGCCTTGCCGCCGAAACGCTCGCGCACGATCTGCGCGCGCAACGTTTGCGCCAAAGCGGCCAGTCCTTCTTCATCGCGCCGAGGCGACAAGACCAGAAAACCGGCGTCGCCGAAACGCGCCACCATTTCGTCGCGCTCGATATGACGTGCGATGAACGCGCCCGTTTCCGCCAGCACTTCGTCCAGCACGGTCAGGCCGACCTGCGTCCGCAACGCGGTGGCGCCATCGACCTCGGCGCACAGGACGCCGCCGCTCAACACGCCGCCGCCCGCGGCGGCGAAGCGCTCGTTCAAGGCGTCCAGCAGTTGCGCGCGGCCGTGCAGGCCGGTCGCGGGATCGCGCTTGCGCCGCTCGCGTGTGTGCTTGAGCGAAGCGCGTGCGCGCCGCACGCGATTGGTCACCGCCGACACCAAATATTTCGGACGAATGGGTTTGGAAAGGAAATCGTCGCCGCCGGCATCCAGGGCGGCGAACTGGCGATCGGCATCCGGATCGCCGGAGAGGAACACGATCGGCGTGCTGACATAGCCTTCGCGCTCGCGGATCAGCGCGGTCAGTTCCAGTCCGTCGCAGCCGGGCATGTTGAGATCCATCAGCAGCAGATCGGGCTGGAAGCGATCCAGCTCCTCGAGTACCGCGATCGGTTCGTTCAATACCTGCGTCACCATGCCGGCCTTGCGCAGGATGGACTCGGCGAACAGCGCCTGCGACGCATCGTCCTCGACGATCAGGATGCGATAGGGTTCTTCTTCCTCATCGCTCAACAGGTCCAGTGCGCGTTCCACGATTTCTTCGGACTGCGCGGGCAGAGAGATGCAGCGATCGGCGCCGGCCCGCAGCGCGCGCAGGCGCAGCGAGACGTCGCCGTCGTTCAACAGCGCGAGCATTGCGACCTTGTGCGAAGCGCTGGCACGCGCGGCGCGCAGCACCGGGCCGACATGGTCCAGTGACTCGGCGTGTTGCGCGCCCACCACCACCAGTTGCGGCGGCAACGCGCCCAATACCTCGATCAGGGATGCCACGTCCTCGAGAGGCGTGACGGTACAGCCGCGGCTCTCCAGCCGCATGGTCAACTCGTTCAGCAACGGGTCGTCGCCGCCAAGCAGGTACACCGAGTGCCCTTCCGCGGCACCCATCTGCACAACCGGGGCGGCCGGAGCGGTGGGTTCGTTCGCCGCGGGCGGCGGTTCGAAATCCGGCGCACCCAGGGTGCGCCAATGACCCACGGGCGGGGTTTCGTGCAACTGATAGCCGTCGGCTTCATCCACCACCACCGGTTCAGGCGTAAAGACCCGCGCCGGCACCGCGCGCGGCCAAGCCGGAGCATCGGCCTCTAGATGCGGCCGCAGGCTGTCCAGTACGGAGTCGATCTGCGTATTCGCTGCCACGTCAGGCACCTGCTGGCTCTGGGTCCAGGGCGCCAGCGCCGATTCCAGCGCCAGCAGGCGTTCACCCAGTTCGATCTGGCCGTAACGGCCGCAGGCGCCGGCCAGATTGGCGACTTCGTTCTGTACCAGGTGCAGGACGTTGATATCCCAGCCGCCGCGGCTTTGCGCGCGCGCGCGCCGCAGCAGCGTCTTCAGCCGCTGGGGCAGGTGGTGCAGGAACGCGTCGCGCAGCTCGGCGCTCTGGGCCGGTTCGGCTATGGACAACTGCATGCGGGCAAATCCCCGGTCGTGCGGCGCACGGCACGAACAAACGCCATGCACCTCTCATGCCTGCCAGCATGAGACGGGATCTGCCGGCGAAACGCGACCGCCTGCTCAAAAAGGCACGGTCAGAAGGGCTTGACCACCGCCAGCACCACGATCCCGATCAGCAGCAGGGCCGGCAATTCGTTGAACAGCCGCAAGCGTCGCGGTGTCCAATGCGCCGTATCCCGCGCGAACGACCGCACCAGCCGAGTGAGTACCCCGTGATAGGTGATCAGCAGCAGCACCAGGACCAGCTTCACGTGCAGCCAGTGTGCCTGGCGGAAATAGTCCGGCACCGCGTATTGCCAGGCGCCCAGCGTGGCGATGCCGAGCAGAATGGTCAGCGCGCCGCCGATGTTGGTCATCATCAGCAGGCGGCGTTCCATCACCTTCAGCCGCTCGCGCACGACGGGCTCGCTCGCCTCGGCGTGATACACCAGCAGCCGCGGCAGATAGAAAAGACCCGCGAACCAGGTCACCACGGCGAACACATGAAACGCCTTCAACCACAGGATCAGCATCGCATCCTCCTCGCCGGAACATCGCCAGTATATTGAGCCCGATGCGAGCGCCCCATTTCCGAGACTGGCCTTCCCGCTGGCGTGCCTTGCCTTCGCGACGGCGCAACTCGCTGGGCATCGTCGCCGCCGTGCTTCTTGCCGCCGTGTTGTTCGGCGCAGGTGTGCTGACCGGCCGGCTCTCCACGGTGGTCCACGGTACCGCGGCGCGGGAGGCGGAGCTTGCGGAAAACAACGATGCGCTGCAGAACCAATTGGCGATCCTGCAGCGCGACCGGCAGGTTTCGCAGATCGCCGATCGCGTGCTGCAGAAGAACCTGGCCGAACGCGACGAAGAAATCCGGAGTCTGCGTGCCGATCAGGCGTTCTATTCCAAGCTGGTGGGCACCGATGCGCAGCCGGGTGGACTGACGGTGCATGGTCTGACGCTGACACCGCTGGCGAAAACGCATGCCTGGAATTTCACCGTGACGCTGACGCACAGCGCCGAGGGCGCCAAGGAAATCCAGGGCACGTTGAGCCTCGCGGTCGAGGGTGTGCGCGCGGACAAGCTGGCCACCCTCGACTGGCCCACATTGGCGGGCGCGAATGCAGGTGCGGGACTGCCTTTCGATTTCAAGTATTTCCAGCAGGTGCAGGGAACGCTGATGTTGCCGGCGGATTTCACGCCCAACCGAGTGCGCGTCACCCTGCAACCGCAGGGCGCCGCGGCGGTCACGCGCACGCTGACGTGGAGTGAAGTGGTGCAATCGGGCCTCGCGTCTGGCACGCCTTGAGCTTGCGTGCCGCCGCGCGCGCCCACATGTCGTGCACGCCGCCCGCGCATTAAAATAGGAACATGTCCACCACGCCAGACTATCGCGATCATTCGCACGCGCCGCTGAACTTCACCGATGCGGCCGCGGCCAAGGTGCGTGAGCTGATCCTCGACGAAGGCAATCCCAAGCTCGCCTTGCGCGTTTACATCCAGGGTGGCGGCTGCTCGGGGTTCCAGTACGGATTCAGCTTCGACGAGAATCGCGCCGAGGACGATCTCGCGCTGGAGAAAGGCGGCGTGACGCTGCTGGTCGATCCCTTGAGTCTGCAATATCTCGCCGGCGCCGAGATCGACTATTCCGAATCGTTGTCCGGAGCGCAGTTCGTGATCCGCAATCCGAACGCGAAGACGACTTGCGGTTGCGGCTCGTCGTTCACGGTATGAGCGATCCGCGCGACAGTTCCGCCGCGCGTTCGCATCACAATACCTTTGCCGCGCTGGAACTGGAGCGCGCCGCCGAACATCGCGACGACGCGCAGTGGCTGGCGGCACAACGTGCTTCATCTGCCGCACGCTTCGTGGTCTTCGACGCCGAAGGCCGCGCGCCGGTCCGTAACGACCGCTTGCTGTTGCTGGACGCGCAATCCGCGCCCGGCGATGAACCGGTGAGCTTCCTCGGTTTGCAACACGACGGCGCGCCGGTGTTCCTGCTGCGCGACAGCGCGCGCGCGCCGCTGGATGCGGAATGGATTTCCCTGCGCGAAGCAGGCACACGGCTGCCCGCGAGCGACGCGGGACTGCTGGCCTACGCGCGCGGCCTGGCCAACTGGCAGGACGCCACGCGGCACTGCTTGTATTGCGGCGGCGCGTTGACCTTGATCAGCGCGGGTCACCGCGCTGCGTGCACGCAGTGCGAGCGGCTGCATTTCCCGCGCACCGATCCCGCGATCATCGTGATCGTCGAACACGAAGACGCATGCCTGCTTGGAAGGCAGGCGCTGTGGCGGCCGCGGCAATATTCGACGCTCGCCGGCTTCGTCGAACCGGGCGAATCGCTGGAAGACGCGGTGCGCCGCGAAGTGCGCGAGGAAGCGGGCATCGAAGTGATCGATTGCGATTACCACTCGTCGCAGCCGTGGCCGTTTCCCGCATCGTTGATGCTCGGCTTCACCGCACGCGCGGCGGCACGTGAAATCCAACTGGCCGACGGCGAACTGGAAGACGCGCGCTGGTTCACCGCGCAACAGCTCGTCGACGATCTGCGCAGCGGCGCGTTGCGGGCATCGTCGCCGCTCTCGATTTCATTCCGGCTGATCGAGCACTGGTTGCGCACGCGTGCGCGCATCGAATTGGCCGACGTTTTGCGCGACGTGCCATCGGCCTGATCGCGGCTACAATCACCGCGGCATCGCCGTAACCGCAAACATGGCCATCCGTCTCGTCGCCGCGCTGATCGTGTTGCTGCTGGCGTTCTCCTCGCTGGAGCTGTCGCGTTACCGGGATTTCGGCTGGTTCCGCGCATGGCTGGCGCAACTGCACTTCGCCGAAGGCGGCGGCCGCGTGGCGATGGCTTTGGCGCTGCCGGTGATCGTCTGCGCGTTGCTGCTGGGTGCGTTGCGTGGCTGGAGTTTCGGACTGGCCAGCGTGGTGTTCGCCGTCCTGATGTTGATCTATACCTTCGGGCCGCGCGAACCGGAGAGCGATATCGATGCGGTGCTGACCGCGAAGGACGTGCCTGGGCGCGAAACCGCCGCGCAGAATCTGCGCGACGACCCGAGCGCGGCGCCGCTGCCCCTCACCGCGCCGGCATTGGTGGAGGCCGCGGTGCTGGCGGGCTTGCGACGCCGCTTCGGTGTGCTGTTCTGGTTCTTCGCATTGGGTGCGGCCGGCGCGCTGCTTTATCGCCTCGCGCAGATCGCAGGGAACGAAAACGGCGCGCTCGATCTTCGCACGCGCGATGCCGCGCGCCGATTCGCCGCCGCGATGGACTGGCTGCCGGCGCACTTCATGGTGCTGGCGATGGCGCTGGTTTCCGATTTCGAAGCCGTGTTGCGCGCTTGGCGAGCGTGGCATACGCAACCTGGCCGCTCGACGTGGGAACTGGAGCCGGGGTTTCTCGCGGCGGTCGCACGCTCCGGAGTGGATGCCGACATCGAAGCCGGCGACGGCGGCGCGGTCGCCGATATCACCGATCCGCTGGAAGAACTGGCCGATGCGCGCCGGCTGCTGATCCGCGTGTTGGTGGTATGGCTCGCAGTCGTCGCGTTGATCGTGCTGGCGGGATGGGTCGCGTAGGGCGGGCACTACCCGCCAGCTGCACGAATCGGCGGGCAAAGCCCGCCCTACGAGGTTGACGAACTGGGTAGCGTGATCACGCTTCCGCACCACGCAGCGCACGCACGCGTTGCTCGAGATCGGCGGCGCTGGTTGTTGCGCCATCCACGATTGTGCCCGCGAGCAGTTCGATGCGCGCGCGAAAACGCCGCGGCAGTCGCGCGCGGCCGAGTTTCGAATCGCGCCGGCTCCACATGCTGGCCCACAAGCCGCGCAGCGCCAGCGGAATCACCGGCACCGGCCGGCGCGCCAGAATCTTTTCGACGCCGGGCCGGAACGGCGCGATTTCGCCGTCGCTGCTCAACGAGCCTTCCGGGAACACGCATACCAGTTCACCTTCGGACAGCGCCTGGTCGATTTGTTCCAGCGCGCGCGCGAGCAGCGCCGGATCTTCCTTCGCGCCGGCGATAGGAATTGCTTTCGCGGTGCGGAACACGAAGCTCAGGATCGGAATGCGGAAAATCTTGTAGTACGTCACGAAACGTACCGGCCGCCGCACGCTGCCCATGATGATCAGCGCATCCATGAAACTGACGTGGTTGCACACCAGCAGCGCCGCACCTTCATCGGGAATGCGCTCCAGTCCCTCGGCGCGCACGCGGTAGAACAGGCTGATCAACAGCCAGTCCACGAAGCGCATCAGGAATTCCGGCACAAGCAGGAAAATCCATAGCGTCACCGCAGCGTTCAACAGCGCGGTGATCAGGAACAATTGCGGGATACTCATACCCGCGCGCAACAGCCCGAGTCCGAACACCGCGGCGGCGACCAGGAAGATGGCATTGATGATGTTGTTGCCCGCGATGACGCGCGAAAGTTCTCGGCGATCGCTGCGGCTCTGCACCAGGGCGAACAACGGCACGATGAAGAAGCCGGCGAACAGGCCGAGCAGCAGAAGATCGAGCGCGATACGCCAATGCCCGGCCGCGCGCAGGAATGCCAGCCAATTCAATCCGCTTTGCAACGCCGGATCGTGTTGCGCGAAATACAGCAGCAGGCCGAACAGCGTCATGCCGAACGCGCCCAGCGGCACCAGGCCGATTTCCACCTTGTGGCCCGAGAGTTTTTCGCACAGCAGCGAGCCCGCGCCCACGCCGACCGAGAACAGCGTCAGCACCAGGATTTCCACGCTGGCGTCGCCGCCGAGATACAGCTTGGTGTAGTTGGGCAATTGCGCGGTGACCACGCCGCCGAAGAACCAGAACCAGGAGATGCCCAGCACCGAATTGAACACCGCACGCTTCTTGGCGACGAAGCGGATCGCGCGCGCGCTTTCGGTGAACGCGTTCCAGTTGAATTTCAGCTCCGGTGCGGTCGCGGGCACGCGCGGGACCGCGCAAGCAGTGGCGAAGCCGATGACCGCGATGCCGACCACCAGCAGCGCTGCTGGCCACGGCCCGCCACCGTGCATCGCCGCACCGCCGCCTATCATCCCGACCAGGATGGCCATCGACGTGCCCATTTCCACCAGGCCGTTGCCGCCGATCAGTTCTTCCGGCCGCAACACCTGCGGCAGGATCGCGTACTTGATCGGGCCGAACACGGTCGAGTGCAGGCCCATCAGGAACAGCACGGTCAGCAGCAACACCGGGCTGGCGATGAAGAAGCCGTACGCGGCGAGGCACATCGCGCCGATCTCGAACAGCTTCACCAGCCGGATCAGTTTCTGCTTCTCGAACTTCTCCGCAATCTGCCCGGCGCTGGCGGAGAAAAGAAAGAACGGCAGGATGAACAACGCCGGCGCGAGATTGGAATAGAAAGAAACCTGCGCATCGGGCAGTCCCAATTGGAACGCCACCAGCACGATGGTTGCCTGCCGGAACGCGTTGTCATTGAACGCCGACAACGCCTGCGTCGCGAAGAACGGCGCAAAGCGGCGCGTGCCGAGCAGTTTGAACTGATTCATGCGTGGCCCCCGATGCCGCGCAAGGTTAGCGCATCGGACGTGGGCAACAGCATCAGCCGCGGATCAGCGCAAGATGCCCGATGTCAAGCCGATAAAACGCGCCGTCGAACCGAATGCGTTCCGCCGCCGCGTAGGCGCGGTCGCGCGCCTGTTTCAGATCGTCGCCCAGCGCGCAGACGGTCAGCACGCGGCCGCCGGCGGTGATGAAGTTACCGTTGGCATCGAGCTTCGTTCCTGCGTGGAACACTTTCACGTCGCGGCCGAACTCGGCATCCAGCCCCGAAACCACGTCGCCGCTTTTCACCTTGCCGGGATAGCCAGCCGCCGCGATCACCACGCCCAACGACGGACGTGGGTCCCACTCGGCTTGCGTGCGTTCGAGTTTTCCGTCCAGCGCGGCCTCGATCAGGTCGACCAGATCGGATTTCAGCCGCAACATAATCGGCTGGGTTTCCGGATCGCCGAAGCGCACGTTGAATTCGATCACCTTGGGCTCACCCGACTTGTCGATCATCAAACCGGCGTAGAGAAAACCGATGAAAGGCGCACCTTCGGCGGCCATGCCGCGCAAGGTCGGTTCGATGACTTCGCGCAGGATGCGCCGTTCGATCTCACGCGTGACCACGGGAGCCGGCGAATACGCGCCCATGCCGCCGGTGTTGGGACCGAGGTCTCCTTCGTCGCGTCGCTTGTGGTCCTGGCTGCTCGCCATCGGCAGCGCGTGCGTGCCGTCGGCGATCACGATGTAACTCGCTTCCTCGCCTTGCAGGAATTCCTCGATCACCACGCGCGCACCCGCGTCGCCGAACGCATGCGCGCCCAGCATGTCGCGCAACGCCTGCTCGGCATCCGCGAGTGTGTGCGCAACCATCACGCCCTTGCCGGCGGCCAAGCCATCGGCCTTGATCACGATCGGCGCACCATGTTTGCGCACGTATTCCAGCGCGCGGTTCAATTCCGTGAACACCGCGTAGCGCGCCGTGGGGATGTTGTGGCGGAGCAGGAAATCCTTGGCGAAGGCTTTCGAACCTTCCAATTGCGCGGCCAGCTTGCGCGGGCCGAAGCAGCGCAATCCGGACGCGCGGAACTTGTCGACGATGCCCGCAACCAGCGGCGCCTCGGGTCCGACCACGGTGAGATCCACACGCTCGTCGCGCGCGAGCTTCAGCAGTCCTTCGATGTCCGTCGCCGCGACATCGACGTTGCGCACGCGTTTCTCGCGCGCGGTACCGGCATTGCCGGGCGCGACCAGCATCTGCTCGACACGTGGCGATTGCGCCAGTTTCCAGGCCAATGCGTGTTCGCGGCCACCCGAGCCGATGACGAGGAGTTTCATGCAGCGGGACCGGGGACCGGGGACAAGGGACCAGAAAGAGCAGTCATGAACGATGTCGAAGATGCGCAAAAACCGCGACCGTGCATTATGCCGGTGATGAACACCCGCAGAGCAATGCTTGCAAGCGCAGACGTCGTGTGGCTTACCGGTCCCCGGTCCCCGGTCCCTGTTCCCGCTTCAACACATCGAGCAACGCCGCGCGCGGCAGCTTGCCGGTTTCGGAACGCGGCAGCGCGTCCACCAGTTTCAGCGGTCGCGGCAGGAAAACCGGATCGATGCCGGCACGCAGCGCGTCAAGTATTTGCGCGGCGGTCATTCCCGGCGCGACTGCCAATGCCGCGATGCGATGCACGCCGCGCCGATCGGCTTGGTCGAGCTGGAATACCGCGCCGTCGCGCACGCCGGGAACGGCAAGCAGGCGGCGGGTGAGATCGCCGAGCGAGGCGCGCTTGCCGGCGATTTCCAGCAGATCGGCATTGCGTCCGCACAAACGAAAATGCGAGTCGCCCGACAGTTCGATCAGATCGGCGAGCACCACCGGCTGCTCGAGTTGCGGCGCTTCGACCTGCGCGCCGTCGGGTTGCGGGTGCAGCGCGACGCCCGGATACAGCGTCCACAATTCCTCGCCGGCGGTGCGGCGATGCGCGATGACGCAAGTTTCGGTGGAGCCGAACACCTCCTGCACCGGCGCGGCGAACAGATCTTCCGCGGCGCGCGCCAGTTCTTTCGGCATCGGCGCGGTAGCAGAAACGATCGCCGCCAACGGCGGCAGCTCCTGCGCGTGTTCGACCAACGCGCGCAGGTGTACGGGCGTGGTCACCAGCACGCGCGGCGCGGGCACTTCGGCCAGCGCACAGGCCACATCGAACGGAAAGAACGGCCGGCCCGCGTGCACGGCGGCCTCGGCGAACAACGGCAACAGCACGGAAAACTCCAAGCCGTACATGTGCTGCGGCGGCACGGTCGCGACCACGTTGTAAGGCAAACCGGTGAGGCTGCGCAGCAGCGCGTCGTTGTGAGCGCTGCTGATCGAGAATTTTTCCCAACGTTTGGGATTGGATTTGGGCACGCCGGTGGAACCGGAGGTGTAGCCGACTGCGACCACGCTATAGGCGAGCACGGACATTTCCTGTGGCGATTCGTCCGCGAGTTCCCGCGGATCGAAGTGCAGATAATGCGGCGGCGCCGGATCGAGCCGCGTATCGCCGATCGTGTAGCTGCCCGCATGCGCAGCCAGCACTTCGTCGATCGCGTGCGGCGCGCGCGAGGGCGGCAGCAGATTCGTCTGCCCGCGCACCGCCAGCGCGGCGAAGGCAACCAGAAAAGCGTAGCGGTCTTCGCAAAGATTGATCGCCGCGGATGCGGATGGCAACCGTGCGGCCAGCGCCGTGACTTCGCCGAGGAATTCCCGCGCGCGGATCGCCCGGCCCGATCGCCAGGCGATCACTCGTTCGGGCGAAGCTGCGTGCAGCAGCGGCACCGCGGATCGCGCAGCACGCGCGAGTGCAGTATCGAAGACGACGGCCAAGACTCTTCTCCCCTTCACTTCGTGGTTCGACGGCACCCCGCGCCGCCTTGCGCGCTCCTGCGCAGTGTTGTCGCGCCAGCCGGCTGGCGGGCCGCTTTCCTATTTGCGAATGATAGCGCCGGTCACGGCGTCGGCAATCGGGGTCGGCCGTGACAGACCTCCTGCTTCGCCCAGCAGGATGCCATCCAGCGCTGAACCGAACATGGCTTCACATTCTTTTGCGCTGCGTGCGGGCGGCTGGCCGTGGATGTTGGCGCTGGTGGAGACGATCGGGCCTCCGAAAGCGCGACATAAGGCCGCGGCGATCTCGTGTGCGGTCACGCGCAACGCGATGCCGCTATGCCCCCCCGCCACCCATTCGGGCACGCGTCTCGAGCGCGGAAAAATCCAGGTGTGGGGACCGGGCCAGGTCGCCTGCGTGCGTGCGATCGCGTCGGGCGGTGCCTCGATCCAATCCTCGATCTGTTCGAATGAGGCCGCGATCAACAACACGCCCTGTTCGGGCGGGCGCTGCTTCAGCGCGAAGATTTTTTCGAAAGCGCCGCGGTTGTCCGGATCGCAGCCCAACCCGAATACCGCTTCGGTGGGATAAGCCAATACGCCGCCCTGACGCAGCAGTTCGGCGGCTTGCCCGATTTGATCTACAGCAAAATCGCGCATCGTTCAGACGTCGAACGGCGGCGGTGCCGTGGGTGCCGACGGCGGTTTCTTTGCGGACTTCTTTGCCGCGGATTTTTTCGCGGCGGTTTTCTTCCGCGCCTTTTTCTTTGCGGATTTCTTCGACGCGGCTTTGCGCGGCGCCTTGGCTTCGCCATCCGCCTTCGCGGCCGCTTTCTTCGCCGCGGCTTTCTTTGCGCCGCGCTGCCCCCGCACGGGCGCTTCGGCCAGCAACGCTTTGCATTCTTCGTGCGTCAACGATTTCGGCTCGCGATCCTTGGGAATGCGGGCGTTCTTTTCACCATCGGTAATGTAGGGCCCGTAACGGCCATTGAGAATCTGGATGCCGTCGCCAAAATCCGTGATGACTCGGTTGGCGATCAACTCCTGCTTTTCACGGATCAGGTACAACGCGCGCTCCAGCGAAACCGTGTGCGGATCGTCTTCGCCCTTCAAGGATGCGTAAATTTTGCCCTTGCGCACGAACGGACCGAAGCGCCCGATGCCGGCACTGACCGTTTCGCCATCCTCCGCCTTGCCGAGTTCGCGCGGCAGCTTGAACAGCTCGATCGCTTCTTCCAGCGTGATCGTGTGCATGCTCTGGCCGGGCCGCAGGGACGCGAATTGCAAGGTCTCGTCCTGATCCTTGTCGCCCAGTTGCGCGTACGGGCCGTAGCGGCCCAGCCGCACCGAAACCGGCCTGCCGGTTTTCGGATCGCGGCCCAGCTCGCGCGCACCGGAGGCTTCACTGCGATCGACCGTTTCGGTCTTGTCGACCACCAGCGCCTTGAACGGTTTCCAGAATTTCTCCAGCAGCGGCTGCCATTCCTCTTCGCCGCGCGCGACCGAATCGAGTTCGTCTTCGAGCTTGGCGGTGAAGTCGTAATCGACGTATTGCGTAAAATGGCCGGAGAGGAACTTCGCCACCGCGCGGCCGACATCGGTCGGTTTGAAACGGCGCGAATCCAGGATCGCGTACTCGCGGTTCAATAATGTCTGGATGATGCTCGCGTAAGTGGATGGCCGGCCGATGCCGTATTCCTCCAAAGCTTTCACCAGGCTCGCTTCCGAATAGCGCGGTGGCGGTTCGGTGAAATGCTGGTCCGTGACGATGTCCGACAGCGGCACGCTGTCACCGACCTGCAGCGCCGGCAGTTTGCGCGCCTCCTCGTCTTCTTCGGCTCTCTGATCGCGGCCTTCCTCGTAAACGGCGAGAAAGCCTGGGTCGATTACGCTGGTGCCGGTGGCACGGAATGCCGCGTCTTTCCCGCACGGAAATTCGACCGAAACGGTGTTCAATGTTGCCGGTTTCATCTGGCAGGCCAGGGTGCGTTTCCAGATCAGTTCGTATAGTTTCAACTGATCCGGTTGCAGGTACGCGGCGACGGATTTCGGCGTGCGCAGCGCGGACGTCGGGCGGATCGCCTCGTGAGCTTCCTGCGCGTTCTTGGACTTGGTGCGATAGACCATCGCGTGCTCGGGCAGGCCTTGCTTGCCGTATTCGCGTTCGATCACGTTGCGCAATTCGTGGATCGCCTCGCCCGACAGGTGCGTCGAATCCGTGCGCATATAGGTGATCAGGCCGACGTTGCCTTCCGAACCCAGCGCAACGCCTTCATAGAGGCCTTGCGCGATGCGCATGGTGCGGCTTGTGGACATCCCCAGCTTGCGCGCGGCTTCCTGCTGCAAGGTGGAAGTGGTGAAGGGCGCGGCGGGCCGGCGCTGACGTTGCTTGCTCTGGATGTCGGCGACTGTGAGCTTGCCGTTCGCAGCGGCCAGCAGCGAATCGCGTGCGGCGTGCGCGTCTTTCGCATTGGTGAGATCGAACTGCTCGAACTTCTTGCCATGCAGTTTCGTGAGCCGCGCGCTGAACGCGCCATCGGAATGCGCGAGTAGCGCTTCCACCGTCCAGTATTCTCGCGGCTTGAACGCCTCGATCTCTTCCTCGCGTTCGACGATCATCCGCAGCGCCGGCGATTGCACGCGCCCGGCCGAGAGTCCGCGTTGCACCTTGCGCCACAGCACCGGCGAGAGATTGAAGCCGACCAGATAGTCCAGCGCGCGGCGCGCCTGCTGCGCGTCCACCAGATCGTGCGAGAGCTTGCGCGGATGCGCGACGGCTTCCTTGATGGCACGCGGCGTGATCTCGGAAAACACCACGCGATGCACGCCGCGATCCTTCAGCAGGCCGCGTTCGCGCAAGATCTCGCTGATATGCCAGGAGATCGCCTCGCCTTCGCGGTCCAGGTCGGTTGCCAGATAAATCGTGTCGGCGGACTTGGCGGCCTTGGCGATCGCGTCGACGTGCCTTTCGTTCTTCTCGATCAGCGCGTAATCCATGGCGAAGCCGCGCTCGGGATCAACCGCGCCTTCCTTGGGGATCAAATCGCGCACGTGCCCGTATGAGGCCAGGACGTGAAAGTCCGGTCCGAGATACTTGTTGATCGTCTTGGCCTTGGCCGGCGACTCGACGATGAGCAGGTTCTTTGCCATTGGGCGATCAAAAATCCGGGGCCGCGGACGGCCCATTCCTTTTTATAGTGGACGCATGGCAGCCCGGCGGCTGTCAAGCACGCTCAGCCGGAAGGAGCGAAAAGCCTTTGCCAGCGGCCATTTACGGCCGGGGCGATCACGCCTTCCAGTTCCAGCAACAGCAACATCGAGGACAGTTCGGCCGGTTTCAAGCCGGTCCGGGCCGCCAGTTCGTCCAGCGCCAGCGGAGACTCGCCCAGTGCCGCGAGCAGGCGATCGTAGTCGGGGTCGCGCCCGTGTTCCATGCGCGAATTCGCAGTCGAACGGGCGGCTTCCGTCTCCAGCCGGGCGCGCAGATCGGCCCCCAAGCCCCGTGCGGCCGGAGCGAGCGCCTCGATCACTTCCTGGGCGGTTTCGGTCAGCCGCGCGCCGTCGCGGATCAGGCGGTGGCAACCGCGTGACAGCGGGTTGTGGATCGAGCCGGGCAGGGCGAAGACCTCACGTCCCATTTCGCCGGCCAGCCGCACGGTGATCAACGAGCCGGATTGCAGCCCGGCTTCGATCACCAGCGTGCCGAGCGAAAGCCCCGCGATCAGCCGATTGCGCTGCGGAAAGTGCACAGGCAGCGCAGGCGTGCCCAGCGGGTATTCGCTGACGATCGCACCGTGCCCGGCGATGCGCGCGGCCAGTTCGCGGTGCTTGCGCGGATAGATCAGATCCGCGCCGGTGCCGATTACGGCGATGGTGCTGCCGTCTGCATCCAGCGCACCGGCATGCGCCGCGCCGTCGATGCCATCGGCCATGCCGCTGGTGACGACCAATCCGGCGCGCGCAAAGGCGCGCGCGAATTCCCGCGCGTTGGCCAGTCCTTGCGCGGAGGCGCTGCGCGCACCAACCACGGCGATCTGCGCGCGTAGCAACAAAGCAGCATCCCCCGCGACGAACAGCGCGGCCGGTGGTTGCGGGATCTCCGCCAGTTGCGGTGGGAAATCCGCGTCGCTGAAACGCAGCAGGCGATGATCCGGTTGTGTCAGCCAGGCGAGATCGACTTCGATGCGTGCGTCATCCGGAGCTTCGATGCAGGCCAGTGCTTCGGCACACAGGCCGAACTCGTTGCGCAACCGCCGCGCCTGCGCGCAGGCACTTGGCGCGGAGCCTGCCCGCTCGATCAAGGCACGCGCCGCGGCCTGGCCAACACCGGGTGCGCGCAGCAGGATCAGCCACGCGCGGATTTCGTCGTCGATCTGCACGCGCGCAGTGTAGGCGAATGCCAAAACGAAACGGCGCGGTTTGAAACCGCGCCGTTTCGTAAGAAAACGCTGATCCGATCTATTCGGGTATCTGCAACTCGTCGCCCATCTGTACCGGTTTGATGCCGTCCATCACCAGCCCGTAGCTGACGTGCTCGAAGGTGCGGAACACCATCACGTGGCCGATGAATTCGGCCGGCAGTTGCACGTGCGGGCCGAAAGAGCGCTTGCGGCTGTCGCCGGCTACGTCGTCGCTGATCTCGTCGCCCGGCTGGAAGATCGAGAAGGTGGTGCCGTTGTTGACCCCGTCGGCACTGCCGGCCGAAAGCGCCACCACCGACATCGGACCTTCGTTGGAATCGCTGTCCATGCCGTTGGTGAAGGCGATGACGCGGCCATACGGCGGAATGGAACGCGCCGCATGCGGCCAGAACGTCGGATCGTAGGGTGCATCGTCCACCGGCAGGAGGCGGTCGCCCTTGCGGATTTCCATCTTGGCGTTGGTCAGCAACACGGTCGCCGGGTCGCCACCCTTCAGCACGCTCACCGCACCGATGACCTCGACTTCGGTGCCGACTTCCTGCCCATTGCCCCACATGTTGTCGTTGCGGGAATTCTCGTCCCAGGGCCCGTGCGACACCTCGACATTGCTGTCGAGCAGATGGCCGACCTCGTAAGGGTAGGGGCGCTGGCCTTTGGAGACTCGATAGACGTGCGATGGCCGCGCCAGCGCGAAACGCTGTCCCGGCGCGGCGTTCAGGCCGCGCACGTACAGCATCTGGCCTTCCACCGCGCGCGGTTGGTCCTCTTCCACCCCCACCACGTACGGCGTCTGCGCCAGTTCGTCGGAACTCATCACGCGCAAATCGTGCAGGAATGGTGCGATGCGATCGAGCGGAACGGTCGGGATCGGGTTGGCCTGCTCGACACGCTGCGTTACGCGCAGGCGGTTGTCCACGCCCAGTTGCAGCACGTCGCCTGGGTAGATCAGGTGCGGGTTGTAGACCTGCTGGTTGACGTCCCAGATTTCCGGCCACAACCAGGGCTTCTTCAGGAAACGCGCGGAGATGCTCCAGAGCGTGTCACCCTTCTTCACCACATAGGTGGAAGGATGGTCCGCACGCAACTGGGCGCCCGCGGCATAAGCGGCCAAGGTCACCAGCAGCCCGGCGACCAGCGCAAGCGCTTTCTTAAACATAGGCGGCAATCCCCCGAACCCCCAGCGGTTTGAGCCCGAGTGTAGCCGAAATGGGTGCGCCGGCAAGCGGAATTTTCACGTTTCGCGCTGCCGGTCACGCTGTCCGCCTGCGGGCCGGCCGACTTGGATAAGTGGGGGCCATCCCAATATGATTCCTTCATGGCCCAGCTCGAAATCCTCGAATTTCCCGATCGCCGGCTGCGTACCAAGGCCGCGCCGGTAAGCGTGTTCGATTCGCATCTGCAGCAGCTCGCCGCCGACATGCTGGAAACGATGTACGCCGCGCCGGGCATCGGTTTGGCCGCCACGCAGGTGGACGTGCATCAGCGCCTGCTGGTGCTGGACGTATCCGAGCAGCACAACGAACCGCATGTGCTGGTCAATCCGCAAATCCTGCACGCCGAAGGCCACCAGGTGTACCAGGAAGGCTGCCTGTCCGTGCCCGGCATCTTCGCCGACGTCGAACGCGCCGGAAAAATCCGCGTGACTGCACAAGACGCCGAAGGCAAGCCGTTCGAACTGGAAGCAGAGGGCCTGCTGGCCGTGTGCATCCAGCACGAAATGGATCATCTGGACGGCAAGCTGTTCGTCGACTATCTCTCGCCGCTGAAACGCGAGATGGTGCGGCGCAAGCTGGAGAAGACTCGCCGGCAAGCTGAGCCGGAAGCCGCCACGGCCTGACGTGAGCACACGCCTGCGCGTGGTGTTCGCCGGTACGCCGGCGTTCGCACTGCCAGGATTGCGTGCGTGTCTCGATTGCGCGCAGGTCGTTGCGGTGTACACGCAACCCGACCGTGCTGCGGGCCGCGGACGCGCATTGCAGCCGAGTCCGGTCAAGCAGGCCGCGCTCGCTGCCGGCATTCCCGTCGAACAACCCGAATCGCTGAAGTCCGGCGAAGTGCAACAGCGACTGCGCGAGTACGCGCCGGATTTGATTGTCGTGATCGCGTACGGCTTGATCCTGCCGCGCGCGGTGCTGGCCATCCCGCGCATCGCCTGCTGGAACGTGCATGCATCGCTGTTGCCGCGTTGGCGCGGCGCCGCGCCGATCCAACGAGCGATCCTCGCCGGTGATATCGAAACCGGCGTATGCCTGATGCGCATGGAAGCGGGACTGGATAGCGGTCCGGTGCTGCTGCGCGAAACCATGCCGATTCTTGCGGATGAAACCGGCGGTTCGTTGCACGATCGACTCGCGGAACTGGGCGCGCGGGTGTTGCGCGAAGGTCTGAGTCGCGCAACGCGCGGCGTAACCTTGCCGGAAACGCCGCAATCGATAGAAGGCGTGACCTACGCGCACAAGCTGGACAAATCGGAAGCGAAACTGGATTTCAACGCGAGCGCAGTCGAGCTGGAACGCAAGGTGCGCGCGTTCGATCCGTGGCCGATCGCGGAGGCGGAGATTGCGAGTGAACGGGTGCGGATTTGGCGCGCGGAAGCAAGGGACGGGGGACCGGGGACCGGGGACCGGAAAAAGCCGGGTGAGATCGTCGCCGCGTTGAAAGAAGGCATCGACATCGCCTGCGGGGAAGGCGTGTTGCGAATTTGCAAACTGCAACGCGCGGGCGGACGCGTGATTTCCGCCGGCGACTACCTCAACGCGCGGGCGGAATTGCGTACGTGAGAGACGACACGCGTGCGCTGGCCGCGCAGGTGCTCGCTGCCGTCGCGATCGATGGCGCATCGTTGCGCGAAGCGCTGGCTCCTGCGCAGACGAAGCTCGCCGATGCGCGCGATCGCGCACTGCTGACCGCGCTGGTGAACGAAGGCGCGCGCTGGTGGTTGCGTTTCGATCGCGCACTCGCTTCCCTGCTGGACAAGCCGCTGCGCAAGCGCGAGCCGGCATTGCACGCGTTGCTGGTGCTCGGTCTTGTGCAACTCGAAATACTGAAGTTGCCGCCGCATGCGGCCGTTGCGGCGACGGTGGAAGCCACGCGCTCTTCGGGACGCGGCGGGTTCGCGAATCTGGTCAACGCGGTGTTGCGGCGCTGGTTGCGCGAGCGCGAGACCGCGAATGTGCAACTCGATCGCGATCCACAGGCGCGCACCGCGCATCCGCCGTGGCTGATCGAAGCCATTGCGCGCGACTGGCCGGAACATGTCGATTCGATCCTCGTCGCCAACAACACGCCCGCACCGCCGATGTTGCGCGTCAATCGTCGGCGCGCCACGCGGGATGAAATCATTGCGGCGCTGCGGACGCAGGGAATTGACGCACACGCACATCCGTGGCTGCGAGATGCACTTGTCCTCGACGAAAACGTCGACGTTGCGCGCCTCCCGGCGTTCGGCGAAGGAAAAGTTTCCGTACAGGACGGCGCCGCGCAACTCGCGGCGGATCTGCTGGACGCGCGCGACGGCATGCGTGTGCTGGATGCCTGCGCCGCGCCCGGCGGCAAGACCTGTCACTTGCTGGAACGTTCCGAGGTCGAATTGCTGGCGTTGGAACGCGAGACATCGCGCGCCGCGCGCATCCGCCAAAACCTGCGACGCCTCGGGTTGCGATGTGAGTTGCATATCGGCGATGCGGGCGAACCCGCGTCGTGGCGGGATAGCAAACCCTTCGATCGCATTCTGCTGGATGCACCGTGCTCGGCCACCGGCGTGATCCGCCGTCATCCGGATATCAAATTGCACCGGCGTGCCGAAGACATTCCGGCACTCGCGCGCGAGCAATCACGTCTGCTCGAGGCGCTCTGGCCATCGCTGAAACCCGGCGGCCGGCTGTTATACGCGACCTGCTCGATCCTGCGTCCGGAAAACGAGGAGATGATCGAACAGTTCCTGCGCGGACAGGGCGATGCGCAGCCGATGCCGTTTGCGCTGGAGATAGGCCACCTGGCTGGCTCCGGCCGGCAGATCCTGCCGGGGATGAGTGGGCTGGACGGCATGTACTATGCCGTACTCGAAAAACGTACCTGATCAGCGCAATCTTCGCGCGACATGAAATATCTCTTCCGCACCCGAGGCTGGCTGCTCGACGACGCGCGCATCGAGTTGCTGCTGTTTTTCGTGTTCGCGTTGCTGTTGCTGGGCATCGGCATCGGCCTGCGCGATCCCTGGCCGGCGGACGAACCTCGTTTCGCGCTGGTCGCGCGCGAGATGCTGGCGAGCGGACAATGGTTGTTTCCGCACCGCGGCATCGAACTGTATTCGGACAAGCCGCCGCTGTTCATGTGGCTGGAAGCCGCGGCGTATTTCATCACCGGCGGCTGGCGTGGCTGGTTCCTGATTCCTTCGTTGCTCGCCGGACTCGGCACGCTCGCGCTGGTGTACGACCTGGTGCGCCGGCAATGGAATCACCGCACCGCAGTGCTCGCCACCGGCGCGGTGCTGGTGAGCTTCGACTTCAGCTTCCAGATACGCGCCGCGCAGATCGACGCGGTCGAACTGTTCTGGATCACATTGGCGAACTACGGTTTGTTGCGGCACTTCCTGCTCGGACCGCAATGGCGCTGGTATCTGCTCGGCTGCGTCGCCGCGGGGCTGGGCGTGATCACCAAGGGCGTGGGCGTGCTTGCATTGCTGATGTTCGTGCCCTATGCGTTCGCGGCGGTGCGCGGATGGCGGCATGTGGCGCCGACGCGTGTGGGGGAACCGCGCTGGTGGCTCGGCCTGCTCGCGTTTCTCTTGCCGATCCTCGGATGGCTGCTGCCGATGCTGGCCGTGGTGCACACGCAGCACAATGCGGAATACACGCACTACGCGCACGACATCCTGTTCGGGCAGACCGTCAACCGTTATGCGCAGGGCAGCGGCGGACATCTGCATCCCTGGTGGTATTACCTGCCGGTGATCGCGCTGCAATGGCTGCCGCTGTCGCTGGCGTTGCCGTGGGCGATTCCCGCCTGGGCGCGGCGCTTGCGCGCACGCGATGCGCGCATCCTGTTGCCGTTGCTGTGGGCGGTGATCGTGGTGGTGATCTTCTCGATCAGCCCGGGCAAGCGCAACGTGTACATCCTTCCCGTAATGCCGATGACCGCGGTCGCGCTCGCGCCGCTGCTGCCGGGCATCGTGCGGCGGCGCGACTTCCGCATCGCGCTGTGGACGATCGCGTTGCTGATCGCGCTGTCGATGCTGATCGCGGGCGTGTTGATGCACGCAGGCCGTCTGCAATCCTTGTATGCGCGCGCGGCTTCGGCACTGGACGCGTCGCCTGCACTGCTGATCGCGATGATCATCGGGGTCGGCGCCGCCGGCGTGCTGATCGCCTTGCTGGCGCGTCCGCGTCGTGCGGTCATCGGCTGGGCCGCGTTCGCGCTAGTGCTGTGGGCCGTGTGGGGCGTGGTCGGATACTCGTTGTTGAACGGTTACTCGTCCGCGCGCGACGTGATGGCGCGCACCGCGAGTCTGGTGCCGCGCGACGATCAGATCGGATTGGTCGCCTGGAAGGAACAGAACCTGCTGATGCTGGACGCGCTGGGAAGATCGAGCGTCAACTGGGGTTTCCTGCTGCCGTGGCACGAACAATTGCAACGCGCGCTGCAATGGCAGGCGGCCGATCCGCAACACCGCTGGATTTTCAGCTTAAGCGACGTGCTCCGCCCCTGCGTGCGCACGGACCGCGCCATCCACGTAGGGCACGCGAATCGCCGCGAGTGGTATCTGTTCCGGCGCGATGCTGTGATACCCGGCTGTGTGCCGCCGGCCAGCGAAGATGCCGGCCAGGTCGGCGCGCTGGATCTGGATGCGGAATGAAGATGGTTTCGCACGCTCCTTCCGTGCATCTGCTGGGTTTCGACAATGGGGTAGGTCTTTCGCGCGACTTGGCGCTGTTGACAAAGTTGCTGCGGGAACGCGGCTACCGCGTCGATTTCACCAACACACGCAAGCGCGGCGGCATTCCGGGACTGATCCAGCGCGCGAAAGGCACGCTGCATGCACGCGAGCAAAAGCGCCGACAAAGCCACGGCCTGCCGCCGCCCTACGATTTCGTGCTGATGGAAGAACACATCATGCCGGCGTATCTGGACGATGCGCGTCATCGCGTGTTGCTGCCGCATCCGGAATGGTTCCTGCCGCGCGATCTGGAATGGCTGGATCGCATCGATCTGGTGCTGGCCAAGACGCACCAAGCGCAGCACGTGTTCGCGCAACGCGGTTGCCGCGCAGTTTGCATTGGCTTCACCAGCGAAGACAGGCTCGACGCTTCCGTGCCGCGCGAGCGCGCATTCTTCCATCTCGCCGGCAGCAGCCGCACCAAGGGCACGCAGGCGCTGCTTGCGCTGTGGCGCAGGCACCCCGAATGGCCGCGCCTCACCGTGGTGCAGCACCCGCGCGAAGCCAAGATCCGTGCGGTTGCGGCCAACATCGATCACCGCATCGGTTATCTGGACGAAAGCGAGTTGCGCCGGCTGCAGAACGCGCATTTGTTCCACTTGTGCCCGTCGGAAACGGAAGGTTTCGGTCATTACATCGTCGAAGCGATGAGCGTCGGTGCGGTGGTGATCACGCTGGATGCGCCGCCGATGAACGAGATGATCACGCCCGAGCGCGGCCTGCTGCTGCCGTATGCGCGCACCGGCACGCAGCATCTTGCCGTGACCTATCACTTCGATGACACCACGATGGAAGCGGCGGTGGTGCGCGCGATCGCATTGGATGATGCGCAATGCCGGGCATTCGGTGCGGCTGCGCGGAAGTGGTATGAATCCGAACGTGCCGCTTTGCCGCAACGGCTGGGCGAAGCGTTGCGCAGCTTGGATACGGAGACGCGTGCATGATCCGCGTCAACCTGATCGCGCGCGACAACGGTTTCGGGCTCAGCCGCAATCTCACCTTGTTGCACGACGCGCTCGAGCAGGCCGGTTTCGAAGTGACGGTCAGCGGCATCCGTCGCGGAACATTGCGCAAGCTGCTGCATCCGGCGAAGTTGCGTGCACGCTCCATCGTGCATCGGCTCGTCGGCAAATCCGCGCCGCGCTGGGACGTGAACCTGATGCTGGAACGCGTGCGCCCGGAATATCTCTCCACCGCACGCTGCAACGTGCTGCTGCCGCATCCGGAGTGGTTCGACGAGGGTGACCGTATCTGGTTGCCGCGCATCGATCGCGTGTTCGCGCTGACGCACCACGCCGTTCCGATCTTCGAACAGCTCGGAATGAAAGTGACATACACCGGCTTCACCAGCGAAGACCGCATCGATCGTGGCGTGCCGCGCGAGCGCACCTTCTTCCACTTGGCCGGGCGCAGTTCCAACAAGGGCACCGACACGCTGCTGGCGCTGTGGCAAAAGCACCCGGAGTGGCCGAACTTGACCGTGCTGCAGAGCCCGCGTGTGGACCGATCGCTGGTGAACGCGCCCAACATCGCGCATCGCCTGGACTACATTCCGGACGGCGAACTCAAGCGCCTGCAGAACGCGCACCGGTTTCACCTGTGTCCTTCGGAAACCGAAGGTTTCGGACATTATCTGGTCGAAGCGATGGGCGTCGGCGCGGCCGTGGTGACGCTCGACGCACCGCCGATGAACGAGATGGTCACGCCGGAACGCGGCGCGCTGGTGCCCTGGTCGCGCACCGGCACGCAGAGTCTCGCGACCACGTATTTCTACGAAGCCGGCGCGATGCAAACGGTGATCGAACGTCTGCTCGCGGCCGACGAAGCAGAGCTCGATCGCATGGGCACCGCCGCCCGCGAGTGGTTCGAAAACAACGACCGCGGCTTCCGCACACGCATCTCGGAAGCGGTGCATGCACTGGTCTGAAAATTAACTTGCGCGCCCGTGCTGCAACAGCCACAGCCGCGCGAATTTTTCACGCACGTAGTCGGCTTCGAGACAGGCGAACAGGAAACCGCGCCAGCCGTCCAGGAAACCGCCACGCAGGAAATAGCCGCGCAGGAAACGCCAGCAGGGATTGACGATCAGGTTGTGCAGGTGCGCGCGGCG
>Ga0070740_10001322_pt1 | contig 35371 bp, 29 predicted proteins | sample Coa_R2_FD_67286 | JGI IMG/M metagenome (GOLD analysis project Ga0070740, IMG submission 67286) | Surface soil microbial communities from Centralia Pennsylvania, which are recovering from an underground coalmine fire - Coalmine... | ecosystem: Environmental > Terrestrial > Soil > Unclassified ...
GCGCTCTGGCGTCAACTGCGCGCGCCCGCGCCGCGGGCCAAAGAGTTGAACGCGACGGGCAGCGCGTTCGACTAACGTCAACGACAGGAGAAAAAGATAGAAGGCGGTCGAACAGACCGCCTTCTATCTTTGCGCCTTCCCGTTTTACCGCGTGCGATTTTCTCTCTCGTCGAGTTGATGACTTCGTCCCCCGCGTCGGCCCACGCACGTCGGTCGCACTCGTTCGCGTCACGCAGGCCGGCTTCGGGCGTGCGCGCGTGGGGCGTTTCTCTTCTTATTGCCTTTGAAAATTAGAACCGACGGGCGTGCTTGCTCAGGTTTGAAGCTAAGCCGGCGGGAGACTATTGCGGGGCGCAATCTCTTGTCAGGAAAATTCAGAGCATTCGTGATAGTTCTATCCTACTCTTGGCCGCGTCCGGTATTTACGCTGGTCGAAATGTTACGAAGTCAGGCGCAGCACACCCGAACAGCCTCGCAGTCCGCCGGGACGGTATGAGAGCGAACAGACTCTCGCCCGGCGCGATCATAGAATGACGCTGAATTGTTCCCCCGCGACTCCGAAGCAGTACCAGCGAACAAGGGGGAACGATGAGGAAGCTGTTTCTGGCGTGGCCGCTGCTTTTTTTCTGCCTGCTGACCAGCCCTGAGGCGCGAGCGCAAACCGACGGCGCGCCGCCGCAACAGACAAGCCCGACCGCAGAGAAGTTGGCCGAGACGACGAACGAGCGCGCCGCGGGCGAGCCGGTCGCCGCCGGGGACGCGCCGCGCGCCGACGCGCCCGCGCGTCCCGAAGACGCGGCCAGTTACTACCGGCTCTGCCGCAGGCACGTCGAGGCGGAGCAGGCCTCCGACGCGCTCGCGGCCTGCCAGCATGCGGCGAAACTCAAGCCCGACTACGGGCAGGCTTTCTTCACGCTCGGCAAACTCTACGAGCGCAACGGGCGCGCGCGCGAAGCCGCCGCAGCCTTCGAGCGCGTCGTCGAGTTGCAGCCCGACAACGCCGACGCGCTCATGGAACTCGGCTCGATTTACACCGACCTGGGACGGCCCGCCGAAGCGGTCGGCCTGCTGCAACGCGCCATCGAGCGCAAGCCCGACCTGGCCGAGGCCTACAACAATCTGGGCTGCGCTTACTACTACCTCCGGCGTTACGACGAGTCGGTCGCGGCCTTCCGCCACTGCATCGCGCTCAAGCCGGACACTGCCCAGGTGCAGCGCAACCTCGGAATCACCCTCGCCGACATGGGGCGCGACGGGGAGGCGACCGAGGCACTCCGTGAGGCGATCAGGCTGAAGCCGGACTTCGCCGAAGCTTACTACCAGTTGAGTTTTCTGCTGGCGAGAGCGGGCAAGGTCAGGGAGGCCGCCGCCGCCTGCCAGCGCGCCGTGACGTACAAGCCCGATTTCGTCGAGGCGCGGCAGGGGCTGGCGTTCCTCTACCTCGCGCTGCACGAAAGGGACGCGGCGCTCGTGCAGTACGACATACTCAAGCAGCAGAACGCGGCGGCGGCGAAGAAGCTCTTCGCCGCGATCAACGGCGACAAGGTTCTCGACGCGGGCCGGAAGTGACGAGCCTTCATTTTCCGCCTCTTAAATTTCGCACACGAGCGCGTGAATAGAATTCGTCCGACGAGAGACGCTGAGCCTGAAGAAAGGCAAGCACGATGCCAGGTCGTCTCCGTCGCGCATCGTACAGATTTCGCGCGGCGATTCTTTTACCCTCCGTGCTTCCCCCTTCAACTATCGTGTGATGGACGCGCGCGCCGTGCGCCGCTCGCCGCCTCCGCCGCTGCCATCAGGTTCGCGACCTGAAACTCCGCCGAGCCGTTCATCGTCACCGGGATGTCGTTGACGCGAATGAAGAGGTGCGCGACGTTGCCGGTGGCCTCGACGATCCAGCCGTCCTTTTGATAGTAAGCCGTGCCGCCCGTTTCGAGATGAGCCACGACGAGCGGGTTCGAGCTGTCGAGCGAGAAATAAACAATCTTCTTCTCAGGCGCGCGCACGCGCCGCCGCTCGGTCAGGCGCGCGAGGTGTTCGTCGTCGGCGTTCAGGACGAGCGTGCCGCCCTCGCGCACGCGCTCGGCGACGAGCGATTTGATGTGGACGATGTCTTCGACTGTCTCGATGCCGTCCTGCCCGATGTGGTCGGGGCCGATGTTCGTCAACACGCCAACGTCCGACCAGTCGTAGCCGAGTCCGCGGCGCACGATTCCGCCGCGCGCGAGCAGACGTTCGTTGAAGCCCTCGAACTCGATGCTCTCGCGTTCGGTGAGGTCTTCGAGGTCGAGCCGGGCGACGATGGCCGGCCTGTGGCTATGGACGTTCGGGCCTGTGAGAGTTCTGATCGTTTCGACTTTCATAAATTCGTCCCTTGCTCGTTCGTGGCCGTCGAGGTTCGACTGATCGAGGCTCGGGTCCTCGGTCAGCGGTCGCTCGCCTCCTGCGGTCGCTCGTGCCGTTGCGGTCGCGTGTGCTCGCGCATCATCCGCGCGAAGCACTTGACGCACATCCCGCGCGAATGTTTCGTGCCGTTCAAGCGGATGAGCGCGCCGCACCAGACGCACTCCGCCCGAAATAACTCGCCGTTCTGTACTGCCTGTTTGCTCATGAATAATTCCGTTCCGATGAAGTCGAATGTCGCCCGCCGAAACTGGCGTGACAAAACGCCGCGCTCAACCACGCGCGGCGTCAACGATCTCGCGGGGGCCTGTCAGACGAAGGGGATGAAAGGATTTTACGTGCGGCTCGGGGCGCGGTCTGTACGCGGTCGGACAGCGTAATACGAATGTCAAAGGCCGTTAGGCTTTCGGGAAACGAGCCGGCCCGCCGCGGCGGTTTGAAGAGTTGCGCGCGGGCGGAAATGTCCGCGCGCTACCGCGACTCAAACACGAGGGGGATAGTTTTTAGCAGGGATGCTGAAGGGATGATGCCGCAAAGTTCCGGGCCGTCGCCGACCGCTCGCTCGACGCACGCGGTCGCATCAACACACTCAACAACTCGCGGAGGCGGAAGTGAACTCATGACAATACGCGAGGCGTTTGTGCTTTCTCCCGTGTGGAGAAGGCGCAAGCGCCTCGCGTCTCTACTTCAAACTGAATGGACATCCGCCGTGCGAGGGCGGTGTTATTGCTGACTGACTGAAGAGGCGCTGCTCGCCGCTGCCACGGGCGCGCCTTGGATGATGCCGCGGTTGACGAGCACCTTGACCTCGACTCTCCGGTTCTGCTCTCTCCCCTCGCGCGTCGTGTTGTCGGCCACCGGGTTCAGCTCGCCGTAGCCGTAGGGCGTGACGATCCGCCGCAGCGGTATCTGGTGGCTCTCGACCAGGTAGCGGATGACGGCGTCGGCGCGCCGCTGCGACAGGCGGCGGTTCGCCTCGGTCGAGCCGTCGGAGCTGGCGAAGCCGCTGACCTCAAGCACGTAGCCCTTCGCCTGCAAAGCCTGCTGCGCGACCTGATCGAGCTTCTGCTTGGCGTCGGGCAGGAGCACGGCGCTGCCCACGCGGAAGAGGACCGAGGTCGTGTTCTGCACCTGATAATCGTCGAGGGCCGAGATGCGCTCGTTCGTCGCGTTCACGCCGGAGACGGCGGCGTCGGCGGTCTCCTGGGCGGCCTTCGCGCCGCCGCGCGCCGCGTTCGAGACGGCGGCCAACTCGTCCAACTGGCCCGACAGCCGCTGCGCGTTCTGCTCGACCTGGCCGATGCGGTTCTCCGCCGCGCCGACGCGGTTCTCCACGGGCACGACGTTGGAGGTGACGGCGCGCGCCGTGCGGAGGTCGCGCTCGTCGAAGCGAATCTTGCCGGCGACGAGGTTGGTGCCGTCGCCGACGCCCTCGACCGTGAGGTTGAGGCCGCGAAGTATTGCGGTCACTCCGTAGTTGGTGCCGCCGCGCAGGAACCCGCCGTTGGTCTTGACGCTCGTGCGGTCGTTGAGCGTGACGGTCGTCTCGACGCCGTTGGCGTCCTGCACGACGAAGGAGTCCGCGTCGCGGCGCGTGACGACGCCCTTGATCGTCATCTTCTGCCCCGATGCGACGGTAGTCGTACCGGCGCTTTGCGCGGGCGTGTTGTTACTCGGCGTCGCGCCGTTATCCTGCGCGAAGGCCGACGGCGCGAGCGCGAGCAGGAGCGCCAGCGAGGCACACAGATAATACAGATTTCTCAGACGGTAAGAAGTCATGGACTCTTTCTCCCTTGCACAAGAAATGTTTTTTCTCTTGACCGCACGCGCCGGGCGCGAGAGGCTCGTGCCCGTAACGGCGATGCGGCGGCGAGTTGTCGGGGCACGATAACCCGGCGCGCTGGCCGCGCGGGTTGTGGTCTTCTTGTGAATGGTGTGCGCTATCGTTGCGCGTTCGGCGTGTCGCCGAAGACCGCCGGCGCGAAAGACCCGCGGCGTGTGAAGACGAAAGGCGGCGCGCGAAGTGCGCTATCTTCTTAAAGAAGAAACCGGGACGCCAGAACCCCGACAGCACTGACGCCCCGGCTTTCTTGTGTAGGGAGAAGGCCGTCCTTCCCCTCGGTGCGGCATGGTACGTTGTCTCGCCAGCCGCGTGGTTGCGTCTCCGTTGCGATAGCGTTGCCGGGAGCTTATGACTGCCCCGGCGAGACGGACGGCTCGCGCCTTCAGTGCCACGTGCCGGAGATGGCCCTCTTCAGCGCGAACGGGTCAATCGGCTTGCTCAAATGCGCGCTGAAGCCCGCCTCCAGAGACCTCTCGCGGTCGTCGTACATGTCGAAGCCCGTGACGGCGATCATCGGGATCGAGCGGTACTCCGGCATGGCCCGCAGCACACGCGCCAACTCGTGCCCGGTCATCCCCGGCATCCCGATGTCGGAGACTAGAAGGTCGTAGTGGCGGGAGAGCGCGGCCTCCAGCGCGTCCGGCGCTGAATGTGCTGTGGAGACCGTGTAGCCGGCGTGTCGCAGCACCGCCGCGAGCATCGCCGTGATGTCGGGGTTGTCGTCAACGACGAGCGCCAGCCCGTTGGAGAGCCGCGGCTCGAACTCGTACTCCTGCTGTTTTGCCCCCGCGTAGGCGGGCGCGACTGCGGCCTGTGCGCTCATCTCTTCACACTCCTTTCAGTAATTGCGGGGAGAGGCGACCATTAGACATCAGTGCGGCGCGCGCAGGGTTATCCCGCCGTTGCTTTTACGTTGCAAAAGCTTTTCCCGGCTGCTCCTCGACAGCACGATTTGATCGAGTTCTTTGATCATCGTCTGTTTCTTTCACAACGGGTAAGCCGTCGCCAGACGCGCTCTCACTTGTCCTGCCGGTCGCGTTTGGTCGTCACTGCGGAGCGGTCTTCGGGTAAAGGAAAGGGCAGCCGCGCGGCTGCCCCTGACTCGTCGAATTTTTATCGAACTGGGAGGCAGGGACTCGAACCCCGATAGCCAGATCCAGAGTCTGGAGTCCTACCATTGGACGACCTCCCAACAAGTCGCGCGAATAAATTTACGGATGAGGGCTGCGGTTGTCAAATCCCTCTGCGGCGTCTGACGAAATCGGAGAGGACGGCGTGAGACGCGGCGGCATGAGCGCCCGCCTCGGCGGCAAGGGACGCGCGCGTCGCCCCTTGCCACGGCGCGCGCGCGGGCGCACAATGCGTGCGTGGGCGCGCGGGCAGGCGTGCCCTTTGCGCCTAGCGTTTCTTCCTCAAAAGGGGTTTCGGCGCGTCGGCCTCACGCCTTTGGGATACCGTAAAAAACGATGAGCGAAAACGAAGCGCGTTCGTCCGGGCAGGCAGCGGGTGGCGACGAGCAACTGCGCCGCGCCGTCGCGGAGTGCGAGGCGCGTCTGGCCGAGTTCGCGGAACTGGCCGCGCGCGTGCGCCACGAGATCAACAACCCTCTGACCGGGCTGATCGGTCAGGCGCAGCTCCTCCTGCGCGAGGAGTTGAACGACACGGCGCGCCGCCGCGTCGAGACAATCGAGAACCTCGCCAACCGCATACGCGACACCGTCGCCTCGCTGCGCGAGATACAGCAGCCGCCGCGCACGCCCGCGCGCGCGGACGAAGGCGCGGGCGAACCGCCTCGTCACTAAACTGACTTCAGAGCAGAGACACAACAGACGCCGAGCAGGCGTAAGACAGAAGAAAAGCCCGACGCGCTTGACGCCGGGCTTCTCTTTTTCAGATGAAAAAATATCGCGCGGAAGCGCGCGGCTAGACCGTCACCTCTTCCGCGTCCTCCTCGACGAGGTGCGGCGTCAAGACGCGGTCGGACTCGTCCGAGTCTTCGGCGAGTATCTGTCGGACGACGGGCAGACTCAACGAGTGCTTCTTCGAGATGCCGGGGACTTGCTTGCCCTTGGCATAGACGGGGTGGCGACCGTTCTCCTTGTACCACTCGGCGAGTCCGGCGGTCTTGTGCATGTTCTCAATGATCTGCCGCCAGCCGACGCCGGTGTTGTAGGCGCAGAAACTGATCTCGCCCTCCTGCGTGCCGTAGGGGATGACGCACATCTCGGTGCGGCGGAAGTCGTAGTTGAAGAGGTCTTGAAACCACATCCCCTCGACGCACAGCACGCGCCACTTGTCCGCGGGGTCGTCCGCCGCCTGCGTCTTCATGCGGTCGTTGCGGTCACTGTTCGAGCTGGTCGAGGAGGGCTTGAACAGGTTGATGATCTGCGAGACCGGAAAACCTTCGGGCGCGCGCTCCGGTTTGAAGTTGCGCATGATCGCCATCGCGAGCTGCGCCATCGTGAGCTTCTTGCCGCGAGCGGTGTCGGTGATGACCGAAACGTCCTTAATGAACTGCTCGTAGTCGAAGAACTCAAACAGAGACTTGAACTCGCCCGTGTGCCGGTTGACGACCGCGAGCGTGAAGATGCCGCAGTTCGGATGGCAGTTGCACGAAGACCAGCCCCACGGCGCGTCCGCGCCTTGCAGCATGTCCATCACAGACGTGAAGGCCGAGTACGAAGAGAGCGGGAACCAGTCGCGCAGAGGCTTCATGCGACCGCCGAGCTGTTTGTCCAAATCCTCGGCCATGCCGGCGAGCGTGTAGCGCTGGCGCTCGCGGACGTTGTCGGGCACGTCCTCGTCGCGGCCCGTGAAGGAGACGGGCTGGAAGGCGATGGTCTGAACCTTGTCAATGTTCTTCGCCGCGAACTCGACGATCTGGCCGATGGCGTCGTTGTTGATGGTGTTGACGATGGTCGTAACTAACGTGACCTTGATGCCGACCGATGCCAAATTCTCAATCGCGCGCAGCTTCACGTCGAAGAGGTTGCCGACGCCGCGGTGCTTGTTCTTCTCTTCCGAGACGCCGTCGAATTGAAGGTAAACGCCGTGCTGCCCGGCTTCTTTCGCGGCCTTGCAGAACTCGATGTCTTCGGCGTAGCGGATGCCGTTGGTGGCGGCGAGGATGCGGTAGAAGCCGACCTTCTTGGCGTAGGCGACGGCGTCGAGGAAGTAGGGCGACAGAGTAGGCTCGCCGCCGGAGAAGAGGATGATGATCTGGCGGCGCGGCTTGAAGGAGACGGCGCGGTCGAGGATGGCTTTGGTGTCCTCGAACGTCGGCTCGTGAACGTAGCCGACCTGGTTGGCGTCCATGAAGCACGGGTTACACATCATGTTGCAGCGGTTCGTCAGGTCAACGGTGAGAACCGCGCCGCGTCCGAACTTGATGTTCGAGGTGCCGTGCCGGTGGATGTGCGCGTCTTCGGCGGCGCGGAAGTCGCGCCCGAAGAAGAGCGATTCGACGCGTTCGAGGAAGCGCGCGTCGGTCGCGAGGATGTCTCTGAATTCGCCGTGCTTGGGGCAAGTCTTCGTCATGAAGACCTGCCCGTCTTCCTCGAAAATCTCCGCCTTGATCTCGCCGGGGTGCGCGTCCATCAGAGTCTCAAGCGGGGTCTCGCCGCTGATGACGCTCTCGCGAACCTCCTTGACGCAGCGCGGGCAAAGGGAGTCGGTCTCGCGCGGGAAGCCGAGCGGCGGGGCCGTGCGCTCGTAGGATTTCAGGAGCGGCCCCGGTGCCCACTTCGGCCTGACGGCCTCGCCTTCCGGCAGCCGCGTGTTGACGGACTGAAACGCCTTCCACGCAACGTCCGACAAATTCGAGACCAGCCGTGACGCCTTCACGCCGCCGAAACGGCCCTTCTCCGACTCGCCGCGGCGGAAATTATCGCTGAACAAGGCTCTTTATCTCCTTCGACGAAAACGGCACGCGCGCCTCGCTCACGAACGACGTGCCAACCCACTGGAAAATTATGTCGCTTATGATTTAAGGACGCCCCGGACGGACGAAGCACGTGCCCGCCCGAACGCCCGTGACATGATAAAGGCATGCGCCTGCAAACACAAGACGTTAGCCGCCGCCACTTTTGCCTTTTGCCCCCACGCGTCGTACCATCCGGCTTCGTCCGAGGTCAAGGTCATGGAAGCACATCCGACAGCAGTCGTCAGCCCCGGAGCGTCCGTCGCGCCGGACGTTCGCGTCGGCCCGTATGCGGTTATAGAAGATGATGTCAACATCGGAAAGGGTTGCGAGATCGGCGCGCACGCCGTCGTCAAGCGCTTCACGACGTTGGGCGAGCGCAACCGCGTTTATGAGCACGCGACTCTCGGCGGCGAGCCGCAGGACGTAAAGTTCAGGGGCGAACGAAGCGCACTCGTCATCGGCGACGACAACCTTATTCGCGAGTACGCGACGATTCACCGCGCGAGCGGCGAGGGCGAGGCGACGCGCGTCGGCTCGCGAAATTTCCTGATGGTCGGCTGTCACATCGCGCACAACTGCGAGGTCGGCGACGACAACGTCTTCGCCAACGGCGTGGCGCTCGCCGGGCACATCCGCGTAGAGGATCACGTCTTTCTTTCGTCGAACGTCGGCTCGCACCAGTTCGCCCGCTTCGGTCGCTACGCGATGGTCGGCGGGAAGTCGAAGATCGTGCAGGACGTTCTGCCGTTCTTCACGACCGACGGCAACCCGGCGCGCGTCCGCGGCCTGAACACAATCGGCCTGCGGCGCGGAGGCTTCACGCCGGAGTCGCGCGCGGCATTGAAGCGCGCTTACCAGATTCTCTTCCGCGCGCGCCTGCCCTTGGAGCGCGCCCTCGCCGCGCTCGAAGAGATGGGCGACGAGAATGTGACTCACCTCGCTCAGTTCATACGCGGCTCGCGCCGAGGCTTCACGCGCGAGGAGCGCGGCGAGGCGGCGGCATCTGAGCGCGAGCTGCTCTTCAAAGTCTCCGGCTGACTTTCAAAGCCGCAGGCTGAAACCAAAGTCATAAGCTGGTACAAAACATGAGCGGTCTGGTCGAAGAGAGAACCGTGGCCGAGCTTGCGTCGCTCGTCGGCGGCCAAGTCGTCGGCGACGCGGGCGCGTCCGTGCGCCGCGTCGCTTCAATCGAAGCGGCGGGCGAGGGCGATGTCGCGTTCGTCGAAGAGGAGAAGTTTTTTGAAGCCGCGCGCGCGTGCCGCGCGACGTGCCTGATCGCGCCGGAGGGCGCGGGTGCGAAGCTAATAGGCGCGGGCGGTAAACTTGAAGGCGCGCGCAGCGTGATCGGGGTCGCGCGACCGAAGCTCGCCTTCGCGCTCGTCGCCGAAGTCCTGCACCCGGTGCGTCGGCGCGAGGCTTTCGTTCACGAGACCGCGAGCGTCGCCGCGACGGCAACGCTCGGCGAGGGCGTTTACGTCGGCGCGTGCGCTTGCGTGGGCGAGGGCGCGCGGGTCGGCGACGGCACGCAGATTCTCGAAGGCGCGCGCGTAGGCCGTGGCGCGACGGTCGGGCGCGGGTGCGTGCTGCACCCGCGCGTGGTTCTGTACGAGGGCGTCACGCTCGGCGACCGCGTGGTGCTGCACGCGGGCGTGGTCGTCGGCGCGGACGGCTTCGGCTACGTGCGCGACCCCGGCGGCGTCTATCACAAGTTCCCGCAGGTCGGCACGGTCGTCATCGAGGACGACGTGGAGATCGGCGCGAACAGTTGCGTTGACCGCGGCGCTCTGGGCGAGACGCGCATCGGGCGCGGGGCGAAGATTGACAATCTCGTGCAGGTCGCGCACAACGTCCAGATCGGCGAGCGCGTCGTCATCGCGGCGCAGACCGGGATTTCGGGGAGCACCGTCATCGAGTCGGACGCGGTCATCGGCGGTCAGGTCGGCTTCGGCGACCACGCGCGCGTGAAGTCGGGCGCGGTCATCGGCTCGCAGGCAGGCGTCTTGCCCGGCAAAGTCGTCCGCCCCGGCGTCTGGTGGGGCACGCCCGTCCAGCCGCTCGAAGAGTACAAGCGTCTCAACGCCCTCTGGCTCCGCCTGCCGCGCATGAGGGAAGAGATCGAGGAGTTGAAACGACAAGTGAAGGAGCTTTCGTCGCGCCTCGGCGAAAAGGAAGAGAAGCAGGCAGAGTAACCGGAACATTCCCTTGCTCGTGCGAGTTGCTGACGTTTGGCCTTTGCGCCCGCGCCATCTTTTCTTAAACCTTCACACCTTCTTTCTTCCAGCCACGAACGGCTCGCAGAATTGCGTCCGCCGCGCGTTGTGACGCGCCGCCTTCGCCGAGTCGGGACGCGACTTCGCGCAGGCGTTCGCGCACTCGCGCGTTTGTTTCGGGTTCGAGCAACGCGAGGAGTTCGCGCGCGAGCGTGGGGCCGTTGAAGTCATTTTGCATGAGTTCGGGCGCGACGCGGGAGCCGGCGACGAGGTTGACGAGGCCGTAGTGCTCGACTTCGATGAGGCGTCCGAGCGTGTGCCAGTTGAGCGCCGACTCTTTATAGACGACGACGAGCGGCGTCGAGGCGAGCGCGGCTTCGAGCGTGGCCGTGCCGCTACAGACCGCCGCCGCGTCCGACGAGACGAGCGCTTCACGGGCTTCGTTGCGGACGACGGTCAAGCGCGGCCTCAAGTTTCCGGCGTCGGCGCGCGCGGCGATTAAGCTCTCGGCCTCTTCGCGCGAGCGGCGCGAGGCGAGCGCGACGACGAACTGTGCGTCAGGGAGTTTCTCCGAGACGAGCGCGGCGGCGTCGAGCATGAAGGGCAGGATGCGCTCGAACTCTTTGCGGCGGCTACCGGGCAGGAGCGCGACGGTCGGCTTCGTGGCGTCGAGGCCGTGGCGCGCGCAGAACTCTTCGCGGCTCATCCGCAGCGCGAACGCGCCCGCGAGCGGGTGGCCGACGAACTCGACGTGTTCGACGCCGCGCGCCGAGTACCACTCGCGCTCGAAGGGGAGGATCGTGAGCAACAGGTCAACGTCGCGCCCGATCTGCCGGACGCGGTGCGAGCGCCAAGCCCAGAGCTGCGGGCTGATGTAGTAAATAATTTTCAGCCCCCGCCGATGGAGCGAGCGCGCGAGCGCGAGGTTGAAGTCGGGCCAGTCAACGAGGACGACCGCGTCGGGCCTTCGTTCGAGCGCGGCGCGTTTGAGCGCGCGGTAGGCCGAGTAGAATCGCGGCAGCGCGCGCGCGATCTCAACGAGGCCGGTGATGGCGAGGTCGTCCTCGCGCACGACCGACTCGACGCCCGCCTCGCGCATGCGCGCGCCGGTCGAGCCGAAGAACTCGAACGCGACGGCGGGCGCTCGCTCGCGCAAGGCGCGCACGAGCGCCGCCGCGTGCGCGTCGCCCGACTCCTCGCCCGCGACGACCAACAGGCGCAGACTCTCCGTCGTCCCCGAAGACATCCGCGCGATGATACAGCAGTTTGCGACGGCGCGAAGCCGGGAGCGCGCGTTAACTCAACGTTCTTTCACTTCGAGCGGGTCGCCCGTCTGATGGTCGGTGATCTGGAAGCGAAGGAAGTCGTGAATCGCCGCGAGCGCGTCGGCGTTCTTCGTCTCGATGCGGACGCGCGCTCCGCGCTCCGTCTCTTCGTAAGAATAAATTATCTCCGACTTCAGGCGCTTCATGGCGGGGACGCCGGGCGGCACTCGGTCGTGAACGAGCATCGGCGTGTCGAAGTCGCCCGCGGCGAAGGCGCGCGCGATGTGCGAGAGGTGCTGCCTGATTTGTTCGCGGCTCGCGGCGTCCGAAGCGTCGTTGGCTTCGACCCGGATGACGCCGCCGTCGCGCGTCAGCGTGAAGTGGTGCGTCGTCGCGGTCTGCGAGAATCCCATCGCCGCCTCGCCGCGTTTGTTGACGGCGTCGAGGTGCGCGTCGTGCCCGTTTGCGCCGTCGGGCGTCTTGTCACCGCGCATCATCGGACAGTCGGCGTGGTTCATGCCGCCGTCTTCGTGCTTCGCGTCGTCGTGTTGCGCGCCCGTTTGTTTCTGCGCTCGCGTCGAGGCCGCGACCGCGCCGAGGGCGAGCGCCGCCGCGACGCAGGAAATCAAAACCATCTTCTTCATTCGTCTTCGTCCTTTCTCTTTCGCCTGCGCCACGTGTGCGCGGAGGCGTCTTTGTGTTCTTCGGTGGGCCGAGCCGAAAGCGATTCGAGAAGGTTCGCGCGCGCCCCCTTCGTGGTCTTCGACAGTCGCGAGTCCCACGCGTCGAGCGTCGCGCGCAGCTCGTCGCGCAAGACGGTAAGCTCTTCGAGCCGCGCCTCGACACCGGCGAGCTTTGCGGCGGCGAGCGCGCGCACCTCTTTGCAGGGAGCGGCCCCTCGGTCGCGCGCACGCAGCACGCGCGCAAGCTCGTCGAGCGTGAAGCCGAAGGCCAGCGCGCGGCGGACGAGCAGCACGCGCGCGAGCGCTTCGGGCGGGTACTCGCGGTAGCCGTTCGGCGAGCGACGCGGTCGGGGCAGCACTCCCTTACGTTCGTAATGACGCAGCGTGTCGGTGCTGACGCTCGCCTCGCGCGCGAGACTTCCGGCGCGCATGAAAATCTTTTTCGCGGGAGCGTTCATCGGTGACGCATTATAAAGTTCGGAATTGATTCCGGGGTCAAGCGGAAAAAATAGGGCGGTACCTTCCGCGGCGGCGGCGGGTGGTTTTGCAGACTTATGAGTTCCACGAGCTAAAGCTCGTGGGTCGCAGCCAGCCCAAAGTTATTCCCGACTTTAGCCCGAAGCTTCGGCTAAAGCCGATATTTTCATAGTCTCGCCCACGAGCTAAAGCGCGTGGCAATTGATAAACATATTCGCCTTTCGCCGCCGCCCCTTTTACAATGCCCGGCATGATCTCTGCACAGACGGCGCGGCGCGCGGTCTGGCGTCCGCTGTTCGAGCTGCCGCGCAGGTTCGACCTCGTGTGGCCTCTGGCGCGGCGCATGATCGTCGCGCGCTACCGCGGGTCGGCGCTCGGAATGGTCTGGGCCGTGCTGACGCCCGCCGTGATGATCGCCGTCTTCACGTTCCTGTTCGCGGGGCTGTTCGGCGCGCGCTTCACGCCGGAGGGGACGCCCTGGGACTACGCGCTCTACCTTTTCTGCGGGCTGCTGCCGTGGACTGCCTTCTCGGAGTCTTTGCAGCAGTCGGCAGGGATAGTTGTCGCGCACTCGAACCTCGTCAAGCGCGTCGTCTTCCCGCTCGAAGCCCTGCCCGTCGCGCAGACGATTGCGGGCCTCGCGGGCCAACTCTTCGGCACTATCGCGCTCCTGCTCGCCGCCATCGTCATCAGGCGAGAGCTGCACGCGACCATCCTTTGGCTCCCGCTGCTTCTCGTGCCGCAATTGATGCTGACGCTCGGCGCTTCGTGGCTCGTCGCGTCGCTCGGGGTCTTCATACGCGACACGGCGCAGGTGCTGGGGATAGTGCTGATGGCCTGGTTCTACCTGACGCCGATCATCTACCCGGAACAGGTCGTCCCCGCGGGCTTCCGCGGCGCGCTCGGACTCAACCCGTTCGCGCCGCTCGTTCGGAGCTACCGCCGCGTCATGCTCGAAGGGGCCGCGCCCGACTTCGGCGGCTTACTTTATCTGACAGCCGTCGCGCTCGTCGTCTTCCTCTTCGGCTACTGGTGGTTCGCGCGCACGCGCAAGAACTTCGCGGACGTGATCTGAGGGATTGCGGAATGCGGATTGGCACTTGATGAGAGCCACGTTGTCCCGAATGTTTCTCCACACTTGAGTCCGAGTGGCGACGATGAGAAGCTTGCCTTCTTAAAATCCGCAATCCCGAATCCGCATTCCGAAATCACATTTGACTTGCCCCCGGCGCTTTGGCATAAAGGCTGCTCTTGCGGTCTCGCCGCCGCGCTCCCGACCCGAAGTCCCGCCGGCACGCGACGAAGTTCTGATTTCCGATGGCTAAGAAAGCGCAGCGATACGTCAACCGCCTCGGCCTGCACCTGCAACGCGCGGGGCAGCGCATACGGCGCAGCGGCTACTCGAACTTCGACGAGGAGCGCATCCTCGCGCGCCTCGTCCGCGAACTGCTCCGCGAAGAAGACAGCCGCTTCGCCGTGGACATCGGCGCGGGCGACGGCGTGCGCGGCTCGAACACTTACGCTCTGTTCCGACGAGGCTGGCGCGGACTCGGCGTCGAGGGCGACGAGCGCCGCGCGCGCCGCCTCGAACGCGCGTACCGGAACTTCGTCGAGGTCGAGGCGCTGCACGCGCTCGTCGCGCCGCAGAACGTCATCGCCCTCCTGCGCGAGCACGGCGTCCCGCACGACTTCGGCGTCCTGAGCCTCGACATAGACAGCTACGACTATTTCGTCCTCGACTACATCCTGCGCGGCTTCCGCCCGCGCGTCGTCGTCACCGAGATCAACGAGAAGATTCCGCCGCCCGTCCGCTTCGTCGTCCGCTACGACCCCGACTTCAGCCTGCGGCACCACTTCTTCGGCTACAGCATCGCGAGCCTCGAAGAACTCTGCGCGCGACACGACTACGCGCTCCTCGCGCTCGAATACAACAACGCCTTCATCGCCCCGCGCGAACTCGTCGGCGCAGCGCGCTCGCTCGACGCGACGGAAGCCTACCGCCGCGGCTACCTCCAGCGCCGCGACCGCCGCGAGCGCTTCCCCGCGAACCAGGACATGGAGCCGCTCCACTCGATGCCGCCCGCCGACGCGCTCGCCTTCCTCCGAAAATTCTTCGCGCGCCACGAGGGCAAGTACGAGCTGAGCGTCAAAGAGTGAGCGTCGCAGAGTATCGGTTGTTAGCTCCCCCCCCGCCTCTGGCCTAAGCAGTTCTCTCCTCGTTCAGAATCACCGCGACGCCCATCATCCACCAGACGAGCAGCGCGACCTCGGAGTCGCCGAAGTTGTAGTTGACGAGCGAGCTGGCGAGAAATCCGGCGAGCGCGCCCGTCAGCCCGAGCGCGAGGCCGTGCGTCGGGGCGTCCGAAGCGTCGCGCCACATCCGTTCGGCGCGCGACGTGAGTCGCCAGAAGACGTACATCAGCCAGAGCCAAAAGATGAGCGCGGGGAGGCCGCGGTCGAAGGCGAGTTGAATCGGCGTGGAGTGCGCGGCGAGCATGTCCGTGCCGGGGAAGCCCCACTCGTTCCAGTGCTGGTGGACGGCGTCCATGCCGTGGCCGAAGAGCGGGTGCAGCAGCACGCGCCGCGCCGCGATGCGCGCGACGACGAGGCGCGAGTCGGCGCTCGCGTCCTTCAGTTCGAGCGCGCCGCTCGCGCGCGTGCGCCACACCGCGACAGCGCCGAAGCCGAGAATGAAGCAGACAACCGCGACGATGGCCGCGCGCTGACGCCCACGGGCCGCGCGCCAAGCGACGACGCACGCGCCGAAGGCGAACGCGACGAGCGTCGTCCTCATCGCCGTCAGCGCTATCCCCGCAGAGAGAATCAGGAACGCGACGGCGGGCAGCGCGACGCTCGTCAAGCTTCGCCGAATCCGCTTCCGAACATCTTTGTCCGAACTTGTCCGCGCGCCCGCCCTCTCCGCTCCGACGGCAACATCTTCGTCGCGCTTTCGTCGAAGCCACGCGGCGAGCGCGAAGCCGAGCGCGAGTTGGGCGACGATCTGGAGCGACTCGGCGAAGGTCTCGTAGTGGCGCGTCCAGCCCGAAGCGCGGAAGTTGTGCGTGCGCCCGCCGCCGGTGATGCCGGAGGGCGAGGGCGAGCGGCGCATCTCTTCGGTGACGACGAGGCCCGGCCACTCGACGTGTTCGCCGCGCGAGATGACGCTCAGGGTCGCGCCCGCGCCCGCCGGAGTCTTTCGTATCGCGTCGTCAATCTCCTGAACGGACGCGACGCGGTGGCCGTTCACGCGCCACACGGCGTCGCCCTCGCGCAGCGGAGTCTCGGCGCGCAAGGGGCTGTCGGCGTCGAGCGCGCTGACGACGACGCCGCGCCCGACGACGAGTTCGCCCGCGCCCCACAGCACGCCCGCCGAGGCCGAGACGATCAACACGCACGCGAGCAGGAGGGCCGTGCGGCGCGTGAGCAGGCTCTGCGTGAGGTAGAACATCAGGAGCGTGCTGACGTTGACGAGCTTCGGGACGCTCACGCGCGGCTCCGCCGAGAGGAAGCACGAGAGGGCCGTCCACGCGAAGAAAAGCCAGAGCGGCAGGTCGAGCGCCGTCCGCCTCACTCCCGCGTTGCGCGTCGCGGCGGCGCGCGCGAGCCACGCGAGTATTGCCGCCGAGAGTCCGATCCACGAGACCGCAATCGAGTGCGGCGCGGCCAGAGCGTAGAGCAGAAAACCCGCGAGCGCGAGTCGCCCGGCAGCGAGCGCGCGTCCCCCTCCGGCGCGCGATTTTTCCGCTGTTTCTGTGCTCATCAAGGGTCGCCGGAAGAGTTTGTTGACACCCGCGTCGGGCGCGTGTTAGCGTAAAAATTGCCTGTCCTCGGAGGCAGGGACTGGAGCCGCGGACAAGAAGTTTGCTGCCGGGCCGCAGCACCCTGCCGCCGCCCTCTCAGACTCGCGCCGGTTCTGATTCGCCTTCCCCCTCGGCGGACAAACATAAAACTTTCCCGATGGCATTCGACAAGGTAAAAGCAATCCGTGCGGCTGAGAAGTCCCTTGCCCAGGGCAAGATTCCCTCGGCCATACAGGAGTACGAGCGGATAGTCGGCTACGAGCCGGACGACTTCAGCGCGCTCAACACGCTGGGCGACCTCTACGCGCGCGTCGAGAAGCGCACCGAGGCCGCCGCCTGCTACCGAAGGGTCGCCGAACATTATCGCGAACAGGGCTTCACCCTCAAGGCCGTCGCGATGTACAAGAAGCTCACGCGCTTCGACCCGAAGGATCACAAGATAGCGCTGGCGCTCGCCGCGCTCTACGAGCAGCAGGGGCTGATGGTCGAGGCGCGGCAGCAGTACGTCATCGCCGGCGAGGCGTTCTCGCAGTCGGGCGAGACGCGCGAGGCGCTCGAAGTCTTCCGCCGCATCGCCGACCTCGACCCGACGAACACGCAGGTGCGGCTCCGGCTCGCCGACGGCTACGCGAAAGAGAACCTGCACGACCTCGCCGCCGAAGCATACACCATCGCGGGCGAGCGCCTGGCCTCGCGCCGCGAGTTCGAGCCGGCGCTCGACGCCTTCGTCAAGGCGCTCGCGCACAGGCCCGCCTCGCACGCCGCGCTCCACGGACTGCTCACGGCGCACACGGCCCTCGGCACGGCGGACGAGGCCGCCGAGGTTCTTGAGCGCGCCGTCAGGGAGAGGCCGGGCGATTTGGAAGTGCGCGCCATGCTCGCGCGCGCCTACGTCGAGGCCGAGGACGCCGCGCACGCCGAGCGCGCCGCGCGCGAACTCGTCAGCCGCGACCCTTCGAGCTTCGCGCTCGTCTTCGACGCCGTCCGTCTCCACATCCGGCTCGGCTCGGCTGAGGACGCGACTCGTCTGCTCGTCTGGGCGACCGAGCCTGCGCTCGCGGGCCGGCACGAGGCGGCGCTCGCCGAACTCGCGCAGGAGATACTCGCGCGCGACCGCGAGCAGCTCGACGCGCACCGCCTGCTCGTCCGCATCTACAAGGCGCAGCACGACAACTCGCGGCTGCGCTCGGCGCTCGAATCGCTCGCCGACGCCGCGGACGCGATGGGCGACGCGGACGAAGAGCGGCGCGCGCTGACGCGACTGACGCGGCTCGCGCCCGAAGACGCGGGCCACCGCGAGCGGCTCGAAGAACTCGGCGGCCCGCTCCTCGACGAGGAGGAGGAGGCCGCGCGCAGGGCCGAGGCCGAAGCGCCCACGTTCGAGAGCTTCATGCTCGAAAACAACTCGACCCCGCCGCCGCCCGCGCCGCAGTTCGAGTGGGGCGCGGTCTCCGCCGCCGCCGCGCCGGCAGCCGAGCACGCCGACGTGAGCGCCTCGTTCTCAGACCTCAACGACCTGACCGACGCGGGCCTCGCCGCCGACTCCTACTCCGGCCAGCAGCCGGGCGGGCAGCCCGCGCCCGTAGGTTACAACGAGTTCGAGTTCGGCATGGACGCGCCCGCGCCCGCCGCGCAGTCGAGCGTGACGCCGAGCGGCGTGGAGCAGATGCTCCGGCAGGAGATCGAGAGCGTTGACTTCTACATCGAGCAGGGCTACGCCGACATCGCGAGCGACACGCTCGACATGCTCGAACGCCAGTACGGCCCACACGCCGAGATCGAAGCGCGCCGCGCGCGACTCGCCTCCGCGGGCGGCGACGCCGGCGCGGGCTTCGCTGCCGCGCCGGAGTTCGCCGCCGCGCGCGAAGAGGCGGCGGAGGCGGACTTCGGGGAAGTGAACTTCGCCGCGACGCCGCAGGTCGAATCGAACAACTCGCATCACGCCGCGCCGCCGGTCGTGTCGCAGCCGCAGGCGGTCGCCGCCGCCAAAGGGATTGACCCCGGACTCGCCGCCATCTTCGACGAGTTCCGCGAGGCCGTCGAGGACTCTTCGGAAGAGGACGCGGACGCGGACTTCGACACGCGCTACCAGATGGGACTCGCCTACCGCGAGATGAGCCTGCTCGATCAGGCCGTCGAGGAATTTCAGGCCGCCGCGGCGTTGACCGCGCCGGGCGACGGCACGCCGCGCTTCCTCCAGTGCTGCAACCTACTCGGCCACTGCTTCATGGAGAAGGGCCTCGCGCGACCCGCGGCGATGTGGTTTAAGAAGGGACTCGACGCGCCCGGCCACACGGAGGACGAGTACCAGGCGATGCGCTACGACCTCGCGACCGCATACGAGCAGATGGGCGACAACGACCGCGCGGTCGAAGTCCTCTCGGAAGTTTACGCGATCAACGTCTCGTACCGCGGCGTCGCCGACCGTCTGCGCGAGCTTCATAAGGCAAGTAAATAGTGAATGGTAAATGGTGAATAGTAGGTCGTGAGCGGCAGTAGTCGTTGAGCGTCGCGCCGGTCGCCTGCGGGACGGCCCGACGCGGACGACGCCCGACCGCCGTTCACGATTTACTATTCGCCATTTTCCATTTACCATTCACCCGTCATGGCTTCGCGGCTGACCGTCATCTTCTACATCGTGCTGTGCCTTGAGGCGGGCATCTTCCTGACGGTGCTGCCCTGGTGGCAGCCCTGGGGGATGGGCGACTGGGGCGACAACTACTTCCTCGTCGTCGCGGCGCACAAGGTCGGACTCTCCGGCCTCCAACACGCGGTCGCTTCGGGCTGGGTGCGCGGGGCCGTCACCGGCCTCGGCCTTCTGAACCTCGCGATGGCCTTCTGGGAGATGTTCCACTTCCGCGACACGGTGCGAAGACTTCAAAACTCCGACCGCGACCCGTCCGCGCCCGCGACCGGCGCGACGCCGCGCCCGGCGGGCGAGACGGCGACGGGCGACACGCACAATGCGGCGTGACTTCCGCCGGCCCATAACCTATCTCATCACGGGCGGCGAGACCTCCGCCGAGACGAACGCCGCGAGCGAAGAGTTTGACTCGCTTCTCGCGCTCGTCCGAAGCGCCGTCGCCGCGCGCGTCTCGCTCGTCCAACTCCGCGAGAAGAACCTGTGTGCGCGCACGCTCCACGAACTCGCCGCGCGCGCTGCCGCGATTGCGCGCGGGAGCGCGACCCGCGTCCTCGTCAACGACCGCGCAGACATCGCGCGCGCCGCCGGGTGCGACGGCGCGCAACTGAGCACGCGCTCGCTCGAAGCGTCGGTTGTGCGCCGCGCCTTCGGCGAAGATTTTTTGATCGGCGTCTCGACGCATTCCGTCGAAGAGGCCCGCGCGGCGCGCGAAGGCGGCGCGGACTTCGCGGTCTTCGGCCCCGTCTTCGACACGCCCTCGAAGCGGCAATACGGCCCGCCGCTCGGCCTCGAAGTTTTAAGCGAAGCCGCACGCGCGCTCGCGCCCTTCCCGCTCGTCGCCGTCGGCGGCGTCGAGAAAGGGAACGTCCGCGAAGTCCTGCGCGCGGGCGCGGCGGGCGTCGCGGCGATCCGCCTCTTCGCGAACGGGCAAAACCTTGCGCGGAAGGTGCATCACATCGAGAGCCTGCGCGCCGGATGAATGTGACAGGTGACAACGTGACGAAGAACGTCGAGAGCGAGACTCTGCCCGTGGCGCTGACCGTCGCCGGGTTCGACCCGTCGGGCGGCGCTGGCGTCATCGCGGACGTGAAGACGTTCGCGGCCTTCGGCTGCTTCGCGACCGCCGCGGTCACGTCGCTCACGTTCCAGAACACTTCGGGCGTCTTCGGCGCGGCGCACCAGAGCGCCGGGACTCTGCGCGCGCAGGCGCTCGCCGTCGTCGAAGACTTTACAGTCGCGGGCGCGAAGACCGGGATGCTTCCGACGCGCGAGATAATCGAAGAGGTCGCGCGCCTGTTCCGCGAAACTGCTTTGCCCGCGCCGGTCGTTGACCCGGTCGTCCGCTCGACTTCCGGCTACGCACTTATAGACGCGGGGGCGCTCGATGCGTTAAAACGTGAGCTGCTGCCGCTGGCGCGCATCGTCACGCCGAACTTGCCGGAGGCCGAGGCGCTGACCGGACTCAAAATCCAAGACGAGCGAGGGATGCTTGCCGCCGCGCGCGCGCTGCTCGACGCGGGCGCGCGCGCGGTTCTCGTCAAGGGCGGACACCTGAGCGGCGACGCCGTTGACGTTCTGCTCGACGAAGGCGGCGAGGCCAAGAGGTTCGTCGCCGCGCGCGTCGAGACCGCCTCGACGCACGGGACGGGCTGCACGCTCTCCGCCGCAATCGCCGCGTGCCTCGCGCGCGGGATGAACCTTGAGGACTCGGTCGGCGCGGCCAAGCGCTTCGTCACCGACGCGATCAGACGAGCGCCGCGGCTCGGCCACGGTCACGGCCCCGTCAACCACTCGGTCGCCGCGCGACTCTGACGCGCGGCGCACGGCGAATCGAACACCATGAGAAACGAAACCCGAATGAAGCTTCGGAAGCCGTGCGCGGCGGCGCTCGCCTTGTGCGCCTGGCTCGCGCTCGCCGTCTCGGCCCCGGCGCAGGGCGACATCACGGGCGGCGTCGGGCAGTTCGCCGTCCAGCCGAAGAAGCCGAAGACCGTCGCGCAGGCGAGGCCGCGACCGCCCGCCGTCAAGCCGAGGGCGACGACGAACGAGCGCCTGCTCGTCGCCGCCAACAAGGGCGACGCCGCGACGACCGAAGACCTTCTGAAGTCGGGCGCGGACGCCAACGCCAAGTCCGACGACGGCTGCGCGGCGCTCGTCTATGCGGCGGCGGGCAAGAACGCCGACGCGGCGCAGACGCTCCTCTCGAAGGGCGCGGACGCCAACGCGCGCTGCGCCGACGGCGTGACCGCTCTGATGGTCGCATCGGAGTCGGGCGACGCGGCGACCGCGCAGGCGCTCATCGAGCACAACGCCGACGTGAACGCGAAGACCTCTGACGGTCGCACCGCGCTCATCTTCGCCGCGTCGAACGGACAACTCGCCGTCGTCAACTCGCTCATCGCGAAGGGCGCGGACGTGAACGCGCGCTACCGCGACGGGCGCACGCCGCTCGTCTTCGCCGCGGCGAACGGGCACGCGGACGTGGCCGGCGTTCTGCTCGCGAAGGGCGCGGACGTGAACGCGCGCGCCGACGACGGCTGGACTTCGCTTTTGTGGGCCTGCTGGTCGAGTCAGGAGGACGTGGTGAAACTCCTGCTCGCGAAGGGCGCGGACGTGAACGCGCGCGACAAGGACAACGACACGGCGCTGATGAAGGCCGCGACGCAGAAGTTTTCGTTCGCGGGCGGGCAGCCGCACGGGCCTGCGGACGAGGCGCAGTTTCAGAGGGACGTTGAGATCGTGCAGATGCTTCTGGCGCGCGGCGCGGACGTGAACGCGCGCGGCAACAACGGCGGAACGGCCCTGCTCTTCGCCTCGTCGCGCGACGGCGACGACAGCCTCGTCAACACGCTGATCGGGAAGGGCGCGGACGTGAACGTGCACAACGACGCCGGCCTGACGCCCGTCATCCTCGCCGCCGCCTACGGTCGAATCTCCACGCTCGACGCGCTCTTCGCGCGCGGCGCGGACGCCAACGCGCACACGCCCAAAGGCTTCACCGCGCTCATGGCCGCCGCCAACACCGGACTCGCGGGCACCGTCCAGGAACTGCTTGACCACGGCGCTGACCCGAGCGCCAAGACCTCTGACGGTCACACCGCGCTCTCCCTCGCGCAGCAGAACGGACAGGACAGGGTCGTCCAGATTCTGAAGAGCCACGGGGCGCAGTGAAGTACTGATGACTGAGTGCTGAGGACTGAGTTAAAGACAATCTCTTGCTCAGTCCTCAGTACTTTTATCCCTCAGCCTTCGGAACTTTCTATTGACACTTTCTCCATCACAACGTCCTTGACGGGGCGGTCGCCGGGCGCGGTCTGCGTCGTGGCGATCTTGTCAACAACGTCCTGACCTTCGATGACGCGACCGAACTTCGTGTAGGAGGGCGGGAGCGGGTAGTCCACGTGCATGATGAAGAACTGCGAGCCGTTCGTGTTCGGCCCGGCGTTCGCCATCGCGACCGTGCCCTTCGTGTACTTACCCTTGTAAAGCTCCGACGAGCGGTTGATCTCGTCGTCGAAACGACCGCCCCACGCCGACTGTCCGCCGCGGCCCGTCCCCGTCGGGTCTCCGCCCTGAATCATGAAGCCGTTGATGACGCGGTGGAAGATGACGCCGTCGTAGAAGCCCTTTTCGGCGAGCAGGCGGAAGTTCTCGGTCGTCTTCGGGGCCTCGTCCTCCAGAAGCTCGAAGCGGATCGTGCCCATGTTCGTTTTGATGTTCGCGATGCGATTTGCCATAAAACTCCTTCGGAAATAGGAAGTCAGAATTCAGGAGTCAGGAGTCAGAAGAAATAGGTTTCCATTATGACTCCTGACTCCTGAATTCTGACTTCCGTTCTTGAAGAACGTAGAGTTCGATTGCTTCCGCGACGCCGTCGTCGTCGTTCGTCGCGGTCGCGTGGAAGTCAGCGCGCTCGCGCAAGTGCGGCTCGGCGTTGCCCATGACGACGCCCGTGCCCGCCCATTCGAGCATCTCGATGTCGTTGAAGTTGTCGCCGACGGCCAACACCTCTTCGCGCGTGAGACCTGCCTCGGCGGCGACCGCGGCGAGGCCAGCGCCCTTCGAGGCGGCGGGGTGCAGAATGTCGAGCAGCGCGAAGTCGGTCTTCGGGTAGAGCGTGAGCAGGAGCTTGACCCCATCACCCAACTCGCGCCGCATCGCTTCGGCGAGTCGTTCCATCGCGGAGCAGCCGCCGGAGAAGGCTATGTGCAGCGGGTCGTGGTCGAGGTACTCTTCGAGCGAAGCGACGCGCCGGATTGCGCGCGCGGCGTCGTCGCCGACGACGTGGCGCGTCCAGGCGATGTACTTCGCGAGCGCGGTGTTGCCCTCGGAGATGTGGTCATAGACGAGCGTGCCTTCGCCGACGTGGTCGTCGCTGACGAGCGCGTCCGCGCCGTGCGCGCGACCGAGCCGGACGACGGCGCGCGCCGCCTCGACCGGCATCAGGACGGCGCTCACGGTTTCGAGCGTGCGCGCGTGCTTGGTGAGCGCGCCGTTGTGCGAGATGAGCGGAACGTCGAGGCCGAGCGCGAGCGCGAGCGGGCGGGCGTCGCGGAAGCGGCGTCCGGTGACGAGCGCGATTGAGACGCCGCGCGCGCGCGCCGCGCCGAGCGCTTCGCGGTTGCGCTCCGACAGCTCGCCGCGCGAGTCGAGCAGTGTGCCGTCGAGGTCGAGGGCGATGAGACGAATTGCCATCCGAAGCTGTCAGCAGTCAGCGTTCGGCAATCGGCAAAGACAAAACCGACTCTCTGTCGCCGACCGCCTTTGAATATCCGAATTAAATCCGAAGCGATGGATGAGTTTGAATCTAACACCCGCCCGCGGCGCGCGCAAACGGGGCCGCCGCGCGCGCACGTCCGTCTCGTCGAGTTGAATTTCGCGCGCGGCTCGCCGCCGCGTGGCTTCACGCCCCGGTAACATTCTTCGGGCGTTCGTCACTCCGTGCGCCCGTCCCGTCACATTCAATGAACGATGGCCGCGCGCCGTCGCGTATGTGCGTGGTGTGACGGCGACCGTCCCGCCAACCGAGTCGCCGACCGAGAACCCAAACCAGAAAGGAACCACGCCGCAATGAACAGAATCACGAAACGCATCGCCATCGCACTCCTAATCTGCGCCGCCTCAGCCGCCAGCGCGTCGGCCAAGGTCAAAGTGCAGGCAGTCACTTTCGGACAGGACTTCACGGTCGGCGGCACGACCGTCAAGGCGGGCACGTACAACCTGAGCTTCGACGACCAGAAGAACGAACTGACCGTCAGCGACCGCAAGACGAAGGCCGTCATCGCGAAGGCCGATGTCGGCACGCAGGCGCGCAAGTCTGACATCCACAGGCTCGAAATTCAGTTGGTCGGCGACGGCACGCAGACGCTCGTCGGCATCGCCTTCCCCGGCGAGAGGCAGTTGGTCACGATCTCCGGCGCAGCCGCTCAACAGAAGCAGTCGGGCGAAAATTGATGTGCCCGAAGTCGCCGCCGCGGAGTGAAGGCGTGCGGCCTCGGACATTTCAAGAGAACAGGCGCGACAGCTTTCAAGAGTTGTCGCGCCTGTCGTCATGTCAGCAAAGCGACTCTCGCGTCGTCGCTGAATTCCCGCCGACCTCAAATCCCGCCGCTCATTCAATACTTCCTTCCTGCATCCATCTGTTTGCGTGCGTGCAGCAGCCACGCTCCAACTGACAGGCCGCGCGGCGTTGTGAGAGACTTGAAAGTGTCACAAGCGCGGCGCGGCCCGACGTTGAGAAGGGTTAAAGTTCGACTCCGAACAGTCGCTCGCTCGTCCGTCGGCGTTTTTGCTTGTGCGCGAAATCTTGCGTTTTTGGCCGGGAAATCAGCGAATTTTGAGGAGGGCGACGGGCGATGAATGTCACGCATCTGGAATGCGCCGCGTGCGGGCGGCGGCACGAGGCACAACGGTTGCACAACCTCTGCGTCGAGTGTGGAAAGCCTCTGCTCGTGAGGTACGACCTCGAACAGGCGGGGCGCACTCTGACGAAAGAGAATCTGAAGGGAAGAAGGGCCGACCTTTGGCGTTACCTCGAAGTGCTGCCCGTCGAGCGCGAAGAAAACATCGTCTCGCTCGGCGAAGGATTCACGCCGCTGCTGCACGCGCCGCGGCTGGGCGAGTCCTTGGGACTCTCGCAGTTGTACATCAAGGACGAGTCGCAGCAACCCACGCAGAGCTTCAAGGCGCGCGGGATGGCTACGGCGGTCTCGATGGCGAAGGAGTTGGGCGCGACGAAGCTGGCCGCGCCGTCGGCGGGTAACGCCGCGGGCGCGCTCGCCGCTTACGCCTCGCGCGCGGGACTCGAAGCGCACATCTTCATGCCGCGCGACACGCCGCGCGCCAACGTCGTCGAGTGCGAGCAGACGGGGGCGCGCGTCACGTTGATGGACGGGTTGATAACCGACTGCGGCGCTGAAGTGGCAAGGCGCAAGGACGCGGAAGGATGGTTCGACGTTTCGACTTTGAAGGAGCCGTACCGCGTCGAGGGCAAGAAGACGCTCGGTTACGAGGTCGCCGAACAGCTCAACTGGGAGTTGCCGGACTGGATCGTCTATCCGACGGGCGGCGGGACGGGACTCGTCGGGATGTGGAAGGCGTTCGCCGAGATGGAAGCGTTGGGCTGGGTCGGGAAAAAGCGCCCGCGCATGGTGACGGTGCAGTCGTCGGGCTGCGCGCCGATTGTCCGAGCGTTCGAGGAAGGGAAGCGCCACGCGGATGAATTCCCGAACGCGGCGACGGTCGCGTCGGGTCTTCGAGTGCCGAAGGCCATCGGCGACTTTCTCATTCTCGACGCGCTTCGCGAATCGAACGGGACGGCCATCGCGGTGAGCGACGAGGAACTGCTCGCCGCTGTTAAGGAGATCGGTTCTGCCGAGGGAGTCTTCGCCGCGCCCGAAGGCGCTGCGTGTCTGCCGGCGCTGAGAAAGTTGATCGAGCGCGGCGAGGTGAAACCGGACGAGCGCGTCGTGCTCTTCAACACGGGCGCGGGCGTCAAGTACCTCGAAGCGTTCGACGGTTGAAGTAAAAAACGAACAGCTCGAAAAGGTGATGATAAAAACAAGAAGCATCGCGTCTCGACTCCTCCTCGCCCCGGCACTTGCCCTCGGCGCTTCCGCCGCGTCGGCGCAACCGCCGAGGGCTGCGAAGGCCGCGAAGGTCAGCGAGAGACCAGCGCCCGCGGCCTTCGACCAGAAGCGCTTCGACGAGCTGCGGAAGGAAGGCTTCGACGCGCTCTACAATCTCGACTACGAGGGCGCGCGGCGACGCTTCACCGAGATGATGAAGCTCTTTCCCGATCACCCGGCAGGCTACCAGTTCCTCGCCGCCGGACTCTGGCTGAAGACGCTGAACGAGTCGCGCCGCTTGCAGGCGTCGCTCTACAACAACGACGGCTTCTACAAGGAGAAGGACGACCGCGTTGACCCGAAGGTCGCGGACGAGTTCCGCTCGCTGACGATGAAGACGAAGGAGCTTTGCGATGCAAGGCTCAGGCAGAACCCGAAGGACGTTGACGCGCTCTATTACCTCGGCGCGTCCGAAGGTCTGCGCGCCGCGTGGGGCAGCATGGTCGAGCGCAGCTTCATGTCGGCGCTGCGGAACGGCTCGGATTCGGTTGATCATCACCGCGACATTCTGAAGATTGACCCGAACTACACGGACGCGAAGGTGACGGTCGGGATGTACGACTACGTCGTCGGCACGCTCCCGCCCATCGTCAAACTCGGCGCGACGTTCCTCGGCTTCCACGGCTCGCGCAAGCGGGGCTTGGCGACGCTCGAAGAGGTCGCGCGCGAAGGCCACTGGGCGCGCGACGACGCGAAGTCGCTGCTCATCGCGCTGCTCAAACGCGAGGAGCGTTACCGCGACGCGTACTCTTACGCGAACGAACTCGCCGCGAAGTACCCGCGCAACTACCTCTTCAAGATGGAGGCCGCGGACGCGCTCGTCTCGCAGGCCGAGGTTGACCGCGCGACGAATCCCGAATCAGCGAAGAAGACCGAGGCCGACGCGTTCGCCATCTTCGACTCGCTGCTTGCCACGGCGCAACACCCCGCGCCGAATACTCCGCGCCCGCCGCTCGACCTCGTGCATTACAGCTACGGCGACGCGCTGCTCGTCGCAGGTCAACCCGAACGCGCGGCGAAAGAGTTGCTGGCCGCGGCGGGCGCGCCGGGCGCGGAAGGCTCGATGGTGACGCGCGCACGACTCCGCGCGGCGCAGGCGCTCGACGTTGCGGGCAGGCGCGACGAGGCGCTCGCGCAGTACAAGGCCGTGCTCGCGCTCCCCAACGTCTTCGACTCGCACGAGGACGCGAAGCGCGGCCTGAAGGAGCCTTACAAACTGCCACGCAAGTCAGCCGAAAACGCGGGCGGCGACGCGGCGAATGCGGTGAAGCCGAGTTGAAATTTGAGCGAACAGGGAAGATTTTTATGAATGAAGTTTGCCCCTCGCATGACCCGACGCCGCTCGTCGCGGCGCGAAGCGGTGCGACCGACGAGAGCGAAAGTCGCGCGGCGCTGCGACTCCTGAAGGCGCAGGCGCGACCGCGGCGTCTGCTGCTCGGTCTCGACGGCGTGCCGTTCGACCTGATGGTCGAGGCGAAGTCGCGCGGGCTGTTCGACAACTTCAGAGAGCCTGCGCGCCTGCTCTCGCCGTTCCCTTCGATGACGAACGTCGCGCTCGCGCAGATGTTGCGCTCGTCGCTGCCGAACGGCTACGAGAGCCTCTACTTCGACCGCGGGGCGGGGGAGTTTCGCGGCGGCGTCGGCAAGTACATCGGTCGGCGCACGCCCGACAAGGTTCCTTCGTCCTACATGGACGAGCTTGATTACCAGGAGCCTCTGCCGTTCGAGTTTTTGATTTACGTCGCGACCGAGTCGGTCTGGAAGGCCGACACACGACGCTTCCGCGAATGCTTCCTCGCGGCGAACCGCGGGCGCGACTTCTTCGGCTTCATCAAGGCGACGGACGGGCTGCTGCACATACGCGGGCCAGAACGTCTCCGCGCCGCGCTCCGCTCGCTCGACGATCTAATGCGCGGGATTCAGAAGGAGTGCGGCGCGGAGACCGAGATCGTCCTCTTCTCAGACCACGGGATGAACCTCGAAGAGAACCGCCGCGCGCACCTTCAGACACACCTGCGCCGCTGCGGCTACGAGTTCACGGGCAATCTGAAGCGTCGTCCGCGCGGGCGTCGTCGCGTCGCCGCGCCAGCCTTCGGACTGTGCGGCTACGCGGCGCTCTACTGCGGCGAGGAGACGGACAAGTCGGAACTCGCCGACGCGCTCCGGCAGTTGGAGGGCGTTGACTTCAGCGTCTTCAGCGAAGACGAAGGCAAGGCCGCGACGGTGACGGGCGCGCGCGGCACGGCTGTCGTCGAGCGCGAGGAGCGAGGCGGCGAAGTCTTCTTCCGCTACTCGCAGCGAGACGGCGACCCGCTCCACCTCGCCGGTGTCGCGCGCGCGCTCGAAGACGAAGGATTGATTGACGAGCGCGGCTTCGCTTCAGATTCCGCGTGGCTTGAGCGAACGTTCAGGCACGAGTACCCGGACGCGCTCGCCAACGTGTTCGGGTCGCTGCACTCGCCGCGCGTGCGACACACGGCGGACGTGCTCGTCTCGATGCGCGACGGTTACTACTTCGGCGCGTCGCACTTCAGCCGCTTCTACCGCATCCTCGCCACGCACGGCAACGCCATGCGCCAAAGCTCGACCGCCTTCATGATGAGCACGCACCGCGACTTCCCCCAACACGTCCGCTCGACCGAGGCAAGACCCTTCCTCCGCGATTGACCTAAGGCTGCCGACGATATCGTGTCGGCCTTGCACGGTTTCGCATCCGACCGCTTCTCGCCGGCTCCGACATCCCGCAAAAAACTTACGCCTTCGGAACGAACGCGCCGGGGCCAGCGCCGCGGGCACGTGCCTTGCTCAATGCGCGCGCAGACAACTTTCAAACATTCTTCGCCGAGCGACACGCGCTCGCACGAAAAAAGAATCGCCCCGGCGTCGCCGACGCCGAAAGAGCAGACCGGAAGGAAGCCCGACATGAAAAGATTCACGCTCGCGCTGCTCGTCATCCCACTCGCTCTCCTTTTCCCGACGACGCCGACCGTCGAGCCGCAGTCGCGCCCGCGCGTCGTCTCGCCGAGAGCTGACACGCCCGCGCGCGTCGGCGATGAAGAGGTGGTTAAATCCGACGACGTTGTGAAGACGGACGTTGATCTCGTCGTCTTCGACGCGACGGTCTTGCAGAAGAAGACCGGGCGCGTCGTCGGCGGGCTGAAGAAGGAAGACTTCGTGCTGACCGAAGACGGCGTGCCGCAGCAGATCACGCACTTCAGCCAGAACAGCCTGCCGCTCTCCGTTCTGCTTTTGATTGACCGCGGCGGCTGCCTCGACCCGTTCGGCGAGAACGTCCGCCACGCGGCGCGCGAGGCGCTCGCGCGTCTGAAGCCTTCGGACGAAGTCGCGGTGATGGCCTACCACGATTCGGTTGATCTGGTTCAGGAGTTCACGCGCGACCGCGCCGAAGTCTCCGACGCGCTCGACCGCGTGCCCGGACACGACGAGGAGGCGAACCACTGTCTGAACCGCGCCTTCTACGACGCCGCGCACTACATGATCCGCGCGGGCAATCCCGTGGGCCGCCGCGTCATCATCGTCATCACCGGCGTGACGAGCAACTTCGACTGCGACGGCGGGCCTTCGGGCGCGGAAGCGAAGCGCGAGGTCTTCGAGTCGGGCAGCGTCGTCTGCGGGCTGATCCCGCGCACGGGCGAGCAGAAGGTCGAGAACGGCGTGATGCACGCGGCGACGGGCGTCGGTCGAATCTTCAAAGCGCCGGTGCTCAGCGTCAATAACCTCGCCGACGAGACGGGCGGCGAAGTCCTCGACGACAAGCCGGAGAACCTCGACCGGACGTTCGACACGCTCGTCGAACACCTGCGCTCGCGCTACAGCATGGGCTTCGTCCCGACCAACAGGAAGCACGACGGCACGGTTCGGAAGCTCCGGCTCAAGGTCTCGCCCGCGGTCGAAAAGGCCGAGGGCAAGCTCGCCGTCAAGTCGCGGCAGAGCTACATCGCGCCGCGAAGCTGAGTCGTCGCTTGACCGTCGGCGCGCGCGGCGCTTACAAAGGTCTCGATGAGCTTCGACACGTCCGCGGGCGTCGCCACGAGCGCGCCGGCAATCGAGACCTCCGACCTCGTGCGTCGCTTCGGCGACTTCACCGCGGTTGACCGCATCAACCTGCGCGTCGCGCGCGGCGCGTTCTTCGGTTTCCTCGGGCCGAACGGGGCGGGGAAGTCAACGACGATCAAGATGCTGACGGGCCTGCTCGCGCCGACCGCCGGGAGGGCGAGCGTCCTCGGACTCGACATCGCCGCGTCGCCGCTCGAAGTCAAGCGGCGAATCGGCGTCGTGCCCGAAGACTTAAATCTGTTCGAGCGCCTGACGGGCGCGGAGATGCTGGCGTTCACGGGCCGGATGTATGGACTCACGCGAGAAGACATCCGCACGCGCTCGCGCGAGCTGCTCGAGCTGATGGACTTGAACGGCGAGCCGCGCAAGCTCGTCGTCGAATACTCGCACGGGATGAAGAAGAAGTTGGCGCTGGCGTGCGCGCTGATTCACCGTCCCGAAATCCTCTTCCGCGACGAGCCGTTCGAGGGCGTTGACGCCATCGCCTCGCGCACGCTGAAGGACTTGCTCTCGCGCCTGACCGCGCGCGGGCTGACGGTCTTCCTCACGTCGCACGTCCTCGAAATAGTCGAGCGGCTTTGCACCGACATCGCGATCATCTCCGAGGGACGACTCGTCGCGTCGGGGCCGTTGGAAGAGTTGCGACGGGGCATCGCCGTCGGGGGCGAAGACGCACGCGGCGCGCTCTCGCTCGAAGACTACTTCATCAGGGTCGTCGGCGGCGCGCATGATGCGGACGCCGACGCGCTCCACTGGCTGACGTGAGTAACGGGCGGCGAAATCAGCAAGCCAAACGACGAACGGCTGAGTAACTTGCTTACTCAGCCGTTCGTCGTTTTAGTCGCTCTCGCTCGTTGCCGCGCGGGCCGGGCGGTTTTAGTTCGAGTCGCGCGGTGTCCGCTTCGAGACGGGCATCGAGACGGGCATCGAGACGGGCATCGAGACGGGCGGCGTGTCGGGCGTCGCGTCCGGCGAGAGCTTCCGCCAGACGCCCGGCGTGACGGCGGGGCGCACGGGCTTGGTCACGCCCTGTCCGCCCTTCGGCGTCTGGCTCCCGCTCGGCGTGCTCGACGGCGCGGCGGGCGTCGTTCCGGCGCCCGGCTGCTTCAGCGCGTGCTTCGCAATCGGCTTCTTCGCCGTCGAAGGGTGCGTCGGCGACGTGGGCGGCCCCTTCACGACCGGGGCCGAACTCTCCAGCGCCTCGATGTTGACGTAGAAGCGGAAGTGCCCGACCTTCTCGACGCCGAGGAGGAAGACCACGTCAATGGTCTGCCCCGGCGCGAGCGGATTGTCGAGCCTGATGATGTCTTCCTCGCCGTCGGACGGCGTCAGGCTGTTGTTCAGCCCGCCGCACTGCGTCTCATTCTCCAGGAACTCCTGCTCGTCCTGAAGCCCGAAGACGTGGATGTTGCCGCGGCCAGGAACTCCCGTGAGGTCTTCGCCGGAGGAGCTGCGGACGTGCAGGATGGCCTGCGGCTCGCTGGCGTCGCTTTCGTTCTGGCTGTTGACGGTCGTCACGTCAGCGACGCGGAAGCGCAGGCGCGAGATGAACGAGCCGCTGTTGTTCGTGATCTGGCGGCGGATGCGGAGCGTGCCCTGCGGCGCGCAGGTGTCCGGCGACTGGTCGCGCTCGCGGTTCGGCGCAAGCTCGCGCGCGACGGACGGCGCGGTCAGGTCGGAGCCGAACAGGGTGTTGCTGCTGACCGGACTCGAAGTGTTCTGCGGGCCGGGCGCGCCGAGGACGGGCGACGGGTTGTCGCCGACGTTCGTCGTCGGGTCGGTCGAGACCTCGACGAAGTCCGCCGCGTTGTCGTTCGTGTCCTGCACGCCGCCCGTCAGAGGCTCGCGGCGGACGAAGGCGTACTGCTGCGAACTGTCGCGCGTGTTCGGGAGCGGGTTGCCTTCGCTCAGAAGGTCGCAGGTGCCGCCCGTGCCGTTGTTGAAGCCGACGGCGTCGAGGCGGTGCGCGAGGTCGAAGGAGCTTGGGTCGGTCGTGTTGAAGAGTCCCACGTCAACGTCGCCCCCGATGGAATCGTCGTAAATCTGGTCGGGCGTCGCGGTCGTCTGCGGATTCTGGCTCGACCCGTCGCCCGCGGGGTACTGGCCGAGGCTGTAGTTTGAACCCGTGAGAAGGTAGTGGCCGTGGGCGGGGATGATCGTGCCGTTGGGTATCGTAGCGACGATCACCGGCGGGTCAACGCACGTCGCGCCGCGCCTGAGCAGAGTCCAGCCGCCGTCGGACTGCTCCACATCCGTGACGGAGATGTCGGTGTCGGTCGTGTTGTAAAGCTCGACGTACTCGTCGCCGTTGCCGGCGGACACTTCCGCGGCGGCGTTCGACCTGAAAGAGATGCCGGCGCCGGGGCCGGAGTTGCGAAGCTCGGAGATGACGACGCCGCGCGAGCCGGGGACGGGCGGGGCCTTCGGCTCGAAGTCGTAGGCGGTGACGTTGGGGCCGGTGTCGGAGTTAAAGCCGACGCCGATCTCGAAGTCGTCAACGTTGCCGACGAAGCCCGCCCAGTCGCTCGCCGCGCCGCCGCCGATGACGCCGCCGAGTCCGGCGACGATCTGGACGCCGCCGCTGCCCTCCGCGTTGACGATCTTCGCGTTCGGCTGCGCGGCGGTGATCGTGCGCAGCGGCTTGACGTTCGCGCCGGGGCCGGAGCCGGCCACGCCGCCGGTCGAGTACCAGCAGCCGTTGAAGGCGTCCCACGCCTGCCACGTGCCCGCTGCCACAGGCCCCTGCGGGTTCGACGGACAGAAGCCCGCGATCTGATACTGAGGCTCGAAGACGAGCTGGTCGTCCACCGTGCTGCCGCCGTTGTAATTCACGTCGAGGATGATGAAAGGGGCCTGCGAGCCTGCGCCGCCGATCTGGACGTATGTGTGATAGGTGAGCGCCGTCAGTTCGTTGCCGGCGGGAACCGCGTCCGGGGTCGGGTTCGGCAGCGCCGTGCCCGCGTAGTCGGGCTGGCGCAACTGCGCGGACGCGCCGCCGTCGGAGCCGACACTCAACTGCGCGCTGCCCCGGTTCAAGGGCGGCGGCGTCGGGCCGAAGACGAAATCAACCGAGGGCGTCGAGGCCGGCGTCGGCTGCGAGCCGGCGGTGGTCTGCGGCTGCCAGTCCTGAAGGTTGCCGGGATAGACGCTGACCGTCGTGACGATGGCGAGCACGACGACGCTTGCGAAGAAGACCGCGGCCAAGGCGGTCGGGATAATCACGAGGAGACGCTTCTTGTTCATAGGGGCGTGCCTTCCATCTTTGTTAGGGCTGACGGGTAAAACTTTTCGTCTGAGGGGGCAGGATTTTAGTGGGCTGCCCACGCCAGCGGTCGTAACGCAGCCGGCTTGCGTGGCCCGCGAGACGGGCCTTTGAGGAATGCGAAACGTCTTTGACTCAGGAACGACGCGAAATTAACACGCGCTGCCGAGTGCGTCAAACAAATTTTGTGAGACGCGCGGCGCGCGCGCTTCGCCCGTCCGGCCCGATTTTGCGGAGGCGGAGTTCAGACCGGCGGGGGCGCGACACTCTTTTGTTGCCGACGGCCAGCGGATGGGTTTTAATCTGTTCAAGACGACTTCTGTCCGGGACACCTTCGGCGTTGATGAATACTGAAAACGATTCCACAGGGGAAGACGGCGGACGACTGTTGAGGCGCTTCGGGCTGGTGCAGGCCACGGCGCTCAACATGTCGAACATGATCGGCGTCGGCCCGTTCATCACCATCCCGCTTTTGATGTCGGCGCTCGGCGGGCCGCAGGCGATGATCGGCTGGGTCATCGCCGTGCTGATCGCCGTCTTCGACGGGATGATCTGGAGCGAGCTGGGCGCGATGATGCCGGGTTCGGGCGGCTCGTACCTCTACCTGCGCGAGGCCTTCGGGCGCGAGACGTTCGGGCGGATGATGGCCTTCCTCTTCATCTGGCAGTTCATCCTGAGCGGGCCGCTCGAAATCGCTTCCGGCTACATCGGCTTCGCGCAGTACGCGGGCTACATCTGGCGGGGCCTCACGCCGACGGGGACGATCCTCATCGCCGTCGCCGTCGGCGTCGTCAACGTCCTGCTGCTCTACCGCCGCATCACCTTCATCGGCAAGCTCACGGTCGCGCTGTGGGTGGGGACTCTTCTGACGACGCTGGCCGTCATCGTCACCGGCGCGCTCCACTTCGACCGGCGCGTCGCGTTCGACTTTCCGCCGGGCGCGTTCAACTTCTCCGTCGGATTCCTGTTCGGACTCGGCGCGGCGACGCGCATCGGCGTTTACGACTACCTCGGCTACTACGACGTGTGCTACATCGCCGACGAGGTGAAAGACCCCGGTCGAGTCATCCCGCGCTCGATCATCTGGAGCGTCCTCGGCGTCGCGGTCATCTACTTCGCCATCAACCTCTCGGTCATCGGCGTCGTGCCGTGGCGCGACTTCGTGCCGGCGGACTTGCGGCCCGACTCGCAGTTCGTCGTCTCGATCTTCATGGAGAGGATTTACGGGCGCGGCGCGGCGACGCTGTTCACGGCGATGGTCTTGTGGACGGCGTTCGGCTCGGTCTTCGCGCTGCTCCTTGGCTACTCGCGCATCCCTTACGCCGCCGCGCTCGACGGGTATTTCTTCAAGGTGTTCGGTCGCCTCCACGCGTCGAAAAGGTTCCCGCACGTCTCGCTGCTCGCCATCGGCGTCATCTCGATTCTGTGCAGCCTCTTCTCGCTCGGCATGGTCATCGACGCGCTGATCACGACGCGCATCCTCGTGCAGTTCATCGGGCAGGTCTTCGCGGTGATTCTGCTCAGGCGGCGTGAGCCGGACAGGCCGCGCCCGTACCGCGTGTGGCTCTACCCCCTGCCGAACCTTCTGGCGCTGGTCGGTTGGATATTCGTCTTCGCGACGACGGACTGGCGAGTGATCCTGTTCGGGCTGGGCATGC
>Ga0070740_10001324_pt1 | contig 35326 bp, 46 predicted proteins | sample Coa_R2_FD_67286 | JGI IMG/M metagenome (GOLD analysis project Ga0070740, IMG submission 67286) | Surface soil microbial communities from Centralia Pennsylvania, which are recovering from an underground coalmine fire - Coalmine... | ecosystem: Environmental > Terrestrial > Soil > Unclassified ...
AAATATTGTATATCAAATAATATTTCGTCCCAGTATAGCCTCTCATACCTGTCAGAATCCATTAGCAGACGGGTGGCAAAGAAATATCTCAGGAGGTAGGTTGTTTGCTGGCCGAACCTTCTAAAAAATTATCTGCAACGGCCATATGTATTGCATTGTATTCCTGCACCAGTCTGTTGTATACTGCAGGTGGCAGGGCGGCCACTCGCTCTTCATTCATTGATATTTCGCTAACACCATCTTCCTTGAATTCAGTAGTTGACATGTTGAACCTCTTTACCCATATCTTTGGCCAGTCAGGGACAGATACTCCACTAGGAAAATATTTTGTAAATTCCTGTTGTATCTGAAGGTCCGTATGACCTGTTAGCTGTTTCATTCTGAAAACCCGCGGCTTGCCTTCGTCACTTAGGACAAATTTGATATCTTTAGGCATGTTTCAAACTGTCCCTCTCTTCTTGCAGATGGCAACCACCGCAGACGGCCTGACCGCAATGTCTACACCTAAATTCGGCAGATTTTTCATTGCATACCCGACAAGACATGCAAAAAGGATTGGAGAAATAGAATAAAAGAGAGAAGATAGGACGCTAGGCGATGGAGATCGATGTTGGTGTCCAGTCGAATCTTTTACCTGACATGCCAGTTACAGGGCTTTTGACGTTTAGCGAATTCATGACGCAATTGGTGAATGTGAAGGTCCTTGCGCTAATTAACAATACTATATTTATCAAAGTGGCCGCTCTGGCCGCAGAGTAATCAGCAGAGTCGGATCCCTGAGTTGGCTGGATATAGTAGACGGACCACGTGCGATTGGCCACTTTTATTGTGTTTATCTCCCATCTGGCATCAGAGTTGTTATAGGTAGGCATGGCCAGAAGGTTGTAATCCACAGTGAAGCCACACTCCCACCAGTCGGTTACGCTGACTCCACCGCGCTGCACTGTCACGTCACTGTAACTTATCACGGTCGCCGAAGCAGTGTTGTAACTGGGATTTGTCAGAGCAGTATAGAGGATATTGATGGCCCATACTGTAAGGTCCAGGGTAGCAGGCCCGTAGCTGGCTGAAGTTCCTGAGAAGTTTCTGGCCGCAAAAGTGGCCGTCTTTATCTTGCATCCCACAAGCCTGCAGATAATCGTCCCATCATTGGCCTTTAGGATAATCTGAAAAGTAGTGGGTTGAGTAGAGGTGGCCATATAGTTATACACAAAGTCTCGGCCGTCTAAATCATCAAGTTCGAGCCTTAAGGTGGCCGAAGGTGTGGCAATACCATATTTGAGTGCGGCAGGATCAACATCGCCTGTTTTCTGAGTCATTACCGGCGTAGGATTGTAGAGATATTCTTTGTCGATTAACTGGCCTAAAACCTTGTGAACATTAGGATTTGAAGTAGGATCTTGGCCTTCCGCTGGCTCTGAGATGTAATAGACTACAACTTCACGGCCTGTATAATAAACCATAAAGGGCAAGCGGTTGCGGAAAAAACTAAAGAATTAGTTTAAGAGTTATACATCTCCACTAGCAGAGTAATTTCCAGACCGTCTACCACTGTATGGTTGCCTAGGCTTCCAGGTGGCAGCATATTTGTTATTTCTTCTCTGTTATGCTTGACCAATCCGACAGTATCATTAGGATCCGAAGGATTTGTCAATTTCTGATTTGATTCCAGCGTATCCAAAACAACCTTGTGGATTGCAAGTAGCTTGATAGATACCGCCTCCGGATCGTCGCCTGAAACCATCAAAAACAACTTGAATCTGATGTAATTATACCATGTTGCTGGCCCCATGATATCTTTCTTTTTCAAAGGCTGGCCAGGCACCACGCCAAGCCATGGGAATGTCTTTGGGACACCGTTTCCACGGGGAATGGCCTTATCAATTCTGTTAATCAGGGTTGGAGAAGATGGCCCTTTCAATCCCTGCTTTCCCCCATCCCAGAGGGCAGAATTTGACTGGATGATGGCTATTATTCTATCTCGTATTGCATTCAGATCGATGTTTGAGACTGTCATTTTAGGCGCCCTGCTTTATTCTTGAAAATATCTGTCTACCCAATGACTCCAAAGGCGATCTTGCCGCATCTATCGTAGCATCTACAAAGTGTGCCCCACGGGAACCAGGATGGTAGATCTGCCTTCGGAAAATAACCTGACTTCCAACTTGGAACCTGAGTGCTTTGCCTCTTTTGGCTCTTATGACATGAGTGTCAGATCCTTGGTCGACAAACTGGCCATATCCGGAATTGGTTCTTATCTCTGCCGTCAGGTCATTTCTAAAAGACAGTGTAGAGCTGGCCAGCATTCGGCCACTTTTAACAGGCATGAAAACCCTAAAGAGGCCGAATACTACATCACCGCCCTTTGAAACCCATTCCCTTGTCGCTTGTGGAATAAAGTTTTTGAGGAATTGCATTTTGATGTTGGAATTTGTGGAATCTACTTCGATCCTGATTGACATGATTTATCTCTACCACTCAAATATACCGAAAAAGAACTTCCAAAAATTCCAAGGTTTGGGAGGTGAAGCTCGGACAGGATAAGCAATTAATGCCATATTCTTTAGGCTTTCCTGAAGTGACTGATTGCTATCCTGTAGATCAGTTCCTTGCAGTGGCCAGGCCAGAGCGCCATAATATCCCTGCTTTAATGCTAGGTTTACAATTGTTTTGGCCACAAACGGCCCCTGAATTTTTAGAGCTATATTCTGGCCACTTACAACAGGATATCCACATTCGCCAATAATACAGGGTTTGCCATCAAAATCCTCTCTGTAATATTGAGGAAGGTCGGCTCCATAGTTGTTGTAAAAGTGAAAGTCAGAAAAGTCTGTAAGGTAGGAATACTTAATTGCATTTTCTCTTCGCATCCATCCGACCGAAAACGGTCTTTGAACCCGAATTGATCTGATTGTGTCTGCACAGAATTTAATGTATCTAACGATATCCATCTCTGAACAATGGCCATTTTCAAACAAGCCTTCTGGCTCATTCAGTAAGTCAAAGCCGTATAGGGCCGGATGGTTCATTACCCTCGCATACAACGTTTTCAAAACTCTTGTGCAAAAGTCAGTAGGATCGGCCACTATGCCCTTCAGTATCGAAGTCATTGTATTGTATAGTATATCATAACTGGTGGTTCTGGCAGGATTGTTCTTGAACTGATCAGGTAGATTGTAATGACTGTCCCACGAATTTAGCAGACAGAAATAGATCTTCAATCCTCTCTCTTGAGCGAGATCAAGTATCTCTTCAACCACATCGAGCATTTGTGTATCAATCCCTCCAATCCTGCCATTTTGCAGAAAAACTATGCCTTCCAGGTGTTCAAAAAGCCAGATTCTTACTACATCCATGCCCTTGAACTGATCGAGTGTCTTTGCTAGGATGATAGGATCCTCCAAAGCAAGTGGCAGGGGTGGATTCGGGTCAGGCTTGGAAAAATCAAAATCTATGGGGTCAGAATACGGCCACTTCCACAACTGTTGTCCGGAGAATTGATTGTATGACAGATCCGTTCCGTATCTATCTTGTAACCAAGGCTGATTGAATCCTACAGAGAACTTGACCATGTAAAATCGGGCAAAATGGAGAATAAAAGAGAGGGCCTATTTGTTGGGGTCGTATATGATGATGTAGCCAGGTTCAGTGTATCTTACCATTGATAGGCCAGTAGGATCTGTTATCTCAGCCCTGATCTTGTAGTCTGTCACAGTATCAAATACTGTGGCGTCTGCCGGCTGGAATTGAATTCCTCCGTTTGTAGGATCTACAACACTACATACAATGGTTTTATTGCTTCCCACACCTCGCATGTCAATCAGGATAAGGGTAACATTGGTATTTGTCAGATCCTCCGGGTCGCCTGCTGTATTTTTGAGAACTGTAAGCGGTTGAATAAAGCCAAAAGCTCCTTTGGCAAATTTCATTTCTTTTATTCGTCAGCCTCCATCGTGGGGGAATTATTCAGAGTATAGAGGATTTTATTTGGCAGCGTCAACAATTGAGTGATATACCACTGAATATTCCGAATTGTCCATATTCTACGAAATCCAAAGTATGGCATTATCTCTCTCACCGATTAGATCTTCTCAAAGTAATAGTCAAAGTTTTTGTATCCGCCTGCTCCCTGAGCCGTCTGCTGAATTGATACTTCTATGCCATATGGTATGAACATTGAAGGGAAGGGCAGCATTGGATTTGCCTGAGCTCCCGAATAGGTAGCCTGCCAGTGCTGGATCTTGTTTCCACCACTTTTGATTTGAATTTTGTATGTAACGATAACAGTATCGCCAGAAACCATGTTTGACAAGTCAAGAAAGCCACACACCCATTTTGTAAGCAAAATATTGACAAGATCCTGAACTGTTCCATCGGCCAGTTTTGTGCCCTGAGCTAAAGTCGCCATGACGGCAAAAGTAAAGAAAAAGGTAAAAAGAAATGGTTGGTTAGGAACTAGTTTTCTATTGTTTGTGCCTCTTCTGATTCGGCCACTTTTGGTTTAGCCGATTGCTTGTCATCTTTTTTCTTCTCCTTATCCTTCTCTGACTCTTTTGGTTTCTCTGCAAAAACTGCTCTCTTTTCTTCCTGAAGATCTTTTGTGAGCATGACTGCTCCACTATCTCTAAGGGCAGCATTGAGGACATTATCGATATATGCTTCCACACAGGTATATCGTGGATTTCCACCTGCCTTTCTTGTTATCGCATTTTCTAGGGCAGCTCCCTTGCATAGCGAATTGAACAACAGGCTCGATTCTGTCACATTAATTATATTCAGTTTGACACCTTCTCTCTCAGGAAGCCATTTCTTATCAGAACCCACGACCTCTGCGTCCAACTCTTTCTTTGAAAGTTTCATTGTTTGGCCGTTTTGTAGAGTTACCCTTCCCTCATCATATACCGAGTTGACACCGATACTTCCCATCACTGCGGCCTTTGTCAGTTCGTCAAAAGCCCACTCCCTACCATCTTTTGGTTGTTGGCCGGTTTGCCTACCTACAGAGGCCAGAATATCAGCTAGCTGAGCCCTTTGCTTTTCCGTTTGAAAATACCTTATCTGTTGCATGGTGAAAAGTGAGAAAGAAGGAATAAAAGAGTGGCAGAAGGGATTTCACACTAGTTTTTAGATATCAGCCTGCGCAGTTCTTCATTTTCATTTTCTAGTTTCTGCACCTTCTCATTGAGTTGGAGTATTGCTCTAGTGTTGTATGGCACCAGGAATTGATAATCAATTGCCCAGTTGTTATCCAGATTGTCTGGCTTGATTACCAAATGCTTCCACTCTGGTAGCTGGTAGAGTTGCTGAGCCACCATTCCAAGCCATATAGTTGAGCTTCTGTCTCTGTAGTGTGTGGCCGCATCTGTCCATCTGAAATCTACCAGTGGTAAGGTGTGGAGCATAGACAGAGCATCAATCTTAGTGGACCCGAAGACCTGTTTGAGTTTGGCATCTGATGCTGTAACATTGATCGAAGAGTTGCCAATATACATGGTAGTTGATGCAGAACCCTGAGATGCTGTAGATATCTGGTTGTTTGTCGAATTTGCTCCAATCTCTATTGCACCGCCAAAGTAACTGACACCAGAATTTACCCAGATTGTCCTTGAATTGGTCAGAGTCACAGAACCTCCTGCCTGCGGCGGACCGTCAAAGTATGCACTGCTTGAATTGGTAACTGTCACTGCGCTGCTATCTGTGATTGTAGGCTTGTTGAAGTAATGCTGTACCCCTTGTAGTGCTGTTACGGTTGTTGTTCCTGTCAGTGTTATGGTCGTAGCAAAGTCTTTTATCATGTTGTATGTCAAACCTGCAGCTGAGGCTAGCGTAGGGTTGGGACCATTCCATATCAATATACTGGCAACACTTGCCTGTCCTGTTCCTGCTAGCTGTATTGTAAGGTTCGACCCTCTGTTAGTTCCGTTAACCCAAGTTTCTGTAGCAGATGAGTAGATAGACACTGCATCCTGAAATCCACCGCCATCGTAACCCTGCCATTTTATTCTGCCAATAGTTTCGGTATTTTGAATAGATGTAGGAGACGCTTTTGTCCCATCAGCTCTTCTAAGTAACCAGTTTGTTATACCCCCATAACCATGTGTCATAAAGATACCTCTCTCAGCTGTCAGTGCATCGTCATTGATTGAAAGCACAGCATTTGTATCTGTCACAGTAATAGTCTGAGCTGCTGTGAACGTCTGTGCAATATTAACGCCTGCTATCTGATAGGTAGAGTCTTGGAAAGTAAATGTTCTCTGTGCAGTCAGACCAGAATCAGATAACTTGCCCCTCAGATTACCAGAAGCGCCAAATTGGAATGTTCCATCACCATTAAACTGCGCTGTAGCGGCTACACTGGTGGTTCCACCAGCTGTGGTAACTATTGCCACTGTAGCACTATGATCAGTTCCGCTCCAATTGTTCAGTGCATTGAATTGAATATATGCCCCATCTGCAAAGGTGGTGCCATCATAACCTCTACCGGTTAACCTGCCAAGTCCCTGATTGGTAGTTGTAGCGGTTGGAGCAGCCAAAGTTCCATTGGCGCTTCTCAAAGAGATACCGGTAAAATTACCATATCCTGTAATCAGAACGACGTTTCTAAAAGTGGTCATGGCATCGGCATTTACGTTAAGAATACCAGTTGTATCCGTCATTGTCATTGTTTGGACGGCCGTAAATGTTTGAGTGGCAGCAAGACCGGCCAATTTAGTTGTGGTGTCTGGGAATGTGAATGTCCTTTGAGCAGTAAGACCGCTATCATTCATTAACAGATTTCTATTGCTGCTTCCAAACTCGAAACTACCATCTTGCTTGAATTTTGCAACAGTGTTTTGTGTTGTAGTAGCATTTGCTACAGTGACAAATTCGATATCTGAACCATGAGCTATAGCACTCCAATTCTCTGTTGCGATCATATTAATTTGTGGGCCAGAGCTAAATGTCGAGCCATCATACCCTTGAGTTACGAATATTCCTATTGTCTGACCACTTGTTATTGGCGTAGGTGCTGCCTTCGTGCCATTTGCACGTCTTATGTTCAAAAATCCAGGATTTGCATACACATCTAATCTGATACCGGCGTTTGCTGTGGTCTGATCGTTTATGATCACAAGTGGATTTAAAACATTAGTTACGCTGATTGTTACCACTCCTGTAAAAGTTGGTGTGCCTGCGATATTATTGGTGCCATAGTTAATGGCTGCAGTTCCAAATTTACCTCCGCTAAAATCTATACCATAAGTATAGTTTGTTGTTGAATTGTTGAAATTAATAGCAGTTGGAGTGGTTGAAGATGCAGGTTCACCGAATGTAATACCTGCCGACTGCATATCTCTGATATTGATACCAGTCCCGATCAGACTAGTGGTTCCAGATGTCATCCATCCACTCGCCGCTCCACCAATCTGAATTGCAGTGGTGAAACTGTTCAGGCTTGCGCCTCCCACAATACCGGATTTACCACCTATGAATAATCCGATATCTACAGGGAACGTTCCTGTAGTGGTATCTGCATTTGTATGCTCTGTGGCCTTGCCGGCGCCTGTGCCTTTGTTACTTACGATGGCCATTCCTGTGGCTGCAATCTTGGATGGAGAACCATTGTAGTAGTTGTTGATGGCTATTGTAGCGCCAGTCATTAGGCTCATTTGTGTGCCCACTGATGTGTTGACTGTATAGTCAGTCATCCAAATGTCACCAATCGAGCTGTTGGTCGCAGTAATCCATCCCATATATCCTCCAAATTCATTGTTTGCTTGTGCCGAACCTTGAATCAGAATATTTGATGTGAATGCCTGGACGGTTCCTACTGCTGGTGATACTTGGTTTGTTCCGTAGGTAATTTTAGACTGGATTCCCAATAGCGCTAGGTCGAATGGATTTGTCGGGTCTGTTGCTGTATATGTTTGGATAACTGCTAGAGGAGCATAGTCAGGAGCAGTCGCACCGGCCGAATTGAGAGTATATGCTATACGTAATGCTTCAGAACCAACTATATTGTTATTTGTAATCGTGATTGTCTGGTTTGTTGTAAAGTTGTTTGCGAAATTCTGTCCTGCTACGATCGCCGTAGCGTCTGGGAAGGTGAAGGTTCTCTGTGCAGTGAGGTTATTTGAAGAAAAGGTAAGTCTGCTTGTCGGACCTATCTTTATCGTCTGATCCTGATCTATGACAAGTGCTGTTGCAATGCTCTGAGAGCCGTTAGGGGTGACCTGGAAGGTGAATTTGGAGCCTCCGTTTGTTGTATTAACAAAGTTCTCAGTAGCAATTACCTGAATAGTTGCAGTGTTATAGAATGTCGATCCGTCATAACCCCAAGCTCTATTTTGTGCTATTATCTGACCACTTGTTATTGGCGTAGGTGCTGACAGAGTCCCATTGGCTCGCCGTGTGTCCACACTGACTACGTTTGCATAACCTGTCAGTGTCGTATTTCTGCCACTCGTCATTGCATCGACGTTGATCGTTAATGGATTGGCATCTGTAACTGTGATTGTCTGGCTCTGAGTGAATGTATTGGCTACTGCTAGCCCTGCAAGCTTTGTTGTAGCGTCTGGGAAAGTAAATGTCCTTGCGGCCGTAAGACCGGAACCTGAGAGTATACCATTTGTGTTAAAAGTTACTACACCATTAAAATCTACTTGGAATCTAGGAGCAACTGCACCAAATTGCAAAAATGCGTCTCCTGCATTTGTGCCCAAAGCTGTAATATCCATATAGAAACCTCTGTGGAACAAAGCCCCTGCGCCACTGACAGCAACATATACTGCAGAAGTTACATTCGAAGTGCCATCTGCTACTATATGGAGGCCATATTTTGATGTGCTTGTTCCTACTCCGGCCTGATCAGTTCCGAAGTTTGTGATTGTCAGCTCTTCAGCATACGCCAATCCGTCTGTTCCGGATGCTACGTTTGCTTCGTGATATGCACCCCAAATCCTACCAGTGGTTATGGTGCCGGAAGTGTAGGCTTTTGTGGAAAGTGCGGAAGCATCCCTAGTTATGCTACCTGGAACACTTGGATCTGCAGTCACTATTCTAGTGCCAAATGCTGCCTTTGTGTAAGATACCAGGGAGTTTGTCACAGGGATATTGCTCTCTATCATGAGGACGCGTTGGTTTGCACTACCGGCCACCAGAGAGCCTACAAGCGATAGGTCATTGCCAATCCTGAAGAAAGACTGAGCCCATATCTGAGTATCTGATAATGTGACTGAATAACTAAGTGTATTTTGCTGTGGAAGATTCACCCCTGTTCCATCGATAGTAAAGATGGAAGTGCTGCCAAGTTGTAGATTTACCAGCTGATTGGACGGGGCGCTGAGATTCAGGCTTGTCCCTGTATAGGCTTGAACTGTATTTCTGAATGTGGCCACACCGTTAACATCTAGTGAAGTTGTCGGGGAGCTTGTCCCAATTCCTAATCTATGATTTACAGAGTCCCAGTAGAGATTGGCATTATCCTGATTAAATATGCCATTAGAATCAACGAAGAGAACGGATCCGCTAGCATAGTTGAATACACTTGAAAGTGATTTAGGATCTATTCCAAAATCAAGCATTTGAATTCAGAGCAAAAGACAAAACGAAAGAAAAAAGGAAGTTGTTTGTTTAGGAAGTCTTGGCTGGAGGTGTGGTGGCCGATCCTGCACTCGAAGTCAGTGCCGCCGATATGGCCTTGGTCTTGAAGGCTCCAATGGCTGCAAAGATTGGCGCTATATCAAGCCCGAATTGGTCTGTATATTTTATGGCCAGAGCCTTTCCCTGCTCCATCAGCTGGTCGAATTCTTCCTGCGTAGTTTTGCCGTCTGCATTGGCCTGAATTGCACCTGTAATGAAACCTACAAGATCCTGTATTACCTGCTCACGGAAGTTCTTGTCCTCTATATGCTGGATAATCTCCTTTCCCTGCTCGCTTCTGACTTTGTTGAGGAATGTTGTGGTGGCTGCCAGAATAGCTGCTATAAAGCCAGCTATTACCGTTGAGTCTATGCCAAATATTTCTGACATAGTGGCCAGTTTGATGGCAAATGCTAAAGGAATTGATTGGTAGATTATCGGCTGACCTACTCTTTTATTCCCTTCAAGACAACAAAAAACGCCTGTGTGGTAGCGCCCCCGCCTTGTTCACCACACAATTATTTTTTCATTAGTGAGATAGTTTGAGTGTGATCAGAATCATAGTGCTGATAACTGTAGATGCAATGGCCAGAATAAAGCCCATCACGGCCACTCTATTATCATGCTTTTCCTGCTTTTTGTCCTCATAGTCGGCTAATATGGGAGAAACTACTTGCTTTAGATTCTGAAATTCCTTTGCTGTGTCTGAAAAATTATTTTCTATTCTTTCGATACTGCTCATTATGGCCCCGACAACGTTTTGGAATTCTCCACGGGTTATATGTTCAGGGCCAGAGCCATTTCTTCCATTATTTATGGCATCGGCCACTTCCTAGATTACCTCCGCCATTCCAAATCTGGCCCTAACCTGGACTATTCTAGCTTTGACTGTTTTGCCCTTATATAGCTGGTTAAAATCTGCATCCTTGACAAAAATAACAAATCGCTCAACGTGAGTCACACCATCGCCGTGTTTTGAGATATCTTCAATGACAAGATCTAGCGTCTGTCCCACGTAAACTGGTTTGTTAGAACCAAAGCCTATGGCCATGCTGGCAGTTCGCATAAAAAGGGAAAAAAGAACTTGTCGACTATTACACTTGATTGTTGACGTTGCCACTTGTAACATACATCAGAGCCGGTTCAGCAATAGTGGCATTCTGTCTCTTCTTGGCTTCGATATACGCCTGCACGAGCTTGTCAGATATACCCATGAAGTAGGCCGCCCTTTCATGGTCCTGTTTTTCTATCCTCTTGGCCTTTACCCTATAGTTGCTTGCAGATTTTAGTTCTGCGGGCGCAGGGTCGGCTATTGGGGTGGTGACATAGGGTGCTAGAAAGATATAGATCTCTTGGTCTGCCTCTAACCCCTGATTTATCAGTTCATTTTCCTGTATTTCGTCAAATGGATCGATATCAAAAAACTGCATGAGTTCTTCGAGATTATATAATGCCATATCTGTTAAGAAAAATGAAAATAAAAAGGAAAAAGAAGTAGCTCTCAGAGTCTAGTTTAGTTTAGTTTAGAGCCCCGTTATCTTAAAGCCGGATTTTGTGAATCCTGCCTGCTGGTCAAATCTCATCGATGTGGATGCTCCCACCAGGCCCTTCAGCGTATCGTTCCAGTCCTCAAACTCCAAGTCCTGGCGAAGGCCGATGATAAAGTTCTTTTGGCTATTGAACACAAGTGCTGTGCCCTGTGTGGCCCATGGAGTCACGAACAGATTCTTAACACCAATCAGAGCTGCAATTCCTGGTCTGCTGATATTGTCGCCTGCTCTATCCAAATACTGTGCTGACAGTAGCGGGATAGGTCCAGCAGTTCCCCACTGCTCTACTTTTGTGTTATAGGCATCTGTCGGGTTCATGATTATGGTGTCTGGCATGTATCTGTTGGTTGGGATCTTGCTCTCTACTACGTTTATGAACGCCTGCAGTCTGGTCCCTGACGAGCCTTTCAGGTTGTTGAGAGTATCAGTTTGTGCACCAGTCAGAGCGGCGGCGTGTTTTGTAAATTGGAACTGACCCACGTTCCAATACCATGCTTCGCCCAGTTGTTTCAGATGGACTTCCAACGCTCTGAAGTTATTGTCCTTTATCCAATTGCGCTTCACCTGTGCGGCCACTGCATAATAGCCGTTATCGTCTGAGCAATCAAACGATATTGCAGTTACTTGACCACCTTCTATCTTTTTGTTTCCACCATCAGTGAATTTCAGGTCAGCAAATGAAGGCATGAGGTCAGAGCTGCTCGACGCTGGAAGGTTGAGTTTTGGCTCATCCATTGTCTCGATACGCCAGCATTGCTTCCAGTAGCCATAGGCTTCTGCTCCCTCCAGTATAACATCGGCCACTTTGACCTGCGCCAGAGCTGTTGTGATGTTGAGCGTTTCTTTTATTTGCGGATATAGAGCGCGGAGTCCTGGAATCTCTTTGCGAAGCTCCTCAGTCTCCATGTCTTTTACAAGGCCACGCAACGGGATGTTGCGAATAAACTGGCCAGGATCGATAGAGTGGCCAATCAGGGTTTCCCTGATAGCCTTGAGCCCGTCCAATTGTGGCTCTTCCATATACAGTTGTGAGCGGCCTATCGTGGAACTGCGAGCCATCTTAGGCCACCTGCCCTCCCTGTGTGACAAATACAGGGATTATGTCTCCACTGGCCGTGCTTGCCATCAAAGCCGTGGCAAACGGTTTTTTCGCTACAGCGTCAAAAGCCGACTGTAGGTTTGCTTGGTTGACTGTTGCCGGAGCTGCAAAGTGATCACATTTGATAGCCACACCTGCTGCCGACTTGGTTTGAAGCATGTCAGCTATCGCAATGTTATCGCTAGATCCATCAACAGTGCATTTGCATATTCCAAAAACTACAACATCTACGCTCTGCCCAGCAGAATCGGCCGCATTGCCAGTAGACCTTTTTGGACCAACGGCCACCCCGATGTGGGTAGTATCGCCGGCAGTGGTGGTTGTTTGCACTCTGGGCAGATTCTCATTTGTCCCTGCTGCCGCCGTCACCACAGGCGACCACATGGGAATTAACCCAGCTGCGATGAAGGACTCAACTATAGCGCCTTTAGTTATAGCCCCTTCCTTCACATTAGTAAAAGATTCAGTCATAAACGCAAGGTGGCCGATTGTATTTTGAAAGAAGTAAGTTGTTAGCAGTGGCCATCTATTGCGGTTTTGGCGTAGGATTCATTCTCTGGCCAGTTTCTAGGTTTATCAATCCGTGGCCGTTATTACACATGGCCACATCTACAATAATCGATTTCTCTAGGATTTTCTGCAACTCTTTGACTGACAGAAAGAGGGGATTTAATTTCTGCAGATCTTCTCTTGCGATCGCAAATACTGGCTCTAGTTCTCTATCCTTCCAGCCTGCATCCAGGCATATGGGACATAACGACTTTTCAAAGAAATCCATGCAAAGTGAAGTTAAAAATCAGAATAAAAGAGAGAGTGTGATACTGCCTTATCGGCCATATTGGATGTGTTTGTTTATTATCTCTCTGGCCTTCTCTGGATCGTTTATTGGGATTGTGGGTTGGTTATCTGGGACGTCTATTGTCTCTCTTATTCTCAATCCAGTTTTTGAAGTAGCGGCCGCCTTGGCTTCTTTGAATGTCTCTGTCACCTGAGTGCTGAGTCTCTGCATTGATTCTTTGATTGAAGATATCTCTGGCGCTGTCTTGACAAGCTCGGCCACCCTTTGTTCCATCAACTTGGAAACTTCAGCTACTATGACACTCTGGATTTCGGCCACTTTGCTGGCCACTTCCTTTGTGATTGTGTCCATAATCTTTGCATCTACTTTCATGTTGTCGTTATCTTTTACCCTGTTTGCATCTTCTGTAGGCGGCTTTACGTTAGTGGCTGTCGGCTTTTCTCTTCCATCTGCATTATCCGGTCCTGTATTTGGATCATGAGTTTCCTTTGTCTGACTGTCCTTATCGCCAGGTGGCCTCTGAGCCGGTGGCACCGGTTGTTGCTGGCCGGAACTAGTTTGGCCATTGCCATGATATTGATCAGATGCAAGAACCATCAGAGCACCTAGAGCATCGCCAGAATTCATTTTGTCCTGGAATGCCTGCAGATCCTCTTTTACGAGGTATTTTTCAGGCTCCTTGACCATTTCGGCAATCCTTTTTCTGCCCATCGATTCGGCCATTTTTATGAGTGCTTCCCTTGTGATCGGCTGAGTGGAACTATCAGTTGACATATGGCCACTTGCACGGCCAGCGCTGTTTAATGAATTAGTTTCCAAGACATGGATCGAACTGTTCCAGTCGCCAGGTGGGGCAGCAGGTATTGGTCTGCCGTAGTAGGTGGCACCTTCCCTTGTGACCACATAGGCCAGAGAAGAACCATTGGACTCTCCAAGCATGACGCCTTCGGGCACTTTATGGCACCTACAGCCAGTAGTTCCGCAGGAATCACACTTTGTTGTCTCTCGACGAGCCTGACCGTCAATTGATACTTTTGTGATATAGTTCTCTTTAATCAGCCTCAAAATTTCAGGATCAGATTCATAGACTATCATTTCTCCTGCATGGACTTTTTCGTTATACTCCGAATCGGTCACTACATGCATATACCGAGGATCTAGCTGGATTTCATGATTGATTGTCAGACCCTTGCCGGCGCCCGTGCGCATGGTTTTCATTAATTCCGTTTCTGTCCACATTCGTGAGCCGTGGCCCTGATTGAAAGCATCTGTAACCATGGGGTGGATTGCTTCGATGAGCAGAAATTTTCCTCCCTTATTTTTGGACAGTTCCTTTAGCTTGTTAAGGTCGGGCTCCCAGGAGAAGTGGCCTTGTGCTATCCTCTCCTGTAATGTGGCCTCTAATGTCTCGGCCACTCTGATAGATCCTGCAAGATGGACGGTTTCAGCCTGCCTTTTGATAGTCCCACAGTAGGCATACGGATCAGCCTTGTCGCCATTGCTACGGACACAAGCATCAAAATCTTTGTAGCCTGCAAATGGCTCTCCTAAAGATTCGGCAGAGAATCTAAAGCCTCTATAATGAAGATACATAGCATATGCGGTATTGGTATGAGTTGCCATGGCCACTTTTAGACTGGTGATAAGAAAGGAAGTTTATGCATTCAGCTTGGGAAGTGGCCGTTTCTGTCCATTTAACTGACTGTTGCCTGTTCCCGGGCCATGCGTTGGGAATTGTGGCTTCTTTTGGAACTGATTGAGTTGATTGCCAAATGGGCTGGCACCTGGTTCTGCAGGGTTCGGATTGGTGGCCGAGGGAATAGCCGTGCCATGGCTATCTGTAGGCAACAGTTGTTCAGCCGTCCATGTATCCGGCATTAGCTCCACTCCGCCCTGGCTGGCATAGTTTCTAACTTCTTGGTCGCTAAATGCTGATGGCCTTGCCTTTAACAAGTCTACAAAAGTGGCCGCTTCCATCTTGGGCTTCTCAGCCATGCCCCAGTGGAGAACAAGTTTGGCCTCTTTCCATGGAATGGCCACACCGTTAGCATCTGTGTAGGGATTTGCCATATACCATGGCTTGAATATCTGAAGCATAAAGTCACGAGACATTAGGCGCTGAAATGCTCCAAAGTGCATCAATGCAGTTTCTTTGGCCACGTTGGAACTTGCTTCAGTCAGGGAACCATCTTCGTAGAGCTTCGACACTGGAGTGGCCAGAGCCTTGATAATTTCATTTTTGGCCAGTTTATCGAACGACTCCAAGTCGATGGCTCTGGTGTTTCGGCCAAGTTCAAAGACATTGGTTTCACCACTCATTACCATGTCCTGCTCATCTAAGAGGTTGTCCACCTTGGCCTGCATGTCTGAAGCCTGCTTTGGAGTGGCCGCCTTTGCATTGTAGACATTGCGAGGAACGTAACGCTTGGCTATCTTGTGGAAAGTATCCATGAATGAATTTTTGATATCAAACAGGCTCATTCTCTGCCTTGTTTCGTCCTGGCCGTTTCTTGTGTAGGTATACTGTGTCTTCGAAATGATGGGTGCCAAAAGCCCAAGGCCGAAGGGCTGAGCGTTAGAAATGCGCCAGCGGAAGTGTATCAGTTCTGCAGGAATCATCCTAACAATGGTATAGCCTCTGAATTCGTAAAACCCAACTGTATTGTTAATTCCAGGTCCATTCCACCAGATTCTCTTCAGTGATGTCAGGGGCATGGGCTCTATTCTGTCGAACGATTTTTCCTGCAGGCTCTCTTCCTTGTAGGTCCACAATGAATTCCCATATCCTAGCGCTTCTCTGCCTGCCACCAGGGCTATTTCGTCCAGATTGATGTTTTCTGCAAATTGTGTGATATAGTCAACAATCCCGGTATTCTGAATGCCGGCAGTGAAGTGATAGCCGACACCAACTGTCACAGCGGTGGCCCAGTCCAAACCGAAGGCGATTTCGGCATCATTTTCGTAAGCGTAAAGCATTTGTGCAAAAGAGTATTTTGGCTCTATAAACTGCGAAAAGGAAGTAAGCGGCCTATAGATCGGATCCTGGAGAAGTGGTGGAGTAAGCATACCCCATTTGAACCAGGTTGATAAGCTCGTTAGAGGGATATTCAGACCAGTTCGGCCACTTCCAGAAGTTCCGATATCATAATTGTTTGCGCCTATTGCGGGAGCCGTCAGAGTGGATTCTTTCTGCTGTGGCTGGCTGGCTCGGCTAATGCTCAGAGGACCTAGTTTCATTCAGACGGAATTCGGCCACTTGGGAAAAAGGAAGTTGTTAGAATAGATAGGCTGGCTCTGGCCACCATCACAGGTGATCAACCCTGCTTATGCGGCCATCATCGCCTATTATTTTGGAATCGTAATCAAGTCATTGCCTTTGTTGTAGGCTCGTTACGATCTCAATTGTCAGGCGATGGAGCCAGTTGGAACAACAGACCGCTATCTGTTGATAGTTACACATGGAAGATAGGGAATAAAAGATCACTTCTTGGTTTTCTTGCTTGGAGTGGTCGTTATCCGATTCTGTCCGGTGGCCCTTGAACCGTAGGTCCCGCAGTGGTTGACCCTGTGATATTCTGTGCCAGATCGGAGGCGGTTGTCGCCATAGGTAATTGTTCTGCTGCTATAGTGGCCATATCGACCTGCGCCGGTGTCTCTCCCTGCGGCTCTGTCTCTGTAACAACTGGCCCGGGTGGGACTTGCTGGAATACTTTCAGATATTGCATCACCTGACCGATAACGTATTCCGTCTGACTGTCAGACATGGGGCCGCCGTGCCACGCAACAAGCAGGCGGGGTTCTGATCGGCCACTTGAATCCACCGGGTGGGATACAACTCTGGCGATCGTGTTTGGCTTTTGGATGTGAAAATAGTTCAGTAATTCTTCGTCCAGCAGGTTTTCGATATCCTTCATTGTGCCCAAAGTTAATTTTGTTTCGTCATACCCTTGCACATCGATTAGAAGATACATCGATTAACGCCTAGTCACGGGAAGTATATTGTAATTTCCTACACCCTGCTTCCAGACTTCAAAGGCGATCTTGGCATAGTTGCAACCGTGCAAAGCATCGTCTGGCTGTTCTTGCGGATGGTCATACCTCACATATGTTTTGCCCGATGGTAACTGCACATTCTGAGCCTCAATGGCCGTAAAGTGATCTATTATCCAGTCGACCTTATCGGCTTCCACATGTGGAATCAGAATGCGGTTATGGCCATCTACGGCTGGCCTGGTGATTAAATCAATGATGGATTCAATGCCCCATGTGCGGTCAGTCTTGATGGCATTGTGGTCATAATCTATCTCTAAAGGCTGTCCTGGCCTTTCTGTATAGAAATTCATGAGAGTTCTAAGCCCGTAGCGGTCGGCTAGCTTTTGGACCTGCCTTGTGCCTCCGCCAGCATCCATCACTACTTGGTCAGGATCGTAGGAATCTATAAGCTGTATGGCCATATCTGCCTGTTTTTCAGTATCTTTTTCGGCCACTTTTGATAGGTAAAGCACTCTGAATCTAGGAATGTCGGTGGCCACGGCCTGCCATACCCAAAAGATAGTGTAGGCTTTGGTTCCACCACCCCAATCTATGCCCATAAAGACAGGTCCTTGGCCTTTGTTTACCGAGACGGCAGGGACAAAGTGTAGATTGTTATCAAATAGGGCTCGAATGGCCGCTTCTGATAAGGGTTTCTCTGCGCCCTTGAAGAACCAGCCTTCGACTTCAGTAGTGAAGAGACGTGGCAGGTATTCCCTCCGCTTGCGCTCTATCTCTTCGGCAGAGATCCATGGAACTACCCATTGTGGTAAATGATATGAGCTGGCCACTTTGATGTTCTCAGGATGTTTGGCCACCCAGGCTTTAGCCTGCGGATCCCATTCCTTCTGGTCGCCAGTGAGCCAGAGTTTGTGCCATGCATCGCCTTCTAAACTTCCAGTCCCTAGCACAAGTTTTCTTTTGAATTTACTGTGGCTCTGGGCTTCATCAATAACATTGATGGCTCTCAATTCCTGGTTCTGTGCTTCGTCTATCACGGCCCAATCAATCGTGAATTGCCTAGACATCTTGAATTCCTTAAAGCCGGAGAACATATACAGATGCGAGCCGTTCGGCAGGCCCATATGGTGAACAGAGCCATCATCAACAAACATTTGGCGCAGGATGGGAGAGTGGCCGATCGCCTGTTCCTTCAGTCTGACCATCGAAAACGAAGATACTTTCTCTAAAGTATCGGTGGCATAGAATCCAGTCGTAAACGGATTTTTGGATAAATGAAAGAGAAGCCAATTGATGGCAAATTCCGTAAACTCTACCTGCCTCCCCTTCACAACGTAAACGTTGGGGTGAGTATCTCGATAGATTGGCAGAAGATATTCTCTCCTGTCAAAAGTGAATGGCTCACCCTTTAGCCTGCGGATCTGTGTTGTCCAGATGACGATATCATCAGAAGTGGCCACTTTATCTTTGTCAATATCGGTTTGGAATACACCAGATAGGCCACTCAGATCGATTCTAGGATTCAGGCCGAACAACTATTTGCAATCCACCATTATTTTCCAGTGCTTTCAGCCTGCGATAATCTGCCATGACCCTGGCCGCTTCTTTTGTTACCGGCCCGTGTTCTGATAACTTCACCAACGCCATGGCAGCCATGCCAGCCAGCCTAAGCCATTCAGAACCACTTTTGCGCTTTATAGTTGTCGAGATCTCCATTTGGCCACCTTCGGTTAGATCCTTCATTGTATGATGTTCTTCTTTTTCTCCCTGTTCATAGCGCTGCCATGCTTCTTTGATTATCATTTCCATATTGCGTGTGGCCACTTCGAAGTGATGGCCGATATCCGGCAGGAACCTGGCAGCTATATACTCTGCAGAATGTTCTTTGATAAACTGAACATCATCATAGACCGTCTGTTTGGTCAGATAGAAATATTCTGGATAATCCTTCTGCAACTCTCTGATTATCTCTTCGGCCACTTTGCCCCTGGCCACTTTGTAGGCCACTCGCTCACGTCTAACTAGGATGTGTGCCTTAGATGGCCGATATTTCTTTGGCTTAAGTGGCCGCTCGTCTGCTGACAAATGGATAAATCACCGTTTACTTTTGGATAGAACTGTCGGAATAATGGGAACTAGTTTTCCTACGCTTGCGTTCCTTCAATACATCATATACTATCCCACTTGCGAAGCCTATAATCATCCAAATACCAAAAGTGGCCAAATCATCTAATATCATTTAGGCCACTCCTGCAGGCGCTTGCTTCTTCCGTAAATGGTCATGCCATGATAGACACTTGGGACAGAGGATATTACCCCAATTGGTTTTCTGGCCACCTGAACGGCCACATAGTTGACAATTCATTAACCAAAATACCTCTTTTCTCTGGCCAGTTCTGCTTCTAACTCTTTGACTTCCTCGCTATCCGGTCCGTGCGCAGATCTTACGTGGCGCAATTTGTTTTCAAGAAAGGCTCTGCGATAATTGGGATTTGATAGGATCATGCTCTTATTGCGCTCTTGCTGGCGTGTGTGCTGCTTCTGTAGCGGGCATTTATCGTTAACACAGCGGCCATTTACAAGGGATTTCTTGCATCTGTCACATCGCTGAATTGGCACCGCTATCACTTCTCCTGTAACAATTGCAAAAGCCGCCTTAACTCTGCAATCTCTAGTTTTTTCGCAGGGATCTTTTTATCCAAGAGTTCCATTGCCGCCTCATGTTCCAGCCTATCGTGAATGTCTTGCGCCAGTTCTGCTTCCAGGCGATGGATTGTATCTTTTAGAATGTCCGCCGCCGTCATTATTCGGCCGCTTCCTCCTTTGTTGATTCGGGGATTGGCATTCCTTCTTTCTGCAGGTAGATCCTCGCAAGCCCGTTCTTGTCTGCAGATATCTCTTCAAATGCTTTTTTCAAAAGTTTGGGATTGAATAACTGACCGCAGTTGGCACATCGCCACTTCCATGTTCCATCAATGGCCGGATGCATTTGCATTAGGTGGCACTTCTTCGGATCTGTCTCTTTCTCTATGCAATTCGGACACGGGATAAAGTCGCAATAGCCCCAGGTGCGGGGATCGTCCGCTACAAAATTAAGAAACGAGGCGTATGTATCTTCAGAACTTTCAAACTGTGTAATTTTTTTGGTTGTGATATCTTCCTTGCGCTTAAACATTACATAGTATTTCTTACCAAAGTGGGCTTTTGATATGATATCACTCCTGGCCTTGATTGGAAAGATCTTCCATGGCATTAACGCTTGCCGGCCATCGAGGTAGTATTTTTCGATAACTGTCTGCATCTTTACCTGAAGCCTGCGCAACGCCTGAAAGAATGCATCCACGACTTCTGGCGGGTCCGTCACCAGGTGGCCGTTTATATCAACAGAGGCGAAAAGGTGGTCCCATTTTCGAGGGTTGCTCAGATCGGGCTCGATTTTGCCCGTCTCTGGATCTTCCTTATCTTCATAATTCTTTTCAAGTTCGTCTATAATTCGCTGATCTATTCGCTGATCATTTTTCAAAAGCAAGATGTAGGGAATCCTATTGCCAGCATAAGGTGATGCGACCCACGTTTTCGGATCGTCAATGTCCAACCTTACGGGAAGTATTGGGGAACTAGTTTTGTTCCGCCCTTGGGCGGAAGTTTCATTCCCAGCAGGAGTGAAGCCATGTTCCTTCACCACACGCCAATAGTGGCCGCTGTCCCACCTAGCATCAGGATCGTCCGGGAATTTAAGATCTCTGATGATCTTGGCGAAGGCAGTTGCACATTTTTCCTTCTGCACGCCCTGCATCCAGAGCGCTTCACAGCCCTTAATGTAAAGTTCCTGAATGTATGCAGAATCTTCCGCTTCGTTCAGAGCGGCCACAACCTTCTCTGCAATGATCTTGGCATCATCTGACTCTGAAATAGACACTAACAACGTGTGGAAAAAGGGAATAAAAGATAGATTGTAGGTCGAAAAGAAAGGTTTAAGCGCCGGGCAGGGGATTTGAACCCCTGTATCTTGGGAAAGATACCCGCTCTTCAGGCGGGCGCCATACCTTACTAGGCGAGCCCGGCACTTTTTTTATCGGGCTTGCGCCCGACACTATACGTTACGTATAGTGGCTATATAGATGTTTCTGCCAAGCTGATGTTGATTTCCTCACCGGCGAGTTCGCACGGAATCCTGGCCACATAGGCATGGTCTTTATTTTTGCCAAGACCATGGACCTTTTCAGTTCTGGAGCCATCTTTGCCAGGGAATGAAATGATAACAGTTTTGTCGATCCAGTCTTTTGGCACTGAGGCGTAGCAGCCACCAGATGGCCACTTTTTGACGGTGGCCACTATCGCCACTGAGCGATAACTGGGAGTTTGTTTACTCGACCTTTTCTTTGCTTTTTGCATCAGATATCCAGCCATTTTGTCTTTCCAACTGCCACATTTAAAAAGTGGCCGTTTATATCAAGAGCCACTTCTTGTTCTGTTGTAATTTCGTTGAAGCGGATCTCTCTGACTTTGACTTCAATTCTTCTTGCCATTGCAGCCACCTAAGCGTATTTTGGCAGGACCTCTATAGTTCCAAAAGCCTGCACATGTGCATCGACCTTTATCTTCTTAGTCTTTTTGGTCCATTCGTGAAGAACTATTACTTCACCGTTGACTTCTATGACAACAGAGCGCTGGCCATTGGCAGCAGTGATAAAAGATAGGGCTTTGATTTCTATCTCAGCTCTGCCATCCCCATCGTGGCGATATTCACGTTCGGCCACTTTATTCGCCCCTGCCTTTTTCAATTGGCGCAACGGGGATCTGCTTTTCTTGCAATTTCTTTAGAGTAGATTCGTAAAGCCCAATAGCCGTGTCCTGTGCTTTTTGTGGATCATTGTCATAGCAGTGGACTGTGATTCTAGCGCCTTTGGCCGTCTGTTCAAGCTTGACTGAATTTTGGAATTGTGGCTCTTCTGCTGCCATTACTGCTTCACTCCACTGTATTTTTCGTGTCTGGCCAACCACATCCATTGCCCGGTGGCCGAAGGCTCCAAGACTGAAACATCAACTCCCAATCTGTCTGAAACACAGTATGGGCAAAAACAATCGTGTTCCAGCTCTTCTTTTGACTTTTTTGCCTGTGTGGTATTTGACATGTTATATGTCACTATACCGTATGTATAGGGTCATATTTAGCCCTTCTGGTTCCGAAGTTTGATGAGCATAGAGGGTCTTTCATGTCTGAAAAGATAAGTTCTGTAGCCAATCACGCCTTGACATTTTCTCAAATGTCGTAACATTCTCGGAATACTGATCAGGTATGAGGCGTGACAAAAGATGCAACAGCCTCGATATTTGAACTGTTTTGGATTTGTCAATCTTCTAACGATTTCAGTTGTGCAACCATCATCTTGGTCGCACAAGACATGGTCTCTTCCTTTGTATGCTTGCTGAACTTTTTTTCGCAGACAGGACAGGGCATGCCCCTGAACTTTTTGTAGAATTTGTCGGTGTTGGTGGTCATGTTATAGAATATGTGATTCGTGTTTCAGCCTGCCCGCAAGCCATTTACACGTAAGACAATTGCAATTGTTGATTTGAGATTGTATTTTGAGTCTATCTTCTGACCTTTGAACTGTCTTTACCTGATGCAGCGCCTTCTTCAGAGTAGTTTGGGATAGAGTTGGAAGGCCCATGTCTTTCAGGAAGTGGTAAAACTCGTTTCTTTTCGTATCAATATTGTGTTTTTTATAGATTGCCTGAAGTGGCATTCCGCCATAATAATCAAGCAGTATAGGAACAAATCTATCAAACCGTGCGGCTTCCTTCTCTGCCACCTTATCTAGAATTTTTTTAATTGCTTTTTCACGGGCTGTGGCTATCAGATTCTCTACACTGATTATATCTTCTTTATCACTCTCCATCTCTATACGGCAGGAATATCTACCAACTTCAAAATCTCCTTGTAGATCTTCTGAATGTCAGGGTTGGTTTCATGATCAAATCCTTGATGGCAGGTTTCACACAACAGGCGATAGCATTCCGGATGTTTTTGAACATCTTTGAGCCTGGCATAAGATCCACGACCACCCCCATCCAAGCTCGTAGGCTTGACGTGGGCAAACTGTAATTCTTCATAGGTGGAATTGCCACATACTTGGCAACGGCCGCCCCACTTCTGAATTTCTCTCTGTCGTTCTTTTGCAATCCATTTACCATAATATGATTTGGGTCCCAAACTGTTTTTTTTTTGGTTCGGGTTGCTCCAGACTACTGGCCACTTATCGTTTTAGTTGCCAGATTATCTGGCGGCCAATATACTCGGTATATGCAGGAGGAATGGCCTGAGTCAGCTCTTTCCTAGTTGCGCCGAATATGCCCATTGCAATCTCCCAGTCCTCAACCTTGTCTAATCATCTAGGATTTATGAAAAATTACTACCATTGATGGGAATGGCGCTGGATAGGGTTTTGGATATTTCGGATTGTTGAATTTCAATCTACCTTTCAGGAAGCGGATTTCGACCCTCGGCTTGTTATAGATATAGTCGTGAAACCATCTCGTATCTGTCCTAGCGGGTAGAAGCATTACCACTTCAAAATTTAATCTTATGTTGTGTAGATATGCCCTCCTGACCCAATCTGCGATTTTTCTACCATAGGGCGGATTGACAAAGGAGTGGTCATACCAGAATTGCTTCAATCCATCATCTCTCTCGGTAAAGAAATGTTTTGCTCTTAGTGGATTGTCTGGTGTTGTGCAAGGGTCGCACATGAAGTGAAACTCTGCGTTCAGTTTGTCGTATAGGTCTCTCGGTGTCTGCCACTCCCATGTTTTGCTGGAAAATAGCGATTTGTTGATCAATCAGCCGCGGATCCAGCGGAAATTGTCTCTGCTGGTTTCCATTATCATCCTCTGCTTCTTCGCCTCTTCTATCAGCTCTGAAGCCTCATAGACGTTTTTGATCCATCCCTGCTTTTGCAGCTGCTCTATCAATCTATCACGTGAGATGTCTGCATACCTATCGCCATTGCACAAAAAGAGAAAGATTGATTTGAATGCTTTCAATAGATCTTGCTTGCTTTTCTGCGAGCCTGTCAGTATACCAAGGTCGACTTCTCCCGTTCTGGGGTCGATACCAATCTTACCGATGATTGTTGTGACGTGAAGTATAGCCTTCTCTGCGTCCTCTTTTGTGACTGTATCCCTCAGATGTAGAACTGCCCTAGCGATAGCCTGACGCCACAAGCCGTTAAACTGGCGGTTGCTGAATTTTATCCCTGAATCGAGAGCTTGTTCTAATCGCTTCATGTCCTTCTGAAATGTCTTGAAAACATCTCTGACGTTAGGCTCAAACTTTATCTGCTTGATAGACCTTGCACAAGCGATATGCTCTCTCAATTCCTGATCGATAACGATCTTGCCAACTCCCTTTTCAAATCTATCACTCTGTGCATCCATTATGGCATTTTCTAAATCTTCGTCATAAGTGGCCGCAGGATCGATATGATATAGATCTATTCTGTCAAGAAAATCCTCCGGCAGATTGATGTTCCAGGCCAAGCTTTGCTTCGGATCATATTTCTTCGACTTGAAGTTGCCAAATGCCGCCCACGGACTGGCCGTTTCAAATCTCTTGTTCAGGATCTTGGTCTCTTGATAAAATCCCTTATCTAACGGTGTGTTTAACTGCGAAAGATATTCCCGCTTTATTTTGTCTACCTCATCAAAGTAAATCGGCAGTTTATTGAACAAGATCGCAGCGCCCGCTTTGGCCACTTTCTTCTTTGTCCTTTCGTCATTTTCCAGTCCAACAACCAATCCAACGGCAGAGGCCCCTGCAGAGTCTACATATCCGCCGCCTGTAAGCGCAGACATATACATCGCCAGATCTGTTTTGGCTCGGCCAGGGTTGCGTAACACTAGGATGTGGATATCTGTTCTTTCTCCCACGTTCTCAACAGCGCCACTCACGGCCTGCCTCAACAGAGAGAGTTTCAATAGATCTTCTCCAACTATAGAGGGAGCAAGCTTGGCCACCAGCTCTGCCTCAACATCTTTCTTTTCCTGCAGGCATTTTGATACCCATTTTTTGCGAGCGGCCACCAACTCGGGCGTAACGGCCACCTTGTCTTTGGTGGCCGTGGCCACCTTTTGGATCGTATTAACTTCAAGATAGAGGAAGAAAGTGGCCGTATTGCCTATGGGTTGCCTGTCTTGATTCTTTGATAGCCTGACAAAACCTGATACTATCCATGTCTCACCAAAATCCGGAGTTTCAAATGCCTTTTCGCCCCTGATATCGAGCCAGTATTTTAGCGACTTGTCAGTGGCCATTCCCTGCTGGTCTAAAATAACCTCGATGTAGCGTTGATCCTGCAGGTTATCAGCGGCCACTTCTTCTTCCAAATCTTTTTCCTCACATTGTTCACACTTCGATTTTGTCCTCGACAGCTCGCCACAGTGCCAGCAACGATAAACTACCCTGCTCTTGATATGCTGTAAAGGTTCGATTGCGTGGACCTGACAGGGGCCCAGCGCTACAAACCTGTCTAGCATTGTCCTATCCAGGCGCTTGACTGGAGGGAGATCATAGATCTCTATCTCAAGATGGCGTTTCAGAAGTTTAACAAACTCTTTCTCTCCTTTCGTCTCGAAATGTTCTGTGATGGCCGCTTTCATAGCTTCAAAGAAAGTGGCCGCTTCATTCAGCAGACAGGTGGCCAACGATGCTGATATCTGGTAATGTTTTATCTTGAATGTGGGATGCTCAAGTGTCTGCAGTTGCGTCATTTGCTCGAAATAGATAAGGTGGCCTTTATCGCTGAAATTATGAATCCAGTATAGACATTCGTCCTTCCACCCTGCAAGGGTGCTTTCCTGCTTTGACAACCGCTTATTTTAGAATGATCGCCCGTTTCTCTGAAGGTGGAAGCATTGAGAGAGGTGGCTTGCCTGCCCTCAATCTCATTTCGTCAAATACGATAGTTGCTAGAGCATCCAGCTGATCAGGTGTCAGACTGGCCACATAATCGACTATCTGTCTTTCTCGCAACTGGGCTTTCAGCTCGGCCACTAGCATAGGATCTTCAATCTTGTCTATATGGTTTAGAACAATAATTCCGACATCCAAGGCCTTGGGATTCTGTAGGGCCTTCAGACCCAGTGGCAGGATTTCGGCCAGTGCGTCTGTGCGTGTGTAGGTTTGTCCCGGCCTTTCCTTCACACGATCGGCCACCAAAATGTCAAGTTCTTTCAGTATGGCTGAATCGATCCTAGCAGTTATGCTTGTTGTATCTTTACTTGGTTTGGCCATTATTTTCTACAATCACAATTAGGAATGTCCCAACAGTCATGTAATCCCTCACGAGTATGGTTCCACAGATGGAATTTATCTGAACAATTGCATTTTTGCCAGGCGATATAAGAGAGCTCCCTGATACAATCTTCATGATTTCCGAGGCGACAGTAATTGCAAGTATTATCCACTTTTAATATCCTTCAAATTTGTGATGATTCTTTCTATTTCTATGACGGCTTATCCCAATATAGGATCTAAATTCTCGACCGCATACAACACATTTTTTCTTTCTTCTCTTAGTATCGTAAGGGGAATATCCTTCGTCTCGTGAAGACGGTTGTGTCATGACCAATGTATAGTCAAGAGAAATATGTCTCCCTATCAGCAGGCTCGACATATTCGCCAAGCACTTTTTCTATAATATCTCGCTCTCGCCATGCCTCAAGCCTCGCAGGATTGATTATCCAGCTTGATTTTCTCCTGCCTTTCTTGTCTGTAACCCATGATCTGACTGCGCCATAAAGGCCAAACAAATCCATATCCAAGCTATCGTCATGAGAGAAACGGATAGTCATTCCCATATTCTGCGCCTCAATGAGCAGATTACGGTGAAATTCTGCCGTTCCTGTCCTGATGAATTTCAAGACTTCAAATTGCTGTTCGGTCTTGGCGATGTTGATTTCAAGCGGAATGTGGTTATACCAAAACCGGTATAATTTGCACTCTTTTGGCTTGGCCGCTCTTTTGGATTTTCTTTTTCTCTTTTTCTTTTCCTTTCCCTCCTCCGGCTCTTCCTTCCTCAACTCTTCGTCCATGAATTTGATGTTACCCTGCTGTGACTGATCCTTCAAAATCTCAGTTAGTTTGTGCTGGAAAGATAGCATTGTATCAGGACTGGGGTAGTAGCGCAGCCATACCACCAGATCGCCATCGTGGACCATTGTATTCCCACGCCTAAAGCCCCCGCATAATTCCCATTGATAGACGAAATTGCCCAGTTTGGAGATTACCTGTGCGGCCACTTTTTTCACATCTTCGGCCTTGTGAAGTTGTTTCCTTACATCAGAGGACCTTTTGAATCCTGCCGGTTCTTCTCTGGTATATAGCTCATAGTCTGACTGCATTTGATTGAGGAATTCCTCAGAATAGCCTTCCAGACTCATCTATTCTGATTGGAATCCCCTCTGGACTTCGATGGATTGTATTTCCATCTTCCATCTTTGCCCTTCTTGACTCCAAAGTAGTCTCTCATTTTCTGCAAACAACTAGGACAAACAATCTGATTTATGCCACCAACTCTGCCACAAATATAACAGATCTTCTTCCATTCCAATTACCTATATGGTAACTGGCAGTATGAAGCATACCCGCTGTCTCTTGCCACAACGCTCACAGTGATAATTCAACGGAATGCCAGTTTCTTGCGATTTTTTCCATTCTTCCTTCAATGACATATCGAAGGCTCTATGCGTGTGGCCACATATCACGAGCACTATCAAGAATCTGATTCTGCCTATTCTTTTTGCAGAGTCGGCCTTGTGCTCTAGTTTTCGCCTGCGAACCTGAAAGTTGCAACAAGGGCAGAGGTCTGGCCTATTCCTTGCAATTGGCAGGACCATATGTATGACGCAGTGGCCACAATAGCAGTGATCCGGCTCTAGCCATGCAGAAGATCTTGCCTTATGCTTAAGACAGCGGCCAGCACAGCCAAGAGCCGAGTTTTCAACGGGCGTAGGATCGGCTAGTGTTGACATACTAGTTTTTTCTCTAGCCAGTGATTAATCTCTAGCATAATCTGGGTGTCTGACTCTGGCTTGTCGCCTACCAACCAGCTTGTTTGCAGCCTGACGGTTGCTATTCCGAACTTTTGTAATGTTCTGTCTCTGAAATCATCATCTATCTTGTTGTGCCTGCTGCTATGGCCTTGCCCGGGCTCCTGGCCATCAATCTCTATGATAAAACATCGGCCGCTTGGAGTTTGAGCAAAGATATCAGCCGTCCATTCTCTGCGGTCTTTGTCTGTCATTATAGTTGGAAATTTGTATCCACCAATGCCTCTTGACCAATCATTTTCGTATATGTGATATCCTCTAAGCCTCAAAATGGTCTTGGTCCAAGCCACTGCTTCCCTATGTCCCCGACCCTCAGCCAATCCGTTTGGATTCTCTGACTATCATTTTTGCACGATAATCGATTTTTTCAAAAGTCGCTACAAATGCACTTGCGATTTGCTCGTCTGTGTATTTTTGATAAGGGTCTATCATAGCGTCAGTAATTCAGGGTTCAGCCTGATCTTTCCATCCCGCTTTTCAATCAGTGTCAAAGTGGCCAGATTGGAAAGGTATGTTCCAAATGTCCCTGATTCAGCAGTGAAATCCGTAGCAGCGGCCAATTCTTCCTTCGTCCATTCCTTGCCCGGCTCTCTGAGTATCGTTTCATAGATACGTTTCTGGCCGCCATTTCCCATCTTGTTCAGCCAGGAGGTTAAAGCCTGTATGGGTGTATTAAATTGTATAGGCTCAACATCGGCAGGAAGTGTTTTCAGCCTGTATGTCTGACCATTTTGTTCTATAAAGTCGGCAGTTTTCAACCCGCTAAGATATGTTCCAAAAGTGCCGCTTTCGGGAGCAAAGCCGGTCATTGCTCCAATCTGGCTTTTTGTGAAGAATCTATCAGGCTGCAGGGCCAAGAATTGCAGGATCTTTTTCTGGCCGCTATTGAGTTTGGTCTCTTCAATGGCCGGCGATGTTATCTCCGCCGATTTTGTGGCAGTTGGAAGAGATATTGGTATTGCTTTCGCTGGTGGACTGTGGCGAGTGAGATCTGGTGGGATGACTGGCTCTGGTTTCAAATATGTGTTGTTTAGAACTGCCATAACCTGAGAAGAGATATTTTCCAATACAGCCAGCAATTTTCTCTCTCTTAGAAGATATGACTCTTTAATTCTATTCGCCTCAGCTAATCCTCTATCGAATCCCGCTCTCTCTGCCTGTCTAACAATAGTTGGATCTATTGCTGGTTTTGCCTGTTGCACAGCGTTGCGCAGCCTGTAGACTTCAGACTGTAATTCTGAATTCTTGCGCTGATAATCTGCAATTGTCCTCAATTCTGCTTCCGCCTGCTGTGGTAGATCGGCCAGTTTTGCTAGGATGGTCTGAGCCTTCTCTGTCTCTACGGCCTGAAAGTGGCCGACTTTGCCAGGCTCTAGATGCCTTGTCTTGACCGGCCCCGCCTTGATTAGAATGACTTCGTTGGATATCGCTGGACCGACTGCATAGAATTGGTGCTTAATTTTGGTCAGGCTCATTTCCTGTTCTCTGTTGGTGAAGCCTAGCTCACTAGCTGAGCGCTTGCGGTCCACATCCATGCTGGCCAATCCTACAAGTTTATTCTGGCACTGGCTGGCGGCATCTTTATTCAGTTTTGCGGGTCGTTGAGTGGCCAGAACCCCACATAGACCCCGCTTCCTGCCTCGGCTCATCAACTCATTGATGGCCTCAGTGGCCTCACTTTCGCCATGGCCTTTCTCTGGACAGAAAACATGGGCTTCGTCTATGACCACCAGCGTTTCTCTGTTCCAAAGGTCTTTTGGAGTTTCAATGAGACTTTCTAGGAAGAGGCGGACGAACTTCTTTCTGTCCTGCTGAGTGAGTTCAGATAGGTCGATTATGATGTTTGCATTGAGTTCCAACACCTTGCGAGCAAGTAAAGTGGCCGACCTAGTATCTGCTGGAATTTGGCCACCTTTCCCTGCCAGCAGGTATTCGAACTTTTCTCGCAGAGTCACGAAATCCCCTTCCATGTCCAGGATTATCTGCTGAACTTCGCCATGTGTTTCTTCAAGCAGTTTGCGAATGATGTAGGATTTCCCACCGCCACTGGTAGCCTGAACTAACAGACGGCCCTTGATCAGCTCGTGAATATCGATCAAGACTGGCTTTCCTGTGGCCACTTCCAGCCCGATTATTATGTTGCTCAACGTTGGAGTTTTAACTCCAGCTGCAGGCAACCCGCAGCATCAATTCCCACAACCCTTCGGATTCTGGGCGTTTTCTTGATTCTCTCATAAAATTTGGCTAGTATTTCTTCCATTATAGCCGTTCCATAATATCGCTTCAATTCTTCCATGTGGCCTTTTGCGATCCTGCGTCTGATATTGCGCAACTCTTGTTTTTCCCTGCCTGTCAGAACATTCCACATAGGCAGCACCATATCCCTTGATCCGCCGTAGCCACCGAATTTGCTTGTAACCTTAGTAGCCATTGAAGGGTTCTGTTTCTCAGCCTTAGCCTTCTGCCTGGCCAACTCTTTGCGCAGTTTTTTTCCTTCCTCCGATGAGAGTGTGGGAATGAGAGCATTCAATTCCATATCTCGACCATCTATCTCCACCATGGAGATCCTGCATGTGGCCATGTCCAACTCAGGGTCTATGGCCAGAACTTCGATTTTTTCGCCGTAGATGATGGTCATTAGACTGGCTCCCCTACCTTGAATTGAACGGCAAACTTTCCATCCGTCCTGATTGAAAATCCGCTCTGTTTTTTGTCCCAGTTCATCTTGTCGATTGTGGCCGCTATCTCTCCCACTTTCTTGCGAGGGACAAAGATCCAGAAATCGAGGATTTTATCGGCCGTTGTGAACTGGGCCTTAGCAAGCTGGTCCTTCAGATCGGCCACTTCTGCTTTGTATTCTTCTATCTCACGCTTCAGAAGGTCTATCTTCTCTGATTCGTCTCTTGTCAGCCTAGTGACCAGCTCATCTTCCAATTCTTTGATTTGCTTCCTAGCCGATTCTAACGCTTCTGAAAGGTTCTCTTTCTCTTTCGTGCGCTGTAGGTCCGAGGCAATCTTATCGTAATGCTCAGCATCGTGTTTGTATCCTCTCAAGGCCTGTTGAACAGGATAATGAGGGTCGTCTTCAGGCAGACATCGGCCGTAAAGGAGTTGTTCTAAAAGTGGCCGATTGTCCTGTGTTATAGTGTTGGACACTTTCTCTTCTGCGGATAGGAATTCAGAACAACAACATTTCTTTTCACAGCAATATCCCTCATCGTCATGTTCACTTCGTTTATGGCCGCAGATATCTCTTGCACAGATATCGATGCCTTCCGCAGAGGTGGCCGCTGACTTGCCATCCCCTTCCTTCCTTACGCCAGCGGCCACTTTCTCCTTCTTCTTTTCCTCCGGCTCAGATTCTTCTTCTGTTTCAATCTCTGTAATGTAGAAGGTTTCGCCACAACCGGAACAGACTATTTCACCTAGATCCTTCGGGTTTGGAGTCTTTGCATGGCAATCAGGACATTCCTCCATTTTCCCACTCTGGGATTTTGCGCCACCCACTGACTTGGAGGCCCGCTTATATTCAGGCCCCAGGTATTTGCGAAACCATCTATCGCCCTTCCCCGTGCTAGGCCCTAGTTGTTCGGCTATATAGGCACAGATATCACACTTATCCATCGAGCCTGATTGCTCGATAATCAGAGCCAGATCCCGCAAGGCATCGATGGCCACTTCTGCAGTTTCGGCCTTTTTGATGGCCTCTCCTGCCTTTTTGCATAAAAGCTTCAAGTCTGCAGCCATTTAGAGGACCTCGATTATCCCATCAAACAACCTTCTAGCCAGTAGGTATTCCTGCGTCATTACTTGATATTCTGCCTTCATGAGGTATCGGTAGAGCCAACGCAAATCTTTCTTCAGCTCTTCCCGCTCCATCATGTAGAATTGGCTCCTGTTGAGTGCTGAAATGAGATTCTTCGCATCGATGGCATGATTCATTTCTGGCTGGCTCTGTATCTGCTTGGCCACTGAGGCCACGATATTGAGCCTCAATTGGATGTGTTCTAAATCCCTGATTGGCTGTGATTCCCCTGCTTGCATTCTCTCACCCTTTTAGTCAGCCTTTTTGTGCTTGACCATAAAGAGGCCGTTTACCACATCTGGTTCTGGTGCTTCGGCCACTTTCTTTGCAAATGTCCCCACCTGCAAGCCGTTATCGCCCCAGACCGGCTGGAAGCCTGAAGCGATCAATGCGTTGACTTCCTGCACAGTGGTGGCCACATCGAATGCCTCTACAGTTGGGTGACGGGGACCACCGAATTTGCTCTTGAATCCTCCCTGCCTGTTTTTGTCGTTATCGAGCTCTTCTTTTGATTTCTGAACAAAGAACTTGCCCTTGCCGTCCTTGCTGGCCTCAGTCCTGTAGTAATATCCCTGATATTCGATCCATTCTCCGCCAGGATTATTGAGAGAAGCGGCCAGTTTTGAAACGAGATCCGAAGGCATTTTTCCGAGGTCATCAGTCTTGGCCCAGTAGCGCCCATTCTCATTTGTCTTGTTGAAGGGCGGGCAAAGTGGCCGTGTTTGCTGACTCAATTAACCTTCCCCTCCGGGAAAATTGTATGACCATTCCAAGGGCAGTCAGGTTCACATTCTTTCTTGTGAAGCGCAATCAGAGCGTCAATGTCATTTCTGTTCATTGCCTTGGCGGCAGCCTTCTGGTCCTGCACTTTTCGCAGAAGTTTAAGACGAATTGGAACTTCTTTGGGGTCCTTGTTTTCTTTGATATATGCAATTCTGTTTTCGATTGGCTCATAAGTTCGCTCAATTAGCATTTCATGATGGATGTGCCAGTAAAGCTCATGGGTTATTGGATTGGGAGGAGCAACTTCTCCTAGTATCACATCTCCCTTTTTGACTTCAGCCTCGACCTTTTGCAGATTTCTATTATCAAATCCTACGGCTATTCTCAGGCCGGAAACAAACTTTGCCCTTATTCCGTAAAGGAGCGATATGATCCCCTGCCCAGCCTCGATTCCTTCTCCAGCCTTGATTCCCTGCCCAGCCTTGATTCCCTGCCCAGCCTTGATTCCCTGCCCAGCCTCGATTCCTTCTCCAGCCTTGATTCCCCATCCAGCCTTGATTCCCTGCCCAGCCTCGATTCCCCATCCAGCCTTGATTCCCTGCCCAGCCTCGATTCCTTCTCCAGCCTTGATTCCCCATCCAGCCTTGATTCCTTCTCCAGCCTTGATTCCCTGCCCAGCCTCGATTCCCTGCCCAGCCTCGATTCCTGTTCCAGAACCCGCGACAATGGAGTGTGTGGCACTGATTCCAAACTTGAAGATGACCCACCCTAGATTGGCTTCAATCTTTATGCTTCCGTCAACTGAAAGGTTGGAATCGTAATGGAGAAAACCTGATTCCTCTCTAAAGTCTTGCCTGCTTAGAATCTTATCTTCTGTCATTGGCCACCAACCGCCTGCAGGTATTCCTGCACAGTCCATTCATGAGCCTTCACCTTCAAGGGATAGTTCTGATTGACCTTCAGAATTACAAAATTGATAATTTCTGGTTGGATAGGCCGCAGATTGAGAGTCTGTTCAGCAACATAGCTTTCGTTCCATAGATGATGATGTTGAACTATTTTGGCAGCCCAATAGATGCATTCAGCACAGAATGGATCGAATTGGTCTGCTAAAGTATGGCTGCCTGCATGATATGTCAGATCGAAAGACAATTTTGAAATATGGTCCTCAACCTTCTGTCTGGCGGGGGATAGAGGTCTTTTTGGTGCCTGTGTGGTAACTTGTGCCATTAAGCCTCAATTCCCCTTTCTTTCAACATCTCTGGGAGTGGCCATCCATTCTTTCTGCAGACTTCTCTGAGCTTCGTTTCTGAAACCCTTTGAATTCCGCCATCTTTGAGCGTCTTTTCCACCTGGCCTGTGATGGACCGGTCCTCTTCCATCTTTTTGATGTAGAGGCCGAAATAGAGTTCTGTGTCAATTGTAATGACACTATGATTCTTCAGCGGCATTCCTATATAGTAAAATACTATAGGAGTATTATTGTTTATAGTATTGGAAGATTCAACCCTGTAGTAAAATACTATATACAAGCTATTATCTACTAGAATCAAAGACACCTATTTTTATAGTAGAATATAGTAACATACTATACACAGCAAATGCCGAAGAAAGGTTCTGGATGGACAAATTTGACAGTCAGGGTAGAAGTCAAACATCAGCTTGAAGCTATCTACAAGAAGGACGATAAGAGGCCGCCCAATCAGACATTCAATGCCTATATCGATAATTTTTTGATGGATTACATAGATTACAATAAAAAACTAAGGGAGTACGGTGCTTTTCTCGAATTCAATAATGCTTTCGACAACCACATTTTGCTGACTGATAATTTTCTACACAAGCCGGTTGTTGTTACTGTCAAGGCAGAAGCCAAAAAGCTCTGGTGTGAAACACATGATAACGACTGTTGTGTCCATATTGGTTTCTGTTTTGGAATCAAAAAGGTTTATGAAAAATTGATAGATAATGGTTTCAGGCCACCAAAGTAATCATTAATCATACTACATTTTCTTTACCATATCGATAATTATTTTTGTGATACTTGTAGACTCCATCGCCGCTTTTATCTTTAACTTTCTGTGAATTTCGTCAGGAACTATGATAGTCAATTTCTTGGCCATGCTCTCCTTACCTATCCTGTCTGCCTGCATGCGATAGGCTGGGTTCTACTATTAAACTGCTATAAATCTGTAAATACAGATATACAGTGATGCCAGACCGAGAAGAAATTGATTTGAGAGGAATGAAACGTATAGCAATTATCACAGGAAATGAAGCTGAAGCGATTATCAAGGCTCATAGATTTTTCAATTCGCATTGCTGGATTGATAGAAGCACAACTGATTTAGCAATTGTAGAACTCTGGGTTGACAATGAAGAAGACAAGATCTGACAGAAAAAAGAATCTGTAAGCAATCACATCATTACTTATTATTACTTACAAACAAACAAGTACAGTACATTATCTTATTTTATTATTCTATCATCATTATCAAAAATAGGGGGTGTAAACCCGTCTATAGGCAGGGTTTATAGGTCTGAAAGACCGAGTACACCATACTTATGCAAGCATCGGCGACGTGCTACTTGTGTAAGGGTAATGTTTTGATAACCGATCCACA
>Ga0070740_10001328_pt1 | contig 35285 bp, 32 predicted proteins | sample Coa_R2_FD_67286 | JGI IMG/M metagenome (GOLD analysis project Ga0070740, IMG submission 67286) | Surface soil microbial communities from Centralia Pennsylvania, which are recovering from an underground coalmine fire - Coalmine... | ecosystem: Environmental > Terrestrial > Soil > Unclassified ...
TGCGGATGGCGCTCGGCGCGCAGAAGCGTGACGTGCTGAAGCTGGCCGTCGGTCAGGCGTTGAGGCTCGTCCTCGTCGGCGTCGGCGCGGGGCTGGCCGCGTCGCTGGTGCTGACGCGCGTGATGACGAGCCTCCTGTTCGGCGTCAGCTCAACCGACCCCGTCACCTTCGCCGGCATCTCGCTCGTGCTCGTCGCCGCGGGCGTCCTCGCGAGCTACATCCCCGCGAGACGCGCCACCAAAGTTGACCCCATGATCGCGCTGCGTTACGAGTAGCCGCCGCAGCCGCAGCGCAGGCGCGAGGCGAGCATCAACTCGCTCGGGTGCTCCGACTAAATGGAGATCGCGCACGCACACACACACACTTCGGTTTGGTTAAATGCAGCGCCTGCGAATGTGAGAAGAGAGTTGCGAGGACGCAGACGTTATCGGACGTTGTGAATAAAACGCGCGGCACTTTCGCCGTGCAATTCAACTTCGCCACGCGCAACCCCGCGACGCGCACTCGGCGGGAGTCAGGCTGATGCAGCAGGGTCTCTTCGGCGAGGCGCTCGAAGAGTTCCGCCGCGCTGAACGTCGAAGGCTCAGGCCGCAAACCCTCAAGACCATTTCCTTCGAGCGGTGGCTTGGCCTCCCCGCGCGAGATTTATACGCCGGCACTGGCGAGCAGCGCCTCGAGACGCTGTTGACTGCCGCCCTGCGCGAACGGGACGAACTTCACGGCGAAGCCGGTCTCGGCGATCCAGTAGGCGACGTGCCCCCACAGCGTCAGCTCCTGCTGCCCCGGCACCTCGATCTCCACCTTGACGAGATACCCCTCTTCGACTAAATCGTCCGCAACGATAAAACATCCGCCCGAACTGAGGTCGGTGATCACGCCCTCCGTCGGCTCCCGCTCTTCCCTTCCCCAGCGGACTTGGAAGTTTACCTTGTATCGCGGCGTCTCACGCCTCTCAGGCCCGTCGTAACGTCCCCCAGTGTTCATCGGCATCATTCTAACAGGACGAAGAAGAATACGAATACCGGCAGACGCGTCTTTGACGACGCCCGCGTATCACTCGATTGTGGCCCTTCGCGCTAGACGCCGTGGTCGGGCGGCTGCGGCCCACGCCTTTTAAAGACACGCTCCGCCGCAGACTCGACGAAGCGCCCGAAGATCAAAACCACGAGCGCGAGGCCCAACGCGACGACGAGGATCGCCCAGTGGCCCAGCCCGCACACCATCCCCAGCACGGCGCAGAGCCACAACGTCGCGGCGGTCGTCAGCCCGGTCACGTGCCCCTGCGGGTCGCGGAGTATGACGCCCGCGCCGATGAACCCGACGCCGGTGAGGATGCCTTGAATGACTCTTCCGACACCGTTCGGGTCTGCCGGCACGTTGCCGACTTGAGGTTGGAGCGCGACGAATGCGGCGACCGCCGCGCCGAGACTCACGAGCGCGTGCGTGCGTAGCCCCGCGGGCTTCCCGTGAAGCTCACGGTTCAGTCCAATCGCCGCCCCGAGGGCGAGAGCCACGCCGAGGCGCAGCAGCGCCTCCTCGATTTCGATCAGTGTCATAGCGACAGACACCTCGACCCTCCGTGCCGACCAAAGCATTATTGCAAAGTGTATGACTCGGCGTGACGGGCAAGTCGTCGGAGCGCCGCGCCCCTACTTGACGGCGACGCATTGACCCAGCGCGATTGCGCCGCACACACCGGCATCGTCGCCGAGCGCCGGCGGCACGATATAATCCTGTATGCGTTCATCGAGTAAAGACGGCGAGACCACGTACCCGTTCAGCGACGACTGAACGTGCCGCCGCACAGCGCTGAAGAAAGCATCTTCGCCCAGCCCTCCGGCCTTCCTGACGCTTCCGCCGATGATGACCCTCCGCGGCGACAGCGTGCAGACGATGTTCGCAATCGCGTATCCGACGTACCTCGTCTCGTAAGCCCACGCGGGGTGATCCGCCGGGAGCAGTTCGGCAGGCGCACCGGCCCGCCGACTCAACGCCGGCCCCGAACAGAGACCTTCCCAACAGTCGCCGTGGTAAGGGCAGACTCCCGCGAAGTCATCGCCCGGAATCCGTGGAAGCAGCACGTGCCCCATCTCCGGGTGAACGAGGCCGTGGAGTAGTCGGCCTCGCGCCATCCCGCCGGCACCGATGCCTGTTCCGATGGTGATGTAAACGAAGTCGTCCAAACCGCGCGCGCTCCCCCAGAAGTGTTCGCCGAGCGCGGCCCCGTTTACGTCCGTGTCGAACCCGACGGGGATGTCGCCGAACGCCCGCCGGAACGCGCCGACGATGTCTGTATTCGCCCAGCCCGGTTTCGGCGTCGAGGTTATGCGTCCGTAGTCCGGCGACTCAAGCGCAAGACCGACGGGGCCGAATGCAGCTATGCCGATTGCGGAGAGCGACTCGCGCCGTCCTCTTTCGCGCAGCCATTCGACGACTTGCGCGATGAGCCGCCGAGGGTCGTCTCCCGTGGGGAATTCAATCCTGTTATGCGGCGACCGGACATCAGCCGGCCCGCGACCGACGGCGCAGACGAACTTGGTGCCACCGGCTTCGATGCCGCCTACGAAGATGTCCTCGCGCACGCCGCCCATAAAAGTTTCCGTCCGCTTTAGTAGGGCAGCACCATCCTCTTGATTCTCCCCTCGCGAATCATGCGGTCTATCACCCCATCGGCGCTCCTGATGATCGCCTTGAGACGTTCGTAGCCGCCCGCGTCCAGCATCAGCAGGACGCTTCCCTGCCCGGCGTTAGCCGCCGAGACCTGCACGTGCGCGTCGCCGGTCTCGCTGACGACGAAGGTGAACTCAAGCTCGCCGATGAGCGTCTCGACCTTTCCGAGCGCAATGTTGAGCGGGGCATCAGGCATGGCTGTCTTCCGTCTCTCTTCCTACGAAGGCTCACCGAGGGTTGCGTCACGCTCTCTCATGAAGAGCACACTGGCTTTTCTACCGCTGATTCGCACATGTTACATAAGGTTATCGAACTCGCACAAATTGGTAGTGAATAGAGTCCTAATTTGAAAATCTTTACCCGATAAATGCCGGCCTTAATTTTCAAACAAGGACACTACCAAGACCTCATCCATATTTGTCTTTTCAAATACTGGTGATAGAATTCGCGCTCTCAAATTCCTGCGCCGGGAGTTCTGCCGCGGCGTTCCTTTTTTACCCCGTCGTCCACCCGAAGGGCGAAAGGCATTCCATTCGAGCTTGGGTTAATCCAGACGGGCACTTGAATAAGTTCTGCGGAAAATTTGACGGATAAGGAGAGCCGTTCTATGCAACCGAACGCCAACATCACCATCTATCTACAGGCATTGGGTGGTAAATTCCTAGGCCCTAATGCTTACGGCCTGGACAACATTAAGCTTTCCATAACGCTGCCGGGCGAGGAACCCGGATTTATTCCCTACGAGCTAGCGCATAATGGTGACGACGGGAACATAAAGCCTGAATTTTTTTACGACAAGTATGAAGGCCGATCTTCCTTTTTGCCAATCCTCACTCCGGCGACCGTTGAAGACCCCCATCCGGCGGTGAACTACCTTACGCCTGACGACCTCACAATCTGCGGAACTGTCTCAGTCCCCGTCTCACAGCCGACCGTGCTGGGCACCATCAGCGCGAGCATCCCGCGACCGCAGGGAGGCGCTCTGGCGCTCACACAGAGTATAGCTCTCAACCAGATGCAGACTAACTACAGAGTGATTATGGTGGTGCCGGGGCTACTGCTGGAACGGGTCCTGCCGCCCGAGATGACCAACAGTATTTTCGTGTACGTCAAGATGATGTGCGGATGTCCCATCACGACGGGGATACCCAAATCCTTTTGGGCGAAGGATGATTTTCTTGTGAAGGCGGAAGTTACTGAAACAAACGGGCGGAGCTACTGGACGCCGCTTAGCCTTACGTCCGACACGCCGTCACTTTACGCGGCAACCATAGATGATATCAGGAAAGTCAAGCAGGTGATTTTCGTGGCAAGACAATTTATCACCGGCAATGTGGGTTATCTTTCAGTGGATTACTCCGGTTAACAGTTGAGATTAAACCGCCGGAGGACGCGGAGGAAATAGAAGGAATAAAAGTATATCCGGTCTGTCGCAAAAGCAGCATCATTTGCTGGTTTGGACGATTTCCAAAAAGCCTTTGGACTCCCAATCACAAAGCCAGTCACGAATCGTGGCGACTTGCGGCTGAGAGCCGAAGAGGAGTTCGAGTCGGTTGAGCGCTCCGAGGAGCGGGCGCTGACCGTCGAAGGCTTTCAGGAGCGTGTGTTGCTGCGTGGAGAGTTCAAACAGAGCGACGCGATAGTTCATACGAGTTGCGGCGACGAAGGTGTCGCGCGGCGCGGGCATCTGCGGATGCTCGCCACGACGCGCGGCGAGCATGTACGCGTGAACGGGATAGCGGAAAGCGAACAGACGAAGAGATGGAGCGTGGACGGGGCGCGTTTCAAGGATTCGTTCGAGACTGAGGGCGCGGATGTTCTCGGCAGCGGGCAGCGCGCGCCCCTCAGTGCCGGGGCCGTCGTAGATTTTGAGGAAAGCCCATTCAATCTCGGCCAGTTCGACGATGAAGTCCGGCCAGCTTTCTCTCTCGCCGGGCGGCGCGTCCGAATCAGGTCGCGTTTCGGCGAGGTGCTGCGCGAAGCGGTCGGCGAGATCGTCCAGAGTATAGCTGTGCGGGGGATAGCGTTGCAGATAGTCGAGTGCGAAAAGATTGAAGAGTTTCTCGCCGAGCGCCTGAAAGAGTGCCGGGAACATTTCCCTGAAGCACTGTAGAAGGCGCGCGTGATAGGAGCGTGAGTAAATGGCTAGACGCTCCGCGCCCGTGAGCGTCGCGGACGGGGCCACGATTGACTCAAGTCCCTTTGCGTCTAACTCGACGCTTCGCCGTGCTTCCGGCGAAGAGATGCCTGAGCCGACGCCGCCGGGATGCGTGATGACCGCCTGCATCCAGCGTTGTATGCGTTCAAGCTCGAAGCCGCGCGCGCTCTCACCGTGGACGTTCATACGTGCTCCGGCAGACACATGTGCAGAGGATGCGCGCCCGCGAACACGTCGCGCGAGGCACGCGCCGGACGGCCTGCGTCTGCATCTGCCGGACTTTCCGAGTCCGGCGGAGACGAATCCGTCAAGTAACGCCGCGCCTTCAAGACCTCGGCGTGCAGGACCGGGAACTCCGGGATGCTTGAGTCCCATTCGAGAAGCGTCGAGACGCCGCCGTTGAGTTGACAGGCGCGACGGTAGAGTTCCCAGACGCTTCTAATCACGGGGCCGTCGTGTGTGTCCACGATATGCGTGCCGCAATGCGTGTGTCCGGCTACGTGTATTTGGACGACGCGCTCGTGCGACAGAGACTCGACGTACTCGAAGGGATCGAATCCGTGGTTGACGCTTGAGACATAGACGTTGTTCACGTCGAGAAGCAATCCGCAGTCGGACTCTTCGGCCAGCGCGTTTAAAAATTCCCACTCGCGCAGAGCGTCGGCGGCGAAGCTCAGATAGCTGCTTGGGTTTTCCAGGATGAGAGGCTGCTCAAGAAAATCCTGAACGGTTCGCACCCGACGGGCGACGTGTCGCAACGTCTCTTCGTTGAGCGGAACGGGAAGAAGGTCGTGCGTGTTGCGACCGGCCACGCCCGTCCAGCAAAGATGGTCGGAGACCCAGCGCGCCCCGATTTCCAGTGCCAGACGTTTGAGGCGCGTGAGGTATTCAAAGTCCAGAGGGTCTGTGCTACCGATTGACATCGAGACGCCGTGCAGGACGACGGGGTATCGTTCCGCCAGCAGTCCGAGCACATGGCGCGGCCAGCCCCGCGAGTCCATGAAGTTCTCCGAGATGACCTCGAACCAATCGACCCGGGGCCGGTTGTCCAGCACAAAGCTGAAGTGCTTTTGACGAAGACCGACCCCGAGGCCGAGGTTTGGATAGTTAAACCTAGACACTGTTTCTACGCCCGCCGTCTTGACGAATCATTCGCTCTGACCGCATGCCCCGCCCGTCGCCGTCAGGGCCGCGCGCAGGTCGTTAGGCTGCGGCGTGTCTGTCGGCTGACCCAGCAATTGTCTCGCGTAAGCCCACACGGACTGACCCTTGTTGTTTTCATCGACGAAGCATTGAAGAGCCGGAATCGGAATGCCGCAGTGGCCCTGTCCTTTACACTCGTTCGTGCCGGGCTTCCAGTCAACCGGCGGCTGCTCGCTCTGGCTGATCAGAGCGCCGCATCCGCCCTGCCCTTTGCACATGTTCGAGCCGGCGCACGTGTGGTAGAAGCCCGTCGCGCAATCGCTCGTGCCCGCCGAATCGAGGCCCTGACAGGCGTGGAATCCCTTCGCGCCCGACGGGTCGATGAACGCACTGCCGTCAATCCATTCGAACATCTCCGCGGCGGTCACGTTATTCTGCCAGGCCTGAAGCACGCGGTTGCCGAGGCCCGCCATCGCCGCGATGCTCATGCTGCCCTGATTGCAGAAGGCCCAGTTCAGGCTCGTCAGGAACGACGAGTAGCTCTGGTTCAGAGCGTTCATGAAGTGGTCGTGGTCTGGATTCCCGACGGGCTGCACGTATGTGAACTTACCCGCAGAGGCCAGGTCAACCAGGGCGTGGAAACGTTCCCAGTGGCTGACCTTATCGAGCGCGATTTCGATTGCGTCCGAAGGGTCGCCCGTCGGTTGAAACTCGACGGGGATGTCCTGCGTCCCTCCTGCTCCTTCGCCTTGAACCTTTATGGCCGTCATGGCTGCGACGGCACGCACTAAAGCCTCGTCGGGCGCGCCATAGACTTTGATACTGAAGTCTTTGTAGCGCGTGGAGTCTAAAGCGTCTTCGCCTGCCTCAGCCTGTTGAAGATGAAGCGTCGGTTGGCCGAAAATCATTCTGAGTAGTTGGCCGTTTCGTGCCTGCCTGGCGCTCGACTCCCAGTCGTCTCGCTGGTAAGGGTCTTGCTCGCGCCCGCCCGAAGGGTAGAGGTCTGACCAGCAGGCCCTCATGCCGTACATGAGCGAAGTATAGAAGTGACCGATCGAATTGTAGGTCGCATGCCACTCCTCGATGTCATACGGCGGCGGCGGAAGCGGCTGGTCCGTCTCGACCCACTGAAAGAGCAGCGCCTGATTCTCGTCGAACTGTCCGAGCTGCAACGTGACTCCGCTGGGGAGCGCGTCATCGGCAAGACATGCCGGCGGCGCGTCGTATTGCGGCGCGGAACTCGGAGGCTGCGGGTCGTCCCCGCTTCCCGTGAAAGTCACGGGAGTCGCGGTGTCCGGGGAGCGAACGGCGTTGAGTAGATTGCCCGCGAGTTCGACGTGTAACATCTCTTGAATGGCGACGGAGAGAATATTGTTGAACGCAAACTGATTGTAGTCGCTCTGCGTGAAACTGCTGTAGTCCGGCGTGCCGTCCGAATTAGTCGGCACGGGTGCGAACTCCGGGCGGCTCGTCTTCGGATTAACCGGCACGTCGAGTGAATAGGCTGACGTGAGGTACAGAGGCACCGTCCACATTTCGAGATAGATGGCATTCTGGAGGTGTTCCCTTACACGGTCGGCGGTCCACCCTTTTAGAGGAAGGGGTTCCTTACTCATGGCTGTCTCCTTTTGACGGGCGAAGAGCGGCCCGACGAATGTGGAGCAAACGTCGCTGCACGTTAAAAGTCAAGTGGAGGTTTAGGGGCAAACGTTCCTCAGAATGCGAGTTGAGGAATCAGACTACTTTGAAGACGGCGGCAAGTTTATGCACTCGGCTTTGAACTCGTCAACTCTTTTTTCCGAAATCGACTGCAAGCACTGTCGCGGCAATCGTAGGATGTAAGTTACTCTGCAAACTTATGCGAATCAGTAGTTGAAAAGACAGACGAACGGCAGAATCAGTAGAATTTTCTTACCATGGAAAACTTACTGATTGAAATCTACCTGTTCGTCTGTCAGGTGTACGATACTTCGTCACGGACTTGTTACCAACGCCTGAGCAATAACTGGGAACCACTTTTCACTGACCAAGGGATCATTACCATCTGGCTCTTTTGCCCACTCCGAGGGCTGCTTCGAGAAAAGAGGATGCATCGCCTGATCGAAAAGTATTGGCTGTCGTGTCTCCCGCGCCCGCTCAGGCTTGGCTGTGTGCCGCTTAGCATCACGACTCAAAAGCCTTCATCGGGCAGCAGCAGCCGGAACTACCCGCTATCGAACTCTTCGGCGACTTGGCTTACCCGACGCTGGAAATCAACGCTCGCTTGAGAGCGCAGCAGGGCAGACTCATCGCGCCACAGAAAAGCCGAAAGGTAAAGAACTATCCTGGGCGGAGCATTACTACAATCGGCTGGTGCGTTCCATCCGCCAGCCCATCAAGAGCCTGTTCAACTGGATCGAGGAGAAGACCGGGATTCATAGAGCGAGCAAGGTGCGCTCGACTAACGCGCTGCTGATCCATTGCTGGTGGAAGCTGGCAGTCGCCTTCTTCCCCCTCGTATCCAACTACTGATTCGCATATAATTATCAGGCATTACAATCTGTTGAGATAGTCTTCCTATTCAACCGCAGTCCCCACTGAGATGACTCACGCCGCCAGAGGCTCTCACTACGGGGCGAGCGCCCCACGAATCAGGCCGAATTCCTATCCCGGCGAAGTCTCATTCTGCCCGCAACATGGTGCCCGTGCCTGTCGGCCTTGACGGTAATCCGCTGGACGTAAACCTTGGTCGTCACCGCGTTCTCGTAGTCTAAGGCCTCTTGCGCTTCGAGGAAGCTGCCCGTTTCCTCGGCCACGATCCGCGCGTAGGTGTGGCGCGTCTGATGAATGTGGATGTGAGGGATGCTCGCCTCACGTACGTAAGCCTTCAGGTTCTCGGCGAACGAGCGCGAAGAGAGCGGAGCACCGGGTCGCCCAGCGCGGTCGTGGCGCGTCCACAGCGGACGCTCGGTGCCGGAGGCTTAGCATAACTCTCAAGCGCAGGGAGTTCACCCGCGAGTTCAAGCTCAAGGTCGTCGCCGAGGTCGAGGCCGGCAAGCCCATGGCGCGGGTCGCCCGCGAGCACCAACTCAACCCCAACACTGTCGCCAAGTGGCGCAACTGCGTAAAATACCCCGACACCGCCTTCGCCAGAAGGGGCAACGCCTACACCGAAGAGGCGAGAGTCGCCGAACTCGAACGCATGATCGGCCGCCTCACGATGGAAAACGACCTGCTAAAAAAAGCCTTGGCGACGCTGGGCCGTCAGGCAGAGGGCGCAACCGGCGGCTCGCGGAAATGATCGCCGCTTATCAAGCCACGGCCACGCGTCCGAACAGTCGCATACTCTGCCGCGCGGCGGGGATCTCCCGCGCCGCCTTCTACCGCGGGCGGGCGCGGGCGCTCGCGCTGGCCACGCCTGGCGAGGGCGTGGCCGAGTTGCGTGACGCGCTCCGGCGCGTCAGCCTGCAGTGGCCCTCTTATGGCTACCGGAGAGTGGCGGCCGAGTTGCGGCGGCGCGGTCACGCCGTCAACCACAAGCGGGTCTTGCGGCTGATGCGCGAAGACAACCTGCTCTGCTTGCGCCGGCGCGCGTGGGTGGTGACGACCGACTCCGGCCACGCGCTGCCCGTGTACCCGAACCTGGCGCGCGAGATACGGCCGACGAGACTTAACCAGTTGTGGGTCGCCGACATCACTTACGTCCGACTCCTCAGGGAGTTCATCTACCTGGCGGTCATCCTCGACGCCTTCAGCCGCCGCGTGATCGGCTGGGCGCTGGAAGCCTACCTCGACGCGGGGCTGGCGCTCGCTGCCCTGCGGATGGCGCTCGCGTCGCGCCGGGGCTGGTGCATCACTCGGACCGGGGCGCGCAGTACGCCTCAGCCGAGTACACGGAGTTGTTGCTCGCGAGCGGCATCCGCGTCAGCATATCGCGGCGGGACAACCCGTATGACAACGCGCGATGCGAGCGGTTCATGCACACGTTGAAGTACGAGGAGGCCTACTTATCGGAGTACGAGACGCGCGCCGAAGCGCGGGCCTCAATCAGGCACTTCCTCGAAGACGTGTACAATCAGAAGCGGTTGCGCTCGGCCATCGGCTACGTGCCGCCGTCCGAGTTCGAGCAGTCGCTCGCGGCAGCAAACCATCCTTAACTTCGTGTCTCACTTCTGGGGTGCACTACAGTGTTCCTCTCCTGACAACTTGCCCGGTGGCGTAAGTAACCGCTGCTGTTATAATTCGCCCGCTAGTAGCGGAGCAGTGTTCTTTCAATTATCGGAGGGGCCGTTCACATTGAGCATTCTCATCTGCCACCACGGAAATATGGCGCGCGGGGCGCGCGAAGAAGTCTCAAAGGCTTCGAACATAGGCATTACATCCGTTATAAGCTCTCGCCTCCGTTAGTTCGCAAACATTCCCGCCCGAAGCTTTATTACAATCCCTAGAATGACATCTGTGATATTGCCAGGTGGCAAAATCGTCGTTAATTTTTGGGCGACGGTAATAATAAAGCTTAATTTCGAGTCCAACAGTGAAAATAATGTTTGCCGTCGCCCGCGAGAAATGTTATAAGCGGCTCCTATGACGGGAAACGCTAAGAAGAAGCCCGGCTTCAAAACTCCCTTCTCGATCTCGCCCAACCCGAACAATCTCTATTTCACGGCGGCGCTCGAGGCGGTGCTTTTCCGTGTCAGGTTCACCGTCGAGCAACGGCAGGGTCTGACGGTCATTCTGGGCGACGTCGGCCTCGGCAAGTCAAGCCTGGTGCGCTATCTCCACGTCGAGTTCGACGCCTCCGAGGACACCCTTTCGATCCTCATCCCGACCCCGGATTTCAAGTCGGACTACGCGATGATGGCGACGATCTGCGGGGCGTGCGGACTTCCGCCCAGGCGCTCAATCCAGGCACACCAGCGGGAACTCGAGGAGTGGCTGGGCGAGCAGTATGTCAACGAGCGGAACGTTGTGCTCTTCATCGACGAGGCGCAAAAGCTCAAGCCCTCAATGCTTGAATCGGTCAGGTCGCTCCTGAATTACGAGACTAACGAGGAGAAGCTGATGCAGGTCGTCTTGGCTGGCCAGTTGGAGCTGAGGGACAAACTCCTCTCGCCCGTCATGAAGCCGCTGTACAGCAGGATGATGGCGCCCTCGCTCCTGTCTCCGCTCACGCTCGACGAGCTGGCGGCGATGATCCACCACAGATGCAGTCGCTATAAGGTCCCCAACCCATTCCCGCCTGAGACGGTGGAGCTACTCTTTAAGCTAACGGGCGGCATTCCGCGCGAAGCGCTCAGGCTTTGCGCCATCGCTTACGAATTCTCCAAGCTGGCCCGGTCAAAAGAGGTCTCGACGGAACTGCTGACGGACGCCCACGCCGAACTCCAGCTCAGGGAGGGCGACACGCCCGCCGAAGAGCAGACCGCGCCCGCACCTGCGGCGGCCGTCAGGCGGTAAACATACTTATCTAAGAGGTTACGACTACCACAGGATGAGCAGCGGCAAGCCACAGACGCGGGGACTCGCGGCACTGCTTCGTCTCGAAAAGGAGAGGCACGAGCGCGAGGAGACTGCGGCGGACGAACAGTCAGACGAGCCGGCTGCGGGGGCGGCCGCAGGCGAGGAACTCGCATCCCCCCTGCCGGAGACGGCAGGACGTTTCGAGGAAGGGGTCGCCGCCCCGGCCTCTTCCGAGCAACAGGTTGACGCGGCAACCTCGGCGTGCCCTGCCCCGGAAAGATCCGAACCTCGGCAGGCCGCTGCAGAGCGTGCTGGTGCCCCGACCACTTCCCTGCCCCGCCCGCGCCCCGCGCCAGCGCGACGGACGAGCGCGCCACATAAGAAGGGCGCTTCTACTTCGGAACCGACACTCGAAAATGACCCCAGATGGGAAAGGTTCGTGGCCGACTGGAAGCCGTTCCTGCGTGAGGGCATTAAGTTTAAGCTCTGCGAATTCTTCTACCGTAACACTATGGCCGTTGGACGCCGCGAGTTTACGACCTCGACCGCGCAACTCTCCCGAGTAAGCGGAGCCCATCGACGACACATTTTCCTCGTTCTTCGGCAGTTAGAGGCGCTCAGGTTTATCCGAAAAGAGAGCGTCGAGACTAACAGAAAAGACGAGGGGCTTGTGATCCACTTCTTCCCTGACCGGCAAGCCTGATCAACTATTCGATTTATTTACAATGACTTTGCCTCTGCTATTTTATTAACACCCCTGTCTTATTATTAGCACCTGTGCTCCTTATTTCTCACCCGTGCTAAATTTTAGACATATCTGCTCAATTATTAACACATGCGGTAATTTATAAGCATATGCATAATCTTTAACACCCCTGTTAAAATTTTAGCGCCCCTGCTTAACCATTCTCGCCCCTGCTATTTTTTCCCCAGATGTGTAATTACCATATCACCCCTGATAGGAATTTCTCAGATGCTAATGTACTAGCAGACATGACGAAGAATTATCAGCCATGTTTGATTGATAACACCCCTGATAAAAAAATTACAGGGCCGCTCATTTTCCATCAGAGGTGATAAGAATATCTCAGACCTGAGGCTAAGTTATCAGGTCTGAGACAAAGTATTCAGAGGTGCTGAAAAAAGAGCACTTCTGAGGAGATTCTCTCAGCGGTGATAAGAAAATAGCAGAATTTACAAACAGGAAAATCTTGTGTAGATGGTTGAGGTAGTGCGGTAGAAGGAGCAAGCCGCCTAAAAATTTAGGCCCGAGGTACCCCTTAAGTTTGCCGACTCTGTGGCACCCCGAGCCCGAACCTGACACTCGCTTTGACAGCGAGCCAGTGGTTGTGTGTTTACGATCTAGGAACCACCTTACACCCACCGGTTCGCAGAGTCAAGCCTTTTGATTACAAGGATTTGGCTATGAGTTTGCCAACATCTTCACAACTGCGTTTCGTCCGACGGACGAGTCTCGGCCCCGGAGAGTATCGGAAAAACTTCCGGCAGATTGACCGAGAGATTATCGAGGCCGTGACGTCGCCCGAAGCGGATGCAGTCACGCCGCTGATGAGCAAGATATACCTCCGGCTGGTGAACGCCCCCGATGGTTGTTGGGAGCGAGAAGGTGTCTTGCGCTTCGTATCCGAGTTGAGGGAAACGAGACAGGTAAAGGCGTGGTCTGTGCTCTGCGAGGTATTGGGCGTCGCCGGCGCGACGGCCAACAAGGCGCTCCGGTGGATGCATGAGCAGGGGATCATCGGCTACTTCGCCGGGAAGAACGGGGTGGGGATTAGAATTTTTCTTAACCGCGCCGTCTCTTCGGTCGGGAAAAAAATTTTGCAGTTTCCCCCTGCTTCATCCGACAAGCGCCCTGCTTCATCCGATGAAACAGCCTTTAAGGACAGCTTCGCTGACTCAGAGGGTTTAGAACCAGATTCAATTTTCCGCGCGCCAAAAAACGGCGCGGACACAAACGGGAAAGCTAAAACGTCCCCCGAAACCGACCCTGCCTTGCCAGCCAGCCGGCGACAATTCCGCTCCGAGCCGGAAATGAGAAAAGTTACGCCGGCCCGAGTCGCCGACGCCGTCTCGGTGGACGAGGTCGTTCGACGGCTCCGGGAAGAGTTGGAGCATTGCGTCAACAACGCCGCCGCTCAAGCCGCCGCCCACGAGCACGAGCGGACGCGCGAGTGGCTGGAGAGCAGGGGACTTCCCAAAGCGGCGCGCGTAGCGCAACGCGAGGCCTACAACGTGCTCCGTCAGCACGGCGTCATAGGCGCGTCGGCTAAGCACGCGCGCTCCAAGGTAACTTCGGGGCGAGGTGCCATTGAGTCCGCGCCTGCCCACCCGCTCTCGGCGGAAGAAGTAAAAGAGCTGGCCGAGACGTGCGTCGCCATGCTGGAGGTGCACAGCCAGTCCATAGATGTAACGCTATCCGAGCTGAGCGCCGAAGCGGGCGGGATACTCCTGCCGGAAGACGCCCCGCGGGTGAGGGAACTGGCCGAGGCCCTGGCCTACGGCGGGGGAAAGGAGTAGCGCCGCGACGATGAGACTTGCCACGACTCGACCGGGGCCCTCCGCCGGGATAAACCCGGAAGAGAGTATCCCCGCCGCGACGCACGCGTCAGACAGAAACGAAGCCCCTGCGGGATGTCCCCGCTGCTTCGGCACGGGCCTCGAAGTCGTGCCGGGGAAGGGTGCCAGGCGTTGCGACTGTCGCGCCGAGGAGAGCCGCCACCGGCTCCTGGAAGCGGCCCGCATCCCCCGCCGCTATGACCCGTGTACCTTACAGAGTTATCATCCTGCACAGGGCAACGCCTCACAGCTTCTGGCCTTCAGCTCGGCCTTCCGTCTCGCGCGAGAGTACCCGGCCGTGGATCGGGGTCTTCTCTTGGCGGGGCCATGCGGGGTCGGGAAGACGCACCTCAGCGTCGCCATCCTCCGAGGGCTGATCGAGAAGGGCGTGCCGTGCCTCTTCTACGAGTTCGGCGCGCTCCTCAAGGAGATTCAGGACTCGTACAACGTGGCGTCACAGAGTTCGGAGTTGAGGGTGCTCGCGCCCGTCTATGAGACCGAGGTGCTGGTGCTCGACGAGCTGGGGGCGGTGAAGCCGACTGACTGGGTGCGCGACACGATGATGCGGATCATCGGCAAGCGCTATAATGAGCGGGCTGACGATCTTTACCACTAACTACCTCGACACCCGCCGCCCGGAGGCGGAAGAGACGCTGGAGGATCGTGTCGGCGTGCGCCTCAGAAGCCGCCTTCACGAAATGTGCAAAACTGTTATCATGGAAGGCGAGGACTACCGGCGCAGGCTCGCCTCGCAGTTATGAGGGGGACATGATCATGAAGCCTCGAGCAGTCAAACTCACGTCGAAAGATTTGTCGCTCGACGAGGGCGCGCTCGCCCTGCTGCGCGCCGCCGACCGGGGCGCGCGGGTCTTCGTGCCGGACGAGGAGACGCACGAAGGTCTCGATGACTTCCAACAGGCCGTCAGGCTGCTTAGGATGATGGAACACCGCCGCTACATCGCGGTGATCACCAGTCTCAACGTGCTGCCCGCCAGCGGCGGTCAGAGCCGGGTCAACAGGGTACGGCTGAGCGGGGGACTGACGGCGAAAGGGAGGGCGGTGCTCGCCTACTACGACGGCAACGCGCTGGGGTACTTGAATTCCAAAACTGCTTAACCGGCGGACACCTGACAATTCGGCAAGTCCACTCGATGTCGAGGATGGTAATCTCGAAGTCCGACCAGTCGAAGAAGGGGTCTGATGACGTTACGCCGTTCAGGTTGAAGGCGGCGCTGTCCTCGGCGGTCGGCCCAATGCCGAGCTACGCCGGGTAATCGTCCCGGCAGAGTGCGAGATAGCTTGCGGCCTGCTGCTTCAGCGTGAGTCGCTCCGTGACGTAGTCCCGCGGCTGGAATCGGCAAGCGTTGACTTGCTCGAAGAAGCTGTCGAACCGAGCCGCGAACTCCTCCGCGCTCTTAAATTTCACTCCACAGCGTTCATCCCAGTAGGGCACGGATGTCGAGCGCACACGCCTGGTTCCCAAGCGCGTGTCGCGTGGCCGCTCGCGCCACAGCTTTCCCACATCCCAAGCGATGACCGGGACCCCGCAGGCGAGCGCCTCCAGGTAGGCCAAGCCCTGCGTTTCGCTCTTGGAGAGAAATACCATGGCCTTGCTCCTGCGCAACAGGTGGCGGTATGTGTTTTCCCAGTAGAAGCCGTAGCGGACGCGCGCCGTCTTTAGCCCGCGCTGCTCCGTGTAGCGCCGGAGCGGCTTGAGCAGCGTGTCAACAAGAAACCGACGTTCGGAGTTAGCCGCTCCGGCGTCGTCGTAGAAGAGCCAGTGGGTGTCCAACTTTTCGTAGATTAACAGATCGATGTCTTTACGGCCTTGCGGCGCGGGCGACCACTTATCGGTGTCGATGCCGACCGGCCAAACAACTAGCCGACCACCCCAGGCCGACTCGTAGAGCTGCTTCTGCCACTCGGAATAAACAACCACCTTGCGAATCGGGAAACGTTCGAGCAGATCGGGCATGTCAACCGGATACTTTACGACGCCCGGGCCGAAGATGATCTCGTTGCGCCAAGCCATCTCGTTGAGCACATTGTAGCCGCCGATGACGCAGGCGGCTTCTTCCGGGTGCTGCTGCGCGTAAGCAAAGTCGTTGAGCCGGTAAGGGACGCCGAGCTGTGACAGCCCCGCGCAAAGGTTCCAGCAGGCTTGGGCCGGCCCGCTGTGCCCGCGCCCGCGCCGCGCGAAGCGGTAGAGCTTGTTCAGATGGCGATCCAGCGGCAGCCAGTGATCTTTCTTAGGCACCGGCTGATAGAAGATATTTACAGTCATCAAGGGTTCCGTTGTGAAGATCGATTTGAGTCAAGCAAGGCCGTGAAGCGCTCGCTCTTGTGCCGACGAAAGTCATGGCCGTCACCGCGCTCGCCCCGGTGCCGGGCGGCTTATAACCGAAAAGCGATTCTCGCAACGGTGCCGCTCCGACTCACTACGGGCGACATGCGCGTCACGCTTGAGGGGCTAATTGGAGACAGACGTGCGCTGCCGCCACATCCGGACGGCTGTCCTATAGGCAGTCCTCAGAAGCATCGCCGCGGCGCGTTGCTTCTGCCGACGCCAGAGTACGCGCAGGAAATGGCGGGCCGCGGGCTGTCGCAGGTCGCGGTACGGGCTGTTCCATGTTACGGGTACTGTGACGCCGTGTTCGCGGGGGCGAGCCTGTACGGCGTGCCACCAGTTCACCGGCAGGAACAATCCGTCGCCCGGCTCGACGACGACGTGGTAAGGCCGTATGTCTCTGTAAGCGTAGGAGACCTCGGCGTCAGGCCCATAGACCTGCCAGCGCTCCCTGTGAATCGGCACGATTTGCTTCCAGCTACGGTTGGTGGGCGGCAGCAGTAGCACGTCCTTGGTGCCCAAGACCTGACACATCAGCGCGTCCGTGCCGGGATGAAAATGCCAATCAGAATAGCTGTTCTTGTAGAACATAACGGCCCACCCCGAATACATGTAGTTCGGCCTCGGCGGGGAGGGCAGGAACGGAAATCGCGCGCCCGCGGTCAACAGGTCATCGTTGAGGCACTCCACGCCGGCATCGGCGGGCCGTAGCTCGACGAACAACACCTCCTCATCCGATGTTCGCAGCCGCGGGAGCAGGTTCCGAATCTTCTCGGCGGGGAGTTGACGGTCGCGTGTCATCTGTGCGGCCATCATATCCCGCTCTCTCGACCGCAGGCCGAAGCCCTCAACCTTGGGGCCGAAACTCGCCCTGACCTCCACGTCGCCGATTTTAGAGAGCACGTAATCCGTGTCGGCCCACCTGCTGAAGGCGGGCCAGTCCACGGCCGCGCGTTTGACTAAGCACGGGCGATTTCGGAACACGTAGCGCCACCAGAAGGTGCCGGCATCGAGTCGCTCCGCCTCCTCTACCGGGACAGTCGGCGCCGACTCGTAGTTAGGCACCCGCGTCAAATCCCAAGGGTGTCGGTTGTTATCCACAGAAGCCTCCGTCGCTCGTTCTAACGCGGCCTTCCCGATTCTGTTAACGCAGGTCGCGCGCCGCCGTTGTTGACGATGTGGTAGAAGGGGAGTCTTCCTAGTGTCTGCGCGGCCCAGCCCGCACGCGCCGTCCTGAACTTCCATCGGTCGGCTGTGTCGGTGACCATGTCTTTGACCGGGTGGTGGGAGCGACTTAGACTTTGACCTCGACGACATTCCCCGCACTTCAACGCCGGGTTGAGCCGCGGCGTCTTCTCCCGCCCCGCACTCGCCGACCTACTCGCGTCGCCTGGGAAATGACGTTATGACCCTGAGGTGCATTAAGCTTCAACCCCCTCTGTTCGGCATGTGAGACTAAGAGGTCTCGCCTAAGTAGTATCTAAAGTTTTAGGGCGTGAGAACTGTTGGGGCGGATACCGCTTTCATAAGACGGGCGGAATTTACCCTCGGCGGGGATTCTTGTCAAGGTTTAGTTTTGGGAGAGCGTCAATCGTGATTGAGAGCGACGCCGTTCGCATGGCCGTAAGTGGCTCGCTCTTAACAGAGAGTGACGGCTGCTTTCGTGCGCGAGTGCCTGCCGCCGCCGCGTCCTGTGACCTTCGAGTGGCTGATGGCCCCGCAAAAGTGATAAGCGGTCAGGCTAAAAAACTGACCGCTTATCACTTTTGAGAGAGGAATAAGGGAGGGTTCATCGTCTGTGATAGAAGTTCGGGTGTCGAAGCCTAACTTTCTACCGGAGACAGCACGATGAACCCGCTGCAAAGATACCCCGTCCTCTCCTCTTTGTTAAAGCCTTTTCGCTGCTCGCAACAGAAGACTTGCGCCGCGTTGGTCGTCGCGCTGTGCCAGGCCGCCCAAGCCTCCAGCTTCGCCGTCGCCGGTCAACTCTCCTGCCTCACGGAAGTGCAGTTCGGTTCAGCCTTGACCCGCCTCTACCGCTTCCTGCGTAACACTCGGTTCGACAACTGGCTCCTGACCGAACGGATGCTCGGACTGCTCGGCAAAGAGCAAAAACACCTGCTATTGGCGCTGGATTGGACGGCGTGGCAAGACCGCTTCTCGGTGCTGACGGCGAGCGCGTGCGTCGGCACGCGCTCCATACCCGTCGCCTCGTCGGCTTGCGTTAAGCGCAACCTGGCGCGCTCACAGAACCTGTGGGAAGAGACTTTCCTCCGGCTCTGCGTTGACCGCTTACGCTCGTCCGGCGTGTGTGCCGTCTGGCTCTGCGACCGCGGCTTCCACCGCGTGGCGTGGCTCAAGAAGTTCGTGGAGTTGGGGCAGCACTTCGTCGTCCGCTTGCAGCGCGATGTGACGGTGCACCTGCCGGACGGGGCGCATCTGCTCAAGGGTTTAGAGATCAAAGAAGGCGAGCGTAAAGACTTCGGCTTCGTCCGCCTGCGGGCGGACGGATTCGTCAGGGTGCGGCTCATCGGGGTGTGGGCCGAGGGGGCGAAAGAAGTCTGGTGGCTGGCGACTGACCTCCACAACCGGGTCTCGAAAGTAGTCAGCTACTACGACCGGCGGATGGGCATCGAGGAGCAGTTTCGTGACGCGAAGGGCGTGCGTTTCGGGATGAAGCTGAAGTGGACACAGTTCACAAGGGCAGAGTTCGTCGAGCGGATGTATATGCTGGTCGGGGTGGCTTTATTGTTGTGGACGAGCGTCGGGCGCGCGGTCGAAGAGTCACAGCCGAAGGCAAGGCTGATGAGCAAGACGAAGGGAGCACGCTTGTCTCTGGCGCGCATCGGCTGCTATTACTGGCAGCCGATGACTAAGCAAGTGAGACTGACCACTCGTTTTGTGCGTGAACACTTACCGCCGCCACGCTTGAGAGTCTTCAAGTGGCTGACGGCTCCCCAAAAGTGATAAGCGGTCAGGGAAGAATTATCTTGACTCCGCACAGGAGAAGGATTATAAAGCTGTCTCCGACACGGCTTCACATACCGTCGAACAGAGACGGCGAGTTAGCGTAGTTAGTTCAGGCCAAGTATTACGGTCGGTGCCCCGGCGATGAGAGTCGCCTAAAAATTCTCTCACGATATCTTTCATTTTCATCAGCGCGCTAGCAGAAGCTATGCACTCTCAGTGCAAGACTTCGGTTGCGTAGCAATCCGCGGCAATCGGATGCGGGCCGCGGCGGCTAAGCAGTTGATAACTAAGAAGAGGCGCGACTTTCAGTCATCGCCGCGACCCGTGCGCTCTCAGTACATTGTGGTTTAGTCCTCCGCACTGCCACACGAAGGCCAGCCCGAGCATGACTCCGATTTGTCCTGACATTTCAGTCATCATAGCCTGCTACGACCAGACGAGGGAACTCGACCTCACGTTGACCTCCTTCCTCAACCAGAGTTACCCACATGAGTCTTACGAGTTGATTGTTGTTGACGACCACTCGACGACCCACACGGCGCGCGATGTGGTCGCGAGACATCGCGCGCGGCATCCTTCGGCAACCATCATCTACGCGCGCCAACATCGCAATGACGGCGGGAGTTATGGCTCGTCCGCCCGCGTTAAAAACATCGGCGCGCGCCTGGCCCGCGGAACTTACGTCTTCTTTAATAACGCGGAGATAGTCCAGGCGGGCGAAAGCCTCGCGCACATATCCGCCGTCATGGGGGCCGCCGGGCACCCGCTATGCCTGCGGGGCGTGGTTAAAGACTTGCCTTACGAGTGCCTGATAGGCCGCACGCCAGGCGAACTCGAACGCCAGCACACCGAGTGCGATGTCCGGCGCGAGCGCACCGCCACCGCAGACCACGCCGGGCTGGCGGCCATTCCGCGCGCCCTGTTCCTGGCTATCGGAGGGATAGACGAACGCTTCGATTACTGGGGCAAAGAAGACCTCGATCTGGCGGCGCGGCTGAAGCGCGCCGGTGCGCGCTACGTCTATGACGAGCGTCTCAAGTCTTTCCACATTTCGCACCCGGCCAATCACGTTAAGCAGGGTGACTACTCACGCATGATCTCGTTGCTGGAGGAGAATAACGCACGCCAGGCGGTGGAAGTAAACCGGGGCTTCCTGTGGGGGGCGCTCAACCCGCCGCCGCGGGAGACGCTCGAAGGCACGATCATTCTGGAAGCTGACGGCGACTTCGGCGACCTCGCGAGGCGTCTGGAGTTCGTAATCTACGGAGGCGGTGCCGAACGCCGCGAAGCACTCGTCGTCTGTCTGGAGACCCACCGCATGCAAGTAGAGGGGCTTCTAGCCGCAAGGTATCGTACCACCCCGCTGCTTGTTGTCGCGCCCGAGTACGCGGGCGAGGCGTTGGCCTCTCGGGCGTGCCGGCGGATCAGGACTGAACTGTTCGATGTCCTGTGCGTCGGCGGCGAGTATGACGGCCCCAACTGGCGGAGCGTGGCTGATGCGGCGCGCGTCCCCGCTCTGTTCACTGACCCCGGGCGGCCAGGGGCCGGCGGCGGCACCTACCCGCTGCCTGTCTCACTTAAAAATGCCGCGAGCGACCCGGCGGCCTAAATCGCGGGTAGAATTCAGTAACTTCATAAGGGTAGAATTCAATAACTTCATAAGGGTAAATGATATCTCACCCTCTCAAATTCTCAGAGATCCGAATAGAGAATACCAACCGGTGCGGCTATCGCTGTTTCTTCTGCCCGCGTCAGGAGCAGACGCGCGCGCAGGGCATTATGCCGCTTGCCGACCTCGCCCTCGTGCTCGACCGGGTCGGCGAGCACGAGGGGCTGGTGGACCTGCACGGCTTCGGGGAGCCGCTGCTTGATAGACAACTGCACGACAAAATCTCACTGGTCGCGTCCCGCTGGCCCCGCGCCCAGCCGAGGTTCTATTCCACGTTAGGCGTCAAGGTGCCGCCCGGTTACTTCGAGCGTTTAATCGAGGCCGGACTCAAGCACATCGAAGTCAGCTTCTACGGCTTCGACGCCGAGTCGTACCGCGACGCGCACGGAAGCGGGAGTTATGAACTGGCGCGCGAGAACCTGATGAGTTTGGCCGCCGCCCGGCGGGCGTCGAGCGGCGCGGCGCAGGTGGTCGTGCGGGCCTTCCCGAGGCACGATGCGGTCAAGCAGCCCGGCGCGACGGTCGAGCGCATGGAGCAGTTCCGCCGGTGGCTGACCAGTTTGGACATCGTCGTCCTGCGCGAGCGCGACCTCCACAACTACGGGCTAGGGCGCAGGTACAACACTGCCGGGAGGCTTGAGCCATGCTCCGTCGTCTGGGGCTTCCGGCGGCGGGTGCTACAAGTCACCTGGGACCTCCACGTCATCCCGTGCTGCTTCGATTTCAACGCCGACATCAAACTGGGAAATCTGCGCGCGCAAAGCCTCGAAGAGGTGTTCGCCGGCCCCGCTTATCAGGGCTTTATTCAGAGCCACATTGACGATCAGCTAGACGACTATCCGGTGTGTAAGGCTTGTGAACGCTGCTACCGGGCGTAGCCCGGAAGGCCGCGACGTATTTTGAGAACGCTCAACGAAACGTTTTTCTTCACGACCACTCGAAAGGAGTTTTTTCTGGTTTATGCAGGCTGAACTGGACATACATGCTGCATCCGGGCTTGCGGTTGTTCCGGCGGATCAAATCTCGCTGAGGGGCATCAGCCGCCTTGCCCGCGCGTACCCTTACCCGCACAGCATCTTCGGCGGCCCCGAGTCCGACCCCTACGTGCAGAAACTCGCCCGCCAGCCCCACAACCTGGGCGGAGGGTGGTACGTGCTCGGCCTAGGGGACGAGGTGGTGGCCGCCGCTCATTTGAGCATCTACGGCGTAGGCCGCGGCGACGGCCACACGCTCTGGAAGATTCGCCATCCGCTGGCCGCCGACTACAGGCAGGCGGCTTACCTGCGCGCCCTCTTTGAAGGCATCATCAGGGCCGCGATGCGACTGCGGTCGGGGACGGCAAAGTTCGTCGTCTTCCTCGGCGAGCACGAGACCGAGGTGATGCTGCACGCCCGCCTCGCCGGCTTCGAGCGCGAAGGCGTCTTCCGCGATTACTACCGTCTAGGGGAAGTCTGCTTCGTGTACGGTCGTACCGTCGCGTAGCGTAGTTGGGAGCGAACAGATGGGCGCGCACGTCAACCCGGAATGGCTCAACATCGATTCCGTCGTCAACAACGATTTATGCACGCAGTGCGGGGCGTGCGTCGCGATGTGCCCGCACGACAACATAGTCATCACGCGCGACGAGCACTGGCGCTTCTATCCGAAGGTGCAGGAACTCGATCCGTGCGTCAACCACTGCAAGAGCCTCTGCGTCAACATCTGCTCCGGCGTGCACGAGGACTCCTCGCTGTGGAAGAAGCAGCCCATCGTCGAGCGCGACTACGATGAGTTCTGCACCGGGCCGGTGCTGCAAGCGTGGATCGGGTACTCGACCGACCGGGGCATCCGCTCGCGAGGGACTTCCGGCGGCCTGATCACCGGGCTGCTCGTCTATCTGCTTGAGAGCGGCAAGATTGACGGCGCGCTCATCGTCGGGCCGAACAACTCTCACCCGCTACAGCACGACATCATGATTGCGCGCACCCGCGCAGAGATCGAGAGTTCCTGGGGATCGAAATACTACCCGATGCCCATCGGCCATCGGTTCGACGAGTTGATCCACAAGACCGAGAGGTTCGCCGTGGTGCTGCTCGGCTGCCATATGCGCGCCCTGCGGCTGATGGAGCGCCGCATCCCGCAACTGCGGAAGTCAGTCGTCATGCGCATCGGCATTATCTGCGGCTACTGCTCCGGCTTTAAGGCGACCGTGGATCAGGCGCGGGAGTGGGGCGTCAAAGACCTCTACCAGATTACGCGCATCGACTACCGCGACGGGAAGTGGCCGGGCAATGTGCACATCCGTGCCGCGCCCGTGGACAAGCAGCGGGTCATCTACGAGTTCCTCACCCGCTTGCCGTTCACCACGAACCACCGTTGCATGATTTGCTCCGACCTGATGAACGAGACGGCAGACATCACACTCGGCGACGCGTGGCTGAAGGAGCTGACGACGCGCAAGGACGAGGGCTGGTCGGTCATGGCCGTGCGTAACCCTGCGGTCATTCCGCTCATCGAGGCCGCGCGGGCGGACGGGGCGCTGTACCTTGAGGAGGTGGACACGGAGACCTTCATACGCAGCCAGGAGAAGCCGATGCGCTACAAGAAGCACGCCCTCAAGGTGCGCCTCTGGTTCGTGCGGAAGGTAATGCGCCGCTCCATCCCCAACAACAACTTCGACCGATTCGCCGACGGGTTTAAGGCGAACGTTTGGAACTGGATCGGCAACGTAGCCTTCATGATCACGATGTGGACGTTCTTCAAGCGCGACAGGCTCCGGCGGGCCATGTACCGAACAGTCCCGCGTAAGTGGATTGACTGGTACGTCCGCTCCATCTTCCTGATGATCGCCCACGACGGCAGGAGCTATTTCCTGGTCAAGTGGCTGTTCAGGAAAGACCCGGCGATGAATTGCGACGCGTGAGGTTGCCCCGGCGCCTCGGGAGTGAAGTGTCATATGAGTTTCAGAATATTTTTGACAGCGGCGGCCCTGCTCCTGTGCCTGCTGCCTTGCGGCGCGGGCGCGCAGGAAGTCACCGCCACCTACGTTGTAGGCAGTGTCAGCAGCATCGACCCGGTTGGCCGGCAACTCAAGATCGCGACGAAGCTGGGCGAGTTCACGGCGCAGCTCGACGAGAAGGTTAAGTACCTGCGCGTCCAACCGGGCGAGACGAATCTGGATAAGGCCGTGCCGTCCTCGCTGGCGGAGGTGGCCGTGGGCGACCAGGTGACGGTCGTGGGCCGCGTGGCGGTCGAGCAGAGGAGCGTGCCCGCGCGCACGCTCGTGCTGATGAAGAAAGAGGATATCGGACAGGCGCACCAGCGCGAGCGCGAGGAGTGGCGGCGCAACGGCATCGCCGGGCGCATCACGGCCATCGAGCCGGAGAAGCGCGAGGTCGTCCTCCTGGCGCGCACGCGCGAGGGCGAGCGGTCACTCACGCTGAACGTGCCGGACTCGGTCTCGCTCCGCCGCTACCCGCAGGACGCGGTCAGGTTCAGCGAGGCCGTGCCCAGTAAGTTTGACGAGTTGAAGGTCGGCGACCAGGTTTATGCGCTCGGCGAGAAGGGGGCTGACGGCAAGAGCCTCATCCCCCGCGCTCTCGTCGCGGGGTCTTTCCGCATGGTCGGCGGCAAGATCGTCTCGGTCAACGCCGAGCGGCACGAGCTGGTCGTGTCAGACCTGCAAACCAATCGGCCCGTCACGGTGGCCGTGACCGATGGCACCACGCTGCGGCGCATCCGACCGCAGGACACGCCTGCGCTGCTGCGTGGGGGCGGCGAGGACGGCGACCCCGCCGAGCGTCTCCCGGCCATCGCTTTCGCCGACCTGAAGGTGGGCGACACGGTCATCGCGTCGAGCACGTCCGGGGCGAGTCCGGCGCGCGTCACCGCCATCCTCTTGGCCGCCGGGGCCGAAGGCATCATCAACGCAGGCCGGCGCGGCCAGCCCCAGCAGCGCGGGCCGAGTACCTCACTGGGCTTGCCGAGCGGATTCTTCGATAACCCGATAGGCTTGCCGTAGGACGCGGGCGCGTCGCGTCGGTGTCGCAGGGTCGGCTCATAGGGAGGGAATGTATCTAATGCGTCATCGCAGCTTGTGTGCTTTATTGATCTCGCTGCTGCTCCCGGTCTGGTGCGCCGCCTCACAGGGCGCGGGCGGCTCTTTGCGCGTCGAGGTGGTGGACCAGCTCGGGGCGTTCATCGTCAACGCCACGGTGGTGGTCAGGGACGCGGGCGGCAAAGAGACGAAGGTGACTAACAACGACCGCGGCGTCTATCTCATCCCGGAGCTGGTGCCGGGGCCTTACACAGTCTTCGTGGACGCGCCGGGGTTCGCGCCCGTCAAGGACTTGGCCGTCGCGGTGAGCGCGGGGCGCACCGCGCCGCTCAGGGTCACGATGCAGGTGCGGCTTGAGTCGGAGGAGGAGGTGCGCGCCGAGGACGAAAGGAAACTGAGCACCGACCCCGAGCAGAATCACAGCAGCATGATCCTCAAAGGCACGGACCTCGACGCGCTGCCCGACGACCCCGACGACCTCGCCACGGCCTTGCAGGCGATGGCGGGGCCGGGGGCCGGCCCCGGCGGCGCGCAGTTCTACGTGGACGGCTTCAGCCACTCGGCCCTACCGCCGAAGCAGTCCATCCGCGAGATTCGCATCAACCAGAATCCCTTCTCTGCCGAGTACGACCAGCTCGGCTTCGGGCGCATAGACATCTTCACCAAGCCGGGCGAGGACAAGTTTCACGGCCAGGGCTTCTTTAATTTCAACGACGAGAGCCTGAACTCGCGCAACCCCTTCGCGTCGCGCCGCCCGCCTTACCAATCGCGCCTCTACGGCGGCGGCGTCAACGGTCCGATTGTCACTGGCCGCGCCTCATTCACGCTCGACTTCGAACAGCGCGACATAGACGACGAGGCGGTCATCAACGCGGTCGTGCTCAACTCGGCGCTCGGCATCGAGCCGCTGAACCTGTCCGTGCCGACGCCGCAGCGCAGAACTGCGCTGACCGGGCGCTTCGATGTGAAGCTGAATAAAGACCACAACCTCACGGGGCGCTACCTGTTCAACCGGGGCGCGCTCGACGACGTGGGCGTGGGCGACTTCGCCCTGCCCTCGCGCGCGGCGAGTCTCAGGACGACCAGCCACAACTTGCAGCTTTCGGACACCGGCGTGTTGAGTCCTGCTGCCGTCAACGTGCTGCGCTTCCAGTACGTCCGCAACGGCTCGCAGCGGTCGCCGGAGAGCGACCAGCCCGGCCTCGTCGTCCTGGACGCGTTCACGGGCGGCGGCTCCTCCGGCGGCAGGGCCACCACGCGGGAGAGCCGGCTGGAGTTGCAGGACTACGTCCTGCTGTCTCAAGGCCAACACGCGATCAAGTTCGGCCTGCGTCTGCGACACTCCTCCATCACCGACATCTCGCCGTCGGACTTCAACGGCACCTTTACGTTCGCCGGCGGGCTTGCGCCGCAGTTGGACGCCAACAATCAGGTCGTCGTTGACCCGGCGACCGGCGCGCCCGTCCTCACACAGATAACCAGCATCGAGCGCTACCAGCGCACGCTGCTCTTGCAGGGGTTGGGGCTGACGCCCGCCGAGATACGAGCGCGCGGCGGCGGGGCGTCGCAGTTCTCGCTCGCCGCGGGCGACCCGTCCGCGTCCGTACGGCAGACCGACATCGGCCTCTTCGTGCAGGACGACTGGCGCGCGCGCCAGAACCTCACGCTCGGTTTCGGGCTGCGCTACGAGTGGCAGAACAACATCAGCAGCAACCTGAATTTCGCCCCCCGCCTGTCCTTCGCGTGGGCACCGGGCGGCGGCAAGCGGCGGGCGCAGACCGTCGTGCGCGGCGGCTTCGGCGTCTTTTACAACCGCGTGGAGGAGGACTTGACGCTGCGCGCGCACAGGTTCAACGGCGTCACGGAGCAAAACTACATTTTGAGCGAACCGGACTTCTTCCCCGACGTGCCGGCCCCCGCGGCGATCCCCGGCGCGCTTCAGGCTCAGACCACGCGGCCTCTCATGCCGGATTTGCGCACGCCGTACATCATCCAGTACGCGGTCGGCGTCGAACACCGTCTGCCCCTCGGCCTGACGGGCACGGCCACCTACATCGGCACGCGGATGCTCCACGGCCTGCGCTCGCGCAACATCAACGCGCCGCTGCCCGGCACCTTCTCGCCGGACGACCCGGCGAGCGGGGTTCGCCCCTTCGGCAACATCGGCAACATCTTTCAGGTCGAGTCGAGCGCCCGCCTGAACCAGCAGCAGCTCGTGGTGAATCTCGACAGCCGGGTGCGCGAGAACATCACGCTCTTCGCCGTCTATGTGCTGAGCCGAATCAACAACGACGCCATCGGGGCGACCATCTTCCCGGCCAACTCTTACGACCTGAGAGGCGAGTACGGGCGCTCGGCGCTCGACCTCCGCCACCGCCTGACGCTGGCCGGCACCATTAAGGCGCCGGGCGGCTTCGTCTTCAACCCTTTCATCCTGGCCTTCTCGAACCGGCCCTTTAACATCACCATCGGACGCGACTTGAACGGCGACGGCGTCTTCACCGACCGGCCCGCGTTCGCCACAGACCTGACGCGGCCCAGCGTCGTCCTGACGCGCTTCGGTGCCTTCGACACAGACCCCCTGCCGGGGCAGCAGATAATTCCGCGAAACTACGGCACCGCGCCCGGCTTCTTCTCCGTCAACCTGCGCGTCAGCAGAACCTTTACCTTCACGCACCGCTCGACCAGCAGCGTCGCGTCGGACGGCGGGCAGCGCAAGTCGAAAAGCAGCGTCAGGCATTACGGCCTGACGCTGGCCTTGCAGGCGCAGAACCTTCTGAACCATACGAACGCGGCGACGCCCATCGGCAATCTCAGCTCGCCCCTGTTCGGACGCTCCGTCGCCATCAACGGCGGGATCGGGGCGGGCGGCGGCGGCAGCGCCTCGGCGGCGAACCGCCGGGTCGAGGCGCAGCTGCGCTTCACCTTCTAGCGACGCCGTGCGGCCCGACAGGCACGGGCCGCGGTTTGACGGACGCGCATTCTGCGCCCGTCCGGCCCGCGCCCCGAAGCCTGACTTCAGTGTCGGCACACTCTCATCAACCATCGTCCGGGTAAGACGCACAGGTATGTTCCGTGATGGCTACGCAAATGAATAGAACAGAGTGGCGCGCCCGGTGCAGAGAACTCGCGCTCGGCATTTTCAGGCGCAGGGCCGTGATGCCGCCGGACGGCCCCGACGCGACACTGCTGAAGGCCGCAGTCCTCACGCACGACCTGCAAGTCTTCTTCCGCGACGAGTGCTCGTCCAAAGTCGAGTGCCTGCTCCGGCAGGCGGAAGAGATGTCCGAGGCTTTGCCGCCCGACGACCCTGACTCCGCCGAGTTGCGCGAATACTTCGCGGAGAACGCGCGGCACCTCGCGCACCTGCGAACCGAGCCGGAGCCGGAGCGCGCCGCCTGGCGGGCGCGGGACGTGAGCGCCGCGACGCTGTCCATCCCCGGCATGAACAGGCGCGACACGATGAAGTATTACGGGTGGCTCGCCAGCCGTGTGAGCGGGCGTGGTGCCGTGGTCGAGTTGGGCTGCTGGCTCGGGCAGTCCACGGCGGCTCTAGCCGACGGGCTTGCCGGCAACGCCTCTTATGCCGGGCGCAAATTGCACGCGTTCGACAAGTTCGAGTGGGACGAATGGTTGAGCGACTACGTCGCCGAGTTCGGGGCCGAGTTCAGCGCCGAAGCGCGCCGCCTCGTCGGGCCTCTCAAGGTGGGCGATAGTTACCTCAATGCCTTCCTGTCCTTCTGCGGCGGCCACAGAGACTTGATCGATCCTCGCCCCTGCTACCTTTACGGGGAAGGCGAGACCGGACGCCTGCTGCCGCTGACTTGGACGGGCCAGCCCATCGAGTTGCTTATTAACGACATGGGCAACGCCTCGGCCTTGATTGACCGCGTGTGGTCGATCTTCGCCCCGTCCTTCATACCCGGACGGACGGTGGTGGTGATGCACCAGTACGGCAGCGCGAGGGCCGAAGCGCTGCGCCGCTTCACGCGGGAGAAGGCGGCGCAACTGCGTCCGATTCACAAGCCCTACGGGTCTGCGAAGGGCTTTCTCTACACGTCGCATTAGATGAGCAGCATGAAAGAGGACGCGCCCGCCGTGCAGTTCACGTTAGTCATGCCCGTCATGCGCAAGCCGATGCTGGGGCAAGTCCTTGAGCACTACTGCAAGCTAGTGCCCGGCCTCATCGGAACTATCGTGCTGGTGGATTATGACGAGCAGTTTTCGGAGGCCCTCGGCCTCTACGAGCCGCTGGGGCGGACGCCACATCGAAGGGTCGTCGTGAACGGCGAACGTTACTTCAACAAATCATGCGCGCTGAATTTGGGCGTGGCCCTGTCGGGCGCGCGGCGCGTACTGGTCTGCGACGCGGACGTGGTCGTTGATCCCGCCGCGCTCGACGCGTGGGCCAGTTCGATGGCCGTCCGCGAACACGCGGGGCTGGCGCTGACACCCGTTCACATGGTCGAGATAGCCACAGGCCAGCCGCGCGCCGCGCCGGGCGTCGTCGCCTTCGACGCCGAAGATTTTCTGCGCGTGCGGGGCTACAGCAGCGAGTTCCTGGGCTGGGGTTTTGAAGACCGCGATTTTCTCTGGCGGCTCGAACAGGCGGGCGTGCGCGTGCTTGAGAGCGGCTACGCCACACACATCTCGCACGATGAGCTGGAGCGAACACGGAACTACGAGAAGGCTTCGGGCGGCGATGCGGGGGACGCGCTGGCCGACCGGTTGAGTATGCGGGAGAAGAACCTGCGGCTCTTCGCCGCGCGTAAGCGGGCGCGCGTCATGAGCGGCACGCTCGCCCAGGACTTGGCCCGGTTCGGATTCACGGGCCTGTCGGCGCAGGCTGAGGCCCGGCGTCAGAGTTCAAGGGTGAGGCTTTCCAGCGTCTCCGGCGTGCACGCGCGTGACGGGGCCGCCCCCGCCGCACAACCTCTTGACAGTCGTGGCTGAGAACACTGCGGCAGAGAAGGCGTGCGTGGCCGAGGTGGTCAAGGCCACTTTGGGCGTGCAGGTTGAGCGGGCCGAGGCCCTCGGCGGCGGGACGGTCAACAGGTGTTACAGGCTCGTCACTGCGGCGCAGACCCTCGTCGTGAAGGTCTTCGGCAGCAGCGGGTGGCCGGAGGAAGGGAAGCTTCAGTGGGTCAACGAACAACTGAGCCGCCGGGGCATCCCGCACCCGCGCATGCTGGCTCACACGAGGCGCCACGCCCTTTTCCCCAACGGCTTTGCCGTCTTCGAAAATGTCCCCGGCGCGGACGCATACACACTGATGAAGCAGAACCGGCTCACGGCGGAAAGCTTCTACGAGATGTTGGGCGAGACGCTCAGCCGCGTGCACGCCGTCGGGGTCGCGAAGTTCGGCCTCATCAACGGCGGCGCAGGGATGTACCCGCGCTTCCTCGGTCGGCTACTGAAGAGCGGCGAGGGCTTTGACAGGCTGCGGCGCGGGCGCGGCGAAGAGGCAGAACTCCGCTCGCGCGTCGCGGCGAAAATTATAGGCGACCTGAAGGTGCCCGCCGCCCGCGCCACGCCCGCGCTCACACACGGCGACCCAAGCCCGCAAAACTGCGTGCTGACCGGCGGCGGCGAACTCGTGCTCGTTGACTGGGACAACGCCACGGCCAGCCTCGGACTTAGGGACTACGCCTTGGTGACGTACGCGCGCCGCAAGGCGGCGGACGGCGAGCCGCGACCGCATGAGGTCGGCGCGGCCTTCTTCAGGCGCTACGGGAAACTTGCCTTTGCCCCGGCGGATGTCGCGCGCCTCGAAAGGGCGTGGCACCTCATATGGACTTACAACAGACTCGTGCGGGCGCGCGAGAAAGAGACGCCCTCGTACCTGCAAGCCAGGAGTTACCTTCTGAGTCTGCTGTGAGCGGCACGGGCGCCGAGAGACACTCGAAGCTCTGATACAGACTAACGTGAAAGGGTGGGGAGAAATTTTGACTGAAGACAACGTGCAGTTGATAGAGCCGTACGGCGGCGAACTGGTGAACCTGATCGTTGCGGACGACGAGCGCGAAGAGTTACGGCGCCACATGGTGGGCCTGCCCCGTCTCCAACTTACGACCAGGAACGTGTGCGATCTGGAATTGCTCGCGAGCGGAGCCTTCTCGCCGCTCGACCGCTTCATGACCGAGGCCGACTACCGCGGCGTGGTGGCGGAGATGCGACTCGCCGGCGGCGGGCTGTTCCCGCTGCCGATAACACTGTCGGTCACGCCCACGCCCGACATCAGGCCGGGCGGCGAGATCACGCTGGTAGATCAGTACAACAACCCGCTCGCCCTGATGCGGGTCGAAGAGATTTACCGCTGGGATCGCGAAGCGGAGGCGCGCCTCGTCTTCGGCTCGACCGACCTGCGTCACCCGCTGATAGCGGAGATGCACAAGTGGGGCGAGGTCAACGTCTCCGGCCCGCTGAAGGTGCTGGCGCTTCCGCGTTATCACGACTTCGCCGACCTCCGCCTGACCCCGGCTGAGGCGCGCGCGCGGCTGGCGCGACTCGGGTGCCCCAACGTCGTGGCTTTCCAGACGCGTAACCCGCTCCACCGCGCGCATGAAGAGATGACCAAGCGCGCAGCCGAAAGGATTAACGGCACGCTCCTCCTGCATCCCGTGGTCGGGATGACTAAGCCGGGCGACATCAACCACTACGCGCGTGTGCGGACGTACAAGGCTCTGGCCGAGCGGTACTACGACCGCAGCCGGATGATGCTCTCCCTGCTCCCGCTGGCGATGAGGATGGCGGGGCCGCGCGAAGCGCTGCTGCACGCCATCATCCGCCGCAACTACGGGGCGAACCACCTCATCGTCGGACGCCACCACGCAAGCCCGGGACTCAACTCCGACGGCCTCCCCTTCTACGGCCCTTACGCGGCGCAGGAACTGCTCGCGGAGCACAGCAAAGAGATCGGCATCAAACCGGTCACCTTCGCGGAGATGCTGTACCTGCCCGACGAAGACCGCTACGAGGAGGCTACCGCGCTCCCCGCAGGCAAGCGCGCGGTGACGATCTCCGGCACGCAGGTGAGAGAGGACTACTTGCGGCGCGGGCGGACGCTGCCCCGCTGGTTCACGCGACCGGAGGTGGCCGCGATTCTGAGCGAGATGTACCCGCCGCGCCACCGCCAGGGCTTCTGCCTCTGGTTCACGGGACTGTCGGGCGCGGGCAAGTCAACGACCGCCGGCATCCTCCTCACCAAGCTGCTGGAACACGGACGGCAGGTGACCCTGCTCGACGGCGACGTGGTGCGACTCAACCTCTCGAAGGGACTCGGCTTCAGCAAGGAGGATCGCGACATCAACGTTCGGCGCATCGGCTACGTCGCCTCGGAGATAGTGCGGCACGGCGGCGCGGTCATCTGCGCCGCCGTCAGCCCCTACCGCGCGGCGCGCAACGAGTGCCGGGCGATGGTCGGTCACGACGGGTTCATCGAAATCTACGTCAACACGCCTCTGGAGGTGTGCGCCGAGCGCGATACAAAGGGGATGTACGCGATGGCGTTGGCGGGGAAGATAGAGAACTTCACCGGGATCAGCGACCCCTACGAACAACCGCTCGACCCGGAGATAGTGATCGACACGGTCGGCGCGTCTGCCGAGGAGAACGCCGACCGGATAATTAATTACCTGATCGAGCGAGGTCTGCTCAGGTCGTCCTTCGCGGCGTGTGAGTTCGAGGAAGCCGGGAGCGATGTGCTCATGGGGGCGCAGCAGTTAGCGTACTCTTGAGGGCGGGCGAAACGGCGGATCGGTCGTCTGCCGCGGGTCGCCGAAGGTTCCGGGCCGACTCTCCCCGAGGCAGGAGTTTAATCTATTTCGCAAGTTAAGGAGACGGGCATGCGTTTGAATTTAAGCTTGGTGAAGTGCTGCGCTCTAATACTCGCCGCGGCATTGCTGGCGGCGGCGCACGGCGGCGCGGTCGTCTGCGGGCAGGCCGCCGCGCCGAAAAGGGGTGAGGCCCTTATGGTGGTCGGCTCAGACGGCCCGAACGACAGTGACAACGCCATCAGGGCGCGACTGGAGGGCTTAGGCTTCGGCGTGCAGGTGGTGCAGGACGACCGCCTGAAGGGTAAGCGCGCGGACGGCGAGGCCCTCGTATTCATCTCCTCCACCGTCAGTTCGGCGAAAGTGGGGGACACCTTCCGCAACGTCGCAGTGCCGGTCATCGTCTGCGAGCCGAACCTCTTCGATGACATGGGTATGACGCGCGACGAGGCGAGCGTGGATTACGGCAGCAAGGAGAATACGGAGCTGGCCGTGCTGATGCCTAAAGACGCGATGGCGGCGGGCCTACGGGGAAGGCTGACCGTGGCGACGCAGGATGTCGCCCTCGGTTGGGGCTTGCCCGCCAAGTCCGCGCTAAAGATAGCCGCCCCCAACCACGACGCGGAGGAGGCATATATCTTCGCCTACGAAAGCGGTGCGAAGATGATCGGCTTGGCGGCACCCGCGCGCAGGGTCGGGATGTTCTTAACGGATAACGTCGCCGTCAGTCTGACGGACGAGGGCTGGCGACTGTTCGACGCCGCCGTCCTGTGGGTGGCCGGGAAGCCGCAGGCCGCGCCCAAGAAATGAGGGCCTGTCCGAACGGCTCGGAAGAGCACGCGCCGCGGGTCATTCGCTGCGCGGCCAGCGCACGCGAGAGGCGGCGCGGGCGAGCAGGCCGCGCTTGTTGTACTTGATGAGCACCCATATGTTCTGCGCGACGCGCGCGCGCGCGCCTCGCGTGCGTAGTTGTAGCTTGACCTGTTCGATGACCATGCCCCCCCACAGTTGTTGTTTGTGGCTGATGCCCTGCCGATAGACGTTGCGGTATGCGTCGTTGTTCTTAAGGTATTTCCGCTGCGTCCGCAGGGCGGTCAGGGTCGCTTGAAACATCCCGCTCAGGTTGCCGGACACGTTCGCGCCGCCCTGGTCGTATTGCCGGTACTCAGCCACCACCTCGCCGTGGCAGAAGACGGGATGGATTCTCGTGAGGCGCAGATAGAGGTCGTAATCCTCCGCCCCCTTCAGGCGCGGCGCAGGGTTATAGCCGCCCACCGACTCAAGGCACTCACGCCGGTGCAGGACGGTCGAGCCGGCCAGGATGAAGTTGCGGTGTAAGAGCATCTTGTAGTGGTCTTCGTTAACGACGAGCTGCGGCGGAGACGGCATCGCGCCACCGTCGGCGGCGATGTACCGGCAGTGGCCGGAGACGAACGCGCAGCCGGGACGCGCGTTAAGGTGTCGCAGGCCGACCTCAATCGCGTCCGGCAGCAGGCGGTCGTCGGCGTCAAGGAAGACGAGGTACTGGCCCGTGCTCGCCCGCAGCCCTGTGTTGCGCGCGGCGGCGGGGCCTTGATTCGTCTGTCGAATGAGGCGCACGCCCACGTGGCCGTCCGTGACGCGGCCCGGCGCGTCCTTAGAGCCATCGTCCACGACGATGACCTCTACGCGCGGGTGAGTCTGGCGAAGCACGCTCCCGACGGCTTCGCCGAGATACGCGGCCTGGTTGTAGCAGGGGATGACTACCGACACCAAGGGAACCGGGAGGCTCATTTGTTTATGACCTGAACGTCTGAAGTTAAAGCGTCGCCGCCTCTGGCTCGGCTGGCGAGCTGATAGCAGATGTCGCGTTCTGATGGCGGGAGGGGCCGGCCCGCGCGGGTGATGTCGGCACGCGGCCCTGCTCCGTCAACGTCGTCGCCTGAGTGCCGACAGTGCCGGTTCGGCGCAGGCAACACAAACCAAATCAGGGCCGACAGTCTATAACAAATTTCGTGCGTGGTATAAATAAAAAATTCTTGACTAGCGACCGGTTCTACTGTAATTATAAGCCGCTCACGGTCAGCAGTAGTCAAGCATTAGTTCCGTACCCCGTCTTCACAATCCGTAGTCGCAGGATCGACATGGTCAAGTTCATTCTGCTCGGGCATAAGCGTAGCGGGTCTACACTTCTACTCTGTAGTTTGGCTAACCACGGGAACGTCTATATGTTCGGTGAACTCTTCAACGAACATGCGGCGGACAGGCAGAGGTCTTATCACTCCGGTCTGCGCAAGTCCAAAGCCGCGCAACGTCTGGGGCTGGACGAGACCAAGTACTACCGCACGGGTGACGACGGGGCGAGCTTCCTTGAAAGGAACGTCTTTTTCAATCGCTACTGGGAGCCGGTGGCGGTGGGGTTCAAGCTGTTCTACCAGCAGGCCCGCGCGACGCCGGGGGCGCGCCGCGTCTGGCGCTACCTGGGCGCTCACCCGGAGGTGCGGGTCGTCCACCTCGTCCGCCGC
>Ga0070740_10001329_pt1 | contig 35271 bp, 30 predicted proteins | sample Coa_R2_FD_67286 | JGI IMG/M metagenome (GOLD analysis project Ga0070740, IMG submission 67286) | Surface soil microbial communities from Centralia Pennsylvania, which are recovering from an underground coalmine fire - Coalmine... | ecosystem: Environmental > Terrestrial > Soil > Unclassified ...
TGCGCGGGCGCGGCGGCGAGCGCCTGGCGATAGGCGGCCTGGCCCGCGGCGGCCTCGCCTTTGGCCATCAGGTTGTCGCCGAGCAGCGCGAGCATGTCGGCAGCCTGTGGCGCCAGCGCCAGCCCGCGCCTGAGCACGGCAATCGCCTCGTCGCGCCGCTCGAGATAGCTCAACAGGCTGCCGTAGATGAGGAACGCCGGTGGGAAAGGCGGGCGGCGCGCGATCGCCTTTTCGAGCTGCGCGATGGCATCGTCGTTGCGCCCGGCCTGCTGCAGCGCCATGGCGTACTGGGTTTCCACCTCGGGATCGTGCGTGCGCCGCGCCGCCTGTTTGAGCGGCGCCAGCGCCTCCGCCGCCTGGCCCTGCCGCAGCAGCGCGTAGCCGAGGATCTGCAACGCGCGCGGCTCGCCCGGGCTGCTCTCGAGCGCTTGCGCGGCGAGCATCTGGGCTTCCAGGGCGCGGCCTGCCTGCAGCGCGAAAACCGCCTGGCGCAACAGCGGCTCGTGGGCCGGCGGCATGGCGTTTGGCGGTCGCTTCATCGGCAGGCCCGTGGGTCAGGTGCGAGGCAGGCAAGACCTATCAGGCTTTGCGGGGGCGTGCGACATCGCGGCGGCAGCTTGACGGCTTGCCCGATCCGCTCCATTGGAACGGCCCGTGGTCCGCTGGCGAGCCGCTCCATGAACCGCAAAGGCGAACCGCACGGCTCGCAAGCGTCGCAGATGCTGCGCCAGGCCATGAGCTTGCACCAGGCCGGCCGTCTGCCCGAAGCCGAAGCGCTTTATCGCCGCATCCTCGCCGCCGACCCGAGACACCCCGGCGCGTTGCAGATGCTCGGCGTCCTCACCGGCCAGCGCGGCGACTTTGCCGAGGCCGAGCGCCTGTTCCGCAGCGCGGTGACCGCGGATGGCCGCGATCCAGGCGCGCATTTCAACCACGGCAACGCGCTGCTCGCTTTGCAGCGTTTCGATGAGGCGTTCGAGGCTTTCGGCAAGGCCGTGGCGGCGAAGCCTGATTTCGCTCCGGCGCACCTTAATCGCGGCAACGTCCTGGCGCAGCAGAAGCGCTTCGCCGAGGCGATCGCCTGCTACGACGCGGCCGTCGCGGCGCAGCCCAATTATGCCGATGCCTATTGCAACCGCGGCCATGCCTTCGAGGAGCTGCGCCGCTTTGCCGAAGCCTTGTCCGATCACGAGCGCGCCCTGTCACTCGATCCGGCCAGAGCGGCATTCCATGCCGCCCGCGCCAATGTCCTTCACAAGCTCCGCCGTTACGAGGAGGCGCTCGACGGCCTCGCCAAGGCATTGGCGCTCGATCCGCGCAATGCCGAGTTCTTGTACAACCGTGGCAATGTTTTATTCGAGTTGAAGCGCTACGACGCGGCATTCGCCGACTACGACCGCGCGTTTGAGTTACGCCCGGATATCGATTATCTCGAAGGCGACCGCCTGTTCACCAAGCTGCTGCTTTGCGATTGGACCAACCTGGCCGCGGAGACCGCCCGGCTGGTGACGAATGTGCGGGCGGGCCGCGCCGCCGTCCGGCCGTTCGCTTTCCTCGCCGTGGAATCCACGCCCGCGCTGCAAGCACAATGCGCGCGCACGTTTGCGCAGCGGGAATTTCCGCCGGCGCCGGCCGTGTGGCGCGGCGAGAAATATCGGCACGACAAAATTCGGATTGCCTATCTGTCGGCCGATTTCCGCGAGCACCCGGTCGCCTATTTGCTCGCCGGCGTCTTCGAGCAGCACGACAGGACCCGCTTTGAAACCTTCGGCCTGTCCTTTGCACCCGATGAGGAGACGCCGCAAGCGGCGCGAATTAGGAGCGCGTTGGAAAGGTTCATCGACGTCCGCGAGCAAAGCGATTTTCAGGTGGCGCGGCTCCTGCGCGAGTATGAGATCGACATCGCGGTTGATCTCATGGGCCCGACGCAGCAGGCGCGGCCGGGCATCCTCGCGCATCGGGCGGCGCCGCTGCAGGTGCTTTATCTCGGCTATGCCGGCAGCAGCGGCGCGGACTACATTGATTATCTGATCGCCGACCGCACCGTGATTGCTGCAGACGAGGAGGGGCATTTCTCCGAGAAGATCGTTTATCTGCCCGACACCTATATGCCGGCCGACCGCCTGCGGCCGATCGCTGCGCAGACACCGGTGCGCGAAGAAGAAGGTTTGCCGAAACGGGGATTCGTCTTTTGCTCCTTCAACAACGCCTACAAATTTGCTCCGGCGACCTTCGATATCTGGATGCGCCTGCTGCGCTCGGTCGAAGGTAGCGTTCTTTGGCTTCCGGAGGCGGCCGCTCCTGGCATGGATCGGTTGCGACGGGAGGCAGAAGCTCGCGGCGTGGACGGCAGCCGCGTTATCTTCGCGCGCCGACTGCAAAGCAATGCAAGTCATCTTTCCCGCTACCGACTTGCCGACCTGTTTCTCGACACCGCGCCGTTCGGATCGCATTCGACGGCCTGCGACGCGCTCTGGGCCGGCGTGCCTCTCTTGACCTGCCGCGGCGAGACATTCGCCGGCCGTGTGGCGGCGAGCTTGCTGAAGGCGGCGGGGATGCCTGAACTCGTGACCGACTCGTTCGAGGAATATGAACGCTTGGCGCGCGTCCTCGCGTCCGATTCTCAACGGCTCGCCTCCCTCCGGGCCAAGCTCGCGCGCGATCGACTGACGTGCGCATTGTTCGACACGGCTCGGTTTACGCGTCATTTGGAGGCGGGCTATGGAGCGATGTGGGAGCGCCATCAGCGTGGCGCTCCGCCCGAAAGCATCAGTGTGCCTGAGCTCTCGTCTGCAATGTAGCAGGGGCGACGCGCACGCCAGCGTCGCATCGTGCCGCGAATGCCGCAATGCGCGCGATCACATCCGTCTCCACCAACAGCGGAGCATGTCCCTGGTCCGGAACTTCGAGGACATCGGCGTCCGGCCGGCGTGCGCACATCGCGGCGAGGGTGGCCGGCGATAGCAGGTCGGAATTGGCGCCGCGAATGACCATCAGCGGCACGTGCGCGAGCGCATCGAACTCCTGCCACAGCGGCGGCATCGGCCGCTCCAGATCGAGACCGGCCAGCGTCTCGGACAGCCGCACGTCATAGGCCGGCGCCAGTCGGCCGTCCTCCTGCTTGAAGGTGCGTCGGGCTGCAGCGAGCCAGTCGTCGTGCCCGAGCTTCGGGAATTGGCCGCTGAACAGGCGGCGCAGAATCTCGGCGCCGTCCTCGAAATCGCGCGGCTGCGGCAGCTTGCCGACATAGCCCTTGATGCGCATCAGGCCCTGCGGCTCGATCACCGGGCCGATGTCATTGAGCACGACGCCGGCCAACACACTCGGCCGCAGCGCGGCAATCAACATCGCCAGAATGCCGCCGCGGGACGTGCCCACGACGGTCGCCGGCGCACAATCGAGCGCGGCGATAATCGCCAGCACGTCGGCCAACTCGACTGGAAAGGAGTAGTGCGAGCTGTCGCGGTCGTACTCGGATTGGCCGCGGCCGCGGTAATCCAGAGCCAGCACGCGGCGCGGGTGCGCGCTGTCGGCTGCCAGCGCGCCGGCAAGGGCGTCAAAATCCGCGGCAGTGCGCGCAAGCCCTGGCAGGCAGAGCACGGGCGTTGCGCCGTGGGTGCGTTTTCCGTATTCGCGCACATGCAGCCGCAAGCCATCCGGCGCGGAGACGAAAATGCTGCGCGCATTCGTCATGGCATGCCTAGCGTCGCGATTTAGTTGAAGTCGTCATTGCCCATATGGCCGGCCCAGCGCCGTTAGTTGGTGCTGCCCGCAGGCCGCAGGCTGGCGTCCGCGGTGCCGCCGCGGTGCAGATCGGCTTCGATGACCAGTTTGCTCGATCCATCGAAGCGCGCCCGATAGACCTGGAGGTTCTCCATCACGCGCTGGACGTAGTTGCGCGTTTCCGCAATCGGAATGCGCTCGACCCAGTCGATGGGGTCCACACTCGGATCGCGCGGATCGCCGTAGGCAGCAATCCACTGACGCACACGCCCCATGCCGGCGTTATAGCCGGCAAAAGTGAGCAGATAAGAGCCGCGATAATAGTGCAGCAGATTGGACAATTCGGCCGCGCCCATCTGCATGTTGTAGACCGGGTCCTTCAGCAGTCTTGCGCCGTTGTAGGTCACCTTGAAGCGGCGCGCGGTGTCGCGCCCGGCTTCCGGTGTGACCTGCATCAGGCCCATGGCGTGGGCCGACGATACTTCCGATTGATCGAAATCGCTTTCCTGCCGCACGATCGAATAGGCGACCGCCTGCTCGATTGGCGGCGCAATCGGTTTGTACTCGGGCAAACCGAAAGTTGGGTAGGCGTAATAATCCATCGGCAGCCCGCGTGCATGCGCGAAGCGACCGAGGAAAACCATGGCGTGGGGATCGTTGTACTTGCGGGCGACTTCGGCCAGCATCGACATGCCGGCGACGTCGGTACCGCTTTCGCCGATCTCGGCGAAGATCGAAGCCAGCATGTTGCGTTCGTTGAGCTGGTAGAGCAGTTCGGCGGCGCGCACCACTTCGAGATTGGCGAGTACGCTGCGCTCCTCCGCCGTCAAGGCCGGTGGCCCGATCAGGCCTAAATCCCTGAGGCCGAGGCGGGCGCGAGCGAGTTGGCCGTAATAGGTTGCCGTGTATTTCGCCGCCTGCTCGTAGAAAGCCTTTGCCTCGGCCCGATGCCCCATCGCCTCGGCAGCGCGGCCCTGCCAATAGCCGCCGCGCGAGAGCGCGTGCGGATTGACGGTGCCGTCGTCGATATGGGCAAACTGCTCGGCGGCGGCTTTCGCATCATGCAGATAGCGCAGCGCGATCCATCCGGCGGTGAAATACTTGTCTACGCGCCAATTGCCCTGTGTCGGCGGCGCGGCCTTTAGCGCGACCAAGTAAGCGGCCCTTGGATTGCCTTCATCCAGGAGCTGGCGCACCAAAATGCGCCGCTCCGCCCACCACTGGTTGGTGTCGACCAGGAGCTCGGGATCTTGCGGGGCGGTGAGGATGAGCTTCCCCGCCTCTTCCGGCTTCTTGTTTTTGCGCAGCCATTGCGCGCGCGCGAAGATGTATCCCGCATCGTCGCGCAAAGCGGGCGGCACCTCGTCGAGCAGTGCCTTGGCATTGTTCAGGTTCTTGATGACCGCCGCACGTGCCTTGCCGAGCGCTATCTCGTCTTCGCCCAGCCGACGCGCCTCACGCATGCCCGCCTCGATATCGTCTTGGTAGAAGCGCTCCTCCATGCGTGCCTTGTGATCGGCACGGGTGAGCAGGCCGCCAAAAACGTCGAGGACTTTGGCTTCAACCTCGGCGCTGGCGTCCTGATGACGCCAGGCATAGCGCACCAATGCCGCAGCGCCGGCGCGGTCGCCTTTGGCGAGCAGCGCGCGAGCCAGTACATAGCGGCCTTTGGCGGTTGTCGGCGGATGCCGCTCGAAGAAAGCGAGCACGGTGGAGTCATCGACGTGATCATTCCACAGGGCGTTCTCGGCGCGGCGGCGGAACAGCGGCACGTGCGGCCATGCCGGATTGGCGGTGACGAAGGCGGCGTAGCGGCGGAAGCTCGGATTGGTGTTGTCGGAGCGCAGGATCACCCACTCGGCGAGCTTGCGTGCGACTGGATCGACGATCGCTCCTTCGGCTGCGTCTGCGTCGCCCTCCCGTCCCTTGCGGGCGGCCTCAATGACACGCTTGAGCTGCTCGATATCGGCCGGCGGGGTTGTGGCGGTAGGGGCAATAGCGAACGGTCCGGACACTGGGCGCACCATCGGCTTGAAGGCTGCCCGTGTGGCAAAAAGGGAGCCGCGCAGGCCCACATTGGCTTGCGCGTAGGCGGAGGTGGCCGTTCGCGCCGGCTTCCGGGGCGGCATGGGCACGTCGCGGACGGCGGCCGGTTGCGCAGCGACAGCGGTGATCGGCCGCGGCACAGGCTTGCGGGGCGGATGGGGCTCGGGTTTAGCAAAATGATCGGTCGGGAACGCGAAAGGAGCGCCCAGGAGCGGCTGTGGCGCAGCCTCAGACGGCGGAGGCTGCCTGGGCTCTCCCATGGCGAGGCCGACGCCCAAAATGCCAGCCGGCAATAGCGTCAGGCACACGCCGAGCGAGTTCCGAAAATTGACGGCCATTCAGCCTCTTGTCCCGAAAACCCCGACTCGACTCAAGGTACAGCCCTTGTCCCCAATTAGGCCAACAAGTCTTGACGAAGCGTACCCGGAAAAGCGCCTCTCGGCGACCCTTACCCTGGACGGGGGCAAAAGCGGGGCGAAAGCCCAATTAATCAAGGCGTTTGATCGGCTCATTCATGCTCAGGCCTTTTATCGCTGCCGGTGACCCGATATCTATGGCAGGCTGAGCGACCCGCCGTGGAGCGTGCCATGACCGCCAAAACGAACTTTCGAGGTTCTTTCACCGCGCTGGTCACACCGTTCAAAAACGGCAGTGTCGACGAAAAAGCCTTCCGTGACATTGTCGAGTGGCAGATCGCCGAGGGCACCAACGGTTTGGTGCCGGTGGGCACGACCGGCGAGAGCCCGACACTATCGCACGAGGAGCACAAGCTCGTGGTCGAATGGTGCATCGATCAGGCGCGCGGCCGCGTGCCGGTGATCGCGGGGGCCGGGTCCAATTCGACCAAGGAGGCCATCGAATTGTCGCGCCACGCGGAGGAGGCGGGCGCTGACGCCGTACTGATCGTGACGCCGTACTACAACAAGCCCACGCAAGAAGGCCTTTACCAGCACTACAAGGCCATCAACGACGCCGTCGGCATCCCAATTATCATCTACAACATCCCGGGCCGCTCGATCGTCGACATGTCGGTCGACACGATGAAGCGCCTTTATGAGCTCAAGAACATCGCCGGCGTGAAGGATGCCACCGCCAACATGACGCGGGTGACCCAGCAGCGCGCGGCGATCGGCGAGGACTTCAATCAAATGTCGGGCGAGGACATCACCGCCCTCGGCTTCATGGCGCACGGCGGCCATGGCTGCATTTCGGTGACCTCAAACGTAGCGCCGCGCCTCTGCGCCGAATTCCAGACCGCCTGCCTGAAAAAGGACTTTAACACTGCGCTCAAACTGCAAGACAAGCTGGCGCCGCTGCACGTCAACCTGTTCATCGAGACGAGCCCCGCGCCGATCAAGTATGCCATGTCGCTGATCGGCAAATGCGCCAACACGGTGCGCCTGCCGATGGTGCCAGCCAGCGAGAAGGCGCAGAAAGCCGTGCGCGACGCCATGGTCCATGCGGGCCTGATCAACTAGGGCTCGTTCTGTGCTCGAAGACTTCAAAAAGTTCGCTCTGCGCGGCAACGTGGTCGATCTCGCCATCGGCGTGATCATCGGCGCGGCGTTTACCGGGGTGGTCAACTCCTTGGTGGGGGACATCATCACGCCGATCCTCGGAGCAGCCAGCGGCGGGCTCGATTTTTCCAACTACTTTTTCCCGCTCTCGCCAAAGGTCACAGCCAGCACACTCCTTGAGGCGAAAAAGCAAGGTGCTGTATTGGCTTATGGGAATTTCATTACTCTCGTAATTAACTTCATCATCATAGCATTTGTGCTGTTTCTAATTATCCGCGCGATGTCGAGATTGATCCGCAAGGAAGAGGACAAAAGGCCGGCCGAGCCGCCCAAACAGGAGCAATTGCTCGCCGAAATCCGCGACCTCCTGAAATCACGCCAATAGACCGAATGGCCGCAAAGCCGGAGCGCCCCTTCAAGGTGGTCGCCGACAATCGCAAGGCGCGCTTCAACTATGAAATCGGCGAGACGTTCGAGGCCGGCATCGTGCTGACCGGCAGCGAGGTGAAGTCGCTGCGCGCCGGGCGTGCAACGATTGCGGAATCCTATGCCGATCCGCGTGCCGGCGAAATTTGGCTCATCAACTCCAACATTCCAGAATATCAGCAGGCCGGCCGCTTCAATCATGCGCCGAAGCGCCCGCGCAAATTGCTACTGCATCAACGGCAGATCAATCGCCTCGCCGGCGCGGTGGAGCGCGAAGGCATGACCGTGGTTCCGCTGAAGCTCTACTTCAACGATAAAGGCAGGGCCAAGATCGAAATTGCGCTGGCCAAAGGCAAGAAGCTGCACGACAAGCGCGAGACCCTCAAGCGCCGCTCATGGGAGCGCGAACGCGGTCGCCTGCTGCGGCAAAAGGGCTAGGCATCATGCACCACATCGGCATGCTGATCTTCCCGCGAATGACGCAGTTGGACATGACCGGCCCCTACGAGGTGTTGGCCCGCCTGCCGGACGCGAGCGTCGATCTCATCGCCCGCACGCTCGACCCGGTAACAACCGATCGCGGCTTGCAGATCGTGCCGACCGTCACTTTCGAGTCGTGCCCGCCATTGGATGTAATTATGGTGCCCGGAGGCCCGGGCCAACAGGATTTGATGGAGGACCAGTCGGCGCTCTCATTTTTGCGGAAGCAGGCCGCGCATGCGAAATACGTCACTTCCGTCTGCACCGGCTCGCTGGTGCTGGGTGCGGCGGGCCTGCTCAAGGGCAGGCGGGCAACCTGCCATTGGAATGCCCTCGAGCACTTGAAACTGCTCGGTGCCGTTCCGGTCAACGAAAAGGTGGCGGTTGACGGCAATATCGTCACGGGAGCGGGCGTGACGTCAGGAATCGACTTCGCCTTGACGTTGGCTGCGATCCTTTGCGGCGAGCAGGTTGCGCGCGAGATCCAGCTCGCCATCGAATATGACCCGGAGCCGCCATTCGATTCAGGTTCGCCGAAGAGGGCGCCGCCCGCGATGATCGAGCGCGCACGGGCGCACGGGCGCACGCTTTACGAAGCGCGCAAGGCGACCGCAGCGCGCGTTGGCCAAAAGCTCGGAGTGTGACGATGCCGGTGCCAACCAAGCTCGATCATTGCGTGATTCACGTTTCCGACTGGGAGCGCTCCAACAGATTTTACGTCGAGGTCATGGGCGCGGCCTTGGTTCCGCGGCCGGTCGGCTATGCCTATCGCTTCGGTGACAAGCAGCTCAATGTGCATGGACCTGGGGTACAGCCGGCGGAAGTCGCGCGCCTGCCCGTACGGCCGGGCAATTCCGATCTCTGCTTCGAATGGGACGGGCCGATCGAGAGCGCAATTGCGCATCTGAAGGCGCACGGCATCGCCGTAGAACGTGGGCCGTTGCAGCGCTTTGGTGCCAAAGGCGCCGGGACGAGCGTCTATTTCCGCGATCCGGACGGCTCGCTCATGGAATTTATGAGCTACGGAGAAAACAAATGAGAGAAGCTCCAGGTCAGCACAACCCGCTGCAGTTGCCGCAGGACATTCCGGTGCCGCAGGACGACGGGGCGGCCCGACACCTCACCGGCGCTCGGTTGCCGGACCTCTCGCTGCCGGCGACGTCGGGGCCTCCGGTCAATCTTTCCAAACTGAGGGGACGCAGCGTCCTCTATATCTACCCGCGCACCGGCGTGCCGGGCGTCGATGCTCCGCCGGGTTGGGATGACATTCCCGGCGCGCGCGGCTGCACGCCGCAATCCTGCGGCTTCCGCGATCATTACACCGAACTCAAGCGCTTGGACGTCGGCCAGGTCTTCGGCCTGTCAACTCAGGACACTGCCTATCAGCAGGAGGCGGCGGCGCGCCTGCATCTCCCATTCCCCATTCTCTCCGACGAGAAGCTTGCGCTCACCAAGGCGATGAACCTGCCGACATTTACCACGTCGGGCATGACGCTGTTGAAGCGCATGGCGTGGGTCGTCGACGACGCGACGATCACCAAGGTGTTTTATCCCGTCTTCCCGCCCGACAAGAACGCCGAGGAAGTGATCGCCTGGCTGCAGGCCAATCGCTAGGCGACCGCGCTCTTCGTCGGCTCTGCGTGCTTCTGGAAGAATTGACGGATTTCGCTGGCCGGCCGGGCCTGGCTGAAGAGATAACCCTGCATCTCCGTGCAGCCGAGTGACTGTAGCATGTCCATCTGCTGCTGCGTCTCAACGCCTTCGGCAGTGGACGCCATTTTGAGCGACTTCGCCAGGTTTGCCACCGCCTGCACGATGGCGACCGGCTCTTCGCCTTTGGAAAGGTCCTGAATAAACGAGCGGTCGATCTTTATCTTGTCGAAGGGGAAGCTGCGCAAATAGCTCAGTGAAGAGTAACCCGTACCGAAATCGTCGAGCGCGATCTGCACGCCGAGTTTGCGCAGCTCATGCAATGTCTGCAGCGTTGCGAATGTGTTTTGCAGCAGTACGGTTTCGGTGATCTCAAGTTGCAGCTTGTGCGGCGGCATGCCGGTTTCTCCGAGTGCGCCGATCACGACGTTAAGCAGGTTGCGGTTGTTCAGCTGTGCCGGTGACAAATTCACCGCGACCTTGATGTGGTCGGGCCACTCGACCGCCTCGTAGCAGGCGGCTTTAAGCACCCATTCGCCGAGCGGCACGATGAGGCCGGTTTCCTCGGCGACGGGAATGAAATCGGCGGGCGGAACGAGCCCGCGCTTTGGATGATTCCACCGGAGCAAGGCTTCGAAGGCGTTTACATCATTCGATTCGAGGCTCACCAGCGGCTGGTAATGCAGTTCGAATTCCTTGCCGACCAGCGCCCGCCGCAGGTCCATTTCCAGCTCGCGGCGCGCCTTCATACGTGTATTCATCTCCGGCTCGAAGAACCGGAACGTTCCGCGGCCGTCGGCTTTGGCGCCGTAGAGGGCCATGTCGGCGTTGCGCAGCAGAGGATCGGGCTCGGCGGCGTCGAATGGCGCGACCGAAATGCCGATGCTGATATCGGTGACAATGGTGTGCCCTTCGATCTGATATGGCTTCACGATCGACTCACGAATGCGTCGCGATAGCGCGGCGGCGTCGGCTGGCTGGCTCATTTGCGTCATGATGATGGAGAATTCATCACCTCCCAGGCGCGCGACCGTATCAGGTTCGCGGGTGCAACCGCGAAGCCGCTCCGCCACGAGTTTCAGTAACTCGTCGCCGATGGGATGACCGAGCGCATCGTTGACGCTCTTGAACTGATCGAGGTCGAGGCAGAGGATGGCCAGGCATTCGCCGCGTTTGACACGCTTCAACTCGTGTTCGAGGCGTTCACGTAGCAGTACGCGGTTCGGCAAGTCGGTGAGCGCGTCATGTCGCGCCATATGGGCCACGCGCTCTTCGGAACGCTGACGCTCGGTGATGTCTTCATGGGTTGCGATCCAGCCGCCGCCGGCAATCGGCTTGCTCACGATGGAGAAGCTGCGGCCGTCCGGCAATGTCGTGATCTGTGTGTAAGGCTGGCCCTCGGCTAGATGCTCTTTGAGCCGTCCGACGTACTCGTCAGGATCTTCACCGAACGTCCCCGTCTGGGCGCGAAAGCCGAGCAGGTCGCGGAGGAAGTGGCCAGGCCGCGCGACTTCCGGCAAAAGTCCGTACATTTCGAGGTATCGTTTGTTGCAAAAAATTAGGCGAGATTCCGAATCGAACAACAGCACGCCATGTGACATGTTGTTCAACACCGTCTCGAGCAATTGCTCGTTTTGGCGCAGCATTTGCGGAAACGGCAGGATTTCCGCATGTGACGGCGAAGAATAGATCTCGCTCACGGGAGCCCCCTTTGCGGCGACGGTACTCAGGTGGCCGCCATACTGGGGTGCGGCGCCTTGGCAACCCATCAACGAAAGAGGACCAGTTTAAGTAAAACAAACCCCGATAACCGTCACGCTTTTCGCTCGCGACGGAAGAAACCGCTAACTGAGATACGCACGGACCGCCCGAAAGACATCGTCAAACATCTGCGGCGTGAGCACGCCCGTGTTGGTGTTGTAGCGAGAGCAGTGATAGCTGGAGAAAAGAACGTAGGCGCCGGCGGCGTGACGGCGGCCGTGGCTGAACGGGGCAGCCGATTTTTTCATCCCGAGCGCTGTCAGCACGCTGTCATGCGCGATACGGCCGAGGGCGACGATGGCGCGCAGCTTCGGCATCTCGGCGATTGTCGAGCTCAGGAACTCGCGGCAGGTCGCGATTTCGAGCGGCGTCGGCTTGTTCTCGGGCGGAACGCAGCGCACTGCATTGGTAATGCGGCAGTCGACGAGCTCCAGTCCATCGTCGGGCCGGGCCTGATATTGACCGCGCGCGAATTGGTATCGAAGCAGCGTCTCGTAGAGGAGCACGCCAGCGTAGTCACCGGTGAATGGACGGCCGGTGCGGTTGGCGCCTTGCAGCCCGGGAGCAAGGCCCACGATCAACAGTCGCCCGTCCCGCGGGCCGAAGGAGGGAACGGGCGCGTTGAACCAGGACGGCTCTTTGGCCCGCCAGTTGTGACGGAATTCAACCAGCCGCGGGCAACGCGGGCAGTCGCGGCCGGGCTTGCCCCCCGCAGTCATCGCCCGCTATTCGAAGCCTTCCTCGTCGTCGTCATCGGCGGCAGCGCCGGCGCGTTGCGGCATAGCCGAACGTTGTAGGAATTGCGGCGTGTGCTGGCCGGGCTCGCGCTCCTCGCGTGGCGTGCGTGTCGCCTCGCGCGCCGCCCGCTCGGCGGGATCGCGGCCGATCTTGCTTTGCAAGGTGACGATGTCGACGAAGACGTCGGCTTGGCGCCGGAGCTCGTCCGCAACCATCGGCGGTTGCGTCGAGACGGTGGAAACGACGGTCACACGCACGCCTTTGCGCTGCACGGCTTCGACCAGCGAGCGGAAGTCGCCGTCGCCGGAGAACAGCACCATGTGATCGATGGTGTGCGCAATTTCCATCGCATCAACCGCCAGCTCGATGTCCATATTGCCTTTGACCTTCCGGCGTCCGGTCTGGTCGACGAATTCCTTTGTGGCTTTGGTAACGACCGAATAGCCGTTGTAATCGAGCCAGTCGATCAGAGGACGAATAGAAGAATATTCCTGGTCCTCGATCACCGCGGTGTAATAGAACGCCCGCAGCAGGTAGCCGCGCGATTGAAATTCGCGCAACAGCCGCTTGTAGTCGATGTCGAAGCCGAGTGATTTCGCTGTTGCGTAGAGATTGGCGCCGTCAATGAACAAAGCGATTTTTTCGCCGGGCACGGTCATGGCTTTTCTCACTCGTCTCGCAATACAAATTTGTCTCTCGACACCTGTAGCCGCCCCGTGCTGCGAGCGCGTGGCGTGAGCGAGAGATGGGCATTAACGGTTGACGGCACCTTCGATCAATTCGTTCGGCACCCCACGCAATCATGCCGTTGCCGTAAAATCTGCTCCGGTCGGCCTGCTTGCTTGGGTAATTCGGTAACAGACGGGTGCGGCCAAACCAAGACAAAAATGCTTGAATTTTCTGCGGGCAGGGGATACCTAGCGGCCAATCACGACAAAGTTCCGCCGATAGGAGTCGCTGGCGCATGGCCCGTGTCACAGTAGAAGACTGCATCGACAAGGTTGAGAACCGCTTCGAACTCGTCCTCTTGGCGAGCCACAGAGCGCGCATGATCTCGTCCGGGTCGCAGATTACCGTCGATCGCGACAACGATAAGAACCCGGTGGTGTCGCTGCGCGAGATCGCCGAGAAGACGGTGTCGCCCGGTGATCTCAAGGAGGACCTGATCCACTCATTGCAGAAATACGTCGAAGTGGACGAGCCGGAACCGGAGGTGCCGCTCATTGGAGCGGGTACCGGCGCGGGCGTCGATTCCGACGATACCGAGGTCACCGCCGATCGCATGACCGAAGAAGAGCTACTCAAGGGCCTCGAAGGGTTGGCGCCGCCCGAGGAGCCGCCTGAAGAGGACGTCGAGTAGCTTTTGCTCGATAAACAGTCATTTAGGGCCCGGCCTTTGCGCCGGGCCTTGCATTTCCAGACCGTGCTGCTGATCCCTTGCAGGCATGGCAACACGACGTGATATCTAGATTACAATGGGCCCGTCGGTCCTCGCCTCGATTCGGAGCAAGAGGTCACAAGAGGTGACGTAATGGCGCAACCGCGCTCGGATTTGCCGCGTTTGCGAAAACAGTCGTCCAGGCGGGCGCCGCCCGTGCCCACCCCGGCCGCTATTTCGCAGCAGGTTGAGAAGCCCCAGTCCGCGCGCAAGCCGCCGATGATGCGGCAATACGACCTGATCGAACGGGTACGCCGTTACAATCCGCATACTAACGAGGCGCTACTTAACCGCGCCTATGTTTACGCTATGAAAGCGCACGGCGAGCAGCGCCGCGCCTCCGGCGACCCCTATTTCTCGCATCCGATCGAAGTCGCGGCCATTTTGACCGACCTCAAATTGGATGACGCCACCATCGCCGCTGCGCTGCTTCACGACACCATTGAAGACACAGAAGCAACGCGCGCCGAGATCGACAGTTTGTTCGGCCGCGACATCGGCGCCTTGGTCGAAGGGCTCACCAAACTGAAAAAGCTCGACTTGGTTACGAAAGAAGCCAAACAGGCCGAGAACCTGCGCAAGCTCCTGCTCGCCATCGCAGATGATGTGCGCGTTCTGCTCATCAAGCTTGCCGACCGCCTGCACAACATGCGCACGCTCGACTACATGCCGGCCGAAACACGCCGGAGGGCGGCGGAAGAGACACTGGAGATCTACGCACCGCTCGCCGGCCGCATGGGCATGCACGAAATGCGCGAGGAGCTCGAGGACCTCGCATTCCGGGAGCTCTACCCGGAAGCCTATGGCGTGGTGAGCGGGCGGCTCAATGCGCTTGCCGAGCGCCACAAGCATCTGATCGCCGAAATCGAGCAACAACTCACGAGAAAGCTTGCCGATCGCGGCATGGCCGCAAAGGTGCAGGGGCGACGCAAACGCGCTTATTCGATCTGGCGCAAGATGGAGCGCAAGTCGGTCGGCTTCGAGCAGCTCTCCGATATCTTCGGCTTCCGTGTGATCGTGAAAGTGGCGGCGGATTGTTACGCCGCTCTCGGCATCGTGCACACGACTTGGCCTGTCGTGCCGGGACGGTTCAAAGATTATATCTCGACGCCGAAGGCGAACGACTATCGGTCGATTCACACGACCGTGATCGGTCCGGGCAAGCAGCGCGTCGAGCTGCAGATCCGCACCACCGAAATGCACGAGATTGCCGAATACGGTATCGCGGCGCACGCGCTCTACAAGGATAATGTCGGCTCGCCAACGGAACTGCTATCGCGCGAATCCGGCGCTTACGCTTGGCTGCGGCGCACTATCGAACTCTTGGCGGAAGGCTCCAATCCGGAAGAATTTCTGGAGCACACCAAACTTGAGCTGTTCCATGACCAAGTCTTCTGCTTCACGCCCAAAGGCAAATTAATCGCGCTGCCGCGCAAGGCGACGCCAATCGATTTCGCCTATGCCGTGCACACCGATGTCGGCAACAGCGCCGTGGGCTGCAAAATCAATGGCAAGATCGCGCCGCTCACCTCCGAGCTCGTCAATGGCGACGAAGTCGAGATCATCGCATCGAGAGCACAGACGTCGCCTCCCGCCGCTTGGGAGTCGATTGTGCTCACGGGCAAAGCGCGCGCGGCGATCCGCCGCGCCACGCGCGCTGCCGTGCGCGCGCAATATGCGGGACTAGGGCGGCGCATCGTCGAGCGCCTGTTCCAGCGTGCGAAAATTGTCTACTCGGACGAAAAACTTAAAGGCGCGCTGGCCCGTTTGGCGCGATCCTCCATCGAGGAAGTGATGGCTGCGGTTGGACGCAGCGAGTTGAAGGCTTCCGACGTCGCTCGAGCGATGTATCCCGATTACAAGGAAGAGCGCGCTGCGGCGATGGCGGTGAAGCGGAGGTCGGAAAGCGGCTGGTTTGGCTTGAAAAAGCTGACCTCGGTGAAATTCCGTGTGCCCGATGCGCAGGGGCCGGCCATTCCCATCCGCGGCATCAACAGCGATTTGCCGGTGCGTTTTGCGCCTGAAGGCGGAGCGGTGCCGGGCGATCGTATCGTCGGCATCCTGACGCCGGGAGAAGGCATTACAATTTATCCGATCCAGTCTCCGTCGCTTAGCGACTTCGAGGATAAGCCAGATCGCTGGCTTGACGTGCGCTGGGACGAGGACGAGCGCGTGCCACGACGCTTTCCGGCGCGAATCGCGGTGCAGTCGGTCAATGAGCCGGGCTCGCTTGCTCAAATTGCGCAAGTTATCGCCGAACATGACGGCAACATCGACAACATCCGCATGACACGGCGGGCTCCCGATTTCACCGACGTGCTGATCGACCTCGAGGTCTACGATCTCAAGCATCTTACAGCCATCCTCGCGCAATTGCGCGCAAAACCGATGGTGGCGAAAGCAGAACGTGTGAATGGCTAAGCTTGAGCAGTTGCGTCTTGGCGTTAACGTCGATCACGTCGCCACCATTCGCAACGCGCGCGGCGGACGGCATCCCGATCCGGTACGCGCCGCAAAGCTCGCAATCGCGGCCGGCTGTGACGGCATCACCGCGCATCTGCGCGAGGACCGCCGCCATATTCGCGACGACGACATTGCGCGCCTGAAAGCGGAGATTGATAAGCCGCTCAATTTCGAGATGGCCGCGACGCGCGAGATGGTGGAGATTGCACTCAAGACTCAGCCGCATGCCGTTTGTTTGGTACCGGAGAAGCGCACCGAGCGCACGACGGAAGGTGGCCTTGATGCCGTCCGCCAGAGCGCGCAGCTCAGGCCGGTGGTGCAAGAGCTCAAGGCCGCAGGCATTCGTGTGTCCCTGTTCATTGGCGCGGCGGTGGCGCAAATCGAAGCTGCGGCGGCGTTAGGAGTCCCGGTGATCGAAATCCACACCGGCTCATGGTGCGATGCGCTGATGGAAGGTCGTGCCGAAGAAGCGCGGACCGAGTGGGAGTTGATCCGCGCCGGCGCGACGCTCGGTCAGCGCCTCGGACTTGAAATTCATGCCGGCCATGGCCTCGATTATGCGACGGCAGAAAAGATTGCGGCGCTGCCGGAGGTGGTCGAGCTGAACATCGGACATTTCTTAGTTGGCGAGGCCGTGTTCGAAGGCCTTGGCGGCACCGTGCAGCTCATGCGCGCGGCGATGGATCGCGGCCGAGAAAAGGCGCGCGGATCATGATCATCGGGCTTGGGTCGGATATCATCGATACGCGCCGCATCGCGCGTGTAATCGAAAAATACGGCGATCGCTTTCTCGATCGCGTCTACACTGCCGCGGAGCGGGCCAAGGCCGATGGACGAAAAAACCGCATGGAAACTTACGCCAAGCGCTATGCTGCCAAGGAGGCTTGCGCCAAGGCGCTGGGCACGGGTTTCCGGCGCGGCGTGTTCTGGCGCGATCTTGGGGTGGTCAATCTGCCGGGCGGCAAACCGTCGATGCAGCTCACCGGCGGGGCACTCAAGCGCCTGCAGGCGATCACGCCGGCCGGCTGCGATCCTGTGATCGACGTGTCGCTAACCGACGAGGGTCCGACTGCGCAGGCGATCGTCGTCATCTCGGCGGTGCCGCGCGCGCCACAGGGCCGTTCGGCCTAACGCCGCTCGTCCAACGCGGCCAAACGAGTCTTGGCGGCCTTCTTCATTGCCTGGAGAGATGGCAGCCGCTACAAGGTCGCCCGGGGACGGCGCGCCTGCATAGGCGGGACCAGAGGCCGATGAGCGTGACATCCGGAACAAAGCGAAAAGAGGGCGGCGTCGCCGAAACCGCGCGCGTGGTCATTCACGCGCTAATTATCGCGCTGGTGATCCGCACGTTTCTGTTTCAGCCCTTCAATATCCCGTCGGGATCTATGAAGGCGACGCTGCTTGTCGGCGACTACCTGTTTGTCTCGAAATACTCTTATGGCTACAGCCACTTTTCGCTCCCGTTGTCGCCGCCGATCTTTTCCGGGCGTATCCCGAGCGACTGGCTGCCTCAACGGGGCGATGTGGTGGTGTTTCGGTTGCCCCGCGATACCTCGACCGACTACATCAAGCGCATTATCGGCCTGCCGGGCGACCAGATCCAGGTGAAGGAAGGCCTGCTTTATATCAACGGCGTCCCTGTCAAGCGCGAGCGCGCGCCCGACTTCGTCGAAACGGAAGAGGAGGCGAGTGCCGCTCCCGTCAAGCGTTGGAAAGAGACGCTGCCCAATGGCGTCTCCTATTACACGCTCGACCTCGTCGACAACGGCTTTGCCGACAATACCGAGGTCTACACCGTGCCGCCGGGCCACTATTTCATGATGGGCGACAATCGCGACAACTCTACCGACAGTCGCTTCAGCCAGGTTGGTATGGTGCCGTTTGAAAACATCGTCGGTAAGGCGCAAATCATCTTCTTCTCCGTTTATGAAGGCGAGCGCGCCTGGGAATTCTGGCGCTGGCCGTTCTCGGTACGATGGGGAAGGCTGTTCAAGATCATCAGATGAGCCGCAGCAAGGCGAAGGACCGTGCCGCCCTCGAAGAACGGATCGGCTATGGATTCGCCGACAAGAGTTTGCTCGAACGCGCGCTCACTCACATTTCGGCCCTGTCCGGCGGCAGCCGCACCAACAGCTATCAGCGCCTTGAATTCCTCGGCGATCATGTTCTCGGGCTGGTCATCTCGGACATGCTCTACCGAGCCTTTCCACGCGCCAATGAAGGCGAGCTGTCGCGCCGGCTGTCAGATCTGGTGCGCAAGGAAACGTGTGCGGAGGTGGCGCGCGCTATGGATATTGGGCCGGCACTCAAGCTCGGCTCCTCCGAGCACAATGCGGGCGGACGCCTGCGCACGACCATTCTCGGAGACGTCTGCGAGGCTCTTGTCGGGGCCGTCTATCTCGACGGTGGTTATGCCGCCGTCAGCGAACTCGTCGAGCGCTTTTGGAAAGATCGCATGCACAAGCCGCTGCGCTTGCTCCGCGATCCGAAAACCATGCTGCAGGAATGGGCACAGGCGCGCGGACTACCAACGCCCGCATATCAGGAGGTTGCGCGGACTGGGCCGCATCACAAGCCGAAATTCAGCGTTGCGGTGATCCTCCCCGACCGCCCGCCAGCGGAAGGCGTGGGCGCCTCCAAGCGCGCCGCCGAGCAGGCAGCGGCTGCCGCTATGCTCGATCAAGTGGGCGTGGCGGTAGGAAAAATTGATGGCTGAGGCAGAGACGCGTTGCGGCTTTGTCGCGCTGATCGGCGCGCCCAACGCCGGCAAGTCGACGCTGCTTAATTCGCTTGTCGGCGCCAAGGTTGCCATCGTCTCGCGCAAAGTGCAGACCACGCGCGCACTCATTCGCGGCATTGCGGTCGAGGATGGTGCGCAATTGATTTTCGTGGATACGCCCGGCATTTTTTCGCCGCGCCGGCGGCTAGACCGCGCGATGGTGACGACCGCGTGGGGCGGCGCGCATGACGCCGATCTGGTGGCCCTGCTGGTCGATTCCCGAAAAGGCCTCGACGAGGACATAGACGCTATCCTCACCCAGCTCGCCGACGTCAAGCGACCGATTCTGCTGGTCCTCAACAAGATCGATCTGTTGGAAAAGCCGGCGCTGCTCGCGTTGGCCAAAGCTGCAAACGAAAAGATCCGCTTCGAGGCTACTTTCATGCTCTCCGCGCTTACCGGCGATGGCGTCGCGGATCTGAAGAGGTGGCTCGGCGATCATATGCCGGCCGGCCCATGGCTTTATCCTGCCGATCAGATGTCCGACGTACCCCTGCGGCAGCTTGCAGCCGAAATCACGCGCGAAAAGCTTTTCGAGCGGTTGCATCAGGAATTGCCATATCATTCGACTGTCGAAACCGACGTATGGAAGGAGCTCCGGAAAGGCGATATTCGCGTCGAGCAGACGATTTTCGTCGAGCGCGAAGGGCAGCGCAAAATCGTGCTGGGCAAAGGCGGACAGACCATTAAAGCCATCGGCGAGGCGGCGCGTAAGGACATCGCTGAGATCGCGGAGGCCAAGGTCCATCTGTTTTTATTCGTAAAGGTCCGTCAGGGCTGGGCCGACGACCCCGACCGCTACAGCGCGATGGGACTGGAGTTTCCGAGAGACTAGCCGCCGTTCCCGGGTGAGCGTCGAACTCATACTTTGGTTCTCAGGTCGCTCGTGCCTTTCTCCGATTCTGGGAGTATGGATTTGCAGTTCGCTCGTCACGCGAGCCTGGGAAGATGGAATTGCAATGCAATGGACGGATGAAGCCATCGTGCTCGGCGTCAAACGTCACGGGGAGACCAGCGGCGTCCTCGAAGTGATGACACGCGCGCATGGACGTCATCTCGGCCTGGTGCGCGGCGCCTTTTCCTCGCGGCTGAAAGCCATTTTGCAGCCGGGCAATTCGGTGAGCGCGATTTGGCGCGCGCGGCTCGACGAGCATCTCGGCACCTTCGCGATTGAGCCGCTTGCCGCGCGGGCGGCGAATTTCTTTGCCGCCCCGCATGCGGTCTATGGCGTGACGCATCTCACCGCGCTGATGCGGCTATTGCCGGAACGCGATCCGCATACCTCGCTCTACGATGCGCTCCTGTCCATTCTCGACCGGCTCGATGATGCGGTCACGGCGGCACCGATGGTCGTGCGTTTTGAGCTGCAGCTTCTTGCTGAGGTGGGCTTCGGCCTCGATCTTGCGCAATGTGCTGCCACCGGCAGCACCAACGAGCTCATCTATGTCTCACCCAAAACGGGACGTGCCGTTTCGCGTGCGGCCGGCGAGCCCTGGGCGGACCGGATGTTGCGTTTGCCTGCTTTCCTGCGCGAAGAACATGCGGTTGCTTCTGCCGGCGATGTCGCGGACGGGTTCGCGCTGACGGGGTTTTTTCTGTCGCGCCATGTTCTCGAGCCGCGAGGCTTGGCGCTCGCCGACGAGCGCGCCCATTTCATTGCCGCAATCGAGCGTGCGCTGCCAAATGTTGCGTAAAAGCGGCCTGCTAAAAAAGCGGCCCGGCGGAAGGCCGAGCCGCTCTTCAAAAGCTGTCTTGCACTTTACCAGCAGCGCCGGCGCACTTCGCAGAAGCGGCGTCCATGACGCCACCAGCAACGTCGTACCGTCCGGCAATAGGCTGCTTTGTGCACGAGTGATGTGGAGCTTTCAATTTTGCTGAAGCCGCCCGCGGCCGGAGCGGCCATCGCCCCGGTCGAGCCGGTAAATGCAACGCCAAGAGCTAACAGACCCGACAGCAAGATCAGTCGCATTTTTTTACTTCCTCTGGTTGGTCGATGTGACCTCGGATGATTTGAGGACGCACCGATTTGAGTTGCCGTTCTCCTCCGCGGCCGGCCTACGGCTGAGCCGGCCGAATTCGAGCCATTGGCCGATCGGCTGAGCGGTTACCAGCGATGCCAGTAGTGGTAGCGGTGCCAGCGCCAGTAGGGACGGCCCCACCAGTACCGCGGGCCCGTCCACCAGCAGGCGCGGCGCCAGCCGCAGCCATAATAGCCGCATCGCCAGACGCGGCGGCAGATATAGGCGGCGTCCTCCGTGAGGTTGAGCGTGCCTGCCGCGGCGGCGATACCGGCCGGCGCCGCCGCTGGTGCCGCGCTGGCGGGAGCGGCGAGAACTGCAGCGCCAGCAAGGACCGCGAGGCCCGTGGCTGCTGCAATCAAGTTTCGGCGCATGATTTCCTCCAATCGTTGCTCGGTGCGCGAATTAACGCGCTGCGCACCGTCTTGGTTCGAGATTAGCGCACCGATTTGGACTGCCCCATGGCTGCATCGTTCATCGCTTGTTCATCGCCGCGCGAGGCAGTAGCTATTCGGCCATGAACAAAAGACTGATTCCCCCGGAAAAAGGCGAGGTGGAAGAGGTCGCGTTGCGCGAAGCGCTCGAAGAGCGCTATCTCGCATACGCCCTTTCTACCATCATGAACCGCGCGTTGCCGGACGCGCGCGACGGCCTCAAGCCCGTGCATCGGCGCATTCTCTACGGCATGCGCATGTTGCGGCTCGACCCCAATGCCGCTTTCAAGAAATCGGCCAAGGTCGTCGGCGATGTGATGGGCAATTTCCATCCGCACGGCGACCAAGCCATCTACGACGCGCTGGTGCGACTCGCGCAGGATTTCTCGCAGCGCTATCCGCTGGTCGACGGGCAGGGAAACTTCGGCAACGTCGACGGCGACAACGCGGCGGCGATGCGTTACACCGAGGCGCGCCTCACGGAGGTAGCGCGGCTGCTGCTCGAGGGTATCGACGAGGATGCGGTCGACTTCCGCCCGACCTATGACGGCGCCGGACAAGAGCCGGTGGTTCTGCCGGCGGCCTTTCCCAATCTGCTGGCCAACGGCGCGCAAGGGATTGCCGTCGGCATGGCCACGGCGATCCCGCCTCACAATGTGGCCGAGCTTTGCGACGCCGCGCTGCATTTGATCGACAACCCGAAGGGGCGCACCCGCACCTTGCTCAAATGGGTCAAAGGCCCGGATTTTCCGGTCGGAGGCATCATCGTCGATCCGCCGTCGGTGATTGCCGAGGCCTATAACACCGGGCGCGGCTCCTTCCGCGTGCGCGCGCGCTGGCATAAAGAGGAGACCGGCCGCGGCACCTACGTCGTGGTGGTGAGCGAAATCCCGTGGCTGGTGCAGAAATCGCGGCTCGTGGAGAAGCTCGCAGAACTGCTCAATGACAAGAAGCTACCGCTCGTCGCCGATGTGCGCGACGAATCCGCCGAGGATATCCGCTTGGTCATCGAGCCGCGCTCGCGCACGGTCGATGCCGAGCTGATGATGGAATCGCTGTTCAAGCTGTCCGAACTGGAGAGCCGCGTTCCGCTCAATATGAACGTGCTGGTAAAAGGCCGCATCCCGATGGTGCTCGGCCTCGCCGAGGCGTTGCGCGAATGGCTCGATCATCGCCGCGACGTTCTGCTGCGGCGTTCGAAACATCGGCTGGGCGAAATCGAGCATCGCCTCGAGGTGCTCGGCGGCTATTTGATCGCTTATCTCAATCTCGACAAGGTGATCAAAATTATTCGTACGCAGGACGAGCCCAAGCCCGTCCTGATGAAGACCTTTAAGCTTTCCGACATTCAAGCCGATGCCATTCTCAACATGCGCTTGCGCAATTTGCGCAGGCTTGAAGAGATGGAGATCAAGGCGGAGGACAAGGCACTGCGCGAGGAGCGCAGTAAGCTCAAAGCATTGATCGCCTCGCCAGCGCAGCAATGGAAGACGATTGCCGGCCAGATCAAGGAGATCAAGGAAAAATTCGGTGCCAAAACCGATCTCGGCAAGCGCCGCACGAGCTTTGCCGAAGCGCCGGAGCATGACGAGGCCGCCATCGAGGAGGCGATGGCCGTGCGCGAGCCGATCACCGTCGTGGTCTCGGACAAGGGCTGGATCCGCGCCCTGCGTGGGCACGTCAGCGATTTCAAGAATGTGGCCTTCAAGGCGGGCGACAAGTTGAAATTTGCTTTCCCCAGCGAAACAACGGCCAAGATTCTCATCTTCGGCAGCAATGGCCGTTTCTACACGATCGACGCTGCAAAGCTCCCCGGCGGCCGCGGGCACGGCGAGCCGGTGCGCCTGTTCATCGACCTCGATCAGGCTGCCGACGTCGTTGCCGCGCTGCCGTATCAGGGCGGCCGCCAGTTCCTTGTGGCGAGCTATGGCGGCAACGGCTTTGTCGTTCCCGAAAGCGAGACGCTTGGTACCACCCGCAAAGGCAAGCAGGTGCTCAACCTCAAAGCGCCCGACAAGGCGGCGGCGGTCACGGTTGTCGAGGGTGAACTGGTCGCGGCCATCGGCGGTAACCGCAAGATGGTGATTTTCCCGCTCGATCAAGTGCCGGAAATGAATCGCGGCCGCGGCGTACGGCTCCAACGCTACAAGGAGAAAGGCCTTTCCGACGTAAAGACGTTCAAAGCCGCCGACGGATTGACGTGGATCGACACTGCGGGGCGCAGTTTTACCTTGACCATAAAGGAACTGGCGAACTGGCGCGGCAACCGCGGCGATGCCGGCCGCATTCGCCCCGACCGATTTCTTACCAACAATAAGTTCGCTGCCATGAACGGCGGCAAAGAAAATGGCGAAGACGGGGACTAGGTGCGCCCTGCCTGGTTTGTGCCGACGGTGCAGCTAGCTTGCCACCAGCAGTAGCGACTTGTCCGATCGCTCCAACAATGCCGCCGCGGTATCGCCGAAGAACAGCTTCTCGCCGCGCCGGCGGCCGACGCCGATTACGACCAGATTGCTTTTACGGCGCGCCATTTCTTTGAGAATGGCCTCGTCCGGCGCCATGTCGGTGCGCACGGCGGTGCGCAGGGAAACGTCATAGGTTTCGGCCAAAGCGACGATGTCTTTGAGAATTGACTCCTCATACTGTCCCGAGCCCTTTTTACCGCCTGGATTGACATAAAGCGCAGTGAGCGGGGCCTTGGTCGCGCGCGCGAGCACAATGGCGATCTCGGCGCCGCGGCGCGACATGTCGGTGCCGTTCACCGGGACCAAAACGTTAAATCGGCCCGGCAACGGCTCGTCGCGATGCAGGTCGCGCGCGTCAACCACGGCCAGCGGTCCCTCGAAGCCCGCCGCAAGGTTGACCACATCGTCATGGAAGTCCTTCTTACGCGCCACAGTTTTTTCCACGCCGACGATCATGAGGTCGTAACCCTTTTCCGCTTCTTCGGCGATGGCCTCGGGCTTCGGGCTTTCCACCTTGGTACTGATGTCGATCGCGGGCTCTGCCGTGTCATCGCCGTTTTGCTTGGCCTGTTTTTGCAATCGATGGCCCGCCTGATCGGCAAATTCCTTCACCGTCTCGCCCGCTTCTGCCGCTTTTTCGCGGTCCACCTCCGCTGCGGCCTTGCCGCCTTTGCGGTCGGTCTTGATGTGCATCACTGTGGTCGGCATGCCGCTCGAACCGGCAATGAGTCCGGCGATACGCGCGGCGAACTTGCCGTTGGTGCTGTCGTCGACGGCGAGGAGCAGGCGTTCGAGATTGGGAACGAAGCCTTTCGCCTCCATCTGTTCGCGCTCGAGGCGCTGGCGCTCCTGCCGGCCCATGGGAAGCCGCGCCAAGGCCCAGCGCAACGTGGGGGGCATTGCGGTCGTCGTGATGATCGCCATGGCGACGATCATGGTGAACAAATTTTGGCTCAGCGCTCCCATCGACAGACCAATGCTGGCGACGATCACCTCGGTCGAACCGCGTGCGTTCATGCCGGTGCCGAGCGCAAAGGATTCCCGCAGCGTCAGGCCGCCGAGCTTGCCGCCGATGAAGGCGCCGGCGAACTTCCCGAGGCTGGCGATCACGATCAAGGCGAAGGTGAGGAGCAAGAGCAGAGGGTCCTTGAGCACGGTCAGGTCGGCGGCAAGGCCGGCGGTGCCGAAAAAGATCGGCATAAAGAACGCTGTGATCAGACCCCGTAGCTGCTCGTCGATATGACGCGTGAGGATCGGCGATTCGCCGACCAGGACGCCGGCGACGAAGGCCCCAAGCACCGTGTGCACGCCGATCAAATCGGTAATCACCGCCATAATGCACATGATGGCGAGAATGGCGGTGATGACGGCGAAATCGCTGATGAAGGTATCGTTCACCCAGCGGATGATGGTGAAGACGATGCGGCGCCCGAGCGTCAGGCTGAAGGCCATGAATGCGATGGTGCCCAGCACACTTTGAGTTACTCCGAGCGCATCGATGCGGCCCTGCAGCGCCAGGCTGAAAATGACAGCGGTGATCATCCAGCCGACGGTATCGTCGATAATCGCCGAGCCAAGGATGACTTGGCCGACGGTACGGCGCATGAAATTCATTTCCCGGATAACGGTCGCCACGATCTTCACCGAGGCGATCGACAAAGCGGTGCCAAGAAACAGGGATGTAATCAATCGCTTGCCGGGGTCCGGCAACATCGAATCGGGCAGGAACTCGCCGAGTGCCACGCCGCAAATAAAGGGCAGCACAATACCGGCGAGCGAGGCGAAAGCCGAGGCGCGGCCGCTGCTACGAACCAGCCGTAAGTCGGTCTCCATTCCGGTCAGCAAAAGCAGCAACAGAATGCCGAACTGCGCCAGCGCATCGAGCATCGCCTTCTGCTCCTTCGCCGCGGGAAAGAGGGCATGCTGCAATTGCGGAAACAGGGCGCCAAGGACCGAGGGGCCGAGCACGAGCCCGGCGATCAACTGCCCCATGACCGCCGGCTGATTGAGGCGCAGCATGGCCTCTCCGAGGAGGCGGCCGGTGAGGATCAGCACCGTAATTTGCGCGACGAAAAGCAGTTCGGACGGACCGTGCGCGCCATGGTCGGCACCCGCCTGCGCCCAGGCTGGCATTGCGAGCGCAAAGAGAGTTGCCGCCAGGCCGAGCCATGGCAGCCAAGGTCGAAACGGAAGCATGGATTTTACGTCGTGGCCGCTGCTTTCTTCGGGCTGCGACAACGGGGGCAGAGAAGGAAAAGTTCCGGATAACTGCAATTGCAAACCATTCGCATCTAGACTAGGCTGTTTTTTCTTGGGCTCAACGCCGTCGGCGCCTGCAGAGCTTAATCCTTATGGATGTGCCGTCGCCCCCGCTTCCGGAGTCACTCACGGCGCGCACAGTCGCCAGCGCACGGGCGCTGATCCGCGGCGAACGACCATCAATCAAGCATTATCTGGCCTTCGGTGGTCCCGCGGTCATCGCCTCGATCGCCTATATGGATCCTGGCAATTTCGCCACCAACATCCAAGCCGGTGCCAAATACGGCTACAGCCTGCTCTGGGTCGTGTTGCTCGCAAATCTCATAGCGATGCTCTTCCAGGCGCTTTCCGCCAAGCTCGGCATCGTCACTGGCCGTAACCTCGCGGAGATGTGCCGGGATTGTTTTCCAAAGCCCGTCGTATGGGTGATGTGGCTGGTGAGTGAAGTCGCCGCGATGGCGACTGATCTCGCGGAATTCTTAGGCGGCGCGCTCGGCCTCGCGCTTCTGTTTCACATGCCGCTGCTCGCCGGCATGATCGTCACGGCTGTCATCACCTATGCCATCCTCGCCTTTCAGGATCGCGGCTTTCGCCCGGCTGAATTGATCATCGGCAGTTTCGTTGCCATCATCGCCATCTGTTATCTCATCGAGGTGCTGATCGCACCTATCGACTGGCCGGCGGCATTGCGCGGTGCGGTCACGCCAAAAATCGCCGATGCCGACGCACTCTTGCTGTCCGTCGGCATTATCGGTGCGACGGTGATGCCGCACGCCGTCTATCTGCATTCGAGCCTGACGCAAGACCGCATTCCGGCACGCGACGACCAGGACAAGCGCATCATTGTGCGCTTGTCGAACTGGGAAGTGCTGGCTGCGCTTGCCGCCGCCGGCCTCGTCAACATGGCCATGGTGATGATGGCGTCTTCTGTGTTTCATGCCGGACACCCGGAAGTCGCCGAAATCGAAAGCGCGTATCACACGCTTGCGCCGTTGCTCGGACTCGGCGCCGCCGGCGTGTTCCTGCTGTCGTTGATCGCCTCAGGCATTTCCTCCTCGGTTGTCGGCACTATGGCCGGGCAGATGATCATGCAGGGCTTCGTCGGCTTCCGCATTCCCATCTTGGTGCGGCGGCTGGTCACGATGATTCCGGCGTTTGTGGTGGTCGGCTATGGCGTGAACGCAACGACGGCGCTGGTGATCAGCCAGGTGGTGCTAAGCATCGCGCTGCCGCTGCCGATGGTCGCGCTGCTGATCTTTACGCGGCGGCGCGATCTGATGGGAGTCTTCGTCAACAGACCGCTGACCAACGCGGTGGCCACGGTCGGCGCCTTTGTCGTGATCGCTCTTAATGCGGTCCTGATCCTGCAAACCTTCGGGGTCGCTATTCCGGGCCTTTAGCGCTCCACGCGCGTCCACCCCGAAGGCATCAGCCGCTCCTGCGGCAGGAAACGGCCTTTGTAATCCATCTTGCGCGACCGAGGGACCCAATAGCCGAGATAGACATATGGCAACCCCATGCGCTTGGCACGCTCGATATGGTCCAAGATCATGAGCGTTCCGAGCGAGCGTTCGCCTTCATCCGGCTCGAAAAATGAATAGACCATCGACAGCCCATCGCTGAGCACATCAGTGAGGGCCACCGCCAGCAACCGTCCATCCCCGCGGCCATTGATGCTTGTGTCAGGTCCGCGCCGGCGATATTCGATGAGCCGTGTTTCAACATGGCTGTCCTCGATCATCATGGCGTAGTCGAGCACCGTCATGTCTGCCATGCCGCCGTTGCGATGGCGGGCGTCGAGATAGGCGCGGAAAACGGAATATTGCTCCGACGTCGGCGTCGGCGTACGCATCTCACCATGAAGGTCCGCATTGCGCTCGGCGATGCGGCGCATATTGCGCGACGGCCTGAAATCGGCGGCAACGACACGCACCGAAACGCAGGCGCGGCAGCTTTCGCATGCTGGACGGTAGGCAATGGACTGACTGCGGCGAAAACCGCCATGCGTGAGCAAATCGTTAAGCTCAGTTGCGCGCTCGCCCACCAAGTGCGTGAACACCTTACGCTCTTCCTGGCCTTCTAGGTACGGACAGGGCGAAGGCGCCGTGAGATAGAACTGCGGGGTGTCGCGCGAATGCTGGGTCACGTCAGGCCGTCATTTCACTTCCAAGCCGCATAGCATCGCCCGGCGTAGCAGCCGCGTCAAACCATTGCGGCGCTCATGGTTGACCGCAGCATCGCCGCACGCCGCGCATTGTTGATGACGATCGTGCCGAGTAGAATGTCGTGCAGCAGGCGGCGTCGATCGTTAAAAAAGCAAATCAGAAGGATGAAGGGAGTCAGCGCCGACACGGTGAACCAGAACACGATCGCGTGCACCGCACCGAGCACGAAATAGGCCGGCGCGCCGTACCACGTGCGCATTTCCAGATCCATCACACGCATGCCGACGGTTGCCGATGCCGGGCTTGCCAAGGTGAGCCCGAAATAGACGATAGCCCAGATCAGGGATGCCGGCGGCAGCAGCCAATAGAGCGCCCAGCCGAGGCCGAGCGTGACCAAGCCGAAGGCGAAGATCACCATCGCCGCCAAAACTACAGGCGCCGCAATGATAATAAAGTCGATGGCAAAAGCGATGACCCGGCGCGGCAGCACGCCCTCGAACAGTTCCGGCTGGCGTACCGGGTCGTAAGCATGGGGTTTGATCTCGATCGGCATGGCCTGTCAGCCTCATCCATCGGCTCCGAAATGGAGAAAGAATCGAGCGCGCGCAAGAGGGCCATGGAGGCTGGTCTGGCCACGGTTCATGCGGCATTGTGCGGTGCATGAACGTCACCGCCGCCGACATCCAAACCGCGCGCCGCGTCATTGAAGGCGCGGTCCTGCGTACGCCGATGCTGCCAGCGCCGAAACTCTCGGCGCTGACCGGCGCCGAGGTCTACGTCAAATACGAGAATCTGCAGGTCACCAACTCGTTTAAGGATCGCGGCGCGCTGGCCAAACTGTCGTCGCTGAGCGAGGCCGAACGCAAGCGCGGCGTCATCGCCATGTCTGCGGGCAACCATGCGCAAGCGGTCGCCTATCACGCTGCGCGGCTGAATATTCCGGCAACCATCGTGATGCCGGTGACTACGCCCTTCGTAAAAGTGCAGGCGACGCGTTCGCACGGCGCCGAGGTCGTGCTCGACGGCGAAACCATGACGGAAGCGCAGGTGCGCTGCGAGGACATTCTCACCCAGCGCAAGCTGACGCTGGTTCACCCTTACGACGATGCGCGCATCATTGCCGGGCAGGGCACCATCGCGCTGGAAATGCTGGAAGACGCCCCCGATCTCGACATGCTGGTGATCCCGATCGGCGGCGGCGGCTTGATTGCCGGGAACGCCATTGCTGCGCGGGCGATCAAGCCGGATATCGAAATCGTCGGCGCCGAGTCGGCGCTTTATCCGTCATTCTGGAATGCGCTCCACAACGAGCGGCGCCCGATCGGCGGCGCGACGCTTGCCGAGGGCATCGCGGTGAAGAATGTCGGTAAGCTCACGCTGCCGGTGGTGCGCGAACTGGTGAGCGAAATCGTGCTTGTAGACGAGGGTCATTTGGAGCGTGCGGTGAACGCCTATTTGACCTTGCAGAAAACCATGGCCGAAGGCGCCGGTGCCGCGGGGTTGGCGGCGATGCTTGCGAGACGGGAACGCTTCGCCGGCAAGCGCGTGGGGCTGATCCTGTGCGGCGGCAATATCGATCCGCGCATTCTCGCCTCCATCATGGTGCGCGAGCTCGAACGCGAGAGCCGCATCGTCTCCTTCCGTCTCACCATCACCGATCGTCCCGGCATGCTGGGTTTGATCGCGACTCGGCTCGGCGAGCTTGGGGCCAATATTCTGGAGGTCGAACACCGGCGCCTGTTTCTCGACGTGCCGGCTAAAGGCACCAAACTCGACGTAACGGTAGAGACGCGTGACGGCGCCCATGCCGAAGAAATCCTCGCTGCGCTTGCGCGCGAAGGATATCAGCCGGCACTGCTCGACACAGGGGCAGGCAAGGGGTGAGCGGCGAAAACAGCTGTGCTCGGCTCGGCCTGCCCGATAAAATGTAGCTGCCGCGCGGCGGCTCTCCTCGCCAAAATCAAACTCCGGCGGGCAATATCCTTCCGCTTTTCGTGTCGCGCGGGCGACGATCTTTCTCAGCCACTATGAGCGACGTGCGGTTCATTTTGCCGTTGCGGCAATCGATTTGGAGTACGCGCGTATCCCAGCCGGCCAAAATACGACGACGTCATGCGGCGACGCTGGGTGCCGTAAGCAAATTATTTTTCGCTTCTGCCTGCGATGGTTTCCGCCGATAACGGCCGCATGCTTGCACCGAACACAGCCGCACAGCGGGTCGATTTTGAGGGCTTCGCGGCGCTGTCGCCGCCTGATCGGCTCGCGCTGCTGCGCCAGAGCGTACCAGGCCGGCTCGTCTTCGCGCATGGGTTCGGCATCGAGGGCCAGCTGATCTTTCACTGGATCTGCGAGCGCGCGCTCGATATCGATGTGGTCACGCTCGATACGGGGCGGCTGTTTCCGGAAACGTACGCGCTGTGGGCGGCGACGGAGCGGCGCTACGGCCGCCGTATCCGCGCGGTTTATCCCGATCGCGACGCGCTCGAACGGCTGGTGGCGCGTGACGGCATCGACGGATTCTATCGATCCAAGCACACGCGGCTTGCTTGCTGCGATGTGCGCAAGGCGCAACCGCTCGAGCGCGCGCTCGCCGGCGCCTCCGCCTGGATCGCCGGCCTGCGTGCCGACCAGTCGGCGGCGCGGCGCGATGCAAAGTTGATCGCTTTCGACGAGCGCCGCCGGCTCATCAAGCTCAATCCGCTGTTCGATTGGACGCGGGCACAGGTGCTCGCGCACGTTCGCGCCGAGAACGTGCCGATCAATCCGCTGCATGCCAAAGGCTATGCGTCAATCGGCTGCGCCTCGTGCACGCGGGCCACCGCGCCGGGCGAGCCGGAGCGCAACGGACGCTGGTGGTGGGAGCGCGGCGGTCACAAGGAATGCGGCCTGCATTTGCCGCGTCCGCCGCATCGAGGCGGCGGTTTCTAGGCGGCGGACGAGCGTGCCGGCGTCTCCGGTACTTGCACCTCGTTGACGACGGGATCGCTCTTGTGCACTGCCAGCAGGTTCATGCCGGCATCGACGACCTTGTAACCGCGCGCGTCCATGAAGCTGCGCAGTGGCTCGCGCCCCGCCTTGATGTGCTCGGCAAGCAAGATGGGGCGGCAGCGCATAATCGTTTGTTCGGCCCCGGCGAGCGCCTCAGCTTCCATGCCTTCGATGTCGAGTTTGATGAAGTCGACGCGCGGCAGCGATAGTGCGTCGATAGTGATCGTCTCGATGGCAACCGTACTTTGCCCGTAATCGACGGCCTGGCCGATGAACTCGGTATCCGCGCGCGGCTTCAGTTCGAGGCTGCCGAAGCTCGAGGCCGTGAAATAGTCCGGCACCGGCACGTTCATGACGCCGCGCTCGGACGATACCGCGGCGTGCATGGCGATGGCATTGAAGCAATTGTTGATGGCGATGTTGCCGGCGAGCGCGTAGTAGATGCGTTCCTGCGCCTCGATGGCGACGACCGAGCCCCAGCCCGTCATGGCGATCGCCCATTCGATCGTATGCGCCCCGATGTTGGCGCCGCAATCGATGGCGACCACGCCGTCGCCGTGCAGACGGTGGCGTGCATCGATGAGCTGCAAAGCCAGCTCGATCTCGAGTGGATCGTAGGCGGCCGCTTCCAGCATCTGCGAGCCGACCCCAATAGCGCCGTCGCCAGTGAGGCGCTGATCGAAGCGGTTGACGATCATCGTGCCGTGATTACAGGCAGCGAGCACGAAAGCGAGCTTGCGTCCAACGTTGCGCATGGAGGCTCCTCAAGGCGGGGACGCTATACGGCGCGAAGATCGAATCAGCGGCTAGTATAAGGCTTAACGGCCGCCCTGCATGGCTCGCCAGACCCGTTCCGGGGTCGCCGGCATCTCGATGTGGCGCACGCCGAACTCGGATAGGGCGTCGATCACCGCATTGGTCACGGCCGGCAAAGCGCCGACACAGCCGGCTTCGCCGGCGCCCTTGACGCCGAGCGGATTTGTCTTCGTCGGCACCGGATTGCTCTCGACCTCGATATTGCAGAGGTCGTGGGCCCGCGGCATGGCATAGTCCATGAACGAGCCGGTGACGAGTTGGCCGTCGCCGTCGAAATGGATGTCTTCCATCAGCGCCTGGCCGGCGCCCTGCGCCACGCCGCCGTGCACCTGGCCGTGCAGGATCATCGGATTGAGCATGGTGCCGAAGTCGTCCACCACGCTGTAACGCACGACGTCGATTTTTCCGGTCTCGATGTCGATCTCGACTTCGCAGATGTGGCAGCCGTTCGGATAGTTGTTGACAGGTGCCGTGTAGATGGCCGTGGCTGACAGACCCGGCTCCATGCCGCTCGGTAGGTTCTTCGGATCGAGCGAGACGACAGCTAGCTCTTTGATCGACAGCGTGCGGTTGGTTCTGGCGGTTGAGAACACGCCTTCGTCGAACTTCAGATCGCTCTCGTTTACCTGCAGCAGGTGAGCGGCGATTGCGCGGGCTTTGGCCACGACCTTATCGCTCGCCACGTGAAAGGCGGAACCGGCGAGCGTGGCCGAGCGCGAGCCGCCGGTACCTTCGCCGAAGAAAACCTCGTCGGTGTCCCCTTGGATGTACTGCACACTCGCGGGATCGAGGCCAAGCTTATCGCACACGATCTGCTTGAAAGTGGTCTCGTGCCCCTGGCCTTGGCTGTTGGAACCGGAAAACATCGTCACATTGCCGGAACGGTCGAAGCGAACCTCGGCACCTTCGAGCGAGGGAGCGCCGGCGCGTTCGATGGTGTTGGACAGGCCAAAGCCGCGCAATTTGCCCCGCTTGCGAGCTTCGGCCTTGCGGTTGGCGAAGCCTTTGCGGTCGGCAAGCGCGAGCGCAAGGTCCATGTTCTTCTCGAACTCGCCGCAGTCATAGGTAAACGTGAGGCCGGTCTTGAACGGCATCTGCGAGGGAGCGACATAGTTGCGCCGGCGCAATTCGGCCGGATCCATGTTCAATTCCGCCGCAGCGAGCTCCACCATACGCTCGATGACAAAGGCCGCTTCCGGGCGGCCGTTGCCGCGATATGGCCGCATCGGATTGGTGTTGGAAAAGACGCCGCTGATGTCGACGTGTATCGCCGGTGTGCGGTACACGCCGGCGAGCGTGCCGGCGTTCATCATGAAGGCCGGCATTGAATGTTGCAGATAAGCGCCGATCGCCGCGCAAGTCTTCACGCGCAGCGCGAGGAACGTGCCGTCCGCATCAAGCGCAAGCTCGGCTTCGGTTACGTTGTCACGTGCCTGGGCATCGGAGAGGAAGGCCTCATTACGCGTGGAAATCCATTTGACCGGGCGTCCGATCAGCTTGCTGGCGAGCAGCACCAGCGGCGTCTCGTTGAAGATCGGCGACTTCATGCCGAACGAGCCGCCGGTGTCGCCGGTAACGATACGCAGCTTCGTTTCCGGCACGTTGAGGACTTTGGCGAGATCGGCGCGCACCGGATGCGGACGCTGAAACGGTGCGTAGACCGTGTAGCGGCGATCGGCGGCATTGTAGTGTCCGACCGCGCCGCGCGGCTCCATGGTTGCCGCGGTGACGCGGTTGATGACAAAGCGGTGTTTGATCTTGTGCGCGGCTCGGGCAAAAGCGGCCTCGACGGCGCTCTTGTCGCCGATCTGCTCGACGAAGCAGATATTGTCGGGACAGTCGTCCCAGACGCGCGGGGCTCCAGGTTTGGTTGCGTCGGCGGTCGAGGTAATGGCGGGCAGCGGCTCGTAGTCGACCGCAACCATCTCGGCGGCGTCCATCGCCTGCGCGCGCGTCTCGGCAACGACAAAGGCGACCGGGTCGCCGATCCAACGCACGCGGTCTTCGGCGAGGATGGGATAGCGCGGCTTGTATTGCGGCGAACCGTCGCGGCGCTTGAGGCCGCCCGGCACCGGCAGATCGCGATAGCCGGCCGCTTTCACATCGGCGGCGGTGAGCACGCAGAGCACGCCAGGGAGGGTTTTGCCCGCCGACGTCTCGATCGATTTGATGTTTGCGTGGGCATGCGGCGAGCGCAGCACCACGCTGTGTGCCAGTCCGGGGAGTTGCACATCGTCGACATAACGTCCCCCGCCGCGCAGCAGGCGGAGGTCCTCGAAACGCGTCACATGTTCGCCGATGGCGAATTCACCCATTGTGGAGGTCACTTTCGCTGTGTCGCTACCAGCATCCCTCTCGTCGCCGCGAACGCGGGGACCCAGGGCAGCTTGCGACAATGGAGTGGTGGCTCTGGCTTCCCGCTTGCGCGGAAATGAGCGGTGTGGGCATTGCGGAAGCTATGTCTCGGACCGTAATTTCTTCGCCACGCGCGGCGCAAAATAGGTGAGCACGCCGTCACAGCCGGCGCGCTTGAAGGCAATCAGGCTCTCCATCATGGCTTGCTCGCCGTCGAGCCAGCCGTTTTGGGCAGCCGCCATCAGCATCGCGTATTCGCCCGAGACTTGATAGGCGAAGGTCGGCACGCCGAAGGCGTCCTTTACGCGCCGGCAGATATCGAGATAGGGCAGCCCGGGCTTGACCATGATCATGTCGGCACCTTCCTCGATGTCGAGCGCGGCCTCGCGCAAAGCCTCGTTGGAATTGCCGTAGTCCATCTGATATGTGCGCTTGTCGCCGGTGAGCGTATTCGCCGAGCCGACGGCGTCCCGGAAGGGCCCGTAGAAGGCCGAGGCGTATTTGGCCGCATAAGACATGATCGACACGTCGGTGAAGTTTTCGCGGTCGAGGGCCTTGCGAATGGCGGCGACCCGGCCGTCCATCATGTCCGATGGCGCGATGATGTCGCAGCCGGCCTCGGCCTGCACCAGCGCCTGGCGCACCAGCACGGCGACGGTCTCGTCGTTGAGGATGACGCCGTCGCGCAGCAAGCCGTCATGACCGTGGCTGGTGAAAGGGTCGAGCGCGACATCGCAGAGAACGCCGATC
>Ga0070740_10001330_pt1 | contig 35258 bp, 23 predicted proteins | sample Coa_R2_FD_67286 | JGI IMG/M metagenome (GOLD analysis project Ga0070740, IMG submission 67286) | Surface soil microbial communities from Centralia Pennsylvania, which are recovering from an underground coalmine fire - Coalmine... | ecosystem: Environmental > Terrestrial > Soil > Unclassified ...
TTCTGCGGCATGGTGCCGCTGCGCGTGGTGCCGTTCCGCGTGATCTGCCTGCTCGGCATGAACGAGGACGCGTTCCCGCGCCGAGATCCCGCCGGTCTGGATCCGCTCACCGCCGACCGCCGCGCCAAACGCAACCAGCCCGGCGACCGCAGCGTGCGCGAGGACGATCGCCTGCTGTTCCTGCAACTGATCGCCGCCGCGCAAGACACCTTGTATATAAGCTGGATCGGCCGCGACGCGCATAGCAACGAGACGCTGGTGCCGTCCGTCGTCGTCGCGGAACTGATGGACGTCCTGCGCGAGGATTATCTCTCGCACGAGGCCGACGCACGCGAAGCACAGGATGCATTGTTGCCGCGCGTGCAACCGCTGCATCCGTTCGATGCGGCGCTGTTCGATGCGGATGCGCCGCGCTCGTACCGCAGCGAGTGGCTGGCCGCGGCGGACGCGCCCGAAGCGCAAGCGGCGATCGCGCCATTCGCGCCGGAGATGTTGCTTCCGCAAATTGAAATGGCGCCATCCAGCACGCTGACGCTCAATGAGCTGCGCCGGTTCCTGCTCGATCCCGCACGCGGTTTTCTGGAACGCGGTCTGGATCTGAAATTGCCGCGTGACGAGCGCGATGACGCGGACGACGAGCCGCTGTCTCCGACAGACGGCCTGACGCGCTGGAGCCTCACGCGCGCGCTGCTGGAATTCGGCGAAGGGAACGCGTCCGGAGATCGCGACCTGCTGCGCGCGCGCGGGAAACTGCCGCCCGGCGCGCTCGGCGACGAGGCGCTGCGCGATGCGCACGTGCGCGCGGATGCCTTGCGTGCCGCGGTGCTGGCGTTCACGGCAGGCGCAGCGTCGCTCCCGTCCGAGAATCTGCGTGTGGGCTGGGGCGATGGCGCGCGGCTGGAGGGCGCGCCGGCCGATCTCTATCCCACTGGCGTGCTGCACGTGCGGCCCGGCGGAATCGATGGACGCCATGTCTTGCGCGCTTGGCTGGACGCGTTGCTGTGCGCGGCCGTCGGCGCGGACCGGCGCATGATGCTGGTGGGGTTCGACGACAAGGCAGAAGTCCGCTCGTTCGAGCTGCCGAAACTCGCGCAGCAAGAGGCGCGCGAGCGGCTGCACGTTCTGATGGAACTTTACGCGCGAGGCCGGCGCGCGCCGCTGCCGTTTTTCGTGCGTACGTCGTGGGATCACGCGCTGGCTTGTGCGGAAGCGGGGGGCGCGCTCGAAACCGACACCGCAGAAGTCCCCGTCGGCAACGACGTTTTCAAAAAGGCCGCGCAGCAGGCCGCGAGCGAGAACGGCTTCGGCGGTCCCAACGAATTCGAAAGCGATGCGGTGTGCATCGTCTGGCGCGGCCGCGATCTTCCCGGTCCGTGGGACGGCGAGCTCGCTCGTTCCCTGCACCGCACCGCGCTCACCGTATTCGCGCAGCCCGCGCGTGCGTGGGTGGAGCAATTCAAGTGAACTCGCAGCTCACGCCATTGAATTTGTCCTTGCACGGCATGCGCCTGGTCGAGGCCAGCGCCGGCACCGGCAAGACCTTCACCATCGCGACGCTCTATTTGCGCTTGATCCTAGAACAGGGACTGATGCCGGAGCAGATCGTGGTCGCCACGTTCACGCGTGCGGCGACCGCGGAACTGGCGATGCGGCTGCGCAAGCGCCTGCGCGTGGCGGCGGACATGCTGCGCCATGAAGACCCTGCGCGCGAACGCGACGACGGTGACGGCGAAGCGCGTGCGACGCGTGCGGTGATCGCGCACGCACTCGAGACGAACGATGCGCACGTGCTGGCGGAGCGCGCGCGCGCCGCGGAACTGGCGATGGACACCGCCGTGATCGGCACGCTGCATGCGTTCTGCAATCGGTGCCTGGGCGAATATGGATTCGAGACCGGCCGCGCGTCCGGTGAACTCGAATTGCTGGAAGACACGCGCGCTCTGCAGCGGGAAATCATCGAGGATTTCTGGCGCACCTGTTCGACCGATGCGGATGCCGCGCGCCTGCTCGCGGAAACCTGGCGCAAGCCCGATGCGCTCGCGGTGCAGGTCTGCGATCCGCGCTGGCGCGGGCGCGACATCGGCAATGCCGCGGAGTTGCAGGCCGCCACGCAAGATACGCACGCGCGGCGTGAGGCCATCCTCGAGCAGCTCGATGCCATCCGCAATGCGATTGCCGGATGGGATGAAGATGCTCTACGCAGCGCGGATGCCGAACTTGCGGCGTGCATCAATCACAAGGGCGCGCGCGACAGCCGCATGCGCGGCTTGCGCGAACTGCGCACGTGGGCGCGAAGCGGTATCGCCGCGGATCTGTTGTCCGAAGCTGCACTCAAGGCGGTGAAGTGCCTTTCGGAAACCGAACTGAAAGGCCTTGCCAGTTGCAAACGCCTGCCGCAAGGCACGGTGTTCGCCGCGATCGCCGATCTCGACGCGAACATCAAGGCGCTGGAGAAACTCGAACACGACGCGCGCGCGAAACTCCTGCTGGATGCACGTACGTATCTCGAACGCGAGTTGCCCGCGCGCATGAAAGCGCTGGGCGTGGTCGGCCACGATCAGGCGGTGGATGAACTCGCTTCCGTGTTGCGCGATCCGCAGCGCGGCGGCCACGCGCTGCGCGCCATTCGCGCGCGCTGGCCGGCGGCCCTGGTGGACGAATTCCAGGACACCGATCCGCAACAGTGGCAAGTGTTGAAGGCGCTGTTCGCGCACACGGACGGCATGCTGATCCTGGTCGGCGATCCCAAGCAGGCGATCTACGGTTTCCGCGGCGGCGACGTGCACGCGTGGCTGTTGGCGAAACACGAAGCACAAGGCGAACCGCTGCGGCTGGATGTCAGCCAGCGCGCCGGGACGGGCGTCAATGCGGCAGTGAATGCCTTGTTCTCGCGCGAAGGCGCATTCGTGGAAGCGGGCATCGATCACGAGGACGTGCGTTCCGCGCAACGTGTCGAGCAATGCGCGCTGCTGATCGACGGCGAACCCGCACCCGGTTTGTGTGTGTGGCGGCTGCCACCCACCGGTGCGGTGCAGAAAAACGGCAAGACCACGGCGTGGAACAAGGGTGATGCGCAATTACGGATCGAAACCGCGTGCGTGGCGCAGATCGTGGAATGGCTGGAGGGCGCGCGTCAAGGCCGCGTGCGACTGCGCGAAGGCGATGGCGGCACGCGCGAATTGCGCGCGCGCGACATCGCGGTGCTGGTCGACAGCAACGCGCAAGCCAAATCCATACAGCGTGCGCTCGGCCGCGCCGGCGTGCCGGCGGCGTCCTGCCTGCGCGCCAGCGTCTACGCCAGCGACGAAGCCGGCGATCTGCGCCTATTGCTGGAAGCGCTGCGCGATCCGGCCGATGCCGCACGTGCGCGCGCCGCGCGCGCTTCGCTGCTGGTCGGTGATGACGCACTCGCGATCGCGAAAACCCGCAGCGACGATGCCGCGCTGGATGCGTTGCTGATCGAAACCGCCGAGTGGGCCACGTTGGTACAAAGGCGCGGCCCGTTGCCGCTGCTGCATCGCCTGATCGCGCGCGCGGCGCCGCGCCTGCTCGCGTTGCCCGGCGGCGATCGCCGCGTCGCCAATTATCTGCAACTCGCCGAACTGTTGCAGGACGACCATGCATCGTCTTTCGGAATCGACGATCTCTGCGACCGCTACGCGCGCGCGTTGCGCGAAAGAGCGGGCGACACCGATGCGGATGCGGTGCGCCTGCGCCTGGATACCGACGCGCAGGCGGTGCAGGTCGCGACGGTGCACGCGGCCAAGGGCTTGGAGTATGGCGTGGTGCTGCTGCCCTGCGCGGCGTCCGGCCATGCATCGAAAAAGAACGGCAAGAAACCCGCGCTGACCTGGTATCACGAAGGCAATGCCGCGCGAGTCGCGGTCGGCAACGAGATTTCGCCCGAAATGGAAATGCGTGCGGAAGAAGAAACACTCGCAGAGGAAGTGCGCAAGTTCTACGTGGGCGTCAGCCGTGCGCGTGCAACATGCGTGCTGCCGTGGGGCTGCGTCAGACAGTCGAACGAAACCGCGTTGCACTGGCTGCTGCATGCCGTCGGCCGCGAGGCGCCGCTGGATCTGGACGAGCCGAGCTGCGATCGGGCGCTGGCTGAACTCGTGTCTCGAGGCGACGGGCACGTCGCCGTAGTGCCGCTGCCGGAAGCCAGCGCGAAGCGGTTGACCAAATGGCGAACCGGCGCAATACAAACAAAGGCCGCGGAATTTCACGGCGACATCGAACGCGACTGGCGCACGTGGTCGTTCTCGCGGCTGATGCGGCAGGACCCGCGCGGCGATGCCGCCGATCCAGCGCCGGGCAGCGGCGACGAATCGCCGCTCGTTGTTGCCGATACGCAAGTGTCGGCTCCAGCGGCGCCGCTATTGGCCGGTGCGCGTTTCGGTTCCGCGGTGCACGGAGCATTGGAGAAGACCGACTTCGCCGCTTGGCGCGATGTGCAGGGGATTCCCGAAAACGAACGCGCGCTGCTCGCGCGTTCCCTGCGTGCGCAAGGCCTGCCGCAGCCGGGCACGATCTCGTTGGAACGCGCGGTCACGGAAGCCGGCGAGTACGTGCGAGATGCACTGAACGTGCGCCTCGATTGCGGTGTGCGTCTGTGCGATGTGGAACCACAACGCCACCGTGCGGAAATGGAATTCCATCTGCGACTCGCGCCGGCCCGTACATCCGCGTTGTTCGCGTTGCTGCACGAGCACGGTTATCAACTCGGACGCAGCGGCGTAGGTGTCGCGGAACTGCACGGTCTGCTGACCGGCGTGATCGATCTGGTGTTCGAGCACGGCGGACGCTATCACCTGGTGGATTACAAGACCAATCTGCTGCCGGATTACGGCCACGACGCGCTGCGCGAGGCGATCGCGACGCACGACTACGACCTGCAATGGTTGATCTACGTGTTGGCCTTGCACCGCTGGTTGCGACAGATGCTGGCCGATTACGCCTACGATACGCACATCGGCGAGGTGTATTACCTGTTCCTGCGCGGTTTGCGCGAAGGCAAAGGGGTGCACCGCGATCGCCCACCGCGCGAGCTGATCGAGGCGATGGATGCGTTGTTCGACGGCGAACTGGAGCGCGCCGCATGAGCGCAGACCTGCAAACGCTCGCACGCGCCGGCGGATTGCGCCGCGTGGATGCCGCTCTCGGCGATTGGATCGTGCGTGCGTTTCCGGATTCGGCGCCGGAGGTGCCGCTCGCCGCCGCGCTCGCGGCGCGGGCGGTGAGCGAAGGCCATAGCGCCTTGCAACTGGATGCAGCGCGCGCGTGGCTTGCCGATCTCGACGGCCGCGATGGCGCGTCTGCGCTGCCCGATCCCGCGGCTTGGCGGGAATTGCTGCGCGAGAGCGATGCGGTCGAATCCGCAGTCGAAGCGGCGGAGCGCAAACCGCTGGTACTGGATCGCCAAGGCCGCGTGTACCTGCGGCGCTATTTCGACTACGAGCGACGGTTGGCGCGGGATCTGATCGCCCGCGCGAATGGCGGTTACTTCGCGCTGGTCACCGGCGGCCCCGGTACCGGCAAGACCCACGGCGTGGTGCACCGGCTTATCGCGCTCGCGAACGAGGCGCACGCGAAGTCGCGCATTCTGCAAATCGCTTTGGCCGCGCCGACCGGCAAGGCGGCGGCGCGGTTGGCGGGGAGCGTGCGCGCGCAACTCTCGGCGCTCGATCCGACCGAAGCAGCCGCAAAGATGATCCCGCACGATGCGTTCACCCTGCATCGCCTGCTCGGTCTTTCGCCAAACCGCTCGGGCGCGAAGTTTCATCGCGACGCGCCGCTGCCGTTCGATGTCGTGGTGGTGGACGAAGTCTCGATGGTCGATCTGCCGTTGATGGTCAAGCTGGTGGATGCGTTGCGCGATGACGCGATGCTGATCCTGCTGGGCGACCCGGATCAGCTTTCCGCGGTGGAAGCGGGCGATGTGCTGGGCGCGCTGGTCGATGCGGCGCGCGAGCCGCCGCTGTCGCGCTGTCACGCGCATCTGACACAAAGCTACCGGTTCGGTGAAGACTCGCGCTTGCGGCGGCTGGCGGATGCGATCGTCGACAACGATGCCGATGCTGCGCTCGCAACCTTGCAAGGCGGCGATGAGGTTCGAATGATCGCCGGCGATGCACGGCACACGCGCGTGATCGAACGCGCGGTCGAGTCGTATCGCGCGATCCTTGACGCATCCGATGCCGCGCAAGCGCTGATAGCCGCCAATCGCTTCCGCGTATTGGCCGCGCTGCGGCATGGGCCTTCCGGAAATCTCGCGCTGGACCGCGCGATCGAGCAGCGGTTGAAGCGCCATGCCGGCATGCGCGCGGACGCGCAATGGTGGCGCGGACGCCTGCTGATGATCACCGCCAATCGCACCGAACTGGGATTGTTCAACGGCGATGTCGGCGTGGTCTGGCCGGACGCGGCCGGTGACCCGAAAATCTGGTTCGATGGCGCGGACGGTGCGGTGCGCGCGATCTCGCCTGCGGCGTTGCCACCGTTCGAGGGCGCGTTCGCGTTGACCGTGCACAAGGCGCAGGGCTCGGAATTCGAGTCCGTCGCACTGGTGCTGGGCGCCGACACGAAGGTCCTGACGCGCGAACTGCTCTACACCGGCGTGACCCGGGCACGCGAGAGCATACATATATATGGTGACGATGCGCTGCTGCGAGCCGGCATCGCGCGGCGCACGCAACGCTGGAACGGTTTGGCCGACCGCTTGCGCGAGGCGGCCGCCGCCCCAAGTTCGATTGCGGAATCTTTACCTGGTACCGCGTAATGTCCCATTCTCGTCATTCTGGGGCCGCCGCAGGCGGAACCCGGAATCTGCTTTTGTTCGAGTCTTCAGAAGCAGATTCCGGATCGCGGCTTCGCCGCGTCCGGAATGACGGAGACAGATCTTTCGGCTTGCGCATGGATACCTTCCACTCCGCCGTCTCCGCCTGGTTCGAATCCGCGTTCGATGCGCCGACGCCTGCGCAGTCGCGCGCGTGGCCGGCGATCCAGTCGCATCGCGATGTATTGATCGCCGCACCGACGGGTTCAGGCAAAACGTTGGCTGCGTTTCTCGCCGCGATCGACGATCTGGTGCGCCGCGGTGTGGAAGGAAATTTGAGCGACGAAACGCACGTTGTCTACGTCTCGCCGCTGAAGGCGTTGTCCAACGACGTGCGCATCAATCTGGAAGCGCCGATCGAAGGCATCCGCACGCAGCTCGAACGCATGGGATTACCGGACGTGGAAATCCGCACCGCGGTGCGCACCGGCGATACGCCGCAAGTCGAGCGCATGGCGATGCGCAAGCGTCCGCCGCACATCGTGGTGACCACGCCCGAATCGCTGTACATCCTGCTCGGTTCCGAATCCGGCCGCGCGATGCTGGCGACCACGCGTACGGTGATCGTGGACGAAATCCACGCGTTGACGCCAAGCAAGCGCGGCAGTCATTTGTCGCTGTCCCTGGCGCGGCTGGATGCGCTGTGCGGCGTGCGGCCGGTGCGCATCGGCCTGTCGGCGACGCAGAAGCCCATCGAGGAAGTGGCGCGGTTCCTCTGCGCGGATCGCGAGTGCAACATCATCGACACCGGTCATCAGCGCGCGCGCGATCTCGGAATCGAAGTCACCAACGTTCCGTTGCAAGCGGTGATGAGCAACGAGGCCTGGGGTTTGGTGTACGACCGCATCGCGGAGTTGATCCGACAGCACCGCACCACGTTGATCTTCGCCAACACGCGCCGCACGGTGGAACGCGCGACGCGCCATCTGGCCGAGCGGCTGGGCAAGGAAGCGGTGGCAGCGCACCACGGCAGCTTGTCGAAAGAAAAACGCCTCGACGCCGAACAGCGTTTGAAGGCCGGCAAGTTGCGCGCGCTGGTCGCGACCGCGTCACTGGAACTGGGCATCGACATCGGCGATGTCGACCTGGTTTGCCAGCTCGGTTCGCCGCGTTCGATCGCCGCATTCCTGCAACGCGCCGGCCGCGCGGGACATGCGGTCGGCGGCATTTCCAAGGCGCGATTGTTTCCGACCACGCGCGACGATCTGGCCGAATGCGCGGCCCTGCTCGATTGCGTTCGCCGCGGCGAAATGGACACGCTGACCATCCCGCACGCGCCGCTGGACGTGCTGGCGCAGCAGGTCGTGGCGGAGGTCGCCTGCGGCGAACGCGACGAGAGCGAATTGTTCGAGATGTTCCGCGGCGCGTATCCGTATCGCGATCTTTCGCGCGACACGTTCACCGAAGTCGCGCGCATGCTGGCGGACGGTTACAGCACACGGCGCGGCACGCGTTCGGCCTATCTGCATCGCGATGCGGTGCACGGCAAACTGCGCGCGCGTCGCGGCGCGCGGCTCACCGCGATCACTTCCGGCGGCGCGATTCCCGATACCGCCGATTACGACGTGGTGCTGGAGCCGCAAGCGCTGCGCGTCGGCAGCATCAACGAGGATTTCGCGGTCGAGAGTCTGGTCGGCGACATCTTCCAGCTCGGCAACCAGTCTTACCGGATTCTGAAAGTCGAACGCGGCCGCGTGCGCGTCGAGGATGCGCAAGGCGCGCCGCCTTCGATTCCGTTCTGGCTGGGCGAAGCGCCGGGGCGCAGCGATGAGCTGTCGCTGGCGGTGTCGAGGTTGCGTGAGGAAATCGCGCGGCGGCTGGATGCGAATGAAGACGCGGTCGCCTGGCTGCGCGACGAGGTCGGCGTGATCGAATCGGCCGCGAAACAACTGGTCGAGTACTACCAGATCGCGCGCGCGGAACTGGGCTTGCTGCCGACGCACTCGGTGCTGGCGATGGAGCGTTTCTTCGATGAATCCGGCGGCACGCAACTGGTGATCCATTCACCTTACGGCAGCCGGCTCAATCGCGCCTGGGGCCTGGCGCTGCGCAAGCGCTTCTGCCGCAAGTTCAATTTCGAATTGCAGGCCGCGGCCACGGAGAATGCGATCGTGCTGTCGCTCTCGACCAGCCACAGTTTTCCGCTGGAGGAAGTCGCGCGTTACCTGCATTCCAACACCGTGCGCGACGTGCTGACGCAGGCGCTGCTGGATGCGCCGATGTTCGCCACGCGTTGGCGCTGGAACGCGAGCGCCGCGCTGGCGCTGCCGCGTTTTTCCGGCGGCGTGAAAGTGCCGCCGCAGATCCAGCGCATGAAATCCGAGGACTTGCTGGCGACCGTGTTTCCGGATCAGGTCGCCTGTGCGGAAAACCTGGCCGGCGAGCGGCAGATTCCCGATCATCCGCTGGTCGAACAGACGCTGCGCGATTGCCTGTTCGACGCAATGGACCTGGAGGGTCTGACCGCACTGCTGAAGAAACTGGAGAGCGGCGAGGTGCGCGTGGTCGCGCGCGATCTCACCGCGCCGTCTTCATTGAGCGCCGAAGTTTTGGGTGCGCAGCCGTATGCGTATCTGGACGACGCGCCGCTGGAGGAGCGCCGCACGCAAGCGGTGTCCTCGCGTGGCTTCAATGATCCGCAACGCGCGGAAGATTTGGGCAAGCTGGACGCGGACGCGATTGCCGCGGTGCGCGACGAAGCCTGGCCGCAGCCGCGCGGCGCGGACGAAATGCATGAAGCGCTGCTGGCGTTGGGCGCGATCAGCGGCGAAGAAGTGCAGCGCAATGCGGGTTGGGAATCATTGCTCGATGAACTTGCGCGGACACAACGCGCAACGATGCTTTCGAGCGGGTTGTGGATCGCCGCCGAATCGCTGCCGATGTGGCGCGCGGTTTTCGGTGACATCGAAACCGATCCGCAAATCGAAGCGCCTTCCGAATTCAAAAAGAAGGAGTGGACGCGCGAGGAAGCGCTCGTCGAAATCCTGCGCGCGCGTCTGGGTTGCGCCGGTCCGGTGCGGGTGAGCGAACTCGCGGAGACGCTGCGGATTGCCGAATCCGACGTCGGCATCGCGCTCGCTGCACTGGAACACGAAGGTCATGCGATGCGCGGGCGCTTCATGCCGGAGGCAACGGGCGAAGAATGGTGCGAACGGCACCTGCTGGCGCGCATCCACCGCCGCACGGTGCAACGCTTGCGGCGGGAGATCGAACCGGTCGAGCCGCGCGAGTTCATGCGTTTTCTTTTTCACTGGCAACATCTCGCACCCGAGTGGCGGTTGCGTGGTGCGGAAGCGCTCTCGGCGGTGCTGGCGCAGCTGGAAGGTTTCGAAGCGCCGGCGGGCGCATGGGAATCGCAGTTGCTGCCGGCGCGGTTGCGCGATTACGACATCGGCTGGCTGGATGCGCTGTGCGCCTCGGGGCGCGTCGCCTGGACGCGGCTGCGCGCGGCGAGCGGCGCTTCGCCGGTGCGCGCTTCGCCGATCGTGCTGCTGCCGCGAAAACAACTCGCAGCGTGGAGTGCGCTCGGCACGCAGGCGGAAGACACACCGAAGTTGTCCTCGCGCGCACAGGCGATCGCGGATTATCTCTCGCAGCACGGCGCGTCGTTCTTCGACGAGATCGTCGGCGGTACGCGCCTGTTGCACGCCGAAGTGGAAGATGCGCTGGCCGAACTCGTCGGCGCGGGCCTGATCAGCGCGGACAGTTTTTCCGGCTTGCGGGCGATGCTGCTGCCCGCATCGAAACGCAATCATGCACGTCATCGCAGGCTGCGCCGGCACATGCTGAGCGGCATCGAGGATGCGGGTCGCTGGAGCCTGATCAGGCACGGCAGCGCGACGACACACGAAAGCGAAACGTTGGAACACATCGCGCGCGTGTTGCTGCGCCGCTGGGGTGTAGTTTTCTGGACCTTGATCCAGCGCGAAGCCATGTGGCTGCCGCCGTGGCGCGAACTGCGGCGCGTCTATCAGCGACTGGAAGCGCGCGGTGAAATCCGCGGCGGCCGTTTCGTGGCCGGCATGGCCGGCGAACAATTCGCGCTGCCGGAAGCGATCGGCGCGCTGCGCAACGCGCGCAAGACGCACGATGAACATCTGATCGCGATCAGCGGTGCCGATCCGCTGAATCTGGTCGGCAGCATCCTGCCTGGAGAGAAGGTGCCGGTGCTGACGAGTTCGCGCGCCGTGTTCCGTGATGGCGTACCGCTGGCCAAACGCGTGGCCGGCGAAGTGACGCTGTTGCAACCTTTGACGCCGGAAGAAGAACGCGCAGTGCGCGCGTGCTTACGCTCGGCGCAACCCGCGCCAATCAGCGCGTAGTGGCTTGACCGTCGCGATCAGCCGCGTTACGCATCCGCAGGCGCGCTCGCTACCGCGGCGCGGCTTTGCCGCTTGCGATCGCGCAGATCGGACCACCAGCGGCGCAAGTCGATCAGCGAACCGATCGCGTAAATCAGTTTGAATGCCGTCAATCGACGCAGCACTTGGGCGTCGTCGAACACATCGCCCGCCAGCATCGACACTACGCCTTCCTCCACGCGCCAGACGTTGCGCGGATTGGCGAACAGCCGCTTCATCACCGGCGAGTTGAAGCGATAGATGAACCAGGCGAAACGTTCGTAGCCGTCACACAGGCGGCGCGACCAGGCGCGTTGCAGCGCGTCTTCCGCTTTTCGATTGCGCAGCGTGCCGTCTACAACTTCGGCCGCGCGGCAAGCGCTTTCCATGGCCAGATACACCCCCGAGGAAAAAATCGGATCGAGGAAAGACCACGCGTCGCCGACCATGATCCAGCCGCGGCCATACATCCGTTTGCACGCGTAAGAGTAGTTGCCGGTGAAGCGCACCGGCGAGACCAGCTTCGCATTCGCCAGCCGCGGCTGCGCGGGCGCGATCAGGGCCAGCGTGCGCATCAGGAATTCCGCGTTGTCGGCGCCGCGGCGCGTCTTCAGGTAATCGGGCTTGCACACGCAGCCGATGCTGGTGGTGCCGTCGGGCAGCGGAATGAACCACGACCAGCCGTGCTCGAAGCGGTAGACGGTGATGATGTTGCCGCCGGGATCGTCCGGGCTGGTGCCGACACCGGTGAAGTGCCCGAACACCGCCGCGCTCTGGTGTTTCTCGCTGCGCTCGATCAACTTCATCTGTTTGCCGAGCAGGGTCTCGCGGCCGGAAGCGTCCACGACGTAGCGCGCGCGTACGTCGAACAGACCGTCCGCATCCCTGGCGCGCGCATTCGCGCCTTCTGCTTCGAAGTCGACACGTTCGACCTTGACGTTTTCGCGCGCGTCCACTCCGGATTCGCGCGCGTGCTCGAACAGCATCTGGTCCATCTGCTCGCGCACGACCTGGAACGAATAGTGCGGCGTGCCGCCCAGCGCGCGGGTGAACTTGAAGGTGTAATAGCTGCCGTCGTCGCGCGGGAAATCCGCGCCCAGTTTCAGTCGGCCGATCGCGCGCAGCTTTTCCAGCGCACCCAGTTCCTCGAAGATCGGCATGTTGGCCGGCAGCAGCGATTCGCCGATGTGGAAACGCGGATGGCGGTCGCGTTCCAGCATCGTCACGCGCCAGCCGCGTTTTGCCAGCAGCGTGGAGATGGTGGAACCGGCGGGCCCGCCGCCGATGACCAGCACATCGCATTGCTCGGTGCGCCGACCTGGCACATCCGCCACCGGATCCTTCAACAAAGCCGACATCCGCCTGCCCCTCGTCTCGCAGCGCTTATGATATACATCCGCGCCCCGCGCGTGATTGTCGATGCCTCAAGCCGCCGCCAACCCGACCGCCGTGCCGCGCACCCCGATGCGCTGGCTGCTGCCATTGCTGATCGCTTACGCGCTGCTGGCGTTGTTGGGCGGAGTGTTGCACCGGCCGGAACTGAGCGTGATCGCCGCGGCGCTGTTGCTGATCGCGTTGGCGGTGCCGGTGCTGCAACGGCCCAGCATCACCGGAGCCCTGCTCTGGCTGGCGCTGGCGGCGCTGCTGCTGGTGCCCGCGGCGCTCGGCCGGGTACAACTGGCACTGGCCGGTTTGCCGATCGTGATCCTCGGTTCACTGTCGTGGGTGTTCGCGCGCACCTTGAACAAACATCGCGAGCCGCTGATCGCGCGCTGCATCCGGGTGATCGAAGGCGAACAGCGTCTGGCCCTGCCCGGTGTCGCGCGTTACGCACGCGGCGTCACCGCGTACTGGGCGATCGTGCTGGGCGCGCAAGCACTGATCCTCGCTGCATTGTGGCTGCTGGCGAAACCCGGCGGCGTGCTGGATGTGTTCGGCATCGCCGTTCCGTTCACGCCGTCGCGTGACGCACTGGCGTGGTATCCCGAAATCGGTTGCTGGGCAGTGTTGGTTGCGGCGTTCGCCGCCGAATACGTTTTCCGCCGCTGGCGCATGCGGCGCATCCCGCATCCGCCGTTGAAGCGGTTCCTGACGCGACTGATACAACGCTGGCCGCAATTGCTGCGCGAGGAAGTTTCTCCGTGAACGGCAACGCCTTCGGCGCGCCGTTGCGCATCGGCGCCGACCATCCCGCACTGCCCGGACACTTTCCGGGCGATCCCGTCGTGCCGGGCGTGGTGCTGCTGCGCTGCGTGGCCGATGCGCTCGAGCAATGGCGCGGAGAACGATTGCATCGCTTCGACGCGAAGTTCCTGGCGCCATTGCTGCCGGAGCAGGACGCCACGATCGAATTGCAGGACGACGGCGCGCGCATTCGCTTCACCGTTCGCCGCGCCGATACGGTTTTGGCATGCGGCGTGCTGGAAACTGCCCCATGAGCACAACGACGGAACACTGGCAATCGCGTCCCGAAGGCGGCGGCTGGTTTGCCATCTGGCTGATCCGTACCATCGGTCTGTACTGCGGCCGCCCCTTCGCGCGGATGTGGCTGTATCCGACCACGTTGTATTTCTTTTTCCGGCGCGGACCGGAGCGGCGCGCGTCCTACGATTACCTGCAACGCGTGCTCGGCAAACCGGCCAATGCCTGGCAGGTGATGAAACTGATCCATGCCTTCGCGTGCACGATCCTCGATCGCGTGTTCCTGCTGGCGCGTGGATTGAAAGGTTTCGAAATCAAGACATACGGGCTGGAACATCTGCACGCGCAGCTCGACGCCGGCCGCAGCGTGATGCTGCTCGGCGCGCATTACGGCAGCTTCGAAGCCGCGCGCGTGCTGGCCACGCACCGGCCGCAGTACAAACTCCGGCTGGTGATGGACAAGTCCAAGATGCCGGCGCTGACGGAAGTGCTCGGTGCGCTGGCACCCGATCTCGCCGCCGACATCATCGACGCCGCGCGCGGCGGTACCGAAGTCGTGCTGGCGGTGTCCGAAGCGGTGCGCCAGGGCTCGTCGATGGTGGCGCTGCTGGGCGACCGCGGTCGTGCGCACGAGCAGATGCGGCAGGCGATGTTCCTGGGCGAATCCGCGCCATTTCCGGCCGCGCCGTGGCTGATCGCCAGCGCGCTGGAACTGCCGGTAATCCTCAGCTTAGGCGTCTATCGCGGCGGCAACCGCTACGAGCTGATTTTCGAACCGCTCGCCGACCGCATCGAGCTGCCGCGCGGCCAACGCGATGGCGCGCTGGACGCGTACATCCGCCATTACGCCGCGCGCCTGGAACATTACGTGCGCGAGGCACCCTACAACTGGTTCAACTTCTATGATTTCTGGCATTCGCTGCCGCCCGACGAGGCGGATCAGCAACAACCCGCGGCCGTCGCCGGACAGGCGAAGTGAGCGCGCGATGAAGCGGTTCGCATTCGCTCTGCTGCTGCCGTGCGCGATCGCGTTTGCCGCTGCGCCCGATCTGGCGACGACGATCCTCTCGCATCTCGGCAAACCCGGCTCGGCGCAAACGCCATTCATCGAAGTGAGCTATCGCGGCATGCTGGACCGGCCGCTGATCACTTCCGGCACCATGAAGTGGCTTGGCGGCGACAGACTCGAACGCGACGTCGAGAAGCCGTACAAGATGGTGGCGAAGATCGGCGACGGGCAGATGAGCGTGCAGCGCGGCAGCGGCGCGGTGCAGAGCATGCCGATCTCGCGCGCGCCGCAGATAGCGGCGATCCTGTCCGGCTTCCGCGCGCTGCTGGGCGGCGATGTCGCGCAGTTGTCGCAGGATTTCGACGTGAAAGCCGCGGGCAACGAAGCGCGCTGGGTGCTGACGCTGACGCCGCGCTCGAACGAATTGAAAGCGCGCGTGCAATCGATCCAGATCGACGGCCGCAACGACGCGCCGCGCTGCATGACGATGACCGAAGCCGACGGCGACACCACCATCACACTGGTCGGCGAAATGGCGCGCGTCGGATTGCCGAGCACGGCACCGTTGCAGTCCGCATTGGCGGCGCGTTGCCGCAATGACTCGTGAACCGGTTTATGCGAGCCACTCACGACCTGCGGCTGATCGCGATCAAAGTCCCCCCTCACCCGCCAAGCGCTACGCGCTTGTGTGAAAAGACGGCGCTTTGCGCCCCCTCTCCCCTGTGGGGAGAGGGTTGGGGTGAGGGGGCTGCCGCAATGCTCGGATGAATCGAGGCGCGAAAATCGCGCTGTACTTCGCCTGGCTGATCGCGATCGCCGCGATCGGCTGGGGCGTGGCGCGGCATTTGAAGATCAGCTCCGATCTGCGCAGCTTCATGCCGCCGCCGCAAACGGCTGATCAGAAACTGCTGCTGGACGAAATCGGCGAAGGGCCGGGTTCGCGGCTGTTGTTGCTTGCCATCAGCAATGCGCCGGCCGATCAACTCGCGCAGCTCTCGCAAGACCTGAAAACCGCGTTGCAAGACGATCCGCGCTTCCTGCGCGTCTCCAACGGCAATACGGATCTGAATGCACTGGCGTCCGGTTTGTTGCCGTATCGCTATCTGCTCTCGCCGACGCTCGACACGCATCGTTTCGATGCCGGTTACCTGCGCGATCAGCTCGCGCAGCGGCTGGATGATCTGTCTTCGCCCGCGGCTTCGGTGCTGAAACCGATCCTGCCGCGGGATCCGACATTGGAGATTTTGAAACTGGCGCAACGCTGGGCACCGGTGAAGCAGCCGCAGTTGCGCGACGGCGTCTGGTTTTCTTCGCGGGGCGAAGCGCTGCTGGTGGCCGAAACGCGTGCGCCGGGTTTCGATCCCGGCGCGCAGCGCGACGCGATCGCTGCCTTGCAAAAACATTTCGCTTCGCTGCCGAATTCAACTCGCGCCAAGTTGACCATCAGTGGCCCGGGTTATTTTTCGCTGGAAGTGAGCCAGCGCACCAAGGCCGAAGCCGACCGCTTCGGCTTCATCACCACGCTGGGTTTCGTGATCCTGCTGCTCGCCGCTTATCGCAGCGCGGTGCCGCTGCTCGTAACCGCGCTGCCGCTGCTGTCCGGCGCCGTCTGCGGCTTCGCTGCGCTGGCCTTGATCTTCGGCGAGGCGCACGGCATCACCATCGCCTTCGGCTTCACCTTGCTCGGCGTGGCGCAGGAATATCCGATCCGCGTATTCAGCCACCGCCGCGCTGGGCAGAGTGCATTGCAGAGCGTGCGCGCCTTGTGGCCGTTGCTGTCGACAGCAATTGTCTCGACCTGTATCGCGTATTTGGCGTTCTTCGCCTCCGGCGTCGCCGGCCTGCAGCAACTGGCGGTGTTCACCATCACCGGCTTGATCGTCGCCGGCGCCTGCACGCGATGGTTGCTGCCGCGCGTGCTGCCGGGGCGATTTCGCGATGCGGCGGACACGCCGGGACTGGCAAACGCGTGGAATTTCCTTGCGCGCCTGCCGCGGCCGCGCTGGTTGCCGTGGGGGGTATTGATCGCAGGAATCGGGGTCGTCGCCTTCGCGCCCGCGAAATTCTGGGAAAACGATTTGTCGGCGCTGGCGCCGGTACCGAGAAACATGCTGATGACACAGGCGCGGATGGGCGCTGAACTCGGTGCGCCGGATGTGCGCTATCTATTGGTGCTGCGCGCGCCGACGGCGGACGGCGTTTTGAAACTGTCGGAAAGGATCACGCCGCAAGTCGACGCCTTGGTGGCACATCACGCGGTCGATGCGGTGGAGTTGCCCTCGCGTTATCTGCCCAGCATCGAAACGCAGCGCGCCCGACAAGCGAAGTTGCCCGATGCGAAAACACTGCAAACCGCGCTGGCACAAGCGGAACAAGGCCTGCCGTTCCGGTCCGGATTGTTCGCGCCATTCGTGGTCGACGTCGAAGCTGCGCGCACTTTGCCGCCGCTGACGCCGGAGCAATTCGAAAAATCGCCGCTGGGTGCGCGCTTGCAGGCGATGCTGCTGCAACATGACGGCGAATGGATCGGACTTGGAACGCTGATCGGTGTGCACGATCCCGATGCGATCGCCGCGCTTGCGAAGTCCACGGGCGGTGCGGTGCATCTGTTGGATCTGAAAGCGTCGTCCGAATCGCTGCTGATCGCGTATCGCCAACGCATCTTGATTGCGCTCGGCATCGCCGCGTTGCTGCTGTACGCGACGGTGACGATCGCGTTGCGTGGCCCGCGCCGCGCATTGCACGTATTGGCGCCGATGACGCTGGCGACGCTGATGGTGCTGATGGTGTTGCGCGCGGCCGGCATTCCGCTGTCGCTGTTCCATCTGGTTTCGCTGACGCTCGCGGCTGGACTCGGTTTGCATTACGCGCTGTTCTTCGAGCGCCGCACCGATGATCCGGCCGAGGAGCGCCGCACCTTGCACGCCACGCTGGTCTGCGTGATCTCCGCACTGCTGGTGTTCGGCGTGCTGGCGCTGTCCAGCGTGCCGGTGCTGCGCGCGATCGGGCTGACCGTGGCGCTGGGCGTCGCTTTCCATTTCACCTTGTCGGTGTTGATGGCACCGGCTGCGCACTTGCGACACGAGGATTGAGCGCGTGCTGCCGAAATCAGACTGGCAGGACTTGATCCCGCACCAGGGCGAGATGTGCCTGCTGGACGCGGTGATCGAATACGACGCGACGCACATCCACGCGATCAGCGCCACGCACCGCGACGCGCAGAATCCGTTGCGTGCGAATGATCGGCTGCACGCGGTCGCACTGTGCGAATACGGCGCGCAGGCGATGGCCGTGCACGGCGAGTTGCTGGCGCGCGAACGCGGCGATCGCGCGCGGCCCGGTTATCTGGTCGCGTTGCGAGAGGTCGAATTGCACGTCGAGTACATCCACGATCTGCCCGGCTCGTTGGATGTGCATGCCGAACAGTTGCTGGATGCGGGCGGGAGCCTGCAGTATGCGTTCCGGGTGGAGCATCGAGGACGCGTGCTCGCGAGCGGGCGAGCGGCGGTACTGGTGCGCGGAGAGAGACAAAAATAATCGTCATTCCGGCGAAAGAACGTCATCCCGGACTCCGATCCGGGGCCGGAATCCATTTTTCTTTTGACCAAGATCAAAATGGATTACAAAGTCCACCCATGGACTTTGCCCTTCGGGCCAACCTTCGGTTGTTCAAATTCGTTCCAGACGAATTTGTCCGGATCGCTGCTCCGCAGCGTCCGGAATGATGATGGGAGAAAACGATGGACTCGAACAAACGCGCACTGGTGACCGGCGGCAGCGGCGACATCGGCGGCGCGATCTGCCGCGCGCTGGCGCGCGAGGGCTGGCATGCGATCGTGCACGCCAATGCGAATCCAGAACGGGCACGACACGTCGTGGACGAGATCGCAAAAGCCGGCGGCAGCACGGAAGCGGTCACGTTCGATCTTGCCGACGGCGCCGCCACCCGCGCCGCGATGGAGAAACTGCTCGAAGCCGGTCCGGTCGCGGCGCTGGTGCACAACGCCGGCATCCACGACGACGCGCCGCTGGCCGGCATGCGCGGGGAGCAGTGGTCGCGCGTGATCGACGTGTCGCTCAACGGCTTTTTCCACGTCGCGCAGCCGCTGCTGCTGTCGATGTCGCGCGCGCGCTTCGGACGCATCGTCTGCATCTCGTCCGTTGCGGCGGTCATCGGCAACCGCGGCCAAGTGAATTACGCTGCCGCGAAATCCGCACTGCACGGTGCGGCCAAATCGCTGGCGCGCGAAATGGCCGCGCGCGGGGTTACCGTCAACGTGGTCGCGCCGGGTCTGATCGAAGGCAGCATGACGCACGAGTTGTTCGCACCGGAACGGATCAAGCAGATGATCCCCGCCGGACGCATGGGCACGCCCGCCGAAGTGGCGCACGCGGTCGCGTTCCTCTGTTCGGACGGCGCTTCATACATCAATGGACAGGTGATCGGCGTGAACGGCGGGATGGTCTGAGCGAAAGCCGCTACCGGCGCAATGCCGATCGAACAGCGGCAACCGTTCGCGCATTCCCGCCGCGGCTTGCAGCGCAAAAACATCAAGCGACGGACACTGCTCCGATGCGAGGTCGGCGATGCTCCCCGCCAGCGCGTGCAGCAGTTCGACATTGGCGCGCAGCCGTTCGCGCGCCTGCGCGTCATCCAGTTCATCATGCAAGTGCGAGTTCAGGCGTGCGAACCAATGCAGGTTCTGTTGATCCAGCCACGCACGCGGGTTGTGCGGTTCACGCGCGCGATGCCATTCGCGGAAGAACGCCTGCACCGCCTGATTCAATGACGCCGCTAGCTCCAGTTGCGGCCGCAATTCCGAAACCAGGTTCAGATCGGTGAGGCGTCCGCCGATCGCGAGCGGACACAGCACGCCCCAGTAGTACGCGTAATCCCAGATCACCTTCACCGGCATCACCTGCGCGTCGCCGAACAGTGCGTATTGATCGCGGAACAGCGTGAGCATGTTGCGGTAGAAGGAGAAATACAGATCCTGATAGATCGCCGCGTGCGCGGCCAGCGGTTCGCCGCGCAGGTCGCGCGCGATCAGTTCCGTGATGTAGGTGTTGGAGATGCCGATGAAGTCGCTGCCCGGCGAATAGAAGGGATCGAGAAAAACGCCGGCCTCGCCGGTCAATGCCCAACGGTCGGCGCTGAATACCTGCTTGCAGCCGTAGGACACGCGGCGCAGGAAGGCAAAATCCATCGGCGCGGTTTGCAATTCCTCCAGCTTGCGCGCGAAGATCGGCTGATGCACGCGCAGCCACGCCAGCGCGCGCTCCCAGGTGTTGAACGATTCGACCGGATGCGTCCGCGAATCCGCAACGATACCCACCGAATGCGCGCCGCTGCTCAAGGGAATCAGCCAGACCCAATAACCCGGCCCGCACAGGTGATTGGTGGAACGCCATCGCTCGGGCGGCGAACACTGCGCGCGCCACGCCGTATCGTGAACCCAGGCATCCAGTTCCAGCCGCGCATTGACGCGGAACCACACCGCGCAGATTTCGTGATCGTTGTCTTCGGCCAAGCCGAAATGCTTCTTCAGCAAGCCGGCACGGCCGGAGGCATCGATCAGCCAGCGCGCATGCAGCGTTTCGATTTCCCCCTCGCGTTCGCAGCGCACTTCGTGCAGAGCACCGTTGCGGCCGGGTTGCAGCGCGCGCACGGTGCAGCCCTTGTCGAACGCGATGCCGCGCGCGCACGCCTCGGCAATCAGGAAATTCTCGAACACGCCGCGGTCGAGCTGCCAGGTCGGCGTGTCCAGTACGCGGCTGACGCCGAGTTCGGTGACGTGGTCGAGATCTTCGCGGCCATCGCAGAAGAAAAACCGGAAGCCGAATTTGCGGATCTGCTGCGCATCCAGATGCGCTCGCAAGCCGAGCACGTTGGAAAAATAGTCGGCGGCGATTTCGACGGTGGATTCGCCCACCTTGTGTGCGGCGGCGCGCGGCGGCGCGGCGCGCCGCTCCAGCACACGAATGGACAAATCGGGAAAACGCGCGCGCAGTTGCAGCGCCAGCGTCAGTCCTGCCAGACCGCCACCGAGGATCAACACATCGTTGTGCATGTCCCGCGCGGTCACGGAGCTCCTGGCCATGGAAGGCAACTCACGGTACTGCGGGATTGTGCCATGCGGCGGCCGCTAGAATAGGTGAATGACTGCGAAAACCCTGCTCGTCACCGGCGCTTCGTCCGGCTTCGGCGCCGCGATCGCGGCGCAATTCGCCGGAAACGGCTGGCGCGTGATCGCCTGTGCGCGACGCGCGGAACGCTTGCAGGAACTCATGGATCGTTTCGGCGGCGAGCGTGTGCACACGATGGCTTTCGACATCCGCGACGAGCGCGCGATGCGCGCGGCGCTCGATTCATTGCCGGACGAATTTCACGGCATCGATCTGCTGGTCAACAACGCCGGACTCGCACTCGGCACCGAGCCCGCGCAGAACTGCGACCTCGCCCAGTGGCGGCAGATGATCGACACCAATATCACCGCGCTGGTCACGCTGACGCGCCTGTTGCTGCCGACATTGATCGAGCGGCGCGGCGCGATCGTCAACATCAGCTCGATCTCGGGCACGTATCCATACAAGGGCGGCAACGTGTACGGCGGCACCAAGGCGTTCGTCACGCAGTTTTCGTTGGGGCTGCGCACCGACCTGCACGGCAGCGGCGTGCGCGTGACCAATGTCGAACCCGGCATGGCCGAAACCGAATTCACGCTGGTGCGCACAGGCGGAGATCAAACGGCTTCCGACAAGCTCTACAAGGGCGTGCATCCGATCACGTCCGACGACATCGCGCAGACGGTGTGGTGGATCGGCAACCTGCCGCCGCACCTCAACATCAACCGCATCGAGATCATGCCGGTCAGCCAGTCGGCGGCGGGACTGCAGGTCGCGCGGGAAAGCTGAGCCTGCTTACGCAGGTTTGCTGATCATCAACCAGAAAATAATTAGTACGCCGGTGAATGCCGGCCATCCCAACCAGAACCACCAACGCATCACTCCATAGTAGGCCTTTGACAGCGGCGCGCCGCCCTCAATGGCGGCGAGCGCCAGATCGCGGGCGCGCACCTGCAACCACACGACGGGCAGCCAGCAGGCGCCGACGACGAAGAACAGCACCAGCGCGGCCTGCAGCCACAACGTCGAAAGCGCGATGCCAAGCCGGTGCGCCAGCCACAAGCCGGAGAGCAATTGAACGATCACCGCTGGCGCGGTGAAGCAGGCATCCGCGATGACCACGGTGCGCGCGGTACCGGCGATCAGTGCGGCGTCGCCGCTGCGATGCGCACGCCACATGAAGAACGCAATGCCGAGGCCGGTGCCGAACAGCAGCGTGGATGAAAGAATGTGCAACCATTTGACGAACAAATAGGTCACGCTTATCTCCGCTCGCTCAACACCCACATCACCGCGAGCGCGGGCAGGATCACCAGGTTCTTCGCCAATCCGCCCAAAGGCGCGAGCCACAACACGGACGAAAGCAGGCTGAACACGATCGTGTAAACCGCGACGCTCAACATCATGCCCGCGAGCACCCAACGTGTGCGCCATCCACTGACGAGCCAAAGTGCGAATGCGAGATCCACGCAGCCGGCGATTTTCGCCAACAGGAATGCGTGAGGCAAAGCGCCGCTGGCGTTGGCAACGGCATCCGGGGACGCCAACAAGCCTGCCATGCCGGAGATGATCCACAGGACGATCAGCGCAATGCGGAGCACCGGCGCAAGGAAATACAGCCGCGCATGCCAGCGATCCTGCACTTGACTCGGATGTTGCGAGAGCACTTCGTCCAGCGAGCGCGGCGAATAGCTGAAAACGTCAGCGATGCGCGCAGCCGCATCCGGCGCTGCAATATTGCCTCGCCGAAGCATCCGCCAGATCGTTGCACTCATCGGTCCGTGACCGGCACGCTCCGCGATCCACACCTGCGCCGACGCCAGCGATTGCGGCACCTCGATCACTCGCGCGCCACGAATGCGCAGCCACTGACGCCATCGTCGCTGGTAATCGCGCAAGGAAATTGCACCGGGACCAGCGACTTCAAAAATCCCGATTGCATCCGAATCGATCGCCCGCACCACGATTTCCGCCAAATCCTGCGCGGCGAGTGGCTGAAAGCACCAATCGCCCCTTCCCGGAACCCAGGTGCCGAACGGCAACGCCGACAGGGCGCGCAGCAGAGAAGTTCCGCCATACGAACCTTCGGCTGCGTACACGACCGAAGGCCGCAACACCGCCGCGTCCAGCGGCAACGCCAGCAATGCCGCATCGAAAGAATGCTTTGACGCGATGAATTCGCCGTCTTGCGGGTCGCCCAGCGCGGAGATTTGCGCGAACCGTTTTACGCCGCACCCGACGCATGCCTGTGCAAGCGCGAGCGGTCCACGCAGATGCACGGCTTCGAACGTCTGCGCGCCGGCTTCGCGCAGGATGCCTGCGGCATTGACGACCGCATCCACGCCGGCGAGCGCATCGGTCCAGTCTTCCGGCTTCAACATCGCTGCCAGATCGCAGCGGCGTTCTCGGCGCGATCCGGCGCGCGGTGATCGCACGCCGTGCAATACGCGGTAGCCGTGCTTCAGCAAAGCCGCAGTGATGAACCCACCAAGAAAGCCTTGGACGCCGATCACCAGCACCGTGCCGCGATGGATTCCTCGTTCCATGTAGGCGATTTTCTCGCTACTCGCGCGCGGGCGGCATGTCTGCGAGATAGGTATAACCCGTCAATCCCGCCTCCAACGCGGCCTGCAGGCGTTGCGCTTCGTCTGACGACACGTGCGCCGCAGCGACCTTGTCGTGATAGCTCCTGCGAAGATCGTCGAGTTTGTAGCCCACGTAATCGAGCAGCATGTCGGAGCTGTCGCCTCGGCGCAGGCCGTCGAGTTCGAATCCGTCGCCTTGAATGCGCACGTTCACGGCATCGGTGTCGCCAAAGAGATTGTGGATGTCGCCCAGCGTTTCCTGATAGGCACCGACCAGAAAAATGCCGAGGCGATACGGTTCGCCCGTCCGCATTTCGTGCATCGGCAAGCTGACGTCCAGTCCTTCCGAATCGACGTATTGATCCACGCGTCCGTCCGAATCGCAGGTGAGGTCGGCCAGCGTGCCGCGTCGCGTCGGCTTTTCATCCAGCCTCGTGAGTGGAACGATGGGGAACACCTGATCGATGCCCCACACGTCCGGGATCGATTCGAACACCGAGAAGTTACAGAACACCTTGTCCACGAGTTTCGCGTCGAGCTGATCCAGCACTTCGCGGTGCGCGCGTTCTTCCGGTTTCAGGCGCGTGCGCACGGCATGCGCAATCGCGTAGTAGTAATCGTCCAGCCTCGCGCGTTGCGCGAGGTCAAGATCGCTTCGCGCGTACTGCGCCTGACCTTCGGCCAACAGGTGCTGCGCTTCATGCCAGACCTCCAGCACCGGACGCTGGTCGAGTGCTTCGTGCGTGGCCCGCAATGCGCGCAGAACCTGTGCCTCGTTTGAATCTCCTGCCGCGATCCCGCCGGTCGGCGCGCGTTCGACTTCGCTGACGTTGACCACCAGCACTGCGTGGTGCGCGGTCATGGCGCGGCCGGATTCGGTCAGCACGTGCGGATGTTCCAGGCCCATATCCGCGCACGCGGCCGCCAGGGGCTCGACGATCGCGCGCGCGTATTGATCGAGGTCGTAGTTGATCGAACAGTCGCTGCGCGAGCGCGTGCCTTCGTAGTCCACGCCCAGTCCGCCGCCGACGTCGACGTGATCCAGCGGCATGCCGAGCGCGCGCAACTCGGCAAAGTGCCTTACCGCTTCGCGCATCCCCAAGGCGATGTCGCGCAGGTTGGAAATCTGCGAGCCCATGTGGAAATGCAGCAGGCGCAGCGTGTGTGCGAGGTTCGCGTCCTTCAGTTTCCCGGCGAGCGCCAGCAACTGCTTCGGCGTCAACCCGAACTTGCCCTTGTCGCCGCCGGTGTTCTGCCATTTGCCTGCGCCGATCGATGCCAGCCGCACGCGTACGCCCAGTTTCGGTTCGATGTTCAAGACGCGCGATTGTTCGATCACATGTTCGAGTTCTGACGGTTTCTCGATCACGATGATCACGTCCAGCCCGAGCTTGCGGCCGATCAGCGCGAGACGGATGTATTCGGCGTCCTTGTAGCCGTTGCACACGACCATCGAGCCGGGTTGCGCCAGCCCCAGCACCGCCAGCAATTCGGGCTTCGAGCCGGCCTCCAGACCGAAACCTTCGCCACCGGCCAGCGTGCCCGCGACCGCGCGCTGCTGGTTGACCTTGATCGGATACAACGCGGTGTAGCCCCCGCTGTAGTCGCGTTCGCGCATCGCATTCGCAAACGCTTCACGCAATTTCGCGCGGCGGTCCAGCAGGATGTCCGGAAAGCGCAGCAACAACGGCAGGCGCGCGCCCAGCTCCTTCGCGCGCGCGACCGCTTCGTCCAGTGCGATCACCGGCCCTTGCGCGCCGTGCGGCCGCATCTGTACGCGGCCTTGCGCGTCGATGTCCACATAGCCGTCGCTCCAGTGCGCGACCGAATACATGCGGCGGGCTTGATCGAGGCTCCAGTCAGACATCGCGATTCCAATTTCCGGCGTGAAAGGCCGCGCGACGCCATTTAATGCGCGGTCGACAACGGCTTGCTATCGTACCCTGATGGCGGCGCGCAAGGACCAGCTCGCGACCTATCGGCGGAAACGGGATTTCCGGCACACGCCCGAACCTGCCAGAACGCCGCGCCGGCGCAAGACGCCGGATACGGGCGAGCGCCGCTTCGTGATCCATCTGCACCACGCGCGCCGCCGGCACTTCGATCTGCGCCTGCAAGTCGGCGGCGTGCTGCGCAGTTGGGCGGTGCCGAAAGGTCCCTCGCGCGATCCTTCGATCAAGCATCTCGCGGTGCAGGTGGAAGACCATCCGCTGAGCTACGGCAGCTTCGAGGGCGTGATCCCGAAAGGCCATTACGGCGCGGGTACCGTGGCGATCTGGGATGAGGGCACCTGGAGCACCGATGAATCGGCGACCAAGCAATTGGAAGATGGTCATCTAAGGTTCGAGTTGCACGGCTCACGCCTGCACGGTGGCTGGTCTCTGATCCGCACCAGCATGAAAGGCGACAAGCCGCAGTGGCTGTTGATCAAGGCCGACGATGCGTTCGTGGTGCCGGACGATGTCGCCGACGACACGCCGCTGTCGCAATGGAAGGCCGAGCACGGCGGTCAAGCCGGGCAAGCGCCACGCGCGAAACGCGCCGCGCGAAGTTCGAAATCATCGGCGGTGCCCGATGCCGATCGATTCGAATTCCAGCTTGCGCGTCTGCACCACAGCGCGCCGGCCGGCGAGGACTGGCTGCACGAGGTGAAATACGACGGCTATCGAATGCTCTCCTGGCGCAACGGCAGCGAACTGCAACTGCTCTCGCGCAACCGGCTGGACTGGACGGAAAAACTGCCTGCGATCGCGCGCGCGATCCGGTCATTGAAATGCCAAGCCTGCGTGCTGGACGGCGAACTGGTCGTGTTCGACGCGCAAGGTCGCTCGCGTTTCCATTTGCTGCAACAGGAATTCAACCGCACGCAGTCGCAGGCCGTGCACTACGCGGTGTTCGATCTGCTCTGGCTGGACGGCGACGACCTGCGCGATCTGCCGTTGTACGAACGCAAGGCGGCGCTGTCGAAATTGCTTGAGCACGCGGACGATGCGCTGGTGATCTCGGGCTTCATCCGCGGCGCAGGCGCGCTCGCTTACAAGCGCGCCTGCGAGGCGGGGCTGGAAGGCGTGATCGCCAAGTCCGTGGATTCGCCCTATCGCGGCGGCCGTTCCGACGACTGGCAGAAACTGAAGTGCATCGATTCGGACGAATTCGTGATCGTGGGCTACACGCCGGGCAAGGGCTCGCGTGGCGACTTGGGCGCGTTGTTGCTGGCCGAACCCAAGGGCAAGGAATGGCGTTACGTCGGCCGCGTCGGCACGGGTTTCGACGAGGCGATGCTGAAGCAGGTGTATTCGTCTCTGAAACCCGCACGCGAAAAGCCGCAATTGATCGATGCGCCGAATGCGAAGCAATTGCGCGGCGCGAAGCCTGTTTGGGTGAAACCGGATCACGTAGTCGAGATCGCGTTCCGCGGCCGCACCGGCGATGGTCTGCTGCGTCAGGGCAGCTTCAAGGGTCTGCGGCCGGACAAGGATCCGCAAGACCTGCGCGACCGCGATCGCGACGAAGGAGAGCCAGCCGTGCAGCGAGGCGCAAAGAATTCCACAAAGAAATCCGCGACGAAATCCGCTTCGAAGCGCGCGGGCAAATCGCGAGCGAAATCAGCATCGAATGAAATTGCGCTGACCCATCCCGATCGCGTGCTGATCCCCAAGCCGCGCGTCACCAAACTCGCACTCGCCGAGTTTTATTCGGGCATCGCCGAACACCTGCTGCCCGGCATCGTCGGCCGTCCGCTGTCGCTGGTGCGCTGCCCGGATGGCGTGGGCAAACCGTGTTTTTTCCAGAAGCATTCGATGCAGGGCATGCCCGAAAGCATCCGCGTCGGCTTGCAGACGAATTCGAAGAGCGAGGAAGAGGAATATCTCTATATCGACGGCATCGAAGGCGTGATGGGCCTGGTGCAGATGAATGTGATCGAGATCCATCCCTGGGGCTCGACCATCGCCGATCTGGAACATCCCGATCGTCTCGTCTTCGATCTCGATCCCGACATCGGCATCGAATGGCCGCGAGTGAAGAAGGCAGCGTCGTTGTTGCGCGAAAGATTGCAGGCGGTCGGGCTGGAAAGTTTCCTGCGCACCACCGGCGGCAAGGGCTTGCACGTGGTGGTGCCGTTGAATCCACGTCCTGACTGGGAAACCGCAAAAGCCTTTTCGCAGGCGCTGGCGCGCACGCTGGAACAGGAGTCCCCGAAGGACTACGTTTCCGTCGCAACCAAGTCCAAGCGCAAGGGCCGCATCTTCGTGGACTATCTGCGCAACGCGCGCGGGTCCACGGCCGTGGCCTCCTATTGCGTCCGCGCGCGTGAAGGCGCAGGAATCGCCACGCCATTGAATTGGAATGAACTTTCACGCTTGCGTTCCGGCGCGCAGTACACCATCGAGAACATCGCGCGCCGCCTGAAGACGATGAAGGACGATCCGTGGGCGCATATCGAGGAAGTGCGGCAGGCGTTGCCGGGCTCGTAGGGCGGACACCGTCCGCCGCGCGGCGGGCATTGCCCGCCCTATACATGGAGATTGTCATGCCTAGACCCATCTGGAGCGGCACCATCACCTTCGGGCTGTTGAACATCCCGGTGCAATTGATGACCGCGGAGCGGCATACCGATCTGCACTTCCGCATGCTGGATTCGCGCAACAACGCGCCGATCCGCTACGAGCGCGTCAACGAAGAAACCGGCGAGGAAGTGCCGTGGAAGGACATCGTCAAGGCGTTCGAATACGACAAGGGCAGCTACGTCGTGATCGAGAAGGAGGACTTCGCCAAGGCGGCGCCGGAATCCACCGAATCCGTGGACATTGAAGCCTTCGTCGATCCCGATGACATCGGCGTGGAATATTTCGAAAAACCCTATTACCTGGTACCGGCGAAAAAAGCCGAGAAAGGTTACGTGCTGCTGCGGGAGACCTTGAAGCGCCTGAAGACCGCGGGCCTTGCGCGCGTGGTGATCCGCACGCGCGAATATCTCGCGCTGGTGATGCCGCGCGACGAAGCGCTGTTGCTGATGTTGCTGCGTTACCCGCAGGAACTGGTCAGCGCGGACGAATACGCGTTCCCGGACAAGAAGCTTTCGGCCTACCGCGTCAATCCCAAGGAACTGGACATGGCCGAGACGCTGGTGAAATCCATGATCGGCGAATGGAAGCCGGAGGAATACCGCGACGATTTTCGAGCACGCCTGCGCAAGGTGATCGAGGAGCGCGTCAAGGCGCAGGAAGGCACGGTGCGCGCGCCGGCCGCCGAAGAAACCGAGATGCCGAAGAACGCGGCCACCAACGTGGTGGATTTCATGTCGCTGCTGAAGAAGAGCATCGAGAGCAACAAGCGCACGCCGGCCGCCGAACACGCGCCAGCCAAGACGGCGAAGAAGGCCGCGAAGAAATCCGCCAAGTCGGCGAACAAGCGGCCGGCGAAGAAGCGCAAGGCGTCCTGATCCGCGGCAGGTCATCGCGCTTTTGCCGTAAGCTGCGGCACGGTTATACTTCGATGCTTTGGGCGTGCCGCAAGGGCTGGTGCGGCCGCTCGCCGAGGCAGAACAACCGGGAGTTCATCCGTGAGCGATCATCTGACGCCCTCCGACCGCACCTTCATGCGCCACTTCGCGATCATGATCGCGGCGCTGGCGGCCGTCGCGGTCGGCCTGATCGTGATCGGTGCGCTGGTACACGCGGCGATGCCCAAGCAATCCGACACCGCGCAGATCCGCGAAGCGGGCGATCGCATCATGCCGGTCGGCGCGGATTTCGCCGGCAGCACTGGCCGCGCGGCGATGCTGGCGCAGCAGGCCGCGGCGGCCAAGGCCGCGGCTTCGCAGGTCGCCTACGGAGGCACCACCGACGGCAAGACGATCTACGGCAATCTCTGCCATAGCTGCCACGATGCAGGCGTGACCGGTGCGCCGAAGCTCGGCAACAAGGCCGACTGGGCGCCGCGCATCGCCGAAGGCATCGACACGCTGGTCAAGCACGCGATCGACGGCTACACCGGCCCGGACGGCAACCACATGCCGGCCAAGGGCGGCAATCCCGCGCTCACCGACGCGCAGGTCGAGGCGACGGTCAAGTGGATGGTCAGTAGGTGAAGTGAGGATCACTTCATCCCGGACAGCACATGGATGTGCGTTGATCCGGGATCCAGTGTCTTCTTTGGCTTTCGGATGACACGAAGCGGTGGCCCGCTTCGGTATGCTATCCCGATGAGCACTCCGCAGCCAGCTGCCCTCCACGCGCCCGCCGAATTTCCACACGGCGCGCAGGAATTCGTGCTGCCCGGTCCGGCCGGGCGGCTGGAGGTCGCGACCGCCACGGCCAAGCCCGAAGAGGCGCGGGCGGGCATCGCGATCATCTGCCACCCGCACCCGCAGCACGGCGGCAGCCTGCGCAACAAGGTCGTGACGATGCTGGAGCGCAGTTTGCGCGAGTCGGGGCTGGATACCGTGCGCTTCAATTTTCGCGGCGTTGGCGATTCCGAAGGCGAATACGACGAAGGCGACGGCGAGAGCGGCGATCTGGTCGCGGTGGCGCAGTGGGTGCGGCGCGTGCATCCGAATGATGCGCTGTGGCTGGCCGGATTTTCGTTCGGTTCCTATGTCGCGCTACGCACCGCGCGTTCGCTGGCGGCCGATGCGCTGATCACGGTCGCGCCCCCGGTTGGCCGCTGGGATTTCGCCGGCGTGGCGATGCCGGAATGCCCCTGGCTGATCGTGCAAGGTGAAGACGACGAAATCGTCGAGCCGCAGGGCGTGTTCGACTGGGTCGCAACTTTGCAGCCACAACCCGTGCTGGTGCGCATGCCGGAAACCGGCCACTTCTTCCACCGCCGTCTGATGGATTTGCGCGGCGCGGTGAAAAACGCGGTGCGTGCTTGGCTGCCTCCGTCCCGCACGGCGGCGTAAATAACCGCGCGTGGATTCCGCCGCGATCGAAAATCCCTCGACGTTGTCGCAGCGCTATGCGCAGGGCGTCGGCTTGCGCGAATGGCAGGACGATCCCGCGCAACGCGCGGTGCTGGGCGAATTCGACCGTCTGCGCGCGCAGTTGTCGGCGCCGAAATCCTGGCTGGCGCGATTGCGCGGCGATACCGCGCCGCGCGGCATTTACCTCTGGGGCGCGGTGGGACGCGGCAAGACCCTGCTGATGGATCTGTTCGCGCAGTCGCTGCCGCAAGAGTGGGTGCAGCGCGCGCATTTCCATGCCTTCATGCTGGACGTGCATGCGCGGCTGCGTTCCCTGGGCGAGCGCCGCGATCCGCTGCGCGAAGTCGCCGCGCAACTGGCGAGCCGCGCGCGCGTGCTGTGCCTGGACGAATTCATGGTGCAGGACATCGGCGATGCGATGATCCTGGCCAATCTGCTGCGCGCGTTGTTCAAGCAGGGCGTCGCGCTGGTGGCGACGTCCAACACGGCGCCGCACGATCTCTATCGTGACGGTTTGCAGCGCGCGCGCTTTCTTCCGGCCATCTCGCTGATCGAAAGACATTCTCACGTGCTGGAACTGGCATCCCCGCACGACTGGCGCCTGCGCGCGCTGACGCACGCACCGGTCTATCTGACGCCGCCCGGCGCGGAGGCCGAGCGCGCACTGTCCGCGCTGTTCGACAGCCTGGCACGCGGGCCCGCACGGCAGGGCGGCGCGTTGCGCATCAACGAACGCGAAATTCCGGTGCGGCGCGCGGCGCGCGCCGTCATATGGTTCGATTTCGCCGCGCTGTGCGACGGTCCGCGGGGTTCGGCGGATTACGTCGAACTGGCGCGCGAGTTTCCGGCGATCCTGATTTCCGACGTACCACAATTCACTCCGCTGAACGAGGACGCGGCACGCCGCTTCGTGCAGTTGATCGACGAACTGTACGACCGGCGCGTCAAGCTCGCGCTGTCCGCCGCCGCGCCGGCGATCGAGCTCTACGACGGCAAACGCCTGCGCGCCGAGTTCGCACGCACCTCGAGCCGTCTCATCGAGATGCAGAGCGCCGAATATCTGGCGCAGCCGCACCGTTGAGCCTGGCCGGTCAACATGACATTGGTCATGCCTTGAAAACCTTCATTACGAATCGATGTCGAAACGGGCCGGTCACGTTCGTCATCGAATATGCGTCATTGAATTCGGGATGCCCGTCTCCATGCATGACAGACATCACTGCGGGCTTTCTGAGAAGTGCGGGATGGCCGCTTTCATCCGCAGGGATGCACGCAAAATTACTTATGGCCCTAGCCCGGACAACATTTGCATTTGAAAATATTTTCCAATATCTTTACCGGCCGGTTCAGTTTATTCGGCCGGTCCCCTGACCTCCTTTCCGCGACATTCCGGTACCCGATGAGCCTCCGAAAACCGTTTCCCGAGCCGGCGACGCGCGTGCTGGCCTGTGCCTTGACGCTGGCGCTGGCCGGCTGCGCGGTGGGGCCGAACTATCATCGCCCCGACGCGCCGCCAGTGGACCGCTACACCGCCCAGCCGCTGCCGGCGCAGACCGTCTCGACCGCCACGGCAGGCGGCGACGCGCAGCGCTTTCTCGAAGGTCAGGATGTGCCGCAGCATTGGTGGACCACCTTCGGCAACGAGGAGTTGGACCGCCGCGTGCAGCAGGCGCTGGCGCATTCGCCGACGATCGCTTCGGCACAGGCCGCGCTGCGCGAGGCCGAGGAGAACGCCAAGGCTGCGGGCGGTGCGCTGTTTCCCTCCGTCGACGCCAGTGCCGGTGCAACGCGGCAAAAAGCCTCCGCTGCCCAATTCGGCGCCGCCGCCGCAGGTGCCGGCAGCAGTCCGTTCACCGTTTACAACGCGGGTGTCAGCGTCGGCTACGTGTTCGACATCTTCGGCGGCGTGCGCCGCGGCATCGAGGCGCAATCGGCGCTGGCCGATGCCCAGCGCGCGCAACTGGATGCCACCTATCTGATCCTCGCCACCAACGTGGTCACGGCGTCGTTGCAGGAAGCCTCGCTGCGCGAGCAGGTACGCGCGACCGAAGAGATCGCCGATTCGCTGCGCAAGGAACTGGACATCGCGCAGAAGCAGCAGCAGATCGGCGCGAAATCCCTGTCCGACACGCTGGCGGTGAGCTCGCAACTGGCAGCCACGGAAGCGACGCTGCCGCCGCTGCGCAAGCAGCTCTCCGCCACGCAAAACCAGTTGGCGACCTATCTCGGTATTCCGCCCGCGCAGTTGCGGTTGCAGCCGATCGAACTGACCAATGTCACGCTGCCGCAGGACGTGCCGGTCAGTCTGCCGTCGAAGATCGTCGAGCAGCGGCCGGACATCCGTGCATCGAGCGCGCAATTGCATGCGGCGACGGCGCAGGTCGGCGTGTCGATCGCCAATATGCTGCCGCAGATCACCCTGTCGGGCAGCGGTGGTTCGCAGGCGCTGAAATCAGGCGATCTGTTCTCCGCCGGCACCGGCGCGTGGTCGATCGGATTGAGCCTGCTGCAGCCGATCTTCCACGGCGGCGAACTGCTGCACAAGAAACGCGCGGCGCAGGCGGCGATGGATGCGGCCGTGGCGGACTGGCAGCAGACCGTATTGACCGCGTTCCAGAACGTCGCCGATTCGTTGCAGGCGCTGGATTTCGACGCGCAAGGGCTGGCCGCGCAGAACACCGCCGAGCAATCGGCATCCAAGCAACTCGATCTGGTGCGCAGTCAGTACCAAGTCGGCGCGGTCGATTACTTGCGGTTGCTGGACGCCGAGCGCCAGTATCAGCAGGCGCGCATCGCGCTGATCCAGGCGCGCGCCGCACGCCTGTCCGACACCGCTGCGCTTTACGCGGCGCTGGGCGGCGGCTGGAACGGTGCGGATACCAACGTCGCATCGACAGCCGCTTCAACAAAGAAATAGCTTTTCCGACCCCTTCAACGAAGAAATAGCTCTTCTGAAAAGTGTGGACAGGGATGTCCACTTTTGGACTTTCCAAGTAACGAAGATTTCAAATTCTCACTGCTCCCTGATCGCAGCAATCAGGGAGGATTGCACAAGGAAACACCAAACATGGCCACACGCGCCGAGTACATCAAGCAACCGAGCACCACGAAACGCATGATCCTGATGATCGTCGGCGTGCTGCTGTTGATCGGCATCATCATCCTCATCAAGTTCCTGATGATCCGACAGATGATGGCTGCGTTTTCAAAGCCGCCGCCGCCTGCGGTCGTCACCACCGCCACCGCGCAATATCAGCCTTGGCAGCCGGCGCTCTCCGCCGTGGGCACGCTGCGCGCCGTGCAGGGCGCCGACCTCGCGCTGGATGTTTCGGGTCTCGTTACCGCCGTGAACCTGAAATCCGGCGACGACGTGAAAAAAGGCCAGGTGCTGCTGCAATTGCGCGACAGCGAAGACGTGGCGCAGTTGCAGCAATTGCAAGCCGCGGCCGCGCTGGCGAAGGTCACTTTCGAACGCGCCAGGCAGCAGCTCGCGGTGCAGGCGATCAGCAAGGCCGATTACGACAATGCCGCAGCCGACTACAAAGCCAAGCAGGCGGCGGTCGCGCAGCAGGAAGTGAATGTCGACAAGAAGCAGTTGCGCGCGCCGTTCGCCGGCCGCGCCGGCATCATCACCGTGAATCCCGGCGCGTATCTCAACGCGGGCACCACGATCGTGACCGTGCAGCAGATGGATCCGCTGTACGTGGATTTCTACGTGCCGCAACGCGAACTTTCGCGTCTGCATCCCGACCAGAAGGTCGCGTTGAGTCTCGATGCGTTCGGCAAGCGCGAATTCGACGGTGAAGTGACGGCCATCAACCCCAAGGTCGACAACGACACCCGCAACGTGCTGGTCGAAGCAACCGTGCCCAACAAGGACGGTACGCTGACGCCGGGCATGTTCGCCAACGTCAGCGTGGATGTGGGCGGCCAGACGCGTTATCTCACGTTGCCGCAGACGGCGATCGTCTACAACCCGTATGGCGAAACCGTGTACGTGGTGATGACCGAGCGCGAGTTCGAGAAGGTGCAGGCCGAGGAAGCGGCCAAGAACGGCAACAGCACCGATGCGGGCGCGTCCAAGAGCGACGGCAAGACGCAGGACAAGTCGCAGACGCCGCCGCCGGACACGCTGGTGGTGCGGCAGACCTTCGTCACCACCGGTCAGACCCGCGGTGACCAAGTGGCCGTCCTGAGCGGCATCTCCGAAGGCACGCAGGTCGTGACCAGCGGCCAGTTGAAGCTGAAAAACGGCGCGCCGATCAAGGTGGACAACCAGTTCAAGCCGTCCAACAACCCGAACCCGACGCCACAGGAAGACTGATGCGTTCAATGCGATGGATGTGCCGGTCGCATCGAAGTGTCCAAAACGGAAACCGCATTGATCCGCTGCCGCGCCGACGCGCAGCAGAAGGTCGAGCAAAGAGCACGACATGAAATTCACCGATCTTTTCATCAAGAAACCCGTGATCGCCATCGTGGTCAGCCTGCTGATCCTGGTGCTCGGTCTGCGCGCGGTCACCAGTCTGACCGTGCGGCAATACCCGAAGACCGAAAACGCCACGGTGACCGTGCAGACGGCGTACTACGGCGCCGACGCGCAAACGGTGGCGGGGTTCATCACCCAGCCGCTGGAACAGGCGATCGCGCAGGCTCAGGGTATCGATTACCTGACCTCATCGAGCACCAGCGGCGTGTCCACCATCGTCGCCACGCTACGGCTGAACTACGACGCCAACAAGGCGCTGACGGAAATCCAGACGCAGGTCAGTTCTGTGCGCAACCAGTTGCCGCCGCAGGCGCAACAGCCGGTATTGTCGGTGGCCACGGGTCAAACCATCGACGCGATGTACCTGGGCTTCCGCAGTGACACGCTGCCGTCCAACAGCGTCACCGATTATCTGGCGCGCGAGGTCAAGCCCAAGCTGGATGCGATCGAAGGCGTGCAGACCGCGGAAATCCTGGGCGGCCGCCAGTTCGCGCTGCGCGCCTGGCTGGATCCCGCGCGCATGGC
>Ga0070740_10001332_pt1 | contig 35223 bp, 25 predicted proteins | sample Coa_R2_FD_67286 | JGI IMG/M metagenome (GOLD analysis project Ga0070740, IMG submission 67286) | Surface soil microbial communities from Centralia Pennsylvania, which are recovering from an underground coalmine fire - Coalmine... | ecosystem: Environmental > Terrestrial > Soil > Unclassified ...
CGAGCAATTGCAGGGTGCGCTCAATCTCGTCGGGGGGACAATCTTTTCTGCCGAAACGCGCCCAGAAGCTCTCAGCCGTCTCCCAGCCATGATGGACGGGCAGGTAGGCATCGCGGGCGGCCCAGGGATCGAGCAGCGTTCTGGCGGCAGATGTTTCAAACAGTTGGTCCCCGTGCGCAGCGAGATTGTGCAGCGCGCGGCGCAGCGCGCCCTTCCAGGAGCTCTCGCCCTCGGTACATTCGCAGCCGGCATCCCAACGGGCAATGCCGTGACTACAGCTCCAGGCGCTAGGCAGGCGCAGTTCAGCCTCGCGCGTCGCCGGGAACATCTGCATGTAGCGTTCGAGGGTGCAGACCTCGAAGCCATAGGCGGGCGCGCCGAAGTTAATCAGGTGGGAGAGAAATTTATCGCGCCAGGGCCGGTGATGCCCGTAGAGCTCACCGTCGGTGGCGATCAGAATCAACTGCGGCTGACCGGCCTCGCGTTTGCTCTCCTGCAACTGGCCCGGCAGGTAATTGGCCGCGAAGAGATCGGCGTTGCTGGTGGTGTTCCAATCGAACGAGACGCCGCCGGAGAGCGGAGCGTTATAGAAGAAGACTGTGATGCTGCGTCCTCCGAAGAGGCGCACGCGATACGGCTCGGAGGGATCGATCGGCGAGGCCGCCTGCCAGGGGGCCAGCACCGTATAGGTAATCCCGTGCTGAGCCAGAATATCCAGCGTCTCCAGGTCCACAGCCGTCTCGGCCAGCCACATGCCCGCCGCCTCGCGTCCATAGCGATGGCGAAAGTCGCTCAAGCCCCAGGTGATCTGCGTCTGCTTATCGCGTGTCGTCGCCAGGGGCAGGATCGTATGGTTATACGCCTGAGCCATCGCATTGCCCACGCCATAGCGGGCCACGTGCCGGTGGTCCGCCTCGACAATGCGCTTCAGCACCTCTGGATGGGCCTTCTCCAGCCACGCAGCCAGGGTTGGTCCCAGATCAAAGTTCAGCGCATCAAAATTCCCGGCCTCGGCGTTTGGCGCATAGCACTCCACCGTGATCTTCTCATTGAAGTTAGCGAAAGGCGTAGCAGCCGGTTCGGGCGGGATCTGATTGGTAAAGGGATTTTCGCGCGGGGGCTGGTAAAAATGCCCATGCAGGCAGAGAAACGCCTGGCCGGGCACGCGGCGACCTGTCGCGTCGTCGGATTGGATCTGTTCGAGCATGGAGTTCCTCTCACTGGTCAAGCAAGGAGTAGTAACAGCACTCTTACTCCCAGGTAACGCACATTCCTTTCTGCTATGTTTAGCACGACTACTCTTGTTTATTTCTACGTTTGCAGAAGACAAATGGTTTTCGCTCACCTTACCCATCCCTTTCTACTTTCATGTATTCAACATATTCGCCTGCCACACCCGGAGGCGCTGGACCACGATCGAGATGATCGATCGTGTCGATCAATCGCAACGATCGAGTCTCTCCCGTCCAACGCCTCACTTGTCTCTCATCGCCGACGATCAGGCTGGATCAAGACCAAGCTCGCCTCTATGCCCCCAGGCTCAGCGAAGCCCTATGGTGGTGCTGGGCGCTCATCAAGAACTCCTCGTAAGCCTCGCGCAGCCGGGGGTAGCGTAAGAGGAAAACGCCCGCGTACTCCTGCGTCAGCGGGCGAGGCTGGCGCAGCAAGCGCATATTCACCTCTTTGAGCAGGCGGTTACCTTTCTTGCCATTGCAGGCGCGGCAAGAGGCCACCAGGTTCTCCCAGGTGCTCTGCCCGCCGCGCGAACGAGGCACAACGTGGTCGAGAGTCAACTCGCGCGAGTGCTTCCCGCAATACTGGCAGGTATCCTCATCGCGGAGCAGGATATTGGCGCGTGTGGGCTGGAGGATCATGCGCGGAATCCGCACATTGGCCAGCAACTGCACAATCACCGGTCGCTCCAGCTCCAGGCGGCGGGCCTGGATGCTCTCCTCGATCAACTGGCGAACGCTCTCATCGACAAATGTCACTTTTTGTTTAGACAGAAGCACGATGAGACGGCGCTCAGGGATGACCGAGAGGGGTTGGAGTGAAGAGTTCAAGACAAGAACAGGCATGAATGACTTTCCTTCCTCTCTGTCAGGGCCAACTTTCCAAACAGACAGCGAGAAAGAAGTCTGAGGCGTTATCGATCGGAGTGGGAATAGCCCGGCTCCTCAGCTTCTACCGCCGTCTGTAGCGACGACTGGCTGGATAGGGACGGAAGCGTTTTGCGCGTCCAGGCACCAGGGGCACTGCGAAGCGTCCGCCGCCCGCAGCGCAGATCGTCTGCACACGCGGGTACGCGGCGAGCAGATTACACCATCCAGCCGATCTGGATGTGAGCATCTGTTCCATTCGCATCGATAACTCCTCCGAAGCTTTGCCTGTTATACTGGACATGTATGGTAAGAACATGTGCCAACCTGGTCGGGGTGAGAGGACTTGAACCTCCGACCTCAGCGTCCCGAACGCTGCGCGCTAGCCGACTGCGCTACACCCCGAAAAACGTTCCGCGCACACGATTCGCTGGCCTATCCAGTGAATCCTCCTGGAGTGTCTGGCGTCCCACACCACTGTAGAAGCGTTCTCAGACATCTCTCCTGCTTGTGTTCTAGTATACCATATTCCGTCAAGCCTTGACAATGGGCGCTGCCGGCCACATTCGCGCTCTCAATCGCGGAGGTTATTTCGTCGATAAACTGACCAGTCATGCCGGGTTGCAGAGAGGAATCAGTGGTTGGGTAGAGCCAGGCGATCCAGATATTTACACTTTATTTATATGGGCGGGATTGATATTTATGCGCTGTTTATGGCAAATCATCTACACTATCTCTATCGACTAACGATCTGGTTTTCTTGACTCGTACCATTACAGGTCGATGACTGACTTGCGAACCCAGTAGAATGATGTAAGGAATGCGGAAAAATCTCCAGGAAAGGAAAGAAGTTCAGTGAATACCCGTGCGCCTATGACTCATACAGGAAGCAGCTCACAACTCACGGGATCTACATCGCCGCCGGCCATTGAGCTAGAACATGTCACCAGGCGCTTTCGGACGCCGAAGGGTCAGATCTATACTGCTCTGCGAGACCTTAACATGAGCGTTGCGCCAGGTGAGTTCTATGCAATAGTCGGGCCGACCGGCTCTGGCAAGTCCACCACGTTGAGCCTCATCTCCGGTCTGGAGCGACCCAGCGAAGGTGTGGTGCGGGTAATGGGCAAGCCGGTGCAGGGCATCGATCCACGTATTGGCTATGTCTTTCAGACCGATGCTATCTTTCCCTGGAAGAACGTTCTCAACAACGTCACCACCGGCCCGCTTTTTCGGGGCAAGCCCAAAAAGCAGACCCTCCAGCAAGCCCGTGAATGGCTCGCCAGGGTTGGGCTGACCGGGTTTGAAGACCGCTATCCACATCAACTCTCAGGAGGCATGCGCAAGCGCGTGGCCCTGGCCCAAACCTTTATCAACGAGCCGCAGATTTTGTTGATGGACGAGCCATTTAGCGCCCTGGATGTGCAAACCCGCAACTTGATGGGAGACGAACTGCTCAGTTTGTGGTCTTCATCATCCGCTTCCGTTGTCTTTGTCACACACGATCTGGAAGAGGCAATTGCTCTGGCCGACCGGGTGTGCGTCCTCACGGCTGGTCCTGCCACCGTCAAGGGTATCTACACGGTAGACCTGCCGCGCCCACGTAATGTTGCGGAAATCCGTTTTGAGCCGCGCTTCATCCAACTGTATCACGATATCTGGGAAGACCTGCGCAATGAGGTGATGATTAGCTATGAACGTGCTCAGCAACGAGGTTCGTGAACAAGCCACGACTGCTCCAGAGAGCAATGAACTCAAATCGTATTCAGTGACTCGCCGGCGTCGGAGCGTCCTGGTCAATGTCCTGCGAGTGTTGTTTATTGTCGTCATTCTCGGCGGCTGGGAGATCGGGGCCCGCACCGGAGTGATTGACCCCTTTTTCTGGGGACAACCAAGCGGTATCTGGACACAGATTGTCACGTGGGTGACGCAGGGGACGGCGCAGGGGCCGTTGTGGGAGCAAGTCGCTGTGACCTTAGAAGAGACCATCATTGGTTTCGTGATCGGCGTTGTCCTGGGCGTCATCTTTGGCGTTGTCCTGGGACAGTACCGCTTCTTGTCCGACGTTCTGGGGCCGTATATCAAGGCGCTGAATTCGATCCCGCGCGTTGTCCTCGGTCCTATCTTCATTATCGGACTGGGGTTGGGCATCCAGTCGAAGGTGGCGCTGTCGGTTGTGATGGTGTTCTTTATAGTCTTCTTTAACGCCTTCCAGGGTGTGCGCGAGGTAGATCGTAATCTGCTGGCCAACGCGCGCATCCTGGGAGCGAGCCAACGCCAGCTCACCACGCAGGTGATTCTGCCGTCAGCCCTGACATGGATCATTGCCAGCTTGCACACCAGCTTCAGCTTCGCTCTGGTTGGTGCAGTGGTCAGCGAGTTCCTGGGATCAGTCCAGGGTATTGGTTTGCTGATCCAAACGGCGATGGGCACTTTCAACAACAATGGGGTCTTCGCGGCGATGTTGATCCTGGCTATTGTCGCCTTGCTGATGGAGGCGCTTATCACGTCACTGGAACGACGCCTGCTGCACTGGCGGCCCGCGACGGTCAGCGATATTACCATTTAAAGACGATAGTCTCATCGTAGAACACAACTGATCGTGTCCTACAATGGGATCGATTTGAGAAAGGAGGAAATGTCACAAGCCATTACATAAGTACGACAGTATATCAGTACAGCGGTACAACTGTAAGCACGCATCGCAATATCTGGCACATTGCCCGCGTAGTAAAATTGAGAGCCAGTCATGAGCGATCATGCACGGGGTCATCGAAGACAAAAAGGAGAGGCGACAATGAACTTATGGAGTCGAAGGCTTTGCCTGACAGCCAGCATTATCCTGGTGCTCATCCTGAATGCCTGCGGTAATAGCAGCACAACAACTGGGAGCGGGGGCTCCAGCGGGCCCATCTCGCTCAGGATCATGGTAGGGGGCCTGAATAAGCAGATTTATTTACCGAACGAGCTTACCCAACGACTTGGCTATTTTACCCAGGAGGGACTCAATGTCACACTGATTGATGAGGCATCAGGGCAGTCGGCTGAAGATGAAGTGCTGGCGGGCCAGGTAGATGCCGGTTCGGGTTCATACAATCATACCATTGAATTGCAAGCCGCCGGGAAGCAGATGGAGTGCGTTGTGCAGCTCGACATTGCGCCTGGTGAAGCCGAAATGGTTTCGGCCAAAGAGGCCAGCACGATTACGTCCGCGAAAGACCTTAGTGGGAAGAACCTGGGCGTCACCGAGCTTGGTTCAGGGACACAGACGCTGACAACCCTGATCCTGCATAAGGTTGGAGTTGCTCCGAGCCAGGTGCATTTTATCCCGGTTGGAGCGGGTGACACATTTATCGCGGCAATGCAGCAGGGCAAGATCGACGCGGGTATGACTACGGAGCCCACGATCTCGCGGCTCATTTCAAGCGGCGTCGGCAAAGTTCTGGTAGACCTGCGCACTCCTCAAGCGACACAGGCGGCGCTCGGCGGTCCGTATCCTTTCATCTGCGTCTTCATGCGCAACGATTATGTCAGCAGTCACCAGGCAGTTGTACAGAAACTGGTCAACGCCTACGTGAAAACGCTGAAGTGGATACACACGCACACAGCGGAGCAGATTGCCGACATGATGCCTCCAGACTACTATGCTGGCAACAAGGCTCTCTACGTACAGGCTCTGCAGAACCAACTGGCCATTTTCAGCCCGGACGGGGCGATGCCTGATGGCGGCCCCCAGTTTGTGCTGACCGCCGAACAGGAGACGAATACCACGGTGCAAGGCAAGCAAATCAACCTCAGCGCAACCTACACCAACCAGTTCGTCAATAACGCGAGCTAGGAAATATTTAGGATATCCATCGGGAGGCGATGAAACGTGCCCGATGGATATCCTGCGGGTTTTCTGAAACAGCGTCATCGGCCTATCGACTGCCAGGGTCTCGCTCCATGTTGTGCTCCTACGACCATCTACCGTAGTATAATAAATATATGCATATTAGCTGGCAGGCTTATTGGGGATCACTGCAATGCCGCGTTTCATGCGTCGCTCTTTGCTGGTGCAATTATTCAGCGTCTACCTGCTCTTCGTCATCATCGTGCTGATCGGGGGAGCGGGCGTTAACATCATGGTTGAGCAGCGGCTGCGCAGCGATGTGCAGGCCGCAGACCAGGCGCTGGCCCAGGAGATCGCACTGGAAACGAGTCTTCAACTGAGCGACGCTGAACATTCGCTCATTACCCTCGGCAAGCTTGTCATGCAAAATAATACACCAGGCGCGATTGAAAACACGTTCCATGCTTACCAGATCGCTCGCCACGACGTGGACTATGTCTACTGGCTCGATCCATTGGGTATCTTGCATGTCTCCTGGCCCCGATTGGGCAAGGGAGGATTAGGATCGGAATTCGAGCCGCCCGATGTTGTCCAGCGCGCGCTGAAAGCGACCGGGCCGGTCTTCGACGTGGGCATTGCAGCCGAGACAACGTTCAATGCTGGTGTCATCATCGCCGATCCTGTGCGCGATGCCAGTGGAAAACTGGCCGGCATTGTCGCGGTCAATCTCTCCCTGGTCGAACTGAGCGAACCCCTCAAGACTGTCATTCAGGCACAGCAGCGCCAGGGCCGGCATCTGATGATCAGTATCATCGACGCCCGTGGCGAGCTTATCGCGACTCCCGATCACCAGAACATCTTATTACCCGTGCTGAACGAGTTACCAGGCGCCGATCAGGCGCTGCAAGGGCATGTCGTCTCACAGGTAGGTATCGGCGAGGATGGCCAGGACTGGCTCTTTAGCGCCGTTCCCGTGCCGGAGGCTGGCTGGGCTGTCGTGGTGCAGCGTCCCACCAGCGAGGCTCTGGCCGTCGTCTCACAATTCCATCTCTGGCTGCTGGCCGCCGTACTCATCTTCACCATCGGTGGCTTGCTGTTCTGGCTGATCTTGCTGGGCCGGGTTATCCGTCCTCTGCATACGCTTGCCAGCCACCACCAGTTGCTGCCCGCCTCCGAGCAAGCGATTCCAGCGGAGACAACTACACTTGCTGAGCGCTTCGATGAGGTTGGAGACCTTGCTCGCTCGCTTATGCGCCTGGAACGCGATGGGCTGGCAAAACTTGGCGAGTTGCGCACACTGCTGGAAACATCGACTGCCGTGGTCGGCTCGCTTGAACCTCAAGCCGTCGTAGGGAAAATCATTCGCGAGGTGCAGCAACTGGTGGATGTGCAGGCCGCTGCCGTGCTGTTGCCCGACGAGCGAGGTGTGCTACGTGTGCTGGCCAGCGAGGGTCATGGCGAGCACTATGACCATGCGCTTTCCCTCGCTCCTGGGAATGTCAGTTCAGCAGCCGTACAGGCGCTGAAGTCTGGTCAGCCGGTGCAGAAATTGCTTGTCCCCGCACAATCATCACTCTCCTATGACGAAGGTTTCCGCTCGGTGCTGGCCATCCCCATCATCAGCCGCCACGCCGGAAGCGTTGTTCTCCTCGTACATCGTACCGAGCCTCGTCTCTTTGAGCAGAACGAGATTGATCTGCTGCTGACATTTGCCAACTATGCCACACTGGCCTGGGAGCACGCAGTGCTCTACGAACGCAGCGATGAGCGGCTACGCGAGGTGGCGCGAGAAAATGAGCAGCTTTACCAGCAGGCTTCAGAGGAGAAGCAAAAGCTGGAAGCCATCATGGGCAGCATGAGCGACGGGCTGGTGCTGGCAGGCATCGATGGTACTGTGCTTTACGCTAATCAGGGGGCAAGTATCCTCGCCGGGCGGCCCATCGAGACCCTCGAACGCCACTCCATCAGCGTACTCTACGATGCCCTGTGCGAACAGGCGATAGATGCTGCCGGATGCCAACTCTCGCTTGAACAAGCGGGAGCCATGGAACCAGTGGTTGAAATCAAGCGAGCTGGCCGCCGCCGCGTCATCCACCTGCGGCTCTTCGATGTGAACAACGAAGAGGGCCAGCCCATCGGACGTGGTCTGCTGCTGCGCGATGTGACGCGAGAGCGCGAGCTTGACGAGTTCAAGACGACGCTGCTGGATGCTGTCGGTCATGAGGTACGCACTCCCCTCTCGGCAATTAAAGGCTATGCTTCAACGCTGCTACAGGAGGATGTGAGCTGGTCAGGAAGCGATCAGCGCTTCTTCTTGCAAACGATCAGTGGAGAAGCTGATAGGCTAGCACAGCTCGTTAGCAATCTGCTCGACCTCTCGCGTCAGGAGGCTGGACTGCTCCTGCTTAATCGCTGCCCCACACAGATACAGGACGTGCTGATGAGAACCATCGAGCGTTTGAAGGTGCCCGAGGAGACTATTTCTTTGCACATCCCCAACGACTTGCCCCTCGTCGATGCGGATGGCGCGCGCATCGAAGTTGTGCTTCGTAACCTGGTTACTAACGCGCTGGTGTATGGCGAAGGTGAAGTGCGCATCAGCGCCAAACAGCAGGATGACACACTTGTCATCTCCGTAACAGACAACGGGCCAGGCATTGCCCCCGACGAGCGACCGTATGTGTTCGAGCGTTTCTACCGCGCACAGCATGGCCGCCAGCAGCACTCCGGCGGCACCGGCCTCGGGCTGACTATCTGCAAAGCCTTCATCGAGGCCCACGGAGGCAGAATCTGGGTTGAGAGCAGTGAGCAGGAGACAACATTCTCGTTTTCGCTGCCGCTGGCCTCTCCCGTTACGGCTGCTATCACCATGAAACTGGCGACGGAATCCTGACCAGAGCAAAGAGAATGAGGAGGTTCGTATGACGACGAAGACAAAGCGCATTCTGCTCGCTGAAGATGAGGTGACGCTACGTGATTTCATAAGCCGTAATCTGCGCGTGCGTGGCTTTGAGGTACTGGAAGCGAGCAATGGGCTGGAAGCGATGGCCTGGTGGGAGCGGGAAGCCCCTCACTTGCTGATTCTGGACATCATGATGCCGCGGATGGATGGTCTCGAAGTTTGCCGGCGAGTGCGCGAGCATTCTGCTGTGCCAATCATCGTCTTGACTGCCTTAGATGCTGAAAGCGACAAAGTCGCAGCACTTGACCTGGGAGCAGACGATTACCTGACCAAGCCGTTTGGGGTGGAAGAGCTCCTGGCCCGTGTGCGCGCCGTACTGCGCCGCACACAATGGCAGACGGCTCCTCCTGGAGGAGGCGTCAAGCGATTCGGGGACCTTGAGATCGACCTTGCTGGCCATGTCGTGCGACGACATGGGGAAGAGGTACGGCTGTCTCCCATCGAGTTTTCCCTTCTGGAGCAACTGGTCACGCATTCAGGCAAGGTCCTCTCTCATCGTATGCTGCTCCAGCGTATCTGGGGCCCTGAATATGGCGGTGAGGCTGAGTATTTGCGCGTGTATATCAATCGCTTGCGCCAGAAACTGGAGCAGGACCCCGCCCATCCACGTTACTTGCTGACAGAGCCAGGTGTGGGCTATCGCTTTGTTGCACCGGAAATTGGGTAGACAACTGGTGGACTGTTACGGTTGATTTGAGAAGAAAGAAAAGAAGGGATACGCTTGAAAGGAAACATCTGTGTCAAGCAGCAATTCCTGAAGGAGCATCCCATGAAGAAATATATCGTGAAATTGAGCCGGGGACAACGCCAGCAGTGAGAAGACCTGATCAGCCGCGGGTGAACTGCGAACGAAACTCTTCTTTGATAAGGACTATGAGACGGAACTGGTCCCTGTGGCAGAGATGTTGCACTACGCAGATAAATGGGACGAATGGAAAAATTTAGCCATCCATTATCTTTGGGAGGATCTCTGGTGGAAGCGCAGAAACGAACACATTCCATGGCTGGAACGTTTAGTGCGGTTATAGTCAGCGGATCAAGGAGCGACTAATGTTATTGAGAGAATTACGCACCGAGCTTGCTCTCTACGCGAGAAAAATGCATGATAGCCGGCCCGTACAGGCGACGCAAGGAAATCTCAGTGTTCGCGATCAAATGACCGGGCTGATCTGTATCACGCCTAGCGATGTACAGCCCGAAAGTTCTGCCGGGTCCTGGCCTGACCGGGTAGGAACATCACCTTATGCGGATGGAAAAACGGCTGCGACTAATACTTGTTAGTGGAACTCTACCTATGATATACTTCTACTAATGCGAATTTTAGAAACTCATAAAGAGCTACCGCAGCAAGCAGAAGTATTGAGCTATGTCCCCCTGGCTCTGGACTGGCGAATCCAGGCGCATATGGCACAATCTTTCCCTCTCCCGCTATAGGAGCAACTATGATGGAGACTCTAGGACAGGCGCTCATGGCATAGAGCTTACAGGTCGACTACTGAGAGGGCCAGGGGCAAAGCTGGTCTGCGGAAAGGTCACTGATGATGGAAGTACGGTTTACTGCTCCGGTCAGGTGTCCGGTCTTGATCGGCCGTGTGCCAGATCTCACCACTTTGCGCTTGCTTGTTGATCGGGCGGCAAGCGGAGAGGGACAGGTAGCCCTGCTTTCTGGGGAAGCGGGCATCGGCAAATCACGCCTGGTGGCTGAGGTCAAAACCGAGGCTATTTCGCATGGCTTTTTGCTATTGCAAGGCAGTTGCTTTCCGACCGACCACGCCATCCCCTACGCGCCTCTGCTTGACCTTTTGCGGTCCTTCTTGACCGGCCACTCATCAGCGCTGCCTGCGTCCGAGGTCGAGCCGTTCGCACAGGCTTTCCTTCCCTTGCTCCCTGATCTCGGCCACGTGCTTGCAGCTATCCCTTCTCCACCAGCGCTCGCACCGCTCAATCCCGAACAGGAGAAGCGTCGGCGCTTTGAGACCCTGGCCTACTTCTTGAGCGGGCAGGCAGAAAAACGTCCTTTGCTGCTTGTGGTGGAAGACCTGCACTGGAGCGACGACATCAGCCTGGAATTCCTCCACTACCTGGCTCGACGCTGCCCTGCTCATCGGCTTCTCCTCCTGCTGACCTACCGCAGTGACGAGGTTCATCCGCACCTGCGCCAGTTCCTGGCACACCTGGATCGGGAACGGCTGGCCCAGGAGATCTCGCTCCCTCGCCTCACGCGCGAGGAGGTCGAGGCGATGCTGCGGGCCGTCTTTGCCATCCCGCGCTCCGCGCGCTTAGAGCTGCTCGATCCCATCTATACCCTCACGGAGGGCAATCCGTTCTTCGTCGAAGAAGTGCTCAAGTCCCTGCTGGCGACCGGGGAGATTTTTTACGCCAATGGCCGCTGGGAGCGCAAACCCCTGGGCGAATTGCACATCCCCCGCAGCGTGCAGGACGCAGTGCAGCAACGGGCTGGTCAGATAAGCGAGTCAGCCCGGCACGTGTTGATGCTGGCGGCAGTGGCGGGACGGCGGTTTGATTTTGGCCTCCTCCAAGTGTTGACCAGGCACGATGAGGCCCAACTGCTCACGTTGATCAAGGAGTTGGTGGCCGCCCAGTTGGTCGTCGAGGAGTCAGCGGAACAATTCGCCTTCCGCCACGCCTTGACGCGGCAGGCCATCTATGCCGACCTGTTGGTGCGCGAACGCAAGATGCTGCATCGCCGCTTAGCCGAGACGATGGAGCGCCTGTACGGATCGTCTTCAGAGGCCCACCTGGCAGACCTGGCCTATCACTTCTACGAGGCGGGTGTTTGGGAGCAAGCGGTGACGTATGGGCAGCGGGCCGGGGAACAGGCACTGCGCCTCTACGCTCCACAGGCCGCGGTTGAGCAGCTGACACGCGCTTTGGACGCGGCACAGCAGGCGGCGATCCCGCCTCCGGCTTCGCTCTATCGCCTGCGTGGCCAGGCATACGAAACGCTGGGGGACTTTGAGCAGGCGCGTCTGGACGATGAGGCCACCTTGCAGCTAGCCCGCTCTGCCGGACAGCGCCAGGATGAGTGGCAGGCTCTGCTGGACCTGGGTTTTCTGTGGAAGGAGCGCGATTACAGCCAGACCGGGGCCTACTATCAGCAGGCGCTCTCGCTGGCACGGTGCATGGACGAACCGCTCACGCTGGCGTACAGCCTCACCCGCGTAGGCAACTGGCATCTAAACATCGAACAGACCCATGAGGCGCTGCACTACCAAATGGAGGCGCTCGCGCTCTTTGAGCAGGCCCAGGATCAGCAGGGCCTTGCTGAAACGTATGACCTGCTGGGCATGACCACTACCCTCTGGGGCGATCTGCTGCAAGCGTCCGCCTATTACCAGCAAGCCATCGCCCTCTTCCAGCACCTCGGCGACCGTCAAGGGTTAGCCTCTGCACTGCCGACGTTGATGGTGCTGGGCGAAGGCGGGGGATATGAGACCGAGACGATGGTCTCTGCCACCACTAGTTTCGCCGAGTCCCTGCACTTTGGCGAGCAGGGCCTCTTGATTGCCCGCGAGATTGGGAGCCGCTCGGCCGAAGTCTATGCACTCTTTATGCTGGCTCACTACCTGGGTCCACACGGTGAGTACGCACGGGCGTTAGAGGTGGCGCAAGCCAGCCTGGCTCTCGCCGAGCAGATCGAGCATCACGAGTGGCTCGTCGGCGCGCGCTGGCAATTGGGAACGCTCTATCTCGATCTCCTCGCGCTACACGAAGGGCAGCAGCAGTTGGAGCAGGCCCTGGCCCTGGCCCACACAGTCGGTTCGTGGAACTGGGTGCGCATCGTCTCAGGTTTTCTTGCTCCCGTCTATCTGCTGCAACACGATCTCGCGAAGGCCGATGCGACCCTGTCTGCTGCGCTCGCACCGGATGCCGCGATGCAGACCATCGGGCAGCGGCTGGTGTGGGCAGCCCGTGCTGATCTGGCCCTGGCTCGTGGTGAGGCCACCCTGGCGCTCTCGATCACCGAGCAGTTGATCGCGTCTGCCGCCAATCTCTCGCGTGAGCGTGTCATCCCCCGCCTGTGGAAGCTGCGCGGCGAGGAGCTGGCCGCTCTAGAGCGGGCAGAGGAAGCCGAAATGGCCCTGCTCGCAGCGCAGGACGCGGCGCAGGCGCAGGGGCTGCGGCCCTGGCTGTGGCGCATCTGCGTTGCCCTGGGCAGGCTCTATCAGGCGCAGGCTCGGAGCGTCGAGGCCGAGCAGGCATTCGCGGCAGCCAGATCGCTCATCGAGGAACTGGCAGAGAGCGTGCCGGGCGAAGAGCTACGCGCGCAGTTCCTCTCGCAAGCGACGGCTCTGCTTCCCCAGAGGCGCCCACGCACCCCAGGCAAGGCCGCTAAGGAAGCTTACGGCGGGTTGACGGCGCGCGAGCGCGAGGTAGCGGCCTTGATTGCCAGGGGGCAAAGCAACCGCGAGATCGCCGAGGCGCTTGTGGTGAGCGAACGCACCATCGAAACCCACGTGGCTAACATCATGTTCAAGCTCAGCGCGCAGTCGCGCAGGCAGATTCGGGACTGGGCGATTGACAAGGGTTTGAGTTCGCACTGATCTCCACACTGCTCAAAATCTCCGTACTGCTCTGGCATAACCTCCGTACTTTTCCACGATGGCAACCCCTGCTTTTTCAGGCATACTGTTGTGGACGGTTGGAATTTGACAGTCTACAACCGCACAGACAGACAGTTTGCAAGCAGAAGGAGGTACATTTGTGTCACAGCAGAATGTGAGCCTGGTGCAGAGTTTGTACGAGGCGTTCGCGCGGGGCGATGTGCCCACCATTTTGGGAGCGATGGACCCTGACATCGTGTGGGACATCCCTCAAGCACCGGGCTATCCTCTTGGAGGCATTCACCGGGGGCCACAGGGCATCGCCAGCGAATTTTTTAGCCTCATCCCGTCCTACTATCTTGAATTCGCCGCTATCCCCCAGCATACGGTGGACGATGGAGACCGGGTAATTGTGCTGGGTGAGTACCGGGGCAAAGGCAAAGCCAGCGGAACGGCGTTCCAGGTCCCGGTTGCGCATGTTTACAACTTCCGCGATGGCAGGTGGATTCGTTTTCAGGAGTATACCGACACGGGCACCATCGCCGCTGCTCTGAAGTAAGACAGCAGAAGGAACCACCCATGAACGCTTTTGATGTGCTCAAGTACGGCCAACAAACCGTCTTACAAACCCTCGCAGAGTTTCCAGAAGGGGATGCGGAACGACCAGGGGCGTGTGGTCTCTGGTCGGTGAAGGACATCATTGCCCACCTGGCTTCTTACGAAGAGGTGCTGGTAGATGTGCTTTCGACCTTCATCGGCCAGCCCCCGACTCCTTTCCTGAATAAGTTTACCGCGCCTGGCGGCCAATTCAACGACACCGAGGTAGGCAGGCGCAAGGGGAGAAGGCTGCGTGAGGTGCTGGACGAGTTCAACGACGCCCATGCCCAGGCGATGTCGCTAGTTGCACAGATTCGCCCAGAGCAGTTTCGTCACAGCGGAACGCTGCCCTGGTACGGCATGGAGTATGCCCTGGATGACTTCCTTGTCTATACCTTTTACGGCCATAAACGCGAGCACAGTGCCCAAATCGCAGCGTTTCGCGATCTGCTGATCAGAGAGGCAACCGTTTTGTAGACCCTGATCTTTCGTCAACACAAACACAAGGAGACAATCATGACCACGCAACAGATCATCGATCAAGCCAAGGCCGATGCCTTTGTGGGCAAGGTATTGGGTGACACGGCCGCTCTGGCCGTCACGGTGCTCTCCAGCATCGGCGACCGGCTCGGCCTCTTCAAAAACCTGGCGGAGCAAGGACCAGCCACGAGTGAAGAACTGGCGGAGCGCGCACACGTCAACGAACGCTACGCGCGCGAGTGGCTCAGCGCCATGGCCAGCGCCGGCTACCTGGAGTATGACCCTGCAAGTCGCCGCTTCACACTGCCACCCGAGCACGTTCCTGTGCTGGCCCGCGAAGGCGGCCCGGTCTTCTTCGGCGGCGTGCAGGAGGAACTGGTGGGCATGGTCGGGCCGGTCAACCAGTTGATGCAGGCGTTCCGCACTGGTGGGGGGGTGCCGATGGAAGCCTACGACCCGAGCGCATGGGAAGGTCTGACGCGCTTTACCAATGGCTGGTTTGAGAACCTACTAGTGCCGGTGTGGCTGCCGGCCATGCCGGATGTGCAGGCCCAGCTGGAGCGCGGCGCTCTGGTCGCCGACGTGGGCTGCGGGCACGGCAAGGCCCTCATCAAGCTGGCCCAGACCTACCCACAGTCGCGCTATGTTGGATACGACAAATTCGCTCCCTTCATCGAGCAAGCACGGTCCAACGCTGAGGCGGCTGGCGTGGCAGACCGCGTGCGCTTTGAACAGCGGGACGTGTCCGAGGGACTGCCTGAGCAGTTCGATGTGATCACCACGTTCGATGTTGTGCATGACGCGGTCAATCCCCGCGGGCTGCTGCGTGCCATCCGTGAGGCGCTCTCGCCCGGCGGACGCTATGTGTGCCTGGAAATCAACAGCTCAGATAAGCTGGAGGAAAACATCGGGCTGCTCGGCGCGTTCTTCTACAGCGTCAGTGTCCTCTACTGCATGACGAGCTCGCTAGCACACCATGGAGAAGGGCTGGGCACCGCCGGCATCCCGGAGTCGAAAATGCGCGAACTGTGCGCGAAAGCCGGCTTCGGCCGCGTACAGCGCGTGCCGATGGAGAATCCTTTCAACATTCTTTACGAGGTCGCGCCATAGTTTGGAGGCGTCAGAATGATCGAGAATTTTGTGGACCCCCTACAACAACCGAAAGGACCTGGAGGCATTGGTGGCGCTCTACCACCTTGATGCCGAACGCTCCTTCTTCGTGTTTCCCCACAGCGCGGCCTGGCGGCGATTCGAGCGATAGGGTGTCCTAAACAGGATGTCCGCTACCGGCAGTGGCTGCCGTTCCTCGTAGGTGAACCCGAAGCATGGCATGATGGCGAAGTTGCAGGTCCGCCGCCTGCGCGTGGGTGCCTCATCGTAAGTTGCGCGATTCAGCCGCGCCGGCGCAGGTTGCCCAGCAGGGAGCGGGCGATGACGATGCGCTGGATCTGGTTGGTGCCCTCGAAGATCTGTGCGACCTTGATATCGCGCATGTAGCGCTCGACGGGATAATCGCGCACGTAGCCAGCGCCGCCCAGGACCTGCACGGCGTTGGTCGTGACCTCCATGGCCATGTCGGTGGCGAAGCATTTGGCCATCGCGGCGTACATGCCCGATCCCTGGCCCTGATCCAGCTTGTACGCGGCCTCGTAGACCAGCAGGCGCGCGGCCTCGATCTTCATGGCCATATCGGCGAGCATGAACTGGATGGCCTGGAAGCTGCTGATGGCCTGCCCGAACTGTTCGCGCTCGCGGGCGTAGCGCGTGGCCGTCTCAAAGGCCGCCTGGGCCACGCCCACAGCCACAGCGCCGATGTTGACGCGCCCGCCGTCCAGGGAGGCGAGGGCGATTTTAAAGCCCTGGCCTTCCTCGCCCAAACGCCAGAGGTCCGGGATGGCGCAGTTCTCGAAGATGAGCTCGCGCGTGGGCGAGGAGTGCAGGCCCATCTTGCGCTCGGTCTTGCCAAACTGGAAGCCGGGCGTGCCTTTCTCGACGACAAAACAGCTTACGCCGGAGGAGTCGTGACCCGGCCTGGTGCGCGCCATGAGCAGGTAGATGTCCGCCTCGCCCCCGTTCGTCACCCATAGCTTGGTGCCGTTGAGGATATAGCTGTCGCCCTGGCGGTCCGCGCGGCACTGCAAGCTGGCCGCGTCGGAACCGGCGTCCGCCTCGCTGAGCGAGAAGGCTCCCAGCAGTTCGCCAGCGGCAAGGCGCGGCACCCAGCGCCGCCGTTGCTCCTCGTTGCCAAAACGCGCGATCGAGCCTGTCACCATGTTATGCACCGAGAGGCCCACGGCGGTCGCCATGTCCCCCTTCGCCAGCTCCTCGTAGACCAGCGCGCCCGCGAGCCGGCTCAGGGCGCTGCCGCCGTACTCCTCGGGCGTGGTCATGCCCATCAGGCCCAACTCGGCCATCTGGCTGTAGACCTCGCGCGGGAAATAGTCTTTCTCGTCCCACTCTGCGGCATATGGGGTGAGCTTCTCTTCAGTAAAGCGGCGGACCATGCCGCGAATATCTGATTGCTCTTCGTCGAGATCAAATTTCACTGCTCGCTCCTCATTGTATCTTTTTATGTGCAATGCGCCGGTTTTTTCTCCACCGCTTAGCATACCAGGAAATGCACGCCCAGGGCAAATAGGTTTTTATGGTGCGCGCCAGACGCATACTTTGCAGTCGGAGCCGCCGGAGAGGATGGCGCGGCCATCGGGGGACCAGGCCAGGGCCAGTACGTTGCCCGCGTGGCCTGGATAGGAGAGCACACCCCAGCCGGTCAGAGCGTCCCAGACGTTGATGTGGGCGGCCAGCGCGCCGGAGGCGATGCGCCGGCTGTCGGGGGACCAAGCCAGGGCGGAGACGGGTCCGGTATGGTTCTGGTAGGTAGTGACGAGTCGATCGCTGCGCACATCCCAGACATGCACGGCCAGATCGTAGCCGCCAGAGGCCAGGTAGCCTCCATTGGGCGACCAGGCCACGGCCAGAATGGGGACGCCGTAGCGATAATAGCTGATGTTTGGCCGCGTTTTCAGGCGATGAATCAGCACAGCGCTGCCCTGGACGGCGGCCAGGCTCTCGCCATCAGGCGACCAGCAGAGAGCGCGCGTGCCGGCGGAGAATTTGTTGCGTAACCTGGTTGTCGTCCGGTGCTCGCTAGTGTCCCAGATGTCGATATATAGGCTGCCTCCCACCGCCAGGTAGCGCCCATCAGGGGACCAGGCCAGAACCTGCGCTGTATTCTGGCGCAGGCGCGGCTTGGGATCGCCGGGATAGACGCCGACGGTCTTGCCATTCGTGCCATCCCACACGCGCACCCTGTTCTCTTCGCTCACCGAGGCGATGCGCATATCGACCGGCGACCAGGCCATGTGCTTCAGCAGGCCCAGGTGCTCGCGGTACGAGGAGCGATGCTGCCCATTAGAGGCGTTCCACACGCGCACAATCGCCTCTGTGGCCGAGGCAACGAATGCGCTATCGGGGGACCAGGCGACGGCCCGCACGACCCCATAGTGGTGTTCGTAGACCATCAGCGGCGCGATGGGCGCGGGCATGCCCTGGACCGCTGGGAGATGGCTGGTAATCGGCATGGCCGGTACGCTCTGGCCTGGCCTCAAAACGACCAGGGACGAAACCTTCGCGGGATGATCCCTGAGCGTCTCCAATGTCTGCTTCACTACCCCGATTGTGGCCGGGCGCTGCTCCTCGTCCATCGCCAGCATGGAGGCGACCAGGTGTTGCAGCGCCGGATCGTGGCCGGTGAGGGGGGCGAAGCGAAAAGGCGAGAGCGAGGGATCTTTCCCGCTCAGCATCTGGTGCAGGATCGCGCCCAGGCTATAGATATCGGCGCGCGGCGTCGTCTGCGTCTTGCCATACTGCTCAGGGGCCGCGTAACCGGGCGAGCCAAAGGCGATGGTGTCCCTGGCCTGGCCTGGCTTGAAGTGGCGCGCGATGCCAAAATCGATCAGGAAGATATCCCCTTTGGGCGTGAGAATGATATTCGCGGGCTTGAGGTCGCGAAAGATGATCGGCGGCTGGCGCGTGTGCAGGTAATCGAGCACATCACAGATTTGCAGGGCGATCTTCAGGGCCATCACCAGGGGCAGGCTGCCATCGCGCGAACGATTGAAGTGCTCCTCTAACGTCTCCCCCTCGATATAGTCCATCACCAGGTACCAGCGGCCATGCTCCTCGAAATGATCGTAGATGCGCGGCAAATGCTCATGCATCAGACCCGCCAGCATCAGGGCCTCGCGTTTGAACGCCTCCACCCCCTCCTCGATCTCGCGCTGGCTCAGGCCCTGCTCGCTCATCTCCTTCACCGCCACCAGGCGCTGGCCGAGTTCGCCGTCCTCCGCCTTATAGACCGCGCCAAAGCCGCCCTGACCGATCTGGCTGAGAACCTTGTAGCGCTTCCTGAGCACCTCTCCCGGCTTGAGTTGCCCGGCCTGTCCGTCTGCATCCCTCTGCGCCGCCTCATGAAACGCCTGCCCGCAGGCGAAGCAAAACTTCGCCTGGGCCGGATTGGCCGCGCCGCAGTCTGTGCAAAAGATGGTCGAGGGCTTCATACCCCACACCCCTTATAGCTTCTATTTCAATAACAGAGCAAAAGTAACGGCGTCAAGCCAGGAAGACCCACATTGGTCGTCACGCAGGACGCGGACAAGTATGCAGGACGCGGGCATACATGCAGGACCCCGGCATACATACAGGACGCGGACAAGCAGCGTCCCTACTATGGACGGGCATTGGTGTTGTTTGCACATGTTTCGCGTCCATCCGACGCGAGCCTGCCTGATTTGGGTGGATGTGCATAAGTACCCAGCACCCTTCCAGAAACCAGACCATCAAGCCGCCCTGATGTTGGGGTACGCGAAAAACATCCCCATGCAACCAATCCCCCGTCCATAGTAGGGACGCCCCTTGTGTGCGTCCTGCCGGCCTACTCACCCAACGCTCCTAACTCCTGCTCACCCGCCCACATGCGTCCTGCCATCTTACTCACCCAACGCTCCTAACTCCTGCTCACCCGCCCACATGCGTCCTGCCATCTTACTCACCCAACGCTCCTGGCTCCTGCTCACCCGCCCACATGCATCCTGTGTGCCGTCCCGCGTGCGCTTTGATGAAGAAAATACCGTAAACCCGATACATATCATATCACCTATAGATGACGTTCAGAGAAAAGATGAACTCTACCCGCTAAGATAACCATCTCGCGAGGTTTTTTCTGTGAAGTTGCTCACATAAGCTGGCGCGTCTAGAGGTGCCAGACGTGGATTGTGTGATCGACGCTGGCCGAGACGAGTTGCCTGCCGTCGGGGGACCAGGCGACGGAGGTGACGTAGCCTGAGTGGCCGGCGTAGGTCGCGACTGCATTGCGCGTGATGGTATCCCAGACCTGCACCAGCTTGTCGTTGCCGCCGGTCGCCAGGTAGCGCCCGTCGTATGACCAGGACACGCAGTTGAGCGTCGAAGATGGGTTGCGATGGATAAAGTATTTTTTCCCGCTCACCGAGTCCCAGACCTGCAAGGTCTTGTCCGAACCGACCGAGGCGATGCGCTGACCATTGGGCGACCAGGCCAGAGCGTTGACGCGCCCAAAGTGCCCGCGATAGCTGAACTGGCCGCGCGCGTGGAAGAGAAGCGAGGTGAAGAAGCCCGTCTTCTCGCGCTGGATGTGCCAGACCTGCACCAGCTTGTCCTCGCCCCCGAAGGCGAGGCTCTTGCCATCGGGGGACCAGCCCAGGGTCAGCGTGCGCAGTCCGTGGCCGCGCTGGATGTAGAGCGGCTGGCCGCTGATGGTATCCCAGATGTGGATCGTCTGATCCTCGCAGGCCGAGGCCATGCGTTTGCCGTCGGGGGACCAGGCCAGCGCCAGAACCGGCTGGCTGTGCTCGCGATAGGTCAGGACCAGGTTGGCCGTCAGCGGGTCCCAGATCTGCACAGTCCCGTCGTTGCCGGCGGAGGCCAGCAGACTGCCATCGGGGGACCAGGCGACGGAGAGCACGCGATCCCAGTGGCCCTGGTAGGTGATCAGATTCGTGCCATCGGCGGCATCCCACACGCATACGGTCTTGTCGTAGCTGGCCGAGGCGATGCGCGTGCCGCGTGCCGACCAGGCCACGTCCGTTACCCGGCTGGTGTGCGCAGTGCCGATGAAGCGCGTATTGCTGAGCGGCTGGGGCAACGCCATCGGCTGGGCCTGTGTCGTGCCTCGCCGCTGCTGAGGCGGAATCGGCGTGAGCCGATAGCTGCCGGTCATCTGGCCATCTCCCTGGTGAGGCTGAACCGGCATGGAAGCCTTCAGGGCCGCGATACTCTCCAGGGCCTGGCGCACCTGGTTGACGTTCGCCGGGCGGTTGTTCGCATCCAGGGAAACCAGTTGCGCGATCAACTGCTCCAGCTCGCGATTGCCGGGATGCTGAGGCAGACGCATGGGAGCGAAATTAAACGGCGAATCGGCGGGATTGAGGCCGGTCAATAGCTCATGCATCGTTGCGCCGAGCGCGTAGATATCGGCGCGCGGCGTCGTCTGCGCCTTGCCGTACTGTTCGGGCGCGGCGTAGCCGCTCGAGCCAAGCGCGGAGGTATCCCGGCTCTTGCCCGGCGTAAAGTGGCGTGCGATGCCGAAATCGATCAGGTAGATATGCCCGAGCGGCGTCAGCATAATATTGGCGGGCTTGAGATCGCGGAAAATAATCGGCGGTTGGCGATTGTGCAGATATTCCAGCACCGTGCAGACCTGGATCGCGATCGAGAGAACCTTGTCCACCGAGAGCCTGCCGCCGGCTACCTTGAGCATGTACTCCTCCAGCGTCTCCCCCTCGATAAAATCCATCACCAGATACCAGCGGCCATCCTCGTTGAACTGCTCGTAAATACGCGGCAGATTAGGATGCGTCAGGCTCGCCAGCAACAGCGCCTCATGCTTAAAGGTATTGGTAGCCTCGGCCAGCTCGTAGGGCGTCAGATTCTGCTGGCTCATCTCCTTGATTGCAACCAGGCGATTGCCAAACAGAAGGTCCGCCGCTTTGTACACCGCGCCAAAGCCGCCCTTGCCCACCTGAGTCAGCACGCGATAGCGCTGCTTCAGCAGATGGTTCAAGGGCAGGCGATCGGTCTGCGGATGCATGCCCGCTCTCCCGTGCGCATGGAGCATTTGCCCACAGGAGAAACAAAAAGTGGCCTGCGCGCGATTCGGACTGCCGCAGGCGTCACAGTACAGGGAAAGTGCCATACAAGCTCCAATAACTCCTTACCGCCCGGCTCACACTCTCCCCCTCCCTCTCTCCTCTCCCGGCCTGGCCGGTCAAAATATGTATAGTCTCCGTGCAATAAATAGGTAGATGCATGTATTTTATCAGAGAGTATATGATACGTCAGAAGAGGGCTTTCGTCAAATGTAGTACGCATCGGTACTGATTTATAAATGCCAGATGGGCTATTCGCCAGGAGTCATTCTGAAACCAATAGATCAGTTGGGGTGAATTGTCGGTTGGCCGACCGACAATTCACCTTGAACACGGGAAAGGTTTTCCCTCACTTCTTCGTCATACATGATCTCTTTAGAGCCTTGTCCAAGTTCCACAGTTATCAGACTGAAAGCCCTTATCGGACGGAGAGATGGTAACGATTGCGGCGGTATCCGTGTTGTCATTGGCAATGATATCATCGATAGTGCCTCCGAAGCCCCGCAGGCGAGCGAAATAGCATCCTTGTTGACCCTTACTCTTATATGTCCCCGGTTTGATATCGGTGCCAACGATGTACATTCCATCCCCGAAGGACGTGTTGCTTGTCGTGATTGCAGAGAGATTTTTCGTCCAGGTTCCACAGTTGTTCGACTGGAAACCCTTATCGGTAGCAGCAATTGTAACGATCGCGGGATAGTCAGTATTCTCATTGGCAATGATATCATCGACAGTACCCCCAAAGCCCCTCAAGCGAGCAAAATAACACCCCGCCGAAGGTTCCCGCGTTCGGTAGGTACCCGGCTGGATATCCTTGCCAACTACGAACGTTCCATCGCCAAACTGCGCAAATGTGGGAGTCGGCGTACTCGTCGGTTGGGGAGTAGATATCGGCGCGCCGGTAGCTGCCTGAGCAGGTTGGTTCGTGGCCTGCGGCGTTGGAGTTGCATTGTCCTGAGAATTGTTACCGGCATTGGCTGCGGCTCCCATGATAATAAGGACAACTAAGACAAGCGCACCAACAATCCAGGGCCAACGCCGCCGCTTCTTCGGCTTCGAGACGGGCGGCGGAAAACCACTGCCTGGTCCATAAATGGTTGGTTGCTGCTGGAACGGTGCATACGACGGTGGCGACTGAGGCGGCAAGGCACCTGATGGTGAATAAGGCGGAGGCTGCGGTGCGCCGGACTGGTAAAATGGCTGCGGTGAAGCACCAGGCTGGTAAGGTGGTTGCTGAGGTGGTTGATACTGCATACAATCCTCTTTTCTTATAGATATTTATAGACAATAATAAAATTAATCATAGCTTATATGTCAATTGGTATATTCTCTATCATTCCTGTTCTCCGTGCTCTGTACACTCTTTGTTCCTAAAAACACGCGGAACAACATGAGAAAAGAGTACTATGATACTTAACCTGTTGTGTTGGGGAACTCTTAAAAAGTATTCCAGGTCGAGCAAATTTACATATACTATTCCAGGCCACTTGTTGCAAAAATGGGCATAGATAGGTACGCGGAGGGTGTTTGATAAAATAAGCTGCTTTCATCCTCCTGGGAACATGCTATAATACAGGTGTGCAACTGAGCCACCTGGCTAGTCATGTATTATGAGGGGGTAGCCGATGTCGAAGAAAATTTTGATTATGGACGACGATCCGACCATCGCCGACCTGCTGCGTGAGGCACTGGCGGACGAGGGATATGAGACGCACATGACCACGCAGAGTCTGCGCTTCTTCGATGCTGTCACCGAGGTCAAGCCCGACTTGATCCTGCTGGACCTGATGATGCAGTATCTCGATGGGCGCGACGAGCTGAAGTTGATGGAGATGGGTTCGTTCAATATCCCGGTGATCGTCGTGACCGCCTTCCTGGACGCCGATAAAGAGGCCGAGGAGTTTCATAAGGCGGGCGTGGTGCATATCGTGTATAAGCCCTTTGACCTGGATCATCTGGTAGATCTGGTGAAAGAGACGATTGGCGAGCCATAAGAAAATTTTCATTTAAGGATGAACAGATGAGCGCGAATGTCCGTGTTGCCCTGGATGCGATGGGAGGAGATCACGCGCCGGGCGAGATTGTGCTGGGCGCTGTCGAGGCCGCCCGCGAGTATGGCATAGGCGTGTACCTGGTCGGGCAAGAGCAGGCGATTCGGGCCGAGCTTGCGAAGTACGAAACGACGGGACTCGACCTGCCTGTTCTGCATACCGACGAAGTTATCCCTATGGATGAACACGATCCCGCCCGCGCGGCCCGCAATAAGAATACTTCGATGGTGCGCGCGCTGCAGCTTGTGCGGGATGGCGAGGCGCTTGGGGCCGTTTCGGCGGGCAATAGCGGCGCGATGATGGCCGCCTCGCTCTTTACCCTCAAACGCCTGCCGGGCGTGGAGCGGCCCGCCCTGGGCGGCGTCTTCCCCACCAGGGATGGCATCTGCCTGGTCATCGATATGGGCGCGAATACGGACTGCAAACCCGAATATCTCCAACAATTCGCTATTATGGGCTCGATCTATATGGAGAAGCTCTTCCACGTCAGTTCTCCGCGCATCGGCCTGCTGGCGAACGGCGAGGAGGAGGGCAAGGGCAACGAGCAGGTTCAGCTTGCACATCAACTGCTGAAGGAGAGCGCGCCGACTCTGGGCCTGAATTTTATCGGCAACGTCGAGGGCCGCGATATTCCCGCGGGAGGCGCGGATGTCGTCGTCTGCGACGGCTTCGTGGGCAATGTGGTCCTCAAGCTGAGCGAGGGCCTGTCGGAGACGCTGATCGATCTGATTAAGACGCAGATCGCTAGCGATCTGCCGGGCAAGCTGGCCGGGGCCGTCGTGCGCCCCCGCCTGCGCAAACTGGTCAAGCGCCTGGACTACGCGGAATACGGCGGCGTGCCCCTGCTGGGTGTGAACGGCTCCGCGATTATCTCTCACGGCCGCTCGAAGGCCCGGGCCATCAAGAACGCCCTGCGCGTCGCTCGCCAGACCGCCGAGACGAATGTGGCCGGGGCGATCAGCGAGGGCTTGAGCAAATTGCGCAGCAACCAGCCGGTTCAGGACGAGGCATGAGAATATATTGTAGCAGCAAAGAGGCAGGACATGCGTTATATGTCCTGCCTCTTTGCTGCTACAATGTGCTAGGACATTCTCTTCTGCCTTCTGGCGGCGCTGCCCAGCTTGCCAATGCGACTATAAAAATCCTGGTCCTGACTCTCTTTGGTTGCATTTCCGCCTTTCTTGCCCATCGCCGAGAAGTGCTCGGCGCCATATTTCATCTTGTTGGCCGCGCCGCCTTTGCGCGCGATGGTGCGGTAATACTCGCTGCCGCGCTGCTCCTTCAGCGTCGTGCCGCCTTTTTTGCCGATCTGCCGGTAATGGTCCTCACCGTACTTTTTGCGGACCGCGTTCCCCCCTTTGCGGTCCGCCTTCGAGGGTGTTGTGGGAGATATGGGGGCGGGTCTCTCTTCGCCTTCTGGCAACAATTGCCTAACCCCTTTCCCCGGTTTTCATGCGCATGCTGATACCCAGGCTAAAAATATGAGACAGGCAAAACAGCCTGTGCCCTGAGTATAAGGGAAAGCTCTACCACTGTCAACGTAAGCAGTGTTTTTGGTCCCGGCGGGCGGCGGGTGGCGGGTGGGCAGGCGGCGGAACCTGGGTTTTTGCAATTAAGAGGGGCGGTGTGGGGCTTCTAACGCTTGTATGCTGTGGGATAATAAGGACAAACCAACCCTATAATCCTTACAGAGAGCACAAGCAAGCCCTGAATAGAGGATGTGATTATGGCACTGACGATAGGTATTATTGGACTTCCCCAGAGCGGGAAAACGACGCTCTTTAATGCACTGACGCGGGCGAACGCGCCGATTAGCGGCTACGCGACTAGCACGGTGCAGGCGAATGTGGCGATCGTGCAGGTGCCCGATCCGCGCCTGCAACCGCTGGCCGAGATTTTCCACCCGAAGAAGGTCACGCCTACCACTGTCGAGTTCGTGGACGTGGCCGGCGTGGGCCAGCATGCCCAGGAGGGCGAGGAGCGGCGTCAGGGACTGAGCGCGGAGTTTCTGGGACATATTCGCAACGCGGACGCGCTGGCGATCGTTCTGCGCACGTTCGAGGATAGCAATGTGCCCCATGTTTACGATACCGTCGATCCCAATCGCGACCTGGATAGTCTGAACGCGGAACTGGCGCTGACCGACCTGGCGACCGTCGAGCGGCGCATCGAGCGGACGACGAAGGCGGCGAAGTCGGGCGAGAAGAAGTATGCCCAGGAACTGGAGACGCTGCGTAAGTTGCAGGAGGCTCTTAACGAGCTTAAGCTGGTCGCTCAGCTTGAACTGGACGCGCAGGAACGGGCGCTGCTGGGCGAGCTTTTCCTGCTGACCGCTAAGCCGCGCATGTATGTTCTCAACGTGAGCGAGGATGCGCTGGGCGAGGCCAACGGGCTGCTGGAGAGGATCGCGGCGGGCGAGACGGTGGATACCTCCGCGCTCTCAAGCGAGTTGCAGAGCGTGGTCAGGGTCGCGCAGCGGGCGAAGACGGAGGGCGCGGAGGTCGTGGCGGTCTCTGCACGCCTGGAGGCCGAGCTGGTTGAGTTGCCCGAGGCGGACGCGGCGGAGTACCTGGAGGCGCTGGGCCTGCCCAAATTGGGTGCGGATCGCGTGATCCAGGTCGGCTATCGCCTGCTCAACCTGATTACGTTCCTGACCGCCGGCGAGGACGAGGTGCGCGCCTGGACCGTGACGAAGGGCGCGAAGGCTCCCGAGGCAGCCGGCAAGATCCATTCCGACATCGAACGTGGCTTCATCCGGGCCGAAGTCACCAGCTTTGACGATTTCATGGCCGCCGGCGGCTCCTTCGCCGCTGCCGCGAAGAAGGGTGTGCAGCGCCTGGAGGGCAAGGATTATGTGATCCAGGACGGAGATATCGCGCACTTTCGCTTTAATGTGGGCAGATGACGCCGATTTCTGAGATTTTTCTGCGCACGCAATATGACGAAGGATGACAGGAATCATCGTGTACGCTTCTTCTCACATACGACCAGATGTGAAGGAGGTACACGCGATTGAAATACGGAGTGGTGCTGCCGCTGTCGGGCATCGAGGGCGATGTAGAGCGGCTGGTGGAGTTTGCGCACATTGCTGAGGAGGAGGGCTGGGACGGCGTTTTTCTGGAGGATTATCTCGTCTATTGGGGCATGCAGGGGACCACGTATGATCCCTGGCTGGCGCTGACCGCCATCGCCATGCGCACACAGCGGGTGAAGCTGGGCATGACGGTGACGCCGCTTCCCTCGCGTCTGCCCTGGAAGCTGGCCCGCGAGGCGATCACGCTGGACCATCTCTCGCATGGACGCGTGATCCTGGGCTTTGGCCTGGGCGATCCCCAGGATCTCCACTTCGGCGAGGTGGCCGATCCCAAACAGCGCGCGGGGATGCTCGACGAGGGACTGGATATCCTCGCCGGTCTGATGAGCGAGCAGCCGTTTAGCTATCAGGGCGCGCATTACCAGGTGAACGAGATTACCTTTCGTCCGGGACCGCTCCAGAAGCCGAGGATTCCTATCTGGCTCGGCGGCTTCTGGCCCCACAAGGCTCCCGCCCGGCGCGCGGCCCGCTGGGACGGCTTCTGTCCCGCCAAAGTGCCTGATGAGCACGGCGACGGCTATATCAAGCCGGCTGATATCCGCGCGATTGCGTCCTTCGTCGAGGAGCAGCGCACCAGCCCCGCCCCCTTTGATCTCGTCGCGGGCGGCCACAGTTCCATCGGCGATCCCGCGAAGGCGCGCGCTCACGTCGAGCCGTTCGGCGAGGCCGGCGCGACCTGGTGGGTTGAGTTCGTGCTGCCCGATCCGGGCGAGACTGAGGAGGCGCTTGCACGCATCAAACAGGGACCGCCGGCGTAATTGCTGCTATAATGGTGGGGAAATTCAGTCGGAGGGCGAGGTTTTTCTCATGCACGTTGACATTTTTACGCTCTTTCCCGAAATGTTCCAGGGACCGTTCTCGGAGAGCATTCTCAAACGCGCTCAGGAGCAGGGCCTGCTGAGTATCGCGCTGCATAATATTCGCGCGATCACGACCGATAAGCACCATATCGTGGACGACTATCCCTACGGCGGGGGCGCGGGCATGGTGATGAAGCCGGAGCCGATCTTCACGGCGGTCGAGGCGGTCTACCAGGGCGGCCCGATCATCCTGATGAGTCCCCAGGGCCGCCTCTTCACTCAGTCCGTCGCCCACGAACTCGCGCAGGAGCCGCGCCTGACCCTGATCTGTGGCCATTACGAGGGCGTGGATGAACGCGTGCGCGAGCACCTGGTGACGGACGAGATCTCCATCGGCGATTACGTGCTGACCGGCGGCGAACTGGCGGCGATGGTGATCGTCGATGCCACCAGCCGCCTGCTCCCCGGCGTGCTGGGCGGCGAGGAATCGATCCTGGAGGAGTCGCATAGCAACAACCTGCTGGAATACCCCCACTACACGCGCCCTCCCGAATTTCGCGGCTGGCGCGTCCCCGACATCCTGCTCTCCGGCCACCATGCCAACATCGCCCGCTGGCGCCGCAAGGAATCCATCCGCCGCACGCGCCAGAGACGCCCCGACCTCTTCGCAAAGTTGGATTTGAGCAGCAAGGCGGATCAAAAGATCCTCAAGGAGCTGGATGAGGAACAGGATTAATCAACTGATTGACAATAATACCTTCTTGCGCTATACTTAATCAAGTGATTGATTGGAAGGGGGATCATGGAGAAAAGCGAGCGAACTACCCAGGATATTCGTAGGGTAGCCGAGCAGATTGTTCGCGCAGGCACGGCGCCTCAAACGCAGGGTGAGGAACGGCGGCAATCGCTGGTCGAAGCTGCCTATCATCTGATTGCTGAGGGAGGTTTTGAACAACTCCGTACCAGGGATATCGCCGCGCGGGCCGGAGTCAATATTGCAACTCTGCACTATTACTTCGCTCGCAAGGAAGATCTCATTCAAGGGGTCGTCGAGTATCTCCTCCGGCAATTCATGACAGCCTATCTACCTGGCTCGTCTTTTGAGATGCGCACGCCGCTGGAGCAGATCCGGGGCGAGCTGGCAGAGATGCAATATCTCTTACAAGAAAAGCCGGAAATGTTTATTGTGATGAACGAACTGATCCTGCGTTCACTGCACGACCCGGCGATTCGCGCGCATATCACATGGCTGGAGAAGGGGTGGCATGGCTACTTGGAGCAGATTCTGCGCCAGGGTCTTGAGCAGGGGCTGTTCCGTGCGGACCTTGATGCAGATAGCGCGGCGACCTGGTTGATCCTCCTGATTAAAGGAACAACGCTTCACTTTCTGACGAATCCAGAGGCGGTCGACTTCGCCAGGATTCGGGCAGAGGTTGAGCGCTGGCTTACTGACGAGCATAATTCTCTTCCAGAAAAGGATGCATGATATGCAAGAAACACGACAAAACGTCTTCCTATCGCGCCGGCCACTGGCGGTGTTGGGCAAAATTACCATAGCATCGCTGCTTGGAGAAGCTCTCGCCTACTTTCTCCTCCTGCTGGCAATTGGCATTTTTGTGCTGCCACTGTTTATTGTCACGCTCGCTTTACTGGCTGTGACGGGCGTCATCGCCACCGGCCTTCGCTGGACACCGCTGCTTGGCGCTATGGCGGGCCTGGGAACGATGATTGGCGGGATATTCTCTCAGCAGTACTTCGTTTATCATCTCACCCATCCTGCCGAGGGAGAGCCCTTTATTCTGGCCTTTCTCATCTGCGTGTTTGCCATTGTTTCCATTTGTACAGGCATAAGTGCAACCGTACAAAATTACGACAGTACAGCCCGCTCTGCACCACGCTGGCTCCCTCTTCCCTTCACAGCCCTGGGAGGTTTCGTGCTGGGCGTTGTGCTGGTCACGCTTCTGGTCCAGGCCACGCCCGCAGCGGGGAGCACAACCACCGTGAATGGAGTGCCGGCGGTCCACATGGGCGTGAGCAATTTTGCCCAGTCAAGCGTGACCATCTCCAAAGGTTCAAAGCTCCTTTTGATCGACGATGGGTCATATCCCCATATCTTGCGCAATGGCCTGTGGGAGGGCAACACTCCCCATCCGGCAACAGAGGCGGGCGCTCCCTCCGTTCAGAACATCCAGGTGAACGGCAATACCATCGAAATCGGACCGTTTACGACGGCTGGCACTTTTCACATTTATTGCACCATCCATCCAGGTATGAACCTGACGATCATTGTGCAATAATATGTGGGCAAAGAGGAGAGAGTCATCTCTTAATAATCGGCTCCCTCTTGCGGCGTCAGGACTCGCCGGATTTATGCCCATCCTGCTTTCCCTTGTCGCGTTCCGCCTGGCGCTTCAGCGCCTCCTGGCGCAGGCGCTCCTCTTCCATGATTTCGGCGGCCTCGTCGGCCAGAGTGCGGCCCTCGCCGCCACCATTGCCGTAGCGGGATGAGGGGCCGCGCGGCTCCAGCACCTCGCGCGAGCGGCCGCCCGGCTCGGCTCGGCTGATCACGCCGCGCTCCTCCAACAGATCGATCAGGCGGGCGGCGCGCGAGTAGCCGATCTTGAGGCGGCGCTGTAGGAGCGAGATCGAGGCGCGTTCGTATTCCTGCACGACCTGTTCCGCCTGCTCCAGCAGATCGTCCTCCAGTTCAAACTCGTCGGAGGGACGATCGCTGACCTCCCAGCCGGGTTCAACGCCGGGCGTGCTGCCCTGTCCGCTGCCGCCAGCGTGCTGCGCGGCCTGTCGACGCCAGTACTCAACCAGGCGCTCGGCCTCCTCGTCCGCGACGAACGCGCCCTGGATGCGCTCCGGCTTGCCCGCGTCCGCCGGCAGGTAGAGCATATCGCCGCGCCCAAGCAGGCGTTCCGCGCCGCCCATATCGATGATTGTGCGCGAATCGACCGCCGAACTGACCATGAAGGAGATGCGCGTGGGAATATTCGCCTTGATCAGTCCCGTGATGACATCCACGCTGGGCCGCTGGGTAGCGATGACCAGGTGGATGCCAGTCGCGCGCGCAAGCTGGGCCAGGCGGCAGATCAGACCCTCGACCTCCTCCGGCGCGGCCATCATCAGGTCCGCTAACTCGTCGATGATAATTACAATTGCCGGCAGGATCTTGAGCGTTTCGTCGCCGCGCGCAATGCGCTCGGCCCGCAGCTTGCGATAGCCATCGAGATTGCGCACCCCAAGCTGCGAGAAGAGCCGGTAGCGTTTCTCCATCTCGGCGATGGCGACTTTGAGCAGGCCCACGACTCTCTCGACCTCGGTGACGACCGGCGAGAGCAGGTGGGGAATGCCATTGTACATGGTAAGCTCGACCATCTTGGGATCGATCATCAGCAGGCGCACGTCCTCGGGCGTGGCCTGGGTGATGATGCTGGAGATGATCGCGTTGATGCAGACCGATTTGCCTGCGCCGGTCGCACCGGCGATCAGCAGGTGGGGCATCTTCGCGAGGTCGCCCACGCGCACCGCGCCGGCCACGTCCTTGCCCAGGGCAATGGTCAGCTTCGATTTTGCCTTCGCGGCCTGATACTCCTTGCTTTCGAGCACCTCGCGCAGCGTGACCAGCCGGCTGTGCTTGTTGGGAATCTCCACGCCGACGTAGGGCCGGCCCGGAACGGGCGCTTCCATGCGAATCGTCTTGGACTCCAGCACCAGGGCCAGGTCGTTCTGCAAGGCCATGATGCGGCTCACCCGCGTGCGCGTCTCGTAGACGATATTGCCGGCGGCGTCCTTGACCGGCACCAGGCGACCCTTCTCGTCTTCTTTCATCAAGGGCTTGCCGGTGGGACGAATGCCGAAGCGGATGACGGTCGGGCCGATGCTGATGTCCTCTGGGCGCACCTCGGCCTCCACGCGGAAGCTGCGCAAGGTATCTTGAATCGTTTTCGCCAGGCTGGAGATATCATCGCCCAGGATCTGCTGCTTCAGGTCCTCGGGATTGTTGAGCAGCGTGCTTTCCGGCGGTTTCCAGGGCGAGGTGCTCCCCGTCGAGGCGGCGCGGCGGATAATCTGCGGCAGATGGAAGCGCAGGGGATTGGGCGCAAGCGGCTCCATCTCCTCCAACTCGTCCTGCTGCCCGTTCTGCGTCTCCTCGAACGGCAAGGGCTGCTGGCGCGCGCCCTGGACGGCGGCCTGGTGCTCGGCGCGATCCAGCTTTTGCGCCGGACGCGGTCCCCTCGCCACGCGGCCCACCTGGTCGATATGCTGATTGATGTCGGCGCGCGGATCGTCCTCCTCCGCGTCAAAATCGTCCTCGAACTCGATCAGGTCCTCCTCGTCCTCCTCAAACTCATCCTCATCCGCCAGCACCCTCCCGCGCGCAGGGCCGGCGGGAGCGTCGTTATTATTGTTCGCGAGGCCGTTGCCCCCGTAGCGGCTGAAGCGCGGGCGCTGGCCCAAAAAAGGCGAGACGCGCGCCGTTTGATTGCTCGCAGAACTGCCGCGCGAGTCCAGAAAGATCCGGCGCACGAAGCCCCAGCCGGTCGTGACATGGCTCATCGTAATCTTAAAGGTCAGCAGCGTCACGATCAGCAGCAGGCCCAGCACCAGGATATGCGCGCCGAAGCCCCAGCCGAGGACGGGCGTGGCGAGCAGTCCCCCCACGATGCCGCCGGTCGTTCCTCCCAGCAGCAACTGGCTCTCCGCCAGCAGCAGGGCGACCAGGCCCAGCAGGCCCAGCACCAGCGACCAGCGAATAAAGCGAATATTGCGCACGCCCTCGATCAGGTGGGCAATCGCGAAGGCGACCAGGCCCAGGCTGAGCGGAATGGCGGCCCAGCTAAACAGGCTGAAGAAGAAGCTTGCCAGGGGATGTAGCAGCGGACTGGCGCGCCAGACCGTGAGCGCGAGGGTCAGCAGGCAGGCCAGAATCAGCAGGATCACGCTGAACACGCGCTGCTGCTCATGCGGTTGCATGGTGCCCCATTTGTCGCGCACCTGGCTGATCAGGCGGGAATCCGCAGGCATGGGGGAACCTGCCGCCGCTCCTCGCTTGCTCGCTGGAGAGGCGGCGGGACCCTTACGAGACGAGCGCTGGCTGTCGGCTCGTCCCCCACCGGCCCGCGACCTGGGGCCGGGAGACGAGGATCGCTGCTCAACGCGCACGCGGCTGGAGCCGATGCTGCCCGCCGCCTTGCTGACACGCGAGGACTTCCCGGCCTCCACGCCCGGTACAATGCGATCTCTCTTCTGCTGCTCTTTTTTTTGCCCGTTGCCCGCCATACAGAGATCCCTCTTTTGCACGAAGACACACAAAGACATTCTGTATCATAGCGCAGATGTTCAAGAGAACGCAAGAGGCAATTTAGTTATCGATGGCCGAAAAATGAGAAAGTACGCAAATTCGCGGCGCGAATTTGCGTACTTTCTCATTTTTCGGCCATCGATTATACTTCCATCACCACCGGCAGAATCATGGGTCGGCGGTGGGTCTGATCGTAGAGAAACTCGCTGAGCGTGTGGCGAATCTTATCTTTAACGAACGACCAGTCGGAGGCATGGCCGTCGAGGCCGATGAAGGAGTCCAGCACCTGCTCGCGGGCGCTGGCGAGCAGCTCTTCCGCGTCGCGCATGTAGACGAAGCCGCGCGAAACGATATCGGGACCCGCCAGCGGCTGGCCGGTCTCTTTATCGACGGTCAGCACGACCATCAGAATGCCGTCCTGGGCCAGCACCTGGCGATCGCGCAGGACGATCTGCCCGATATCGCCCACACCCAGGCCATCGACGAAGACGTTGCCGCAGGTGACATGGCCGGCCACCTTGAACTCGTCCTTCGTGACCTCCACGATATCCCCGTCCTCGGCGACCAGGATATGCTCCTCCGGGATGCCGAGCGAGTAGGCCAGCTTCGCATGCAGCACCAGTTGGCGATACTCGCCGTGAACGGGCAGGAAGAACTTCGGACGCAGCAGACTGAGCATCAGCTTCTGTTCCTCCTGGGCCGCGTGCCCGGAGACATGCACGTTAGCAATAGCCTGGTAGAAGACCTCCGCGCCCTGGCGGAAGAGATTATTGATCGTGCGGTTGACCATACGCTCATTGCCCGGCACGGGCGTGGCGGAGAGAATCACCGTATCGCCCGGCTGGATGCGGATTAAGCGGTGGTCCTGGTTGGCAATGCGAGTAAGCGCCGAGGTCGGCTCGCCCTGGCTGCCGGTGCAGATAATCACCACCTGCTCCGGCTGGAACTGCTTGATGTCCTCGGCGCGGATCATCATGCCCTGGGGCATATGCAGGTAGCCCAGTTCAAGCGCCATCTGGACGTTATTCACCATGCTGCGCCCAACCAGCGCCACGCGCCGGTCATAGCGTTCGGCGGTCTCGATCACCTGCTGCACTCGCGAGAGCAGCGAGGCGAAGGTAGCGATGATGATGCGACCGGGCGCGTTGGCGAAGATCTTATCGAACGAATCGTTAATCACGCGCTCGGACGGCGTGTAGCCGGGCGACTCGATGCGCGTGCTATCGCCCATCGCCACCAGCACGCCCTCGTTGCCCAAACGGGCCAGCGTGCCGAAATCGGCGGGCGCGCCGTTAACCGGGGTGTGGTCGAATTTGTAATCGCCCGTATGCACCACCGTACCCAGCGGCGTGTGAATGGCCAGCGCAACCGCATCGGGCACACTGTGATTGACGCGCACAATCTCTACCTCGCACGCCCCCGCCGCAATGCGCTGACCCGGCTCTACCACGTTTAGGGCCACTTTGTCATGCAGGCGATGCTCTTTGAGTTTGACGCTGATCAGGCCCTGCGTCAGGCGCGTCGCATAGATCGGCGGGAAATCGAGCATCGGCAAAACGTAAGGCAGGCTGCCGGTGTGGTCTTCGTGACCGTGAGTAATAAAGATGCCGCGAATGTTCTGCTTTTTATCGTGCAGATAGGACGTATCGGGGATCACCAGGTCCACGCCAAACATTTCTTCATCGGGAAACATCAGCCCGGCATCAATGATGATAATGTCGCTACCATACTCCACAACCATCATGTTCTTTCCGACCTCCCCCAGGCCCCCCAGGGGGATCAGTCGAATTTTTTCTGTTGTCAAGGTAAAAAGAACCTCCTTACTACATGGATCATGTAGCGTTCTTCATGTATTTCGTTGTCGTCTCGTATCTATCTTCACTTCTGCCTGCGTCTACAGAAGTAAAAGCCACATCAGAAAAGTTTTTGCTATCTCAAAAATACGTTCTATGCTTCCATTAAAAGTGTACCATAGGTGGAGTAAAAACACAAGTCGATAGGTTGCTCTGCGATGGTTGCGGCACTATGAGGCAGCGAGGGCGAGTATTGCCGCCCCATGTGGTGGCTATGGGGGAGGGCGGCGAGGGCGAGGGCGGCGATGAGGAGGGCGGCAAGGGCGAGGGCAGCGAGGGCAATGGCGGCGAGGGCAAAGGCGGCGAGGGCGAGCATCACCGTTGCGTGCAACGGGGGGAATGGCCAGCATTGCCGCGCCACGTCGAGGCGAGGGCGAGGACGGCGAGGGCGAGGGCGA
>Ga0070740_10001333_pt1 | contig 35215 bp, 28 predicted proteins | sample Coa_R2_FD_67286 | JGI IMG/M metagenome (GOLD analysis project Ga0070740, IMG submission 67286) | Surface soil microbial communities from Centralia Pennsylvania, which are recovering from an underground coalmine fire - Coalmine... | ecosystem: Environmental > Terrestrial > Soil > Unclassified ...
ACGTCGTCGACCGGCCGATGGCGCCGCGTGCAATGCTCGATCCGCTGGCGCTTGCGTTTGCCTTCGACGCGGTCGAGCAGGACGGCGTGCTGCGCTTCCGCTCGCACGGCGGCGCGCCGGTCGCCGAGATCGCGGAGGACGACCTCGTGCTGCCGGAGGGCTCGCCGCCGGCGCGGCTCACCCGCGCGCAGGAAGGCGATCTGCCGCGCGAGGTCACCATCGGCTTTACCGACGGCGGCAACGATTATCAGCGCGCGGCGGCGGCCTCGCGGCGTCTGGTCGGGCTGTCCTCGCGCAGCGCGCACGCCGACATCGCCATGGTCACCGACGACGCGGAAGCGGCGCGCCGCGCAGACATCTGGCTGCAGGATCTGTGGGCCGGACGCGAGAGCGCCGAGTTTGCGCTGCCGCCGAGCCGGCTGGCGCTGAGCTGCGGCGACGTCATCGCGCTGACGGTCAACGGCCGCCGCCGTCTGCTGGAGCTGCAGGAGCTGAGCGACACCGAGAGCCGCGCGGTAAAAGCGCGCGCGATCGATCCCGCCGTCTTCGACCTGCCGCTGTCGCCGCCGACCTTGCGGCCGCCGTCGCAGCCGCTGACGATTGCGCCGGTGCACGCGCTGGTGCTCGATCTGCCGGCGCTCGACGACGCGCAGCCGACGGTGCTGTCGCGGCTGGCGGTGTTCGCCGATCCTTGGCCGGGCGCGGTTGCGGTGTGGGAATCCGCCGACGGCCTGAGCTATCGCCGCGCCGGCGTTGCGCTTGCGCCTGCGGTTTGCGGCGAGACGCTCGACGATTTGCCCGCCGGACCGACGGCGCGCTGGCACCGGGCGAGCTTTCGCGTGCGGCTTTACGGCGGCACGCTCGCCTCGGTCAGCGACACGCTGGTGTTTTCCGGCGCCAACGCGGCGGCCGTGCAGCGCGCCGACGGCGCCTGGGAAGTGATCCAGTTCGCCAATGCCGAGCTGGTCGACGATCGCAGCTATCTCTTGTCGCGGCTGTTGCGCGGGCAGGCAGGCAGCGAATGGGCGATGGGCGCGCCTTTGCCGGCGGGCTCGCCCTTTGTGCTGCTCGACGCCAACCCGGTGGCGCTTGCGAGCGGGCTCGATGCGCTGGAGCGCACCTTGCAGCTGCGCGCGGTCGCCGCCGGCCGCGACACCGCCGATCCCTCGGCGCTGGCGCTCACCGCAACGCCGCATGCGACCGCGCTCAGGCCGCTCGCGCCCGTGCACCTCAAAGCGAAGCGCGACGGCAGCGGCGTGACATTCACCTGGATTCGCCGCACGCGGCTCGACGGCGACAGCTGGGAGGGCGAGGTGTCGCTCGGCGAAGCAAGCGAAGCCTATGTCGTCGATATCCTCTCCGGCGGCGGTATCGTGCGCACGCTCAACGCGACCGGGCCGAGCGCGCTCTATGTCGCCGCCGACGAGCTCGCCGATTTCGGCGCGGCGCAGGCCGCGCTCAGCATTCGCGTCAGCCAGCTCTCCGCCACCGTCGGCCGCGGCTTTGCGGCGGAAGCGACGTTGACGCCGTGATGGAAGAATGAGGACTTGCCATGACCGAGACCGCCAATCTGCGCCTGCCCAACATCGAAGGGGCGCAGGCGCAAAAGCACGTCACCCATAACGACGCGCTGCGCATGCTCGACGCGCTGGTTCAGCTTGCGGTGCTCGACCGCGATCTCAGCGCGCCGCCCGGCTCGCCCGCGGAAGGGCAGCGCTGGATCGTGAAGGCGGCGGGCAGCGGCGCCTGGGCGGGGCACGACAACGCCATCGCCGCCTGGCAGGACGGCGCCTGGGCGTTCTATGCGCCGCAGCCGGGCTGGCGCGCCTTTGTCGCCGACGAGGGCGCGCTGATCGCGTGGGACGGCGCGGCCTGGCGCGCATCGGTCGGCAACGGCATGACGCTGATTGCCAGCGGGACGGTGGCCAGCGCGGCGACGCTCGACATCGATCTCACCGCCGCCGGCGCCTACCGCGCCGTCGAGATCATGCTCAACGGATTTTTGCCGGTGACCGATAACGTGAGCCTCTCTCTCCAACTATCGAGTAATGGCGGCATTACCTTCGATGCCGGAGCGACCGACTACAAATATGTGCAGTTTTCGAGCAATTCAGGAGCGCCAACTCTCAATTCTGCCGGATCGACGGGTGCCAGCGCGGTAAATCTTGGCGGCGCCATCGGATCCGATGTGGACGGCGGTATCGATTCTATTATCTGGATTCAGGGGCACACAAACGCTGCCGCGAAACCAAAGCTGAGATGGCAGTCTCAAATCCGTAGGTCGGACGACGAGTTCGGCAATCAGATGGGTGATGGTATGCGCAATGCGGCGCAGGATACGAGCGGGGTCCGCATTTTCTTCTCATCGGGCAACATCGCTTCGGGAAGCTACGCTATATACGGGTTCAATTGACCGAGTTTCTTTGTCATTCTAGCATAATTGCCGCGCGAGATTAGAGCAGATGGATGACGTCCTCCGACCCCTTCGATATTCCTCACATAAGAGTCGAATCCGGCGGCCATGACGCGACCTTCAGTGGCTCCTGGTATCGAGGCCCTCACACAAACTGGATACCGTCAAAGGCGCAGCTTCTCGCTGTTGATGCGGTCGAACGGTTCATTATGGAAGGATGGAAGCCACGCCAGCCTTTCATAACCCACGCGAGTAGAATCACCGCCTTCGGAAGCTGTTTTGCGCAGAACATTTCCGAATATTTGGCCAAACGAAAGTACAACGTTCTCGGAAAGGACCTGAGCAGGAGCGCTCACATTATCCGTTTCGGCGAAGGTATGGTGAATACCTTTGCGATCCGGCAACAATTTGAGTGGGCAGTAGGCGAGCGCAATTTTGATGACGTTTTCTGGATCGGACCAAAGAAGGAAATTGCGTCACACGATCCTGCGATCCGCGAGGAAACTCGTGAGATCATTCTCAGCACGGACACCTTTATTATCACGTTGGGTCTCTCCGAAATCTGGTATGACAAAAGGAGTGGAGAGGCCTTTTGGCGCGCCATTCCCAAAGAGATTTTTGACGAAAGACGACATGGCTTCCGGGTCTCGACCGTCGACGAAAATCGAGAAAATCTTTCCGCGATCCGTCGAATTGTCAGGTCAATCAACGCGAATGCCAATATCGTCTTGACCCTATCCCCACTGCCCTTAATGGCGACGTTTCGGCCGGTCTCATGTCTGACCGCAAATTCGGTGTCGAAAGCAATTCTGCGCGTGGCTATCGATGAATGTATGCGGCAAGACGTTCAGGATTCGCAGATGTTTTACTTCCCATCATACGAAATCGTGAACGAGCTGTTTACCAACCAGCGCGGCGAAGACAATCGCCACATAAGACCGGAAATTATTGATTTTGTAATGCAGACGTTTTGCCGATTTTATTGCGCTCCGGGGTAGGGTAGTGCACTGAATAGCCTACCGCCGAAACGATCGCGTAGCTCGCGCCGGTCGTGCTGATATTGCGTATCAGAAAATGACGCGCGCGCGACATGTCGTCGATCTCGATGGCAAAGGTGCGGGCCGTGTGTGGGGCAAGCGTGTAATCGGCGCCGACGAACTTTTCCGCCAGGCATTCCTTGCCATCGTCCGATAGCGCGCTGATCCCGACAGCGCCTCGTGGAATAGCGAGCGTCCATTCGATTCGGCCAGGGCGCGCGGGGAACGAAGGGCAGGGCGCGCTGGCGGCGTAGGCCCACCGCGGCTCCGCCGTCGTAATCTTGAGGCTGGCGGGGTCGGCTTCGATCCTCGCCGGCGGGTGGCACTCAAATGTGGACAGAGCGACTGGATGGCCGGTGATTGACAATTGTCGCGGCGACTCAACCTTGATCAGGTCGAACCAGTTGACATCGCCGCGCCACAGATCGAACGACATTAAGGAACGGAAGGTGAAGGGCGCGAGCTGCGCCAGCATTTTGTCGAGGTCGTACCATTCGACCCACGGCGTCCCGGGACCGTCTGTTTTTTCGCCCCACTTATCGAATGGCAATTCGCCTTCGCGCTGCCAACGTATCTTGGGATAGGTCAGGGCAATGAATCTGCCGCCGAGACGCAGCGCCTGCGCCAGCGCCACGAATTCCGGCTTCATCAAATGCGCCGGCGCATTGTGCAGCGAGCCGTTGGCGTAGACCGCATCGACATTCTGCGGCAAGCGGGTTAGATCGGCCTGGCTGCGCAGATGAACGAAGTCGCAGTTGCCGAGTTTTTTGAGCGCGCAGATGCGGCGGATCAATGCAAGTGTCTCCTCGGCAACGTCGACGAAGGTTACCCGGGCGCCTTGTAACAGGAACGGAACGCCGTGCTTGCCGATGCCGGGACCGACTTCGATGACATGCTTGCCGGAAAAGGTCGGCCCGTAGACGTGCACCGGCCAGTCGGTGGCGAACAGCTCGTCGTTCTTGGTCAAGCCGTCGATCCGTTGCTGCCACCAGTCGAGCAGCGCGCGATCGTCGGACGGCAGAATCTCGCGCAGCGATTGCCGCTCGGCTCGGCCGACCGGCACTTCATGCCAGCGCGCGGCGAGCGTGCTGAAAAGATTGGTTTCATCGAACATCTGCCATCGTCGCTTGCCTGACCGTCGTTGACAAGCTTCTATGCGCCGCTGCGTGCGGCCCGCGGCTGCTTCTGCGGTACATCGGCAACGCAAGACGTCCGGCTGCGCCGCTTTGGCCCACCTGGGCGGCGGACGCAACAGCGCCGCCGGGCGGCTTTTTTCCAACGGGTACACAAATGGCCGCATCGAGCTACGAGGCCGCGCTCGCGCGCGTGCTCGCGCATGAGGGCGGGTATACCGACGACCCCGCCGATCCAGGCGGCCCGACCAATTTCGGCATCACCATCCACGATTACCGCAAATACGTGAAGCCGGCTGCGACGGCCACGGACGTTCGCGCCATGACGGTGGATGAGGCCAAGGCGATCTACCGTGCGCAATATTGGGACGCGCAACGTTGCGACGAACTGCCCGCCGGGGTCGACTATGCCGTGTTCGACTACGGCGTGAACAGCGGCATCGGGCGCAGCGTCAAGGTTCTTCAGCAGTGCCTTGGTGTCGCCGTGGATGGGAAGATCGGACCGGCGACTCTCGCAGCCGCCGCTGCGGCGGATGCGAAAGCTCTGATCGCCAAGATTTGCGACGAACGGCTGCGCTTCCTGCAGTCGCTGCGCACCTGGCCGGTGTTCGGCAAAGGCTGGGCGAGGCGGGTGGCCGAGGTGAAGAGCGCGGCGCTCGCCATGGCGGCCACGCCAAAGCCTGCGCCTGTCGCAGCGACGCCTGTTCTTGTTGCCAGCCATGCTGCCGGTTTTGCCGCGTTCGCGGCGCTGGCCGCGGCGTTGGCTGCGCATTCACGCGCGATTGCCATCGCTGCAGCAGCCGCCGCCGCGGCGGCTCTCATCGTTCCGCTTTTCATCCGCTTCAACAAAGGATCGTGACATGGTCGCCGTCGATCGCCTCATCGATAAGTTCAAAAGCTGGTTCAAGCATTCGCTCACGATCCTGTGGGCGCGCACGGTTGCGGTCGGCGGCTTTGTCGTCGCTGCGCTGTTGAATCTCAGCAGCGATCCTGCGGTCAATGCCGCCATCCAGCAGCTCTTTCAGCCGCAGTACGTGCCGTATTGGATCATCGCCATCGGCATCGTTACCGAACTGGCGCGGCGGCGGACGGCCGGCCAAGCGAACGAGGGCGACAAGGGGGCCGGCCGATGACCGCACTGCTTGCTTGGCTCGGCAATCTGCTCGGCGGCCCGTTCGCCAAAGCTGCGGTCGACGCCTACCGAGCCAAGCTCACCGCGGAGAACGCGTCGGAGAAGCTCGCCGCCAATCTGGCCGCGCGCGAGCTTGCTGTCATGCAGCGCGAGAGCGAAGTGGCGGCGCAGCTGACCACCGCCGAGCAGGGCCGTTGGTACACCGCCCTGCCGCGGCCACTGTTTGCCGGCGCCTTCGTCATCTATGTCTGGAAGGTCGTGGTCTGGGACAAGGTGCTCGGGCTTGGCACGACCGACCCGCTCTCCGGCGAGGTGGCGCGCTGGGCGATGATCGTATTGACGGCCTATTTCGGGGGCCGCAGCCTAGAGAAGGTGGCGCGAATCTTGGGGAGAAAGTAAAAGGTCGTGTCCCGGATGCGGTGCAGCGCGAAGCAAAGCGGCGCGATGCGCCGCTGTCCGGGACGCCACACACTCGCGCGGTCCCGGGTCTGCAGCGCAGCACCATAGCGCGTCGAAGACGCGCGTAAGCGCGCTGATGGTGCTGCACTGCGCCCGGGACACGTTTTACATACGGCGGATTGGGCGGAGCCTCCTCCATGGACGTCTTCGAAGCGGTTGCCTCGCGCTATTCCTGCCGCGCCTTTTTGCCGAAGCCGGTGCCGGAAGCGATCGTGCGTGACATCGTCGAGCGCGCAGCGCGCGCGCCGTCGGCCGGCAACATGCAGCCTTGGCGGATTTATGCGCTTGCCGGCCGGCGCGTCGAAGAGCTGAAAGCCCTGATGGCGCCGCGCATGGCAAGGGAATTGCCGCTCGGCGAGGGCACCGATTACACGATCTACCCGCCGCCGCTCGGCGAGCCCTACAAGACACGCCGCTTCCAGGTCGGCGAGCTCCTCTACAAGAGCATCGATATCACGCGCGAAGACAAGCCGGCGCGCTACCAACAATACGCACGCAACTATCAATTCTTCGGCGCGCCGGTTGCATTGTTCTTTGCGCGCGAGAAAGCGCACGGGCCGGCGCAGTGGGCCGACATCGGCGGCTACTTGCAGACCGTGTGCCTTCTGGCGCGCGGCCACGGGCTGCACACCTGTCCGCAGCAGGCGTGGGTTTCTTTCCACAAAACCATACGTTCTTTTCTCAAGCTTGCCGACCATTTGATGATCTATTCGGGCATGGCCATGGGCTACGAAGACCCCGCCGCGCCCATCAATGGCTGGCGCTCCCCGCGCGAGCCGCTTGCAGCCTTCGCCACATTCGAGGGCTTTACCGACTGAGCGCGAGTTTTCCTTTTCGCGTTCACGTGGCGTTCACCGGCACGCCGTTAAACTTCCCGCCATGCCGGTCTTTCCCAAGCTACCCTGGTTTCTTCTGATCGGCCTCATCGCGATCCCGGCTCAGGCCGCCGACGCTCCGCACGAGGCCTGCCTGAGCAAGGCCGAGCAGCGCGCGGTCGTGGCTTCCCATCAGGCGATTCCCCTCGCCAAGGCCATAAAAGCTCCGCGCCAGCGCGGCCGCCACGCCGAAGTGGTGCGGGCACGTCTTTGCCATAATGGCGATAAACTCTTCTATGTGCTGACTCTGCTCGGGCGCAGTGGCAAAGTGATCACAGCGACCGTTGACGCCGCCAATGGCGAGACTGTCAGCGCGCGCTGACCGGAGACAGCTTCCTTGCGCCTGCTCGTCGTCGAGGACGACCCCGATCTCAACCGCCAGCTTTCCACCGCGCTGAGCGACGCAGGCTACGTCGTCGACCGCGCCTTCGACGGCGAAGAAGGGCAGTATCTCGGCGAGTCGGAGCCCTACGACGCCGTCATCCTCGACATCGGCCTGCCCAAGATGGACGGCATTTCCGTGCTGGAGGCGTGGCGGCGCGCGGGGCGCGCCATGCCGGTGCTGATCCTGACTGCGCGCGACCGCTGGAGCGACAAGGTGCAGGGCTTCGACGCCGGCGCCGACGATTACGTGGCCAAGCCGTTCCATCTGGAGGAGGTGCTGGCACGCGTGCGCGCGCTGCTGCGCCGCTCGACCGGACACGCCAAGAGCGAATTCAACTGCGGTCCGGTGCGACTCGACACACGCACCGGCCGTGTGGCGGTCAACGGCAATCCGATCAAGCTCACCAGCCACGAATATCGCTTGCTCGCCTATTTGATGCATCACAGCGGACGCGTGGTGTCGCGCACGGAATTGGTCGAGCATCTTTACGATCAGGATTTCGACCGCGACTCAAACACCATCGAGGTGTTCGTCGGCCGTATCCGCAAGAAGCTCGGCGCCGACATCATCCAGACCGTGCGCGGGCTCGGCTATCTGTTGGCGCCGCCCGACGCGCGTTAAACGATGCGCGCCAACTCCCTCGCGCTGCGTCTGTTCCTCTCGGCGACCGCTTGGGCGGTGGCGATCCTGCTCATTACCGGGGTGGTGCTGTCTTCGCTTTATCAGGAGGCGGTGGAGCGCTCGTTCGACCGCCGCCTCGGGGTCTATCTGCGCACGCTGGTTGCCGATCTTGCCGCGCCAGAGGAAGCCGGCGCGAAATTTCCGCAGTCGCTCGGCGAGCCGCTGTTCGAGCTGCCGCTTTCCGGCTGGTACTGGCAGGTGACGCGGCTCGATCCCGGCAAGCACGACGTGCGCGCCTCGCGCTCGCTCTGGGACGGCGCCCTGCCGCACCTGGAGGATCGCGGGATCAAGCAGGAGCCGGACGGCTCGCGGCAGGGTTACGTTTCCGGTCCCGAGGATCAGGACTTGCGCCAGGTGGAGCGCACTGTCGATCTCGGCGACGAAGGCCATTATCTCGTGGCGGTCGCAGGCGATGCCGCCGAGATCGCGCAGGAGACGCGCTCCTTCGACCGGGCGCTGGCGATCACTTTTGCCATCCTCGCGGCGGTGCTGCTGCTCACCACCATGTTCCAGGTGCGCTTCGGGCTGGCGCCGCTCAAGCGCATCACCGACGGTCTTGCCGCCATCCGCGCCGGCAAGGCTGAACGGCTCGTGGGCGACTTTCCCAAGGAGATTGCCCCGCTCGCGCGCGAAACCAACGCGCTGATCGAAGCCAATAAGGAAATCGTGGAGCGCGCCCGCACCCATGTCGGCAATCTTGCCCATGCGCTCAAGACGCCGCTCTCGGTGATGGTGAACGAGGCTTCGGCGCGCCCGGGCGATACGCTGGCTGCGAAGGTGCTGGAGCAAGCCGACATCATGCGCGATCAGGTGGCTCGTCATCTGGAGCGCGCGCGGCTTGCCGCGCGGCTGACGGTGGTCGGCTCGTTCACCGAGGTGGAACCTGTCGTTTCTTCTCTCGCGCGGACCATGGAGAAAATTTATCGCGGCCGTGGCATCGCCATCGAACTGCATGCGAAAGACGAAATCCGTTTCCGCGGCGAACGGCAGGATCTCGAAGAAATGATGGGCAATCTGGTCGACAATGCCTGCAAATGGGCGAATGCGCGCGTGGCCATCGAAGTCGACCGCGAGCGGCGCGGCGAAGCCAATGTGGTGCGCATCATCGTCGACGACGACGGACGCGGTCTTTCGCCGTCGGAGCGCGAGGAAGTCGCCAAGCGCGGCCGCAGATTGGACGAGACCAAGCCCGGTTCCGGGCTCGGCCTTTCGATCGTCGTCGAGCTCGCCGCTCTTTACCGCGGCGAACTTACGCTCGGCACCGCGCCTCTCGGCGGCCTGCGCGCGGAGCTGGTGTTGCCGGCGGCCTGAGCGGTCGCACCGCGGGCTGCGGGCCTGCCGGAGTTTTGCCCGAATTCTGCCGTCTGCATAGCGCCGGTGCCATTGGTCGGGGGGTGACATGTCGATCGTCAAATTTGCCGTTATTGCCGCCGTTGCGCTGATGCTGGCCGCCTGTGCGGGCGATCCTGAATCCGGCCGGGGACCGAAAGAAAACACCGGCACCCTGCTCGGCGCGCTCGGCGGCGCTGCCATCGGGTCGGCGTTTGGCGGCGGTGTCGGCGGTCATCTTGCCGGTGCCGCCATCGGCGCCGGCGTCGGCGCCCTCATCGGCAACCGCATCGGCGCCGCCCTCGACGACGAAGACAAGCGCCGCGCCTATGCCGCGGAGATGGAGGCGCTCGAGCGCGGGCCCTCCGGCGCGCCGGTCGGCTGGCGCAATCCCGACAGCGGCCGCTACGGCTCGGTGGTGCCGGGGCCGGCTTATGTCGACAACGGTCGCAACTGCCGCGCCTATACCGAAACGATCTATATCGACGGCAGACCGCAGACCGCCCGCGGCACCGCTTGCCGCAATCCCGACGGAAGCTGGACGCCGCTCAGCTAAAGCCGCGTCGACCATGCTTAATGAATTGTTAACGCGCGCGGCGTTACCCACGGCCATTGCCATGCGGATCACGCGGCGATGGCGGGCGCCCAGACCATCGAACGGCTGCGGATTTATCTGCGCGAGCTAGCCCCGCCGGCGCGCGCGCTGCTGACGGCCGAATGCGAGCGCAGCCTCCTGCGCGGCGAAGAAGCCGCCGGCATCGCGCTGCTGCTCGCCGAACTGCACGAGATTGGGGGCGATCAGCCGCCGGGTATGGACCGCTATGTACGGCTGTTTTGCCAGCCGCTCGAGCCGTTCCTCGTCGATGATGCAGCCGCGCATGACCATCCCGGTCGCATTGCGCGCTGCTCTCTTGAAATGTTGTGGACCTGGATCCGGCGCGACTTGCTGCCCGTCCAGGCGAGGCGGCTCGAGGAGCGCCTCGCCGAGGCCCTGCGCAGCGGCGACGCGGCAGCGATCGCAGCACTGACGCGCGCCTTTCAAGACAAGGCGGCGGCGGCGATCGCAGCGAGCCTTGCGGCGGCGGGCGACGACGAGAGGGTGCGCCGCCGCACCATTGCGCAGATCGGCACGCCGCGGGCGGAGGAGGATGCAAGGGCGCTGCAGTGGATATTGAGCGGCCGCGACGATCTCGCGGCGCTCGCAGCGCGGCTGCCGCTACACGTCGCAAGCGTGTCGGAAGCGGCGATCGACGAATACCGGGCACTGATCGAGCAAACGTGCGCGCGCGATGCCAATCTGTTCGTTTACGCGCTGCTGTTGGTAATGAGCAGGCTGGCAGCGCCGTGGCAAATTATCCGTTTCGGTATTCAGGCCGCCGGCGTTCACACCGCGGCGCGCATTGCACAGACGCCGTACGGCGTGACGGTCACCATCGTGCTGGCGGAGCTGGATCGCATGGTGCGCGCGCTACGCGCCGATCTGCATCGGGCGACTGCCGCGCCTGTGGCAGCCCTGCTCAAGGCCATCCACGATACGCTGCGGGGCCTGCGCATCGAGATTGACCTGCCCATGGACAGCACGTGGGGGCGCGCCCTCGCAGCGCAGCGGCGACAGGTCGCCCAGCTGCTGCATGCTAACATCGCATCCGCGCCCGCGCGCCTGCGCCGCGTGTTGGATACGCGAGTGTCTCCGCACGTCGGCGCGGACGCCGCGCGCAACCCACGCGAGGTGGCGGAGGTCGAGGCGTTGCTGCGTTTGCTCGGCGATTGCCGGCCGTTCGCCGGCGAGCTCGCAATCGCCGAGGCGACACAGCAGGCATTCCACGAAATTCAGCAGACCCTCGAGGACCGCATGCGCGCCTTGTTCGACCCGGCGCGTCATGCGGGCGTTGACCATGGCTGCCGCCGCAGCCAAATCGATGCCGCAGCGCGCTTTTGTACCCAGGTGTTCGGCGAGCGTTACGCCGCGCGTCTCGCGAAGGCGGCGGCAGTTGCCGGTTCGGCGGAGCTTTTGCGGGCAAGCTAGTTCCCAGCGCAGAACGCGCGGCAAATACGAGGGGCCGGCGGGTCCGGGTCACCGCGCCGCATGCGGGAACTTGCGCATTGCCGCCACGATTGGACGTGATATGCCCATCGCCGGCGCGGCCCTGACGGCGCGATGCACTGTGTAGCGGAATGATTCCGGTTTTATGACGCTCTGGCTGGTTTTTGCGCTGATGACCGCGGCTGCGATTTTCGCCGTGCTCTGGCCGTTGGCGCGCCGCAGCGGCGTCCATGCAGGCGGCAGCGACCTTGCCGTATACAGGGACCAACTCGATGAGGTGACGCGCGACCGCGCCAGCGGACTTATTGGAGCGGCCGAAGCGGAGGCGGCGAAGATCGAGATTTCGCGGCGCCTGATTGCCGCCGCCGACGCGACCGACAACAAACCCCCGGAGAGCGGAGACTCGCTGCTGCGTCGCCGCTTCACTGCGGTCGCCGCGCTCGTTTTGGTGCCGATCGGCGCCGTTGCGCTCTATCTTGCCCTCGGCTCGCCGCAACTACCCGGCGAGCCGTTGCAGGCCCGCCTGAATGCGATTCACAACGATCGTTCGATTGCCAGCCTGGTGGCGCAGGTCGAGCAGCATCTGGCGAAGAACCCGGGCGATGCGCGCGGCTATGAGGTGCTGGCGCCGGTGTATCTGCAACTGGGACGCTTTCAAGATGCCATCAATGCACGCCGAAAAATTTTGGCGCTCGCCGGCGAGACGGCGGAGCGCCAGGCCGATCTCGGCGAGGCGCTCACGGCTGCCGCGAACGGCGTTGTTACGGCGGAAGCGAAAAGCGCCTTCGAGCGCGCGCTTACTCTCGACGGCAATCAGCCAAAAGCGCAGTTCTTCATCGGCGTCGCTGCCGAACAGGACGGCGATCGCGGCAAAGCCGCGGCGATTTGGCAAGATATGTTGAAGAAAGCACCGGCGGGCGCGCCGTGGATTGCAACCGTGCAGCAAGCGCTTGCGCAAATTGGCGCGCAGGCGAGCGCTCCGGCGGCCGCCAACACGCCGGGGCCCAGTGCGGCCGATATGGCCGCAGCGGCGCAGATGAGCGAAGGCGACCGCAGCGCCATGGTCCACACCATGGTGGCGCGGCTTGCCGACCGTCTCAAACAGAACGGCGACGACGTCGAAGGCTGGCAGCGCCTGCTGCGGGCCTATGTGGTTCTCAACGAGCGGGACAAGGCGCAAGCCGCGGCCGGCGATGCACGCAAAGCGCTCGCCAGCGATCCGGAGAAGCTGCGGCGCATCGAGGACGTGATCAAAAGCCTGGGGCTGGAGAGTTGAACGAGTTATGACGCGAAAGCAGCGACGCCTTGTCTTGATCGGCTGCAGCCTTGCGGTCTTGGCCGCCGCTGTCGGACTCATATTGAGTGCGATGAGCAGCTCCATCGTCTTCTTCCAGTCGCCGACCGAGGTGGCCGAACATCATCTCGCGCCGGGCACACGCATTCGCATCGGCGGGCTGGTCAAGGCGGGCAGCGTGCAGCGTGGCGACGATTTACGCGTGCGTTTCGATGTGACCGACGGCAAACATGACATTCCGGTGCGTTACCAGGGCATCGTTCCAGACCTGTTCCGCGAAGGGCAGGGGGTGGTCGCCGAGGGAGTCGTCCAAGCCGACGGTGCAGTCGCTGCGGATACCGTCCTTGCCAAGCACGACGAGCGCTACATGCCCAAGGAGGTGGTGGAGGCGTTGAAGAAATCCGGGCGCTGGCAGGAAGGCGAGGCGCAAACAGCGAGAGGCGCGACGAAATGATTCCAGAGCTTGGACATTTTGCGCTGGTGCTGGCGCTCGCGCTCGGGCTGATGCAATCGATCGTGCCCGTGCTCGGAGCCCGTCGGCGCGATGCGGCGCTGATGACTCTGGCCAATTCGACCGCGGCCGGTCAGTTCGGCTTTGTGGCGCTGTCGTTTGCCGCGCTGACGACCTGCTACGTCACGTCGGACTTCTCGGTGCTCACGGTCTTCGAGAACTCGCACTCGCAGATGCCGCTGATCTACAAGCTGACCAGCGTGTGGGGAAACCACGAAGGCTCGATGCTGCTGTGGGTTCTCATTCTCTCGCTGTTCGGGGCCTTGGTGGCGGCGTTCGGGCGCAATCTGCCCCTCTCTTTGAAGGCGCATGTGCTTGCGGTGCAGTCCTGGATCGCCTGTGCCTTTTACCTCTTCATCCTGCTTACTTCGAACCCGTTCCTGCGGCTGCATCCGGCGCCATTTGAAGGCCGCGATCTCAACCCGATTCTGCAGGACCCTGGCCTCGCTATCCATCCGCCGCTGCTCTATCTCGGCTATGTCGGGTTTTCGATCGCCTTCTCCTTCGCGATAGCCGCGCTGATCGAAGGCCGCATCGATGCCGCCTGGGCACGCTGGGTGCGGCCATGGACGCTCATGGCCTGGATGTTTCTCACGCTCGGCATCGCCATGGGTTCCTACTGGGCTTATTACACGCTCGGCTGGGGCGGCTTTTGGTTCTGGGATCCGGTCGAGAACGCCTCGCTGATGCCCTGGCTCGCCGGGACGGCATTGCTGCACTCCGCGGTCGTGATGGAGAAGCGCAACGCCCTGAAAGTCTGGACCATCCTGCTCGCGATCCTCACCTTCTCGCTCTCATTGATCGGCACGTTCCTGGTGCGCTCCGGCGTGCTCACATCGGTGCACTCCTTTGCCAACGACCCGCGCCGCGGCGTCTTTATCCTGGCGATCCTGGTGCTGTTTATCGGCGGCGGGCTGAGCCTGTTTTCTTGGCGCGCCCCGATGCTCAAGCAGGGCGGCCTGTTCGCGCCGATTTCCCGCGAGGGCGCGCTGGTCTTCAACAATCTCTTTCTCACCACCGCCTGCCTGACCGTCCTCACCGGCACGCTTTATCCGCTGGCGCTGGAAGCGCTGACCGGCGCGAAAATCACCGTCGGCGCGCCGTTCTTTAACGTCACGTTCGGTCCGCTGTTCGTTGCCTTGATGTGCGTCATGCCGTTCGGTCCGCTGCTGGCTTGGAAGCGCGGCGATCTTTTGGGCGCCGCGCAGCGGCTGATGGCGGCTTTCGGAATCGGTCTGGTGGTGGTCGGGCTGACATTCGCGATCGAGGGTAAACAGTCCGTGCTGGCGCCATTCGGTGTCGGACTCGCTTTCTATGTCATGATCGGCGCGCTCGTCGATCTCGCCGAACGCATGAGTCTGTTCCGAGCGCCGTTGGCGACGGTACGGGCGCGCGCGGCTGGCTTGCCTCGTTCGGCCTGGGGCACCGCCGTGGCGCATTTCGGCATCGCATTGTCGATGCTGGGAATCGTCTGTGCCGGCACCTGGGGCACTGAGCGCATCGTGGCGCTCAAGCCCTCGCAAACGGTGTCGCTGTCGGGCTACACGCTCACCTTTGAAGGCCTGGCACAGCGGCCCGGGCCGAACTACACGGCGGAAGTTGCCAGATTCACCGTGCGCCAAGGTGAAAACGTCATCGGCATAATGCAGCCCTCGAAACGCAATTTTGCGGCGCGCGGCATGACCACGAACGAGGCGGCGCTGATGATGCGCGGCTTGGGCCAGCTTTATCTCTCCCTTGGCGACACAAAGAGCGACGGCAGCGCCGCTATTCGGCTGTACTACAAGCCGATGGTGATGCTGATCTGGTTCGGCGCGGTGATCATGATGCTGGGCGGCGCGCTGTCATTGTCGGATCGGCGCTTGCGCGTCGGGGCGCCGAAGCCGGCGGCGAAGTCCAGCCTGCAGCCGGCGGAGTAGACGATGCGCCGCCTTGTGCTCGCGCTCGCTGTCCTGCTGTTGCATATGGCGGCCGCCATGGCGGTCACCCCTGACGAAATGCTGAAAGATCCGGTCCTGGAAGCGCGCGCGCGGCATATCTCGCAGGAATTGCGCTGCATGGTCTGTCAAAATCAGGATATCGACGATTCTGCAGCGCCGCTGGCGCATGACTTGCGTGTGCTGGTGCGCGACCGGCTCAAGGCTGGCGATAGCGATCAGCAGGTGCTCGACTTCCTGGTGGCACGCTATGGCGAGTTCGTGTTGCTCAGGCCGCGTTTCGAACCGCATACCTTGCTGTTGTGGGGGCTGCCGCCGTTGGCGTTGGCCGCCGGCCTGATCGGCCTGTTCTTCGCGGCCCGGCGGCGGAATAGTGTCGCTGCGCAACCGGAAGCCTTGAACGCCGCCGAGCGGCAAAGGCTTGCGACTTTGGTCGAAGGGAGTGCCGACGGCTCTCCACCAAGTGCCTGAATCCGCAGGAAAATGTTTTATCCCCACCTTACAAAACTTTAATCCTGCCGACAGGACGCTGTAAGGCTGATCTCCCCATCTTCGGAATTGAAACAGCGAGAACTCGCTTAACGATTCCAGATGGAGAATTCCCGATGAAACCGAGCGTTGCTCCCGCTCCTGAAAATCCCAGGAAGCGCCGCGGCCTGTCTGCGTGCCGCTTCGTATTACTCGCCACCACCATTGCGGGCCTTGGCGCCGCCGCCTTTGTCGTCGCGCCTGACTTCAACATGTCCGCGCATTACCCGACCGCGTCGGCGCAGAATTTGTCGGAGCAGGCGCAGAAACTGCCGGCTCCCATCGGCTTTGCCGATATCGTGGAACGTGTGAAGCCGGCCGTTATCTCCGTCCGCGTCAGGATCGACGGCGGCGCGCAGACCAACGGCAGCGGCGACCTGGAAAATCTGCCGCCCGGGTTGCGTCAGTTCTTCCGCCGCTTCGGCATGCCCGATTTGCCGAATGAAGGCCTACCGCACGGCCATAACGTCATCACCGGCCAAGGCTCGGGCTTCTTCATTTCGGCCGACGGCTACGCGGTGACCAACAATCACGTCGTCGAGAAGGCTGAAAACGTCCAGGTCACCACGGATGACGGCAAGACCCACAAAGCCAAGGTCATCGGCACCGATCCACGCACCGACCTGGCGCTGATCAAGGTCGAGGGTGGGCCGTTTCCCTACGTCAAGCTCGCCGACAAGCCGCCGCGCATCGGCGACTGGGTGATTGCGGTCGGCAATCCGTTCGGTCTGGGCGGCACCGTAACGGCCGGCATTGTCTCCGCGCGCGGCCGCGATATCGGCGCCAGCCCGTATGACGACTTCATCCAGATCGATGCGCCGGTCAACAAGGGAAATTCCGGCGGCCCGAGCTTCGACACCGAAGGCAACGTGATCGGCGTCAACACGGCGATCTTTTCACCGTCCGGCGGCTCGGTCGGTATCGCCTTCGACATTCCCGCGGACACCGTCAAAAACGTCGTGACCCAGCTCAAGGAGCATGGCTCCGTCACGCGCGGCTGGATCGGTGTGCAAATCCAGCCGGTGACCAAGGACATTGCCGACAGCCTCGGTCTGAAAAAGGCGGAGGGCGCGTTAGTCGCCGAGCCGCAGCCGAACAGCCCCGCCGCCAAAGCGGGTATTCAAGCCGGCGACGTGATCACCGCCGTCAACGGCCAGGAGGTCAAGGACGCGCGCGATCTCGCCAAGAAGATCGGCTCCATGGCTCCCAACACCAGCGTGAAACTCTCGGTCCTGCACCAGGGCTCGGAGAAGACGATCACGCTGACGCTCGGCAAAATGCCGCAGCAAAAAGAGGCGAGCAATAACACCCCGAACGAGCACGAGAACAACGACAACGGCACCGCCAATCTTGCGAAACTTGGCCTGTCGCTCGCGCCCGCCGCGCGTGTGGCCGGCGCCGGCAGCGAAGGTGTGGTGGTCACCGGCGTGGATTCGTCCGGAGTGGCGGCCGACCACGGTGTCTCGACCGGCGATGTCATTCTCGAAGTCGCCGGTAAGTCGGTTTCAACGCCGGCGGACGTAAGCAAAGCGATCGCCAGCGTCCGTTCGGAAGGCAAGCACACGGTCCTGGTACGGCTGAAAAAGGGTGACAACACGCGCTTCGTCGCCCTGCCGGTCGGGAACGGTTGAACGAGCTCGGGGCGTGCCGTCGGCATCCGTCGCCCCCGTCGACGACACGACCTCAACGGGACGGGCCTCGTGCCCGTCCCGGCAAATTTCGGACGCGGACCGGAGGAAATCGCCGAGCCGCGCCCGCATCGAACTCCAACCCTGGCATCCGTCGCCCCCGCTGGGGTTGGGTCGTTGAGGGGGTGGCGGGCCAAATCCGCCACCCCCTCGCGTACGAGAATGGCGACAAGGAGCCGCGGCTCGCACATTTGGCAGGGTGAGCGGCGGAGGCGGCGGTGAGCCGCTACGATTTGATCGAAATTGGTGTGACCGATGCCCAGTTTTGCGGATATTCATGGGGGTCGTGCCGCCGCCCGGGCAGCCGACGCGCAACCGGACCGCACCACCATGCGTATTTTGGTCATCGAGGACGACCACGACGCCGCCGATTATCTCGTCAAGGCCTTCCGCGAGGTCGGGCATGTAGCCGATGCCGCGACCGACGGCGAGGACGGCCTCGCGATGGCGCTCGACGGGCAATATGACGTGCTGATCGTCGACCGCATGCTGCCCAAGCGCGACGGCTTGTCGGTGATCGGGACGTTGCGGGAAAAAGGCATCGAAACGCCCGCCCTCATCCTCTCCGCGCTCGGTCAGGTCGACGATCGGGTGAAGGGCCTGCGCGCCGGCGGCGATGATTATCTGCCGAAACCGTATTCGTTCTCTGAGCTGCTCGCCCGCGTCGAGGTGTTGTCGCGCCGGCGCGGCGCGCGCAACGAGGAGACGGTACTGCGCGTGGGCAATTTGGAGCTGGACCGGCTGTCCCATCAAGTGCGGCGCGGCGGCGACGAGATTTCCCTGCAACCGCGCGAATTCCGCCTGCTCGAATATCTCATGCAGCATGCAGGGCAGGTCGTGACCCGCACAATGCTGCTGGAAAACGTGTGGGACTATCATTTCGACCCGCAAACCAATGTCATCGACGTGCACATCTCGCGTTTGCGCTCGAAAATCGATAAAGGTTTCTCCCAGCCGCTTTTGCATACGGTCCGCGGCGCGGGATACATGATACGTGACGGCGCTCGGTAAACTTTTCCGCACCACCACGTTCAAGCTGACGCTGGTCTATTTGACCGTGTTCGCGCTGTTTGCCGCTTTTCTGCTCGGCTATTTCGCGCTCAACACCCGCCGTCTGATCACCGAACAGATCACCGATACGGTTAACGCCGAGATCACCGGACTGTCCGAGCAGTACCGGCTGGGCGGCATCCGACGCCTTGTGCTGGTCATCGATGCGCGCGCGCGACGGCCGGGATCGAGCCTTTATCTCGTGACCACGTTCAATGGCGACGCGCTCGCCGGCAACGTCACGGCGCTGGCGCCGGGCATCCTGGAGACGCAGGGCTGGACCGAAACCGCTTATCGCCGCCTCGACGAGGCGGACACCACGCATGCCGATCATCCCGAGCATCAGGCGCTCGTGCGGGTGTTTCAGCTTCCGGGCGGATTCCGTTTGCTGGTCGGGCGCGACCTCGAGGAACGCGAGCGGCTCTATCACATCGTCCTGGCGGCGGGCCGCTGGTCGGTGGCGATCGTCATCGTGCTCGGCCTAGCCGGCGGCTTCTTCGTCTCGCGCCGCGTGCTGCGCCGCGTCGACGCCATGACCGAGACAACCAAGACGATCATGGAGGGCGATCTCGCCGGGCGGCTGCCGGTCGCCGGAACGAACGACGAAATCGATCGGCTGGCACAAAACCTCAATGCGATGCTCGAACGCATCGAGGCGCTGATGCAGGGCCTCAAGGAGGTGTCGGACAACATCGCGCACGATCTGAAGACGCCGCTCACGCGCCTGCGCAACCGCGCCGAGCAGGCGCTGCGCTCCGCCCACAACGAGGCCGCCTATCGTGCCGCGCTCGATGCGACGATCGAGGAGTCGGACGCGCTGATCCGTACATTCAACGCTCTGCTGATGATCGCACGGGCCGAATCGGGTCAGGCCCGCGACGATATGAACGAGTTCGACGCCGCCGAGATCGCCCACGACGTCAGCGAACTTTACGAGCCGTTGGCCGAAGAAAAGGGCCTCGCCCTTAAGGTGGAGGCGGATGCGCCGGCGCCGGTCAAGGGCAACCGCGAATTGGTGAGCCAGGCGCTCGCCAATCTGGTCGACAACGCGATCAAATATGCCGAACCTCAGCCCGACCGCATCAATGGCGCGGTCCCCGAGATCGTGGTGAGCGCGCTTACATCCGGCGACCGCATCATGTTGACCGTTGCCGACAGCGGCCCCGGCATCCCGGAGGCGGATCGGCCGCATGTCGTGGAACGTTTCGTGCGGCTCGAGCGCAGCCGCTCGCAGCCGGGCTCCGGGCTCGGGCTGTCGCTCGCCTCCGCCGTCGCGCGCTTGCACGGTGGCGAATTGGTGCTCGAAGACAATCGTCCGGGTCTGAAAAGCGTCATTGCGCTGCCGCGCGGAGGACCGCTACAGAGTGCGGAATGACTCCGCCGCCGAAGCCTGCAACGCCAAAAACGAAGCTAAAGAAGCCCGCCGTGCCGCCTCAGCCGCGACCGCACGCGACGCTTGCTGCGCGCATTGTGACCGCGCCATACCTGAACGATCCCGATTTTGCCCGCGCGCGCGTGGCCGATTGGCTGCGCGAAACGGACCCTGCGACGGCCAAAGCGCTGCAATCGGTGTTTACCGCGCGTCCCGCGGTGGCGACGGTCATTGAGTCTATCAGCGAGAGTTCGCCTTATCTTTGGGAGCTTGCCAGCCGAGAGCCGGAGCGGCTGCTGCGGTTGCTGACCGCCGATCCGGATGCGCATTTTGCCGCACTCTTGGCGGAGCACAGCCGTGCCGCCGCGACGGCAGCAGAGGAAACCGATGCGGCGCATCACTTGCGCCGCATGAAGGCGGAAGCGGCGCTGCTGATCGCGCTCGCCGATATCGGCGGGGTTTGGCCGGTGATGCAAGCCGCGCGCGCCCTTACGAAATTGGCCGACGCAGCGGTCGATGCGGCGGCGGCGTTCGTGTTAGCCGAAGCCACGCGCGCAGGCCGCCTCGCGCCGAAGGACAAAACGCAGCCACAGGTGGGCAGCGGCTATATCGTCCTGGCGATGGGCAAGATGGGTGCGTTCGAGCTGAATTACTCGAGCGACATCGACCTTATCGTATTTTACGACCCGGCAGCGGCTGCCGTGCCCAAGGATGCCGAACACGCGACTTTATTCGTGCGCATGACGCAAAAGCTGGTCAAGCTTTTGCAGGAGCGCACTGCGGACGGCTATGTGTTCCGCACCGATTTGCGTCTACGCCCCGATCCGGCTTCGACCGCCATCGCGATTTCGACCGCCGCCGCACTCGATTACTACGAAAGCGCCGGGCAGAACTGGGAACGGGCGGCGATGATCAAAGCGCGCCCTTGCGGCGGCGACATCGCGGCGGGGGAAGCCATTCTCAACGATCTGTCGCCCTTCGTCTGGCGCAAATATCTCGATTTTGCCGCGGTAGCCGACGTGCATGCGATGAAGCGGCAGATCAACGCCTATCGCGGCCATGGCGAGATCGCCGTCGAAGGTCATAACATCAAGCTTGGCCGTGGGGGCATCCGCGAGATCGAGTTTTTCGCGCAAACGCAACAGCTCATTGCCGGCGGGCGCAATCCGAACTTGCGCGACCGCGACACCCTAACCACTTTGGACAAGCTCGAAGCGGGAGGCTGGATCGACGCGGACACGCACGCCGACATGGCGGAGGCTTATCGTTTCCTCCGCACCGTCGAACATCGTCTGCAAATGCTCAATGACGAACAGACGCAAGTGCTGCCCGCCGAACGGCAGAACCTCGAACGTTTTGCGCGTTTTCTCGGCTATGCCAGCCGCGACGCTTTTGCTGAGCTGCTGGTGACGCATCTCGACAAGGTGCAGCGCCACTACGCCCGCTTGTTCGAGAAGGCTCCGGCCGGGCCCGAGCGGCCGCTATTGCATTTTCCTCCCGACGCAGATGACCGCCGAACACTTGATCGACTGGCGGAGCTTGGCTATCGCAAACCGCTCGAAGCCTCGGCACTGGTGCGCAATTGGTTCTCGGGAGGCTACCGCTCGCTCAAAGGGGAAGTGGCGCGCGGCCATCTCACCGACCTCTTGCCCGCATTGCTTGAGCAATTGGCCCGCACCGACAATCCGGACGCGACGCTGCTGTCGTTCGATCAGTTCATCGCCAACCTGCACGCCGCCGGGCGGCTTTTGTCGCTGCTGCGGCAGAACCCGGACCTCATCGCACTCGTCGCGCTGGTGCTCGGAATCGCGCCGAGGCTCGCCGACACCGTTGCACGCTATCCGCAGGTTATGGATGCGCTGGTCGATCCAAGCTTCTTCGGCGCATTGCCGGACGAACGTGACCTCGGTCGCAGGCTTGATGAAGCGCTTGCGCAGGCTCGGTACGACGAGGACTTGCTCGAGCGTATTCGTATGTTCGGCCTTGAATATATGTTCTTGATCGGCGTGCGGATCGTCACCGGCACGGTCACGGCGCGTCAGGCGGGAGAAGCCTTTGCCGGCCTTGCCGACGCCGTCATCCGCGCCGTGCATCGGTCGGTTTCGAGCAATTTTGCCGATAGCTACGGCCATATAAGCGGCGAGCAACACGCCGTGCTCGCCATGGGCAAGCTCGGCGGGTACGAGATGACGGCAAGCTCGGATCTCGATTTGATCCTGATTTATGAATTCGACGATGCTCGGCCGGAATCGGACGGCGCACGCCCACTCTACGGGGCCCAATACTTTGCGCGTTTGACCCAGCGCCTCATCAACGCCCTGACGGCGCAGACGAATTACGGGGCGCTCTATCAGGTGGACATGCGCCTGCGTCCTTCCGGCCGCGCCGGCCCGTTGGCAACACGACTCGCGAGCTTTGCCGACTACCAGGAAACCGAAGCGTGGACCTGGGAACATATGGCTTTGACGCGCGCGCGACTCGTGTCCGGCTCACCCGCATTCAAAGCCCGCGTCGAGGACGTCATCCGCGGCATTCTGCGTCGCCCGCGCGACGCTGAGTTGATCGCGGGCGATGTCGTCGAGATGCGTGCGGCGATCGCCAAGGAGAAGGGCGACGCCGAGCGGTGGGACCTCAAATATGCAGCCGGCGGTCTCGTCGACATCGAGTTCATCGCCCAATATTTGCAGCTCGTGCACGCTCAGGCGATGCCCGACATCCTCGACACCTCGACGGCGCGGGTGCTCGACAAAGCCTGGGCTTTGCGTTTGCTCTCCGCCGAGGATGCGGAGGTCCTGCGCCGGGCGGTGAGACTGTATCAGGACTTGACGCAAATCCTGCGTCTGTGTCTATCCGGCCCGTTCAATCCCAAGACGGCGGGGAGCGGATTGTTGCGGCTTCTTGCACGGGCCGCAGACGTTCCCGATTTCGCGGCCCTCGATGCGACCTTGATCGAAACGCAGGCAAAAGTGCGCGAGAGCTTCGTGCGGATTCTTGGCAAGGCGCCTTAGGCGGCCTCTTCCTTCGGCAGCGGGCAGTGCGGCTCGATCGGCAAACGCACCATAACGAGCGTGCCTTTGCCGGGCGTCGAGCGGATACGCATGCGGCCACCATGTAATTCGACGAGCGACTTCGAAATGGCGAGGCCGAGGCCCGAGCCTTGATGGCTCTTGGTGAGCTGGCTCTCCACCTGCTCGAATGGCCGGCCGAGCCGGGCCAGCGCGTCCTTGGCGATGCCGATGCCGCTGTCGGCGATGCCCAAAACGATATGTTGAGCGCTCAAGCGCCCGCGCACGGTGATGCGCCCTCCTGGAGAGGTAAATTTCACCGCGTTCGACAACAGATTGAGCATCACCTGCTTAAGGGCGCGCCGGTCGGCATGAAGGTGCAGATCAGGCGATATCCGCGAGACGACCGCGAGCTGCTTTTCTTCGGCGCGAGCAGACACCACACGCATCGCTTCGTGCAGCAGCGAATCGAGCGGCAGGTCCTCGAAATCCAGGCGAATGCGGCCGGCCTCGATCTTCGCCATGTCGAGCACGTCGTTGATCACATCGAGCAGGTATTGTCCGCTGCTGCGGATGTCGCTGCAGTACTCGTGGTATTTTTCCGAGCCGAGCGGGCCGAACATGTTGGATTCCATGATCTCCGAAAAACCGATGATGGCGTTGAGCGGGGTGCGCAGCTCGTGGCTCATATTGGCGAGGAATTTCGACTTTGCCTGATTGGCCTCCTCGGCCCGGGTTTTTTCGGCGGCATATTTCTCCGTGAGCTCCGCCGAGCGTTGTTGCGAGGCGCGCAGGTCGGCAATCGTCGCCATCAGCCGCTTCTCGCTGTCGATCAGCTTCTCTTCGTGGATTTTTAGGGCCGTAATGTCGGTGCCGACGGACACATAGCCGCCGTCTTTTGTGCGCCGCTCGCTGATGTGCAGCCAGCGGCCGTCCTCCAACTGTGCCTCGAACGTGCGGGCGCCGGGAATTGCCGGCCCTGCGGTCACGACCTTGTTGCGTACCACCGGCTTTCGTCCCGCCGCCAGCACGGATTCATAAGAGGCGCCGGCGGTAATGGCTTCGTCGGGAAGGTCATGCAGCTCCTGGAAATTGGAATTGCAGAGAACCAGCCGGTTGTTGGCGTCCCACAGCACGAAAGCTTCTGGGATAGTTTCGATCGCATCGCGCAGGCGCAAGTCTGCGGCTATCGTTTTCTCGACGAGATTTTTCTGTTCGGTGATGTCGACGGCAATACCGATCAGGTGCGGGCCGGGCTCGCGAGCCTGCTTCACCAATTCGCAGCGCGCGCGAAGCCAGATCCAGTGCCCGTCGGCATGACGCATGCGGAAGTCGCGATCGATGAAGGTGGCACGCGCGTCGGCAATCTCGCTGGCCAGATCGTAGAGCTGCACGTCATCCGGATGGACCAAGGCGCTGACGTCGCCGAACGACAAAAGGTCGTCTTTGCCTTTCAGTCCGAGGATGTCGAACATCGACTGCGACCAGAAGATGCGGCCGCGCGCGAGGTCCCAATCCCACAGTCCGCAGCGGCCGCGATTGAGCGCCGTGTCGATGCGCGTGCGCACCGTCTCGTAAATGTGGTCAGCTTCGCGAGCCCGTGTCGCCTGCCAATGAAAGGCAAACCCCAGGATCAACACCACAAATCCAGTTGTGGCGGACAGCGTGACGGTCAACGCCGTAAGCGCGCGCCAGGAAGCGAGAGCCGTCTCGCGCGATTGCACAACTGCGATTTCGCCGAAGGGGGCCGTCAACAGGCGCACCGTTGCGAGCGCACGCGTCTCATCGGGAAGAGTAATGTCCATGACCCCGGCATCGGCAGCGAACGTGGTAAGCGGCTGCGCCGGTCCGAGCAGATCGATGAGGCGGCGCCCCGTCATCCCTTCGGCGGCCGGCACCACGGCAGCCACGACGCCGTGCATATCAGTGACGATGTAGTGCCGGCCGTTGGCCGTCGCCCAACCGGGCAATGCGCGCAGCAACAACTCCTGCGGCCGGGCCAGCGCATCGCGCGGCGGGTGCTGTAATCGGGCGGCGGCAAGATCGGCGACGGCCTCCAGCTCGACGGCCATGCCGTTCAACGTTTGGTGGCGGTGATCGAGTGCCTGGACAAGCGCGCCGACACAGATGGTCACCAGGAAGGCGATGATCAGGACCGGCACCGCCCGGCGCAGCACCGGCTCGGCCGTGAGCAGGCGCCGGTAGGCCGGCTTGGCAATCGACCGCGCCAAGCCCTTTATCGAATCCGTACGCGCAGACGCACTCGCCACGCCGGCGCGCGCCATAGACGGCCTCCGCTTGGAATTTCCCCTAACGCCCTGTCGGAAGGATGTGCCGCATCGCTGTCCGAATCAGTGGCGATTGGAATCGAAGAGCGGCTGTTTGTCGAGAGTCCTGCCACAAATATTTAGAATTCCTTACCACGCCGATTCACAGGTGTGCCCAACGGGTAACAGCCGATGCGGCTATGCGGGGGCGGCCAAGGCGCGTTCGACAATGTCAGCAAGGTCGCGGGAAAGGTTGGGCGCTGCTTTGATACGCGTGAGCGCGGCCTCGGCCTTGAGGCGCCGGCCCTCTTCAAGCGTGCGCCAGGTACGGAAGGCTGTCGCCAGCCGTGCTGCAAGCTGCGGGTTCTTCGGATCGAGGGCGAGCACCGTTCCGGCAATGAAGTCATAGCCGGCGCCGTCGGCGCGGTTGAATTGGGTCGGATTGCCGGCCGAAAACGCGCCAACCAAGGCGCGCACGCGGTTGGGATTGGCAAAGGAAAACGCCGGGTGCGCCGTCAATGCGCGCACTTGATCGAGCGTGCCTGCTTCCGGGATCATCGCCTGCAGCGAAAACCATTTATCGATTATCAGGGCGTCCGCCGAATAGCGCTTGTAAAAATCGGCGAGCGCTTGCGCCCGCTCCGGCACGTTGTGCAGTGACAGCGTACCGAGAGCGGTCATGCGGTCGGTCATGTTGTCGGCGGATTGGTATTGTGCGGCGGCGCGCGCGATCGCCGCGCGCTGCCTCGTTGCCGCCATGAGGTCAAGCGCCACGTTGCGCAGCGCGCGGCGGCCGGCGCTGGTTGCGTCCGGTGAATAGCCGCCGCCAACCGTCATTCGCTCGTAGATCACGGAAAGGGCGGGGGCGAGCCGTTCGCCAACTTCGGCGCGCAGGGTCATACGCGCCTGGAAGATCGCGTCCGGATCGATATTGCGGCCGATTTCGCGGGCGATGTCTGCCTCGCTCGGCGGGAGCATCGCAAGGGCCACGAATGCGGGCTCTAGCGCCGGATCCTCCAGGACTGCGGCAAGGGCCGAGATCAGCTTGTCGTCGCTCAACGGAGCGTGGCCGGCACGAATGCGGGCGACATTCCCGATCAAGAGCCGCATGGAGATCGTCTGTAAAGCCTGCCAGCGGTTGAAGGGGTCGCTATCATGCGCGGCGAGGAAAGCGAGATCGTCGGCAGCGAGATCGACGTCGAGCCTGATGGGTGCGGAAAAGCCGCGGTTGATCGACAGCACCGGGCGTTCCAAAACGTCTTTGAAGCTGATGCTCGCGCCAGCGCGGTCGAGCACGAAGACGCCTTCCGTAAACCCGCTGCCGTCACTGACTACGAGCGGCAGATCACGGCCGCTTTTGCCGACAAGGCCGAGAGCCAACGGGATGACCATCGGCTCTTTGGACGGCTGCCCCGGCGTCGGTGGGACGGCCTGCGTGAGCTCTATGGCATAGGTCTTGGCGGCAGCGTCGTAGCGGCCGGTCACAGTGACATGCGGCGTGCCGGCTTGGCTGTACCAGCGCATGAACTGCGTCATGTCGCGTCCGCTCACGTCGGCAAAGCATTGGATGAATTGTTCGACCGTTGCCGCCTGGCCGTCGTGACGCGCGAAGTACAGATCCATGCCGGCGCGGAATTTCTCCTTGCCGAGCAGCGTCTGCACCATGCGCACCACCTCGGCACCCTTTTCGTAGACGGTCGCCGTGTAGAAATTGTTGATCTCTTTGTAGGTCTCGGGACGCACCGGGTGCGCCAAGGGTCCTGCGTCCTCGATGAATTGCGCGCCGCGAAGCCCGCGCACGTCCGCGATGCGCTTGACCGGCCGCGAGCGCATATCGCTGGAGAACTCCTGATCGCGGAAAACGGTAAGTCCTTCCTTCAAGCACAGCTGAAACCAGTCGCGGCAGGTGATGCGGTTACCCGTCCAATTGTGGAAATATTCATGGGCGATCACCGCCTCAATGTGGGCAAAATCGGCGTCCGTCGCCGTTTCCGGGCTGGCCAAAACATATTTGTCGTTGAAGACGTTGAGCCCCTTATTTTCCATCGCGCCCATGTTGAAATCGGAGACGGCGACAATCATGAAAATGTCGAGGTCGTATTCGCGGCCGAACGCGGTCTCGTCCCAACGCATGGCGCGCTTGAGCGAGTCCATGGCATAGCCGCAGCGGTCTTGCTTGCCGTGTTCGACATAGATGCGCAGGGTGACGTCGCGGCCAGATATCGTGCGGAACTTGTCTTCGACGCAAGCGAGGTCGCCGCCGACCAGCGCGAACAGATATGACGGCTTGGGATGCGGGTCGTTCCACACGGCAAAATGCCGGCCAGCCGGCAGATCGCCATGCTCGACCAAGTTGCCGTTCGAGAGCAGCACCGGCGCCTCTTTCTTGTCGGCTTCGATGCGCGTGGTGAACACCGCCATCACGTCCGGACGGTCGGGGAAATAGGTGATGCGGCGGAAGCCTTCGGCCTCGCACTGGGTGCAATAGGTGCGATTGGAGCGATAGAGGCCGGAGAGCTGTGTATTGCCGGACGGGTCGACGAGCGTTTCGATTTCCAGCGTGAACGGGCCGTTCGGCGGCTGCGCGATGCTGAGCTGGTCCGGCGTCACCCGATAGCCGTCCGGCTTAAGTTCGGCGCCGTTGAGTTTGAGGGAAACGAACGATAAGCCGTCGCCGTCGAGCAACAAAGGCGCTGCCGGCGTTGCTGGATTGGGCCTCAGTGCCAGCGTCGCTCGTACCCGCGTCTGCGTCGGGTGCAGCGAGACATCGAGGAACACGGTGTCCACCAGCCAGTCGGGCGGGCGGTAGTCTTTGAGACGGATGGGTTGGGCAATGTCGGTGCGCATGATGAAGTCGATTTAGGCTGTTTGGCCGGGGATGGGAAGGACGAATGACCGCGACGATGCACGGCATGGTGCTCGAGGCGCCGCGCAGGCCCCTCGGGATGCGCGAGCGTCCGTTGCCGGTGCCGGGCGCCGGCGAAATTCTCGTCGCGGTTTCCGCCTGCGGCGTCTGCCGCACCGACCTCCACGTGGTCGACGGCGAGTTGCCCCATCCGAAGCTGCCGCTCGTGCCGGGACACGAAATCGTGGGACGCGTCGCGGCTTTTGGCAGCGGCGTCACGGGGTTTGCGGCAGGCGATCGCGTCGGCGTGCCCTGGCTCGGCGCGACCTGCGGCGTGTGTGCATATTGCCGCAGCGGCCGCGAGAATCTTTGCGATGCGCCGCTGTTCACCGGCTACACGCGCGACGGCGGCTATGCCAGCCACGCGCTTGCCGATGCGCGTTATTGTTTTCCGCTCGGCGAGAGCGGCGATGATGCGGAGGTCGCGCCGTGGCTTTGCGCCGGGCTCATCGGCTGGCGCAGTTACCGTATGGCCGGCGACGGCGATGCACTCGGGCTCTATGGCTTTGGCGCCGCCGCGCACATTCTCGCGCAAGTCGCGCGTTGGCAGGGCCGGCGCGTCTACGCGTTCACCCGACCGGGCGATACGGCGGCGCAGGATTTCGCCCGCGCCCTAGGCGCAGCATGGGCCGGCGGCGCCGGAGAAACGCCGCCGGAGCCGCTCGATGCGGCGATCATCTTTGCTCCGGTCGGCGCGCTGGTCCCGGCGGCGCTCAAAGCGGTGAAGAAAGGCGGCCGCGTGGTCTGCGGCGGTATCCATATGTCGGACATTCCCAGCTTCCCCTATGCGCTGCTGTGGGAGGAGCGGCAGGTGATGTCGGTCGCCAATCTGACGCGCGAGGATGCGCGAGAATTTCTCGCAATTGCTCCGCGAGCCGGCATCCGCGCCGAGATCACGCGTTATCCGCTTGCGCGCGCCAACGAGGCGCTTGCTGATTTGCGCGAGGGGCGCCTGAAAGGTGCGGCCGTGCTGATCCCCTAACGTGCAGGCTCGGCGTGGCCGATGACGCGCTTGATCATCGGTGAGCGCACCTGCAGCGCACGTTCCAAATCGTCCACTTTCTCGTGCACCGCCTGCACGGTGAGGGCGGGGTGCACACGGCAATGAAAGTTGACGATCTCGCCCTCGTCGGTCTCGCGCACACGCACATCGTGCACGTCACGGATGACGCCGCCCTCGGCGGCAAGCTCGGCCAGCGCCATTTCCACCGCTGTCACACGCTCGGGCGGAGCCTCGCGTCCTGCGGCGCGGTGTGGCTCCAGAGGCTCCATATGCGTGTCGATTTCGACGTCGGCCCCAAGCTCCGCAGCGATGGCCTTTTCCAGCCCGTCGGCCAGCTCATGCGCAGCCTTGAGCGACAGCTTGCCGTCGACTTCGAGGTCAAGCGAAATGGCGAGGCGTCCCTGGACCTCGTGGACGGTCACATGATGCACCGCGAGCCCGCGGTTGCGCGCGATCACCATGACGCGATCGAGCACGCTTTCGCTGCTGAGCGCGACCGGATCGGTTGTGACGACCGCCTGCGCGCCCGGCATCTGGTCGCGTATGGCGCCGGCGACGCCGTCTTTGATGGCGCTCACGCGGTCGAGGGGCAACGTGCGGCTGACGCCGACGGTCAAGTCGACAAAAGTGTGCTCGCCGGCGGTCCGCGCCCGAACGTCTTCGACGGCCACCACGCCGGGCACCTTGGCGGCGATCGCCGTAATCCGCGCGGTTGCGCCGGGGGGTGCCACGTCGGTCAGCGCGTCGACTGTGCGCCGGCCCAGGCGCCAGGCGATGACGCAGACGAGTACGGCGACGACAAGAGCCGCCGCGGAATCCGCCCACCACAAGCCGAGGCGCACCCCGCCCAATCCGATGAGGACGGCGACCGACGTCAAAAGGTCCGAAGAAAAATGCAGCGCGTCCGCCTCGAGCGCTTGGCTCGAGGTCTCGCCGGCGGTTTTTGACAGCGCGCGTGCGCGGAAAAAATCGACAACCATCGATACAATCATCACGGCGAAGGCCCAAACATTGGCGTCAACGGCGTGCGTTTGGTGGTCGATCAAGCGTTTGATGGCTTCCCAGATCACGACACCGGAAAGGACGAACAGCAATCCAGTCTCAGCGAGCGCGGAAACGCTCTCGAATTTGGCATGTCCGTACTGATGCTCGGCGTCTGCCGGCTTACCGGCGACGCGCACGGCGGCGTAAGTCATGACCGTGGCGCCAAGATCGATCAGCGAGTGCCCGGCTTCCGACAGAATGGCCAGCGACCCGGTGAAAAAGCCGACAACCGCTTTGGCGAGCGTCAACCCGGCGGAAGCGGCGATCGAGGAGAGGGCGACCTGTTCTTTTTCCTGCTGCATTGAGCCATCGCCACCGCGCCCGCGAGAGCACCGGAACCAATTCTGGTTGCTGTCCGGCGAGACAATGATGCGCTTAGCATGAATGCGCAATGGCCGCGTGCGGCGCGGCTCGCAGCGCGTTGAGTTCGCCCGGAAAGCAGAGTAGAAGCCCTGCGGCCTTATGGACCTAAAAAATTTTGGCGGTTGGGGATTTTAGATGAAGAAAACGGCGAAAGGGCTGGGGCTTGCGATCATCGGCGGCGGCCGCGTCGGCCTGTTTCGCGGCGAAGTCGCGGCGCGTCACCCTGCCGTGCAATGGATTGGTTTGGCGGAGAAGAACCCGAACCGCGCCGGCGAGGTGGCTCCGAAGATCGGGGCCGACTTCGTCACCCAGAGCCACGTCGAGCTGCTCAAGCGGCCGGAAGTGACCTGCGCCATCATCGCGACCGACGAGCATCTGCATGTCGATCCGATCGTGGCGGCGGTCGAGCGCGGCATCCCAATGCTGATTGAAAAGCCGCTGGCGACGACGCTCGCCGAGTCCGAGCGGGTGCTCAAGGCGATCAAAAGCGCCAAGCTCGACGCGGTGGTCGGCTATACGCAGCGCTTTCGCCGCCGTTGGCTGGCGGCGAAAGAGAAATGCCGCACCGGCGCGCTCGGCGAGGTGACGCTGGTGACCTCGCGCGCCTTCATGAACCGGCTGGTGGCCATCGACAACTACAAACGAACCAACGACCCCAGCACTATCTCGCCGATGGTCATCTCCGGTACGCATGCGCTCGACATCTGCATGTGGTGCCTCGAGGGGAAAACGCCCGTCGAGGTCTATGCGCGCTCGATCGATAAAGTATTGGGGCCGCTCTACAAAGGCATCGACGCCACCGCCGGATTGATCACATTCAGCGACGGCACGCTGTACCATCTCAACATGTCATGGGCGCTGCCGGTGACGTGGCCGGCCGCGGTCTATTCGCTGGAAGTCGGCATCGTCGGCACCACCGGCGTGCTGACGATCGACGACACGCACCGCGACATCGTGCTGGCGGTGAGTAAGCCGCAGTCGGAAGGCTACAATCCCGACGCCTCGCGTCTCGTCGATTTTATGGGCAGCTATCCGCCGGGCGACATGGCGCTCGGTGAGTTGCGCGGCCCCATGGCGGAGGAGACCGACAGTTGGCTCAATCGCGTGGCGCTCGGCCTGCCGACCGCAGCCGCCACCGTCGAGGAAGCGCATCGCAACCTCATGATGACGAAGGCGCTCGATTTATCGGCAAAACGTGGCCGCCCGCTCAAGCTGCCGCTCGACGACGAGGATATTCGCGCCGCGGCATAGAGCGCGTTTCGATGGCTTGAATCGACTTTGCGTTTTCCGCGCCTCGCTCCAAAGCGATCAACGCGGAATCACCGGCAGCAGCAGGTACGAGTTCTTGTCGCCCCCGGCATAGATGGTGTTGGTGCCGGTGTTGTAGTCGGCGTGGTAGTGCATGTAGGACTGGCTGCCGACGCCGTCGCGCGGCTGCACGTCGAGCCGGATGCGGTGACCCTTCCGGAACACCATCGAGGTCGGCCAGATTTCCACCTCAACGCGGACGATCTCGCCCGGCTTTAGGAACAGGCGCCGTTCATGCTTGTGATAGGGGCGATACGGCAGCGTCAGCGCGGGATCGAGCTCGCGATGCGAAACGCGAAGCCATCCCTTGGCAACCGGAACGGGCGTGCTCTGCTGGCCGCTTTCCAGGACCTCGCGGCCATCGGCGTCGAAATTGCGCAGCGTGAGAAAGAGGTCCATGTCCTCGCTCGAACTCGAAACCCACAGCACAGCCGCGAGCGGACCGGTCACTTCGGTGTCCTCAGCCAGCGGCGGCGTTTCCAGTGCAATGCCCATATCCGGTTTGATGCCGCCGCCCATCACTTGCGATGAAGCGGCGGATGTCGAGCCCATCGTGCCGAGGCTGCTGGCGGCGTAGGTGCGCGCGCTGGTCGTCGACGGGTTGTCCATGACCAGTCTGCCGGGACCTTGGCTCGCCGACAGGTCGAAATAGTACTTCCTCCACTGCGTCCGCTTCAGCGGCCATTCGTGCTCATGTCGCCACTCGATCTCGTCGCGGCCTTTGCGGATCGCGAGCTTGACGGGGGGCTCGTCCATGACGCCGTTATCGACGCCCTTGAGCCAGTAATCGAAAAAGCGGAGCTGATCGCGGCGTCCGTCCTCGGTGTAAAACGGATGCACGTGCGAGCCGGTATGAATGCGCAGCTTTTTATGCTTCGAGGCCGCACGCATGAAGGCTTCGGTGTTGCCGCGCAAGTGCAGGCCGAAGCCGGTCCAATTGCCGACCGAAAACATGGGCACGGTGATCCTGTCCCACTGCGCTTGGGCGCCGCGCAGGGCGCCTGTATCCAAATTGTTGCTCAACCAGAAATGTAGCGTGTTCACCTGCCAGGCGTTGGGAATGCTGTTGTATGCGGCGCGGCCTATGGTGTGATGCAGGAGATGCGCGGTGAACCAGTTGGTCATGAAGAGGCTGGCAATGCCGCCGTGGAAGAGCGCATCGCGGTAGATGTCGGCGAACCCTTCCCAGGGAATGATCGCCTTCAACGATGGCGGCTGCAGGTTGGCGACGAACCATTGGTTGATGGCGAAATAGGAGATGCCCAGTAAGCCGATATTGCCGTTGCACCATGACTGGGCCGCGGCCCATTCGATGGCGTCGTAGAAATCGATGGCTTCGGCAAACGACCAGGGCTCGCACTGACCGGGCGATTTGCCGCTGCCGCGGCCGTCGATGCGGACGCAGGCATAGCCCTGCGGCACCCACCATTCCGGGTTCACCGTCTCCCAATTCATATGGGGATTGGGCTTTTCCTCGAGCGTTTCCGGCGGCGTCCAAAGCTTGTCTTTTTGATAGGGCCCGAGGTTGAGGATCGCCGGATATTTGCCGATGTCGCCGGGGCGAAAGACATCGGCCTTGAGCCGCGCGCCGTCGCGCATCGGCACGTCGACATCCTTCTCGATCGTCATTGAGCTGTTCGGCCTGCCCGGCGGCACGTCAGCTTCCCCCCGCGGGTATCGCCTCGGCCTGCTTACTGCACGTTGATTTTAACCTCGCTGGTAATGGTCTTCCAATTGGCCATCTCGCCCGCCAGCCACGTCTTGGCGTCGTCCAGCGACTTGTTGGGCACGATATTGAAATGTTGTGCGGCGAATTTCTGCTTCGCCTCCGGCGTTTCCAGCGCCTTGATCACCGCCGCGAACAAGGCGCCGAGCACCGGCTTAGGTGTGCCCGCCGGTGCGAACAAGGCCTGCCAAGCGAGCGTTCCGACGCCCTGATAGCCGGCCTCCTGCATGGTCGGGATGTCGGGGTAATCGGCCAGTCGCGCGTGGTCGACAACCGCGATGGGGCGCATTTTGCCCGCCTTCACGAAACCGGCAGTCGACGCCACGTTGAGGAAGGCCGCCTGCGCATCGCCGCGCAGCAGGTCCTGGATCACGCCGGCGGCGCCGTTTTTGTTGGGCAGCGCGACCATGTCGAGATTGCCGGCGCGCTTGGCGAAATAGGCCATGTCGTAGTGCGGATAGGATCCTGCGCCGACGGTGCCGTAATGAACCTTGCCGGGATTCCTTTTCGCATAATCGATGAGGTCGGCGACGGTCTTGACCGGAAAATTATTAGCGGTCGTCACCACCAGGAACGCCGGGATATCAACCAGCCGGGCGATCGGCACCACGCTCTTGTCGTAGTCGAAGGTCATTTTGTTTGCATAGAGCAGCGGCGTGATCGCATTGGTCGATACGTTGCCAAGCATCAGCGTGTAGCCGTCGGGCGGCGACTTCATCATTTCGTCAAGCGCCAGCATGCCGTAGGCGCCGGGCTTGTTGATGACGACGAAAGGCTGCCCGGTGACTTTCTGAAACTGATCGCCGACGATGCGCGCGACAATGTCGGTGGCGCCGCCCGGCGCATAAGGCACGAGCACCTTGATCGGCCGGCTGGGGAATTTGTCCTGCGCCGTCGCTGCGAGCGTACAGGCGATGAAGCAGAGGCCGGCGGCGAGCAGCAGTTTCAGGCTTTTCATTGCATAATCCTCCCACCTTTATGCTTCAGGCAGCTTTGATGCCGTGCAGTCCGTGCGCCGCGTCTTTCACCGTAAAGAACAGGACGTCGCCATCCGCGGTCGCGCCGCCGGAGTGAACGGTATTGGCAGGCACGTAAACGACCGAGCCCGGTTTTGCGACGACGGTCTTGCCGCCGACTGTTGCATTGAAGGTGCCTTCGAGCACGTAAATCCATTGCTCGTTGGGATGAGAGTGCGGCGCCGCGCCGGTCCCCGCCGCCATGCGCATCAGCGCGACGATCATGCGGTCGCCTTCTACACACGTGCCTTCGGCGCTGGAATAGTCCGGCCCGCCTTTGATGCGGTTGAGTTTCGCCAGCTCGAAAACGTATTCGCCGTCGCCGGCGCGCCTGGCGCCCGGGGTCCGTGCGGGAGGAGCAATCTGAGCTGACATCGGTCACTCCGTGATACGCGCGCCGTCGAACTCTAGGTTGCTCGATAGAGGCCCGACAAGGGGGGACGCCGTCGCGATAGCGCCGCTGCGCGCTTCCGCCCGCGGATGAAAGCCGCTAGCATCTCGGCAAACAGAAAACGGATCGAAGTAGGGGAGAGGTCGATGCCGAACACACGCGCGCCGACGCGCCGCAGCATTATCAAAGGTGCAACCGCTTTGGCGGCAGGATTCGCCGCGCCTGCATTCCTGCGCGTGCGCTCGGCCTATGCGGCTTATCCGGACCGCCCGGTAAAGATCGTCGTGGCGAATACGCCCGGCGGTCCGTCCGACTTGGT